>VFQN01000029.1_pt1 | contig 334614 bp, 324 predicted proteins | sample 3512371 | NCBI WGS metagenome assembly VFQN01 (sample SAMN10412370, study PRJNA504923) | tailings metagenome | isolation source: Replicate 2 from Balatoc abandoned mine | place: Philippines: Itogon, Benguet | collected 2017-08-28 | reverse complement strand
CCGAGTTTCTTGCCCTGGGTCCCGGCTCTCCGCTGCGCTCCGGCCGGGATGACACCGGGCCAATAGTTTGGCCGCCCCACGATCTTCCCATCCGCGCGCGACTGCTCTAAGACGAAGGCCATGCATACACAGGTTGGAATCATCGGCGCCGGCCCCGCCGGTCTGCTGCTGGCGCGGCTCCTGGGGCTCGCGGGCATCGCCTGCGTCGTGCTGGAGAAGCGCACGCCCGAATATCTGCGCGCGCGCATTCGCGCCGGCCTGCTCGAGCAAGGCACCGTCGACACGCTGGTCGATGCCGGCGTCGGCGACCGCCTGATGCGCGAGCGGCTGATCCATGATGGTGTCGAGCTCGCCTTCGACGGCAAGCGGCATCGCATCGACCTGAAGGCGCTCAGCGGCAAGGTCGTCACCATCTACGGCCAAGCGGAGGTGCAGGCGGACCTGATGGATGCGCACGCCGCCATGGGCACCGAGATCGTCTACGAAGCCGACGACGTCAGCCTGCACGGCCTCACCGGCGACAAGCCGCGCCTGCGCTATCACAAGGGCGGCCAGACGCACGAGATCACCTGCGATTTCATCGCCGGCTGCGACGGCTTTCACGGCGTTTCGCGCCAGGCCATCCCGCAGGACGTGATCCGCATCTACGAGCGCGTCTATCCCTTCGGCTGGCTCGGCATGCTGTCCGACACGCCGCCCGTCAACCACGAGCTGATCTACACCAACCACGAGCGCGGCTTCGCGCTGTGCACCATGCGCTCGCTGACGCGCAGCCGCTACTACCTGCAGGTGTCCGCCGACGAGGACGTCGACGACTGGTCCGACGACCGCTTCTGGACCGAGCTCAAGCGCCGCATCCCGTCCGACGCCGCCGCCGTGCTCAAGACCGGCCCGTCGCTGGAAATGAGCGTGGCGCCGCTGCGCTCGTTCGTGGCCGAGCCGCTGCGCTACGGCCGCCTGTTCCTGGCCGGCGATAGCGCGCACATCGTGCCGCCGACCGGCGCCAAGGGCCTCAACCTCGCCGTCGCCGATGTGCGCTTCCTCACCGAGGCGCTGTCGGCATTCTACACGTCCGGCCGCAGCGACCTCCTCGACGGCTATTCCGACCGCTGCCTCGCCCGCGTGTGGAAGGCGCAGCGCTTCTCCTGGTGGATGACCAACCTCACCCACCGCTTCCCCGAGGCGCTCCCCTTCGAGCGCCGCGCGCAAAGCGCCGAACTCGCCTACCTCGTCAGCTCGCAAGCCGCCCAAACCACGCTGGCGGAGAACTACGTCGGGCTGGCGCTGGGCTAATCATCGCGCGGCATCAGCTGCCATCCCGGGGCTTGTCCCGAGGATCCATCCATCAACGCGCGCCGGCATTTGTTGATCCCTGGATCCCGGCAACAAGTGCCGGGATGACAAGTATCGCTGGAAATCGCCGTTCAGTTGAGAGGACGAGCCTCACAAACCAACGTCATCCTCGCCCTTGCCTGCCCTCGGACTTGTTCCGAGGTGGCGAGGATCCATCGCGCCCCGATCTCCTGAGCCCGCCGATGGATGGATCCTCGGGACAAGCCCGAGGATGACCTTCGATTTTTGGGCATGTGCTTGATGCAGTACCACCAGCACATACCCGTATTTTTGAAGAGTAACCCGGAGCACACGCTCGGCCAGTGCCGTCACACCTCCAACTTTTGTCATCCCGGAGGCCGCGCAGCGGCCATCCGGGACCCAGGGGCTTCGTGTGCTGCGGCCTGCTGTGCAGCTCCTGGGTCCCGGCTCTCCGCTACGCTTCGGCCGAGATGACACCAAACAACATCATCCTTGACCGCACCACCTCACCTGCGCTCAACACGGGCGGTCTGATCCGAGGCGGCGCAACCACCCCATGCAGGTCTTCCTCATTGTCGCTCCGGTGTTTGCGCTGATCGTGATCGGCTATGCCGGCGCGGCCTCGCGCCTGTTCTCGGAGAACGCGCACAAGGGCATCGCCGAGTACGCCTTCAGCATCGCCATCCCCGCTCTGCTGTTCCGCACCATCGCCGTTGCCGACACCGGCAACATCGAGCCGTTCCGCCTGTGGGCGTCCTACTTCGGCGCCGTGATCGCGACCTGGGCTCTCGCCACGCTCATCACGCGCAGCGTGCTGAAACGCCCGGCCCCCGATGGCGCGGCGATTGCCATCTCCTCGGTCTACGGCAACGTCGTCATGCTCGGCATCCCGCTGGCGCTCGCCACCTTCGGCCCCGAGGCGGCGGCGCCGATGGCGCTCATCCTCTCCATCCACACGCCGTTCCTCTGGCTGTCCGGCACCGCGCACATGAGCTTCGCCGACCGAGACGCGGGCACCTCGCTCGGCACGGTCGCCAAGTCGCTCATCATCGATCTCGCCCGCAACCCCATCATCCTCGCCATCTTCGCCGGCGCGCTGTGGCGGCTGACGGGCCTCGGCCTGCATCCCGCCGTCGACAAGGTGGTGATGCTGCTCGCGCAATCCGGCGTGCCGTGCGCGCTGATCGCGCTCGGTGCCAGCCTCACCAACTTCCAGATCAAGGGCCAGGCGCCGACGCTGACCAGCATTCTCGTCCTGAAGCTGATCGCCATGCCCGCCTTCGCCTGGCTGCTGGCGGTGCAGGTGTTCGCGCTGCCGCCGGTCGCCGCCGGCGTGGCCGTGATCTTCGCCGCCATGCCCACCGGCGCCAACGCCTACATCTTCGCCATGCGCTACCAGCGCGTCGTCAACTCCGCCTCCGGCGCCGTCGCCCTCGGCACCGTGATGGCGGCCTTCACCGCCGCCATCCTGGTGCTCGCGCTGCTGCGCTAACCTCTGAAGCCACCCTCGTCGAGATAGCGCTGCTCGTCCGCCGTCATCGCGCGGCCGAGAATGGGGTTGCGATGCGGGAAACGGCCGAAGCGCACGATGATGTCGCGATGGCGGCGGGCATGCGACGCACTTGGCTCGCCGAGCGGCTCGTTCAGCGCGACCGACTTGTACTGGTCGGCCAGCGTCTCCGAATGCGCATACGGCAGGTAGAGGAACAGGCGCAGCTCCGCCGCTACCGCCTGGTCGAACCCCTTGGCAATGGCCGCATCCGCAACCCGCCGCGCCGCGGCGTCGGTCGCATACATGCGCGCCGTGCCGCGGAAGGCGTTGCGCGGAAACTGATCGAGCAGCACCACCAGCGCCAGCGCGCCGTCCGCCGTGCCGGCCCAGCCGTCGAGCGCACCCTGCGCAGCCGCCTGGTGCAGGGCGAGGAAGCGCTCGCGAAAGGCGCGGTCGAACTCGGGCTTCTGCGCGAACCATTCGCCGGGGCCGGACTCGCGCCAGAAGGCGAGAACGGCCTGCGCGTCGGCGGGCACGTTGCTTGACGGTTGCACGTGTCGCGGCTGGGCGGCAGCGATCCTGCCGACGGACGCCAGGTCGCCGGTGGCGGCCGGCACCAGGGCGGCGCCGGCACTCAAGACGGCAAGCGAGGCGAAGGTGGTGCGGGGTGACATGGGTTTGCTCCTGATCTCTTGGCGCCGCCCGTGCGGCTTCGTCGCGAAATCTGGGGCATGCGGGACGATGAATCCAATGCTATGATTTCAGCATCATGCTGAACCACACTCATCTCTCCCGCATCGACCTCAACCTGCTGGTGCTGTTCGCGGCTGTGTTCGAGGAACGCCACGTCGGGCGTGCCGCAGAGCGCCTGAACCTGACGCCCTCCGCCGTCAGCCACGGCCTGTCGCGGCTGCGGCTGCTGCTCAGCGATCCCGTCTTCCTCAGGACGCCGCGCGGCGTGGTGCCGACCGAGCGCGCGTCGGCCCTGGCTGGGCCGATCGCCGGCATCCTGACGGGCGTGCAGGGCGTCGTCTCGGCCGCCGCTCCCTTTGAGGCCCGCACCTCGCAGCGCCGCTTCGTGATCGGCGCACCGGATGCCATCGCCGCCGTCCTGCTCGAGCCGCTGATCGCCGACCTGAGGCAGGCCGGGCCCGGCATCGACATCGGCATCCGGCAGGTGCTGCCCGAGACGCAGTCCGGCAACCCGTGGGAGCTGGGCCTCACCTGCCTCGACACGCGCACCTCCGACCTCGCGCTCCTGCCGCTGTCGCAGGTGCCGGCGCGCTTCGTCGCCGCGCGGCTGTACGAGGAGCGCTTCGTGATCGCCTCACGCGCCGGCCATCCCTTTGCCAGGAAACCGAGCCTCGACACCTTCTGCGCGGCGCGCCACCTGGTCGTGTCCCTCACCGGCGATGCGCATGGCTTCGTCGACGCAGCGCTGGCCCGGCACAAGCGCACGCGCCGCGTGGTCCTGACGGTGCCGAGCTTCAGCATGGCGCTCGCCCTGCTGGCCGAGCTCGATCTCCTCGCGGCGGTGCCGGCGCGGCTGGTGGCGGCGAGCGGTGCCGCCTTCGGCGTCGTCGCCACCGAGGCGCCGTTCGCGAGGCCGCTGCGCCGCGATCCGATTTCCGTCGTCGCCACCCGCGCCGCCATGATGGATGCCGGCGTGGCCTGGCTGTTCCAGCGGCTGGTCGGCTTGAGCGCACGCTCCGACCCGGAGCGCCCGCCGCCCCTCCGTTCACGCCGCACATCGTCGGCTCCGTCGAGACGCTAGCCCGTCCGTATTGCCCCTTTGCCGGCTTGGCGGAACAAATCGGGCCGTTCCGAGTTGTCTCTGCAGATGATCATGAGCCCAGGAGCCTGACGATGCCCCTTCTTCTTTGGCTGCTCGGCGTGCCGCTCAGCATCGTGATCCTGCTGATGCTGATCGGCGTCGTCTGATCGCCACCGCAAAAATTCTTGAAAAGCACCCAGCACCCGGCCCTCGCGCCGGGTGCATCCGTTTCGCCCGCCCCTGCGCAAAAGGACGAGCCGCCGGAAGCGCGGACCTCCGGCGGCTCACCTCAACCCAAGTTCACCGCCGAGCGAGGGTCGTTGCCCAGCGGCCAACGGTCGGGAAGCTCTTTGGGGGGACGCTTCCCTGACCGACCCGCCAACCCCGCAAAGGTCCGAAATCGGTCAAGGTCATGCTAGATAACAGGGGCAAGGGCACACAACGTCTAAAGGCGTCTACTCAAGACGGCGCGCAAGGGACCGGGGAATGCCGAGGGACTGGGCGGAGTTCGTCAGGCGCTATCGCGTGCGCCACGCGCTCACACAGGGCCAGCTTGCCACCGTGATGGGCGTCTCCCAGCGCACCGTCTCGCGTTGGGAGCGCAGCGAGGACGCGCCCAGCCTCGTTCTCCAGCGCCGCCTGCGCGACCTCGGCTGGGAGCCGCCCGGCAGCCTGCTCGCGGGCCTCGCGCTGTCCGTGCGCCATTGTCCCGTGCCCCGCGCGCTGTCGCGCACGCCGCGGCTGCGGCTGCAGGCGGTCTCCGCCGGCGCCATCCTCAAGCGCCCCTCGATCGTCGACTGGATCGGCCGGGATCTCGTCCCCATCGCGCGCGGCGTGCTGCAGGAGATGCTGGACGACACCCAGCTCCAGCGCGGCATCGCCAGCCGCGAGATCGCCTGCATCGTCGCCACCACGCGCGGCGTGCTCGGCACCGGCGAGCGCCAGCGCGCCGGCACCTTCCGCACCACCATCTCGTATTTCTTCCAGGACGGCGCCCTCTACAGCGATGCCATCTCGGCCGCCGGCCCGCCCAACGCCAGGGTCGGCTATCGCGCCGTGCCCATGGACGAGGCCGTCTAGCCGCGGCGCCCGGCGCACGCAGCGGCCGAGGTCCGTCACGCCCGTCATCGGCCGCGCGGAGCTAGGATTTCTTCCCGTAGGCGCTCCCGCCCAGCAGCACGCGATCGATGTCCACCTTGTTGGAGCTCAACCCCGCATCCGCGCGCATCGCATCGATCAGGTTGATGAACACGATCTGCGTGGCCGGGTCCGTCAAGTTCGAGCCCCGATGGTCGAACTCACCCAGCTGCTTCAAGACCTGATGCGAGCCATACACGCAGACTTTGGCTTTGGCGGCAGTCAGCTTGGCGCGCTTCTCGATCAACGTGGCGGCGCCGCTGTCATCGCGGCTGTGGATGCCGTAGTCGCCAAGGCATTCCAGAAAGCTCGAATAAGTCCGCTGCTTTTCGCTGATCGACAGCTCGGTGCGCTTCTGCGATTTCTGGAACATGTAGTTGAGCAGGGCGCCGACGACGATACCGACGAATGCAATCGCGGCCGGCCACAAGGCCAGCAACTCAGTGTCCATATGACGACTCCAATATGCACGACATGAAACCGGCTCTGGCAGACTAGCGCCCCGCCGCGCCGTTATGAACCATACGGACGAACCCCTTCCGCGATTGCCGCCACCCGTGTCATCCCGGTCGCAGCGACGCGGAGTACCATCGTTCCCTCTCCCCACGCGGCGCCCTGCTCTCCACTTGCACCGTCAGCGTGGGGAGAGGGTTATAGCCTGCCTCCGCGTAAGCGGGGGGTGAGGGGCGGCCACATACGCCGCGCCAACCGCCTTCCATCGACTTGAGCCCAAGCAATCCTTCGCAGCCCGCGGACACCAGCTTCGCCAACTCAGCCCCTGGTCGCGACGAAGAACGCATAACCGTAGCTGTCGCCGAACCGGCGCCGCATCTCGATCTCCGCCGCTGCCGAGCGCACCACCGCGGCCGCCTCCGCGTCGTCGCGATATTTCTCCGCCAGCGCCGGCAGCTTGGCGGCGAGCGGCGTGTAGTAGTGGTCCCACCAGTCGCTGTCGGGCAGCACGAAATGCGACACCGGCGCGTAGCCCGCTGCGCGCAGCATGCCGTCCACGCTCGCGATGTCCGTCATCGCCGGATAGCCCTCGGCGAAGAAGCCGGCCGCCTCCGCCGGCGGATCGGGCCGCAGCCACACCAGCTCGCTCACCGCCAGCGCCCCCCGCGGCTTGAGCAGCGGCCGCCACGCCGCAAGCGCATTGGCGAAGCCCATGATGTAGGCGCCACCCTCCGACCACACGAGGTCGAACGAGCTCGGCAGCACCGGCAGCGCGTTCATGTCGGCGGCAAGCGGCACGATGCGATCCGCCACGCCGTGCGCCTCGGCCCGCGCGACAAGCTCTGCGAGATATTCGCGGCTGGTGTCAGCTGCCGTGACGGTGCCGCCCGTCGCGCGCGCCAGCGCGACCGTCTGCATGCCGGGCCCGCAGCCCACGTCCAGGATCGCCGGCGCGCTCGGAACATCCGGACACAGCGCCAGCGCCCGCAGCGTGCTCGCCTCCGACCCCGGCCCCTGCCGCGGCAACCCCCGCTGCACATCGAAGAAGATATCGAGCAGGCGCGGGGCGTCACTCATGTGCGGGCACATGCGACGCCTATTGCGGCATCAGGATGGAAGGGAAGTACTGCACGCGTGCACAGCAAACTACGCAGCGTGATCTACGCAGCAGCACCAAACACCGGAAATATGGCAGCCAGGGAAGCAGCCGCCTTCTGGGCCATATTGCCGACGAGAGCTGAAGCCGACCAGTCGGCAATCTTTGCAAGTGACCGCGTGAAAAGTCTCATGATTAATTCGACACTTATGACCGGCTGCTCAAGCTCTAGACGGCCAATCAATAGATCCTCTAACTCCCTCTGAATTCGATCCCGTTCGTGCGGCCCCAAACCGGGATCGGAGAAGACCTCGGTTAAACTCTTCTCGAGTTCTTCTAAGGCGCTCGTTGATCGACCGACCATCGGACCAAGCTCCGAACGCTCAACGCTCCGTTGCTCCTCCGAAGTAAGAAACGCGTCCTTCTCTGGAACAACTTTGGCACCTGAGTACAGTTGGCCCTTACCTCTTATCGCTTCGTGGTCAGGAAAAAGCGCTGCTGCCAACGCCTCGAGCTGACGTCGCTTCTCTGCGGTCATCGACTGGATGCGCTTGATGGCATCATCAGATAGCAACGCAAAACTCTCGCCCTTTGAAAAGGCTTCCGCAACTGCCCATTGAGGAGCCTCTGGATGGTCATCTAGCCTGCATTTGCTATTGAATTGCTTTATGAAACTTGTTCCGTTCGCCCACTTGATGGCTATGGCAAGCTGGAAAGAATCGCGCACGCTCTTAACTAGGACATCCAGCAGCCGTGTGTGGAAATAAGACGTCCTGTTGGGCTTGCCCAAAGCCCTAAAAATGTAAACGAGCAGAGCCTCTCCAATGTTCTGGCGCTCTTCTCGACCAATGCTCAGAGTTGTCATGACAGGCCCGCCTAGCTTCGAAGCTACGCATGGTGAGCCTCGCGCCCCCGCTACGCAGTCCAAACGCCGCAGACTGATACTTTGTGGTCATCTTTTCGTCAATAAGAGGATATCAGCGCTCTTTGACACCTAAGAGTTGATGCGCACCAAGCTATCCCAAACCCGGTCAGGTGAATGGTTCAAGAGGCGCCCTACCCCAACGCCTCATTCGCCTTCTTCACCCTTTCGGCATCCACATACACCTGCCCGCCCATCTCGCGGAACTTGGCGCTCATCTGGTCCATGCCGGCCTGCGCCGCGTCCGGATCGACCACCGTCGTCTCCTGCGCCAGCTCCACTTGCGCCTCGTTCAGCGTCGCCGCGTAGTCGCGCACGTCCTGCGTGATCTTCATGGAGCAGAACTTGGGGCCGCACATGGAGCAGAAGTGCGCCACCTTGTGCGCCTCCTTGGGCAGCGTCTCGTCGTGGTAGGCGCGCGCCGTGTCCGGGTCGAGCGAGAGGTTGAACTGGTCTTCCCAGCGGAACTCGAAGCGCGCCTTGCTGATGGCGTCGTCGCGAAGCTGCGCCGCCGGATGCCCCTTGGCCAAATCAGCCGCGTGCGCCGCCAGCCTGTACGTGATCACGCCCACCTTCACGTCGTCGCGGTTCGGCAGCCCCAGGTGCTCCTTCGGCGTGACGTAGCAGAGCATGGCCGTGCCGAACCAGCCGATCATGGCGGCGCCAATGCCGGACGTGATGTGGTCGTAGCCCGGCGCGATGTCGGTCGTCAGCGGGCCTAACGTATAGAACGGCGCCTCGCCGCACTCCTTGAGCTGCTTGTCCATGTTGATCTTGATCCTGTGCATCGGCACGTGGCCGGGGCCCTCGATCATCACCTGGCAGCCCTTGTTCCAGGCGATCTTGGTCAGCTCGCCCAGCGTCTCCAGCTCGGCGAACTGCGCACGGTCGTTCGCGTCGGCGATGGAGCCGGGGCGCAGGCCGTCGCCCAGAGAGAAACTCACATCATACGCCCGCATGATGTCGCAGATGTCCTCGAAGCGCTCGTAGAGGAAGCTCTCCTTGTGATGCGCGAGGCACCACTTGGCCATGATGGAGCCGCCGCGCGAGACAATGCCCGTGGTGCGGTTGGCGGTGAGCGGCACGTAGGGCAGGCGCACGCCGGCGTGGATGGTGAAATAGTCGACGCCCTGCTCGCACTGCTCGATCAGCGTGTCGCGATAAAGCTCCCAGGTCAGCTTGACCGGGTCGCCGCCGCACTTCTCCAGCGCCTGGTAGATCGGCACGGTGCCGATCGGCACCGGCGAGTTGCGCAAGATCCACTCGCGCGTGTTGTGGATGTTGCGGCCCGTGGAGAGATCCATGACGGTGTCGCCGCCCCAGCGGATCGCCCACACCATCTTCTCCACCTCCTCCTCCACGGACGAGGTGACGGCCGAGTTGCCGATGTTGGCGTTGATCTTCACCAAGAAGTTGCGGCCGATGATCATCGGCTCCAGCTCGGCGTGATTGATGTTGGCCGGGATGATGGCCCGGCCCAGCGCGATCTCCTCGCGCACGAACTCCGGCGTGATGTGCTCGGGGATCGCGGCGCCAAAGCTCTCGCCATCGGCGACTTTGGCTTTCGCTTGCGCGAGCGCCGCCGCGCGTCCGAGGTTCTCCCGGTGCGCGACGTAGATCATCTCCTTGGTGATGATGCCGGCCCGCGCAAACTCGAGCTGCGTGATGGGATGTAGATTCCCTCTCCCCGCTTGCCCAACCGGTTCCCCTCCCCCTTGCGGGGAGGGGTTAGGGGTGGGGGTGGCCGGATGCACGCCCTGAGTCTGTTGACCCCCACCCCGCTCGCCTGTGGCGATCGACCCTCCCCGCAAGGGGGAGGGTACGGGGGTGGCAAAACCGATCGCCCGCATCGGCGCCGGCTTGTTCGGGAAGTCGCGCGCGAGGTTCTTGCCCGAGACGTTGCCGTTGTCCTCCGGCTTGATGTCCCGCCCGACATACTCCTCGACGCCGCCGCGCGCCTTGACCCACGCCTCGCGAATGCGCGGCAGTCCCTTCTCGACATCGATGGTGGCATGCACGTCCGTATAGGGGCCGGACGGGTCATAAACCCGGAACGTCGGCTGCTCAGGATCCGTCAGCGCAATCTCGCGGAACGGCACGCGCACGTCGTCATGCCCCTCGGGCGAGGAGTACACCTTGCTCGACGCGCTGATCGGCCCCGTCGTGACCTTCGGAACCATCAGCTCCTTGCTGCGCGTGATCTTGTTCACGGTCGATATCCTTCCGCTGTCAGTGCTGATTGAGGCCGAGCTGCTTCTGCACCGTCTTGGTGAGCGACAGCGAGGCAAGGCGATGGCTCTCGCGCAGGTAGTCCTTGAGCGCGCGATCGTTCATGGATTGGCGGCCGGTGCGCTGGATCCATTTCATGCCGCGCGACGCCAGGTACGGCGCCGGACGCAAACCCGGCTGCGTCTTGAGGATGTCGAAGCTCGCCGGCGACACCTTGAACGTGACGTAAGGCAGGCGGCCCTCGTGCCAGCCGGCGACGGCGAACACCTTGGTCGCCACCTTCCACACGTGCGCGTCGCCCCACTGCACCACATGGTTCGTGTGCGGTAGCGCGCGGCAAAAGGCGTTGTAGCTGACGATGTTCATGTCCTTCCCTTCGCCGGCATGACCCGGATCAGGTTCTAAGGGTGGCAGCGCGGTATCAGCGCCATCTCAGCCAGCTTCCGCCGGCCCCCCTGGAACGTCCCTTACTGTGGGCCCTAACGCCGCGCGTTGCAAGGACCCTTGCGCCGGGACACCCGGCTGACCCAGCCGGCCGCCTAGCATGAGCAGAAGCGATACACTACGCTCCGCACACGGCCCTCAGCCGTCCGAGTGCCGCTTTCGCGACTGCGACAGGAGGAACGCAATGGTCAACCGCAAGATCGAGGATGTAGAAGGCATCGGCCCCATCATCGGCGGCAAGCTGCGCGACAACGGCGTCAAGGACACCGACGCGCTCCTCGCCCAGGCCAAGACGCCGGCCCTGCGCAAGGCGCTTGCGGAAAAGACCGGCCTCACCCCCAAGCAGGTCCTGAAGTTCGCCAACATGGTGGACCTCTATCGCATCAACGGCGTGGGCTCGGAATACGCCGAGCTGCTCGAGAAGGCCGGCGTCGACACCGTGGTCGAGCTGGCCCGCCGCAAGCCCGACGCGCTTGCCGCCAAGATGCTGGAGGTCAACCAGGCCAAGAAGCTCACGCGCCGCCCGCCCACGCAGGCCGACGTGACCAAGTGGATCGAGCAGGCCAAGGCCCTGCCCCGCGCGCTCGAGTACTGATCCCAGAAAACAAACGCGGCCCGAACCGGGCCGCGCACCGCGCTTCAATGGTGTTCGCGGCTCAGGAGGCCGTGACGATGCGCGGCCGCTCGCCGTTGAACGCCCGCTCGAGGCGCGCCACCTGCGTCTCCACGGGGCTGCCGGCGGCCGGCGCCTCTTCCACCTGCATCTCCATCGCCGTATCCAGGCGCACGATGCGGTCGTTGAGCGCAAAGCTCGCTTCGATCAGGTTGCGCAGTCCCTCGGGCAGCTCGGCAAAGCCCTTCACGTGCGAGAGCCGGCCCGGCGCGGTGAGGCGCACGCGCGAGCGCTTCTTCTGCAGCTCGTCCGTCGACAGGTCGCCTTCCTTGTGCGCGCGGCGGATCATCAGCCACGAGGCGAGCTCCAGCAGGCGCGTCGTCAGCCGCATGCTCTCGGTCGCGTACAGCATGGAGGCGGGCCCCTTCAGCGCGCGTGCTTCCTTGCGGCCGGCGCCGTCGAGATAGGACGCGGCGCTTTCCACAAGGGCCATGCCCTCGCGGAAAATGGCATCGAACTGGTGGGAAGCCGCGTAGTGCGCCCCGAAGGAGATGGTGACGCCGGCCTGGGCGGGACGTTCACTGCTGCTGACTGGAGTACCCATGACCGAACTGGAACAACCGCTTACCATTGACTGACCATTCCACCCTCGCAGGCGGCGGTTAACAAGTCACCCACAAATGGTCCGAAAAGTTGACGGCGCCGCGCACGCAGCCCCGCGCGCCGCCCCATTCAGGGGCAACGCACGGGAATCGCGGTGGAAATTATTTGTTTACTCGGCCGGGGCCTGTGCAGGCGCCGGGTCCGTGGGCCGCGCGCGGTGCGCAGAGTGGTCACGCGCCACGTAGGTGTAGACCACCGGCGTCACGAACAGCGTAAACAGCGTGCCGATCGTCATGCCGGCGGCAATCACGAGCCCGATGGCGAAGCGGCTGGCTGCGCCCGCGCCGCTTGCCGTCAGCAGCGGGAACATGCCGACCACCATCGCCGCCGTCGTCATCAGGATCGGACGCAGGCGGATGCCGGCCGCGCGGTGGATGGCGTCGCGCCGGCTCAGCCCCTCGTTCTCCTGCAGGTGATTGGCGTAGTCGACCATCAGGATGCCGTGCTTGGAGATCAGCCCGATCAGCGTCACCAACCCCACCTGCGTGTAGATGTTGATGCTCGCGAGCCCCAGGTTGAGCGGGATCAGCGCGCCGAACAGCGCCGTCGGCAGTGCGATCAGGATGATGAGCGGATCACGGAAGCTCTCGTACTGCGCCGCCAGCACCAGGTAGATGATGATGAGCGCAAACACGAAGGTGATGACCAGCGTGTTGCCCTCCTGCACGTACTGCCGGCTCTCGCCCTGGAAGTCGTAGGAGAAGCCCGCCGGCATGTGCTTGGCGGCCGCGGTCTTCAGGAAGTCGAGCGCCTCGCCCACCGACCGGCCGGGGAATGGCACGCCCGTCAGCGTCGCCGAGTTGAGCTGCTGGAAGGTGTTGAGCGCATTGGGCTGCACCGACTCCTCGACCGTCACCACGCTCGACAACGGCACCAGCGTGCCGGTGCTGGTGCGCACCTGGTAGCGCTTGAGCCAGTCCGCCGTCAGCCGGTACTCGCGCGGCACCTGCGGGATCACCTTGTAGCTGCGGCCGTAGAGGTTGAACTGGTTGATGTAGTTGCCGCCCAGCAGCGTCGCCAGCGATCCGCCGATATCTTGCATGGTGATACCGAGGCGGTTGGCCTTGTCGTGGTCGATCTTCAGCTCGATCTGCGGACTCTCGAACTTGAGATCGCCGTCGACGAAGATGAACACGCCGCTCTTCTGCGCCTCGGTCTGCACGGCGCTCAGAACCTGCGCCAGCTGCCCGTAGTCGGCCGTGGTCGTGATGATGAACTGCACCGGCGGGCCGCCGACCGAGCCCGGCAGCGACGGCAGCGGGAACGTAAACACCTGCGCGTTGGCCATGCCGGCCACCGGCCCCTGCAGGCTCGCCAGAATCTCCTTTTGCGAACGCTTGCGCTCGTCCCAGGGCTTGAGCAGCATGCCCGCGAACGCCTGGTGCACGCCGTCCATGCCGTTGATGGTGAACACGTGCTCCTTCTCGGGCACCGTGTCGAACAGCTTGCCGAGCCGCGCCGTCGCCTGCTCCAGGTAGTCGATGTTGGCCGCCTGCGGCGTCTTCACGATGTTGAACAGGATGCCCTGGTCCTCTTCGGGCGCCAGCTCCTTCTGCGACGTCACATACATGATGCCCGTCGCCACCATCACCGCCGCAATCACCAGCAGCGTCACCGGCCGCCGGCTGAGCGTGCGATCCAACCGCCGCTCGTAGCGCCGTTTCACGCTGTTGAAGATGCGATCCAGGAAGCGGTTGAACCGGCCCGAGCCCGTATGCGACTTGAGGAGCTTGGAGGCCATCATCGGCGACAACGTCAGCGCGATGATGCCCGACACGATCACCGCGCCGGCCAGCGTGAAGGCGAACTCGCGGAACAGCACGCCCGTGAGCCCCGACACGAAGCCGATCGGCGCATACACCGCCGCCAGCGTGATCGTCATCGAGATCACCGGCACCGCGATCTCTCGCGCGCCGGTCAATGCCGCATCGAAGGGTTTCATCCCTTCCTCGATATGCCGGTGGATGTTCTCCACCACCACGATCGCATCATCCACCACCAGGCCGATGGCAAGCACCAGCGCCAGCAGCGTCAGCAGGTTGATCGAGTACCCGAGCGCCAGCAGCGCGAACATCACGCCGATCAGCGACAGCGGAATGGTCACGATCGGAATGATCGTGGAACGCAGGTTGCCGAGAAACAGGAAGATCACCACGATCACGATGGCGGCCGCCTCGAACAGCGTGGTCTGCACCTCCCGGATCGACGCTTCGATGAACTTGGTCGCGTCGTAGGCAATATCGGCGTCCAGGCCGGCGGGCAGCTGGCGCTGGATGTCCGGGAACGCGTTGCGCACCTTGCCGATCACGGTCAGCGGGTTGGCGTCCGGATTGGCGTACACGCCGACGAACACGGCCTTGAGCCCATCGAAGGCCGATGAGGAGTCCGAGCTTTCCGGTCCCAGCTCGATCTGGGAAATGTCCGCAAGCCTGATCAGCGCGTCGCCGCGCGTCGCCACCACCAGCTTGCCGAACGCATCGGGATTGTCGAGCGAGGTCTCGGCATTGATGGTCGTCTGCACGAAGTCGCCCTTCACCTGGCCGGCGGCCGAGACGAAGTTGTTGGCGGTCAGTGCGTTGCGCACGTCGACCGGCGTGATGCCGTGCGCCGCCATCTTGTCGGGATTGAGCCACACGCGCATGGCGAACGTCTGGCCACCGAGGATCTGCGCATTGGCGACGCCGTCGATGGTCTGCAGGCGCGGCTGGATCACGCGCGTCAGGTAGTCGGTGATCTGCGAGGACGTCATCACCGGGCTCTGGAACGAGATGTACATCAGCGCCACGGCATCGCCCGTCTGCCGCGTGACCACCGGGTCCTGTGCCTCGCGCGGCAGGATATTCTTGATCTGCTGAACCTTCGACAGCACGTCGGCAACGGCACGGTCCGCCTTGGCGTCGAGCCGCAGGTTGAGCGTGATCTTGCTCAGGTTCTGTTGCGAGGCCGACGTCAGCGTGTCGATACCCTCGGCACTCGCCACCGCCTGCAGCATCGGCGTCGTGATGAAGCCGCGGATCACGTCGGCGTTGGCGCCGGGATAGGCGGTCGTGATGGTAATGGTCGTGTTGGTCAGCTCGGGGAACTGGCGCACCGGCAAATTGAAGACCGAGGCCAGCCCGACCAGCAGGATCATCAGGCTCACCACGGTGGCAAGCACCGGCCGCCTTATGAATACGTCGGTAAACGACATCACTGCAGTCCTACTGCTTGGGCCGCTGCTCGGGAGCCGTGAGCGGCTGGGTATTGTCGACACGGATGGCGGCGCCGGGATTGAGCTTGAGCTGGCCCGTCGTCACGATCTGCTCGCCTTCCTTCACCCCGCTCAGGATGGCAACGCGCTCGTCGCGCACCGGCCCGGTCTTGACGAAGCGGCGATCCGCGATGAGCGCCGGCCCCGCGCCCTCCTTGGCCTTGCCGTCCGCCGGCTGCTCTTTCACCGCGTAGACGCTGTCGCCGTAGAGGCTGTAGGTGATGGCGGTGCGCGGCACGGTAATGACAGTCTTCGGATCGCCGGCCAGCACCGTTACGTTGGCGAACATGCCGGGCAGCAGCTTGCGCACGCCGTTCGGCAGGCTGCCGCGCACGAGCAAGGTGCGCGTGTCCTGCGCCACCCGCGCATCGAGCGACTCGATCTCGCCCTTGAAGACCTCGCCGGGGAACGCATCCACGGTCACCTGCAGCTTCTGGCCGACGCGCAGCTTGCCGATCAGCTGCTCCGGCATCGGGAAGTCGACGCGAATCGGATCTAGCGCCTGCAACGTCACCAGCACCATGCCCGGCGACACATACTGCCCGCGCTCCACCTTGCGGATGCCGAGGCGGCCCGAGATCGGCGCCTTGATGGTCTTCTGCGCGATCACCGCCTCAATCTTGTTCACCGCGGCGGCAGCCGTATCGCGCTTGGCACGCGCGGTGTCCAGGTTGGCTTCCGAGGTGACCCGCTTGGCGATCAGGTCAGCCTGCCGCTGATAGGCGACATCTGCCTCCCCCAGCGTCGCCTTGGCGCTCGCCAGGTCGGCGGTCTCGACGGCGACGTCGAGCTGCACGAGGCTGGTGCCGCGCTCCGCCTCCGCGCCGCTCTCCAGGTAGACCTCGGTAACGATGCCCGCTACCTGCGAGGTCATGTCCACGCCGTGCGAGGAGATCAGCGTACCGATCGAGGTCAGTTGCTCGATCCATTTCTCGCTACGCGCCGCTTCCGCGGTCACGGTTGCGGGCGGCGGCACCTGGGCCGACAGGATCGTTTTGATCATGTTCGGCTTGAAGATGTAGTTGAACCAGGTGAGGCCGCCCAGCAGGACGGCGACAACCAAGCCTGTAATGATGAAACGGCGTGTCATGGGATATGCCGGGAGATTTCTCGCTGAAGTGGGTGCAACCGCCACGTGTTTCGGCAGGCAGGCCCCATTGGGGACGGGGCAACAACCAGGTCGATGGCGGCTTGCATCTCCATCTGTGATGTCTTGGGGCTCTTTCACAGCAGCTTTAACGCTGCGTCAACCGCTGGATACCACACTCATCCGTGATCTGTGTCGGTAACATGGCTCCAGCAGGCGATGAAAAGCCCCAACGCCAGCAAGCGTGACGAATTTATCGAGGCCTTGGAAGAGGCCCGCCGTGCCGCGACGGGCTCCATGGACGAGCCCGCGGATGAGCCGCTGCGTCCCGAAACCTTGCATCCTGCCAGCTTCGAATTCAGGCGCGTGATCGACGATCTCGCCGTGAAGGTGCGCTCCTACGTCTCAGCGAACATTCTCAGCCGGCTGTATGCTGAAAATGCATCGCAGCCAGAAGCTCAGCACCGCACTGAGGCCCCGCCCAGGGCGACTCCGCCACCGTTGCCGCCGAAATCGGACCAAGATGCCGTTCTCGACGAGTTGCATCTGACGCCGAACCTCAGCGCCGGCGACCTCGTAAAACTACGCCGCGACTATGCAAAAACCCATCACCCCGACCGCGTACAGCCGGACAACCGTGATGAGGCGACGCGGCGCATGACGATTGCCAATGTCCTCATCGACGAGGCCCTGCGCCGCAGGAAAGCGCGGACGCACTAGCCGGCGTACGCCACCGCCGGGCTGATGGTTAACAAACCCTTCCGCGACTGCAGGGCATTTTAGACAAATCGCCCCGCCCCAGTTCGCGGAACTCCAAGGCGAATGCGCTACACATGATCCCATCGATCAGTACAGCGTTGAGCCGCACCCATGTCCGAGAGCAATCCTCTGAACCTCCTGCGTCGCCGCCGGGACGGGATCCGTGAGTGGCTTGACGATGAAGCCCCTTATGCGGAAGCGGACCAGCGTCACCTGGATGCCGATACGCCCGAGCGTGCCTACTGGCACCACGGCTACCAGGCAGCCCTGAACGACGTTCTCGCGCTGCTCAGCGTGGAGCAAATATACGGCAGCGGGGACAGGCCCAATTAGTCCCCTGCGGGCGGCCGGGATGCACCCGGTTGCCTGGCGGACTGAGCTCGTGGAACAGCTCGCATTCCCGCTCGAAAGCGGCCTTTGAATTCGGCGTATAGCCGAATTTGAACAGCGTCGCCGAGCCGATGCAGTTCCTGAGCTTGGTTTTCACGTCCGTATCGGCCCGCCCGACGTGATTGATGCAGAAGCGCCCCTCCGGACTTGTATAGCCGAGCGCGTAGACGCCGGCCGAGCTGCGGGTGATGGCAGCATCGATGGTGTCGAAGGTCAGCTTGTAGGGGCCGAGAAGTCCGCTCTTTGCCATGGCAGCACCGTCAATAGAGTTCGCCGCTGGTCGACACGCACCACCACTTTATCCCATCACCTAAGCGAGGGTTGCTTAACGCGCCGTTAATCTTTCCGCCTTGGTGCGGGATGCCGCTGCCGGCGGGCTGCACAGGGCACGCGACTGCGCGGTCCAGGCTCCGAACCCGGTCGCCACCATGTTGGCGATCACGCGGCAGATGTAGCGCTTCTGCGCGGGATCGTTGTCGGGGCCGGCGTGATAGCGCGCCACCGCCATGGTCCACGTCCCTTCCCGCGCCTTCAGCTCCTTGAGGAAGCGGGCCGCATAGTCGACGTTCGCCGCCGGCTCGAACATCTGCTCCACCGACCTGAACTTGTCCCTGTGATAGTGGTGATTGATCTGCATGCAGCCGATGTCGATCAGCTTGATGCCGGCCGCGTGCGCCACCTGAAATCGTGCGATCGCCTCTCCGGGCCGCTTGTCGAACGATGCCTTGCCCTCGATGTTCATGGCATAGGGATGCAGCGACTCCCCACGCCCCGTCTCGGTCAGGCCGACGGCATACAGCATGCCCACCGGTACGCCGTGCTTCTCGGCGGCGCGCATCATCTCGCGCTCGCACAGCTTGCCGTTCGCTGCCGCGTGGCCGGCGAAACTAGACGAAAACACCAGCGCGGCCGCCAGCTTCAGCATTGCGCTCGTTCGTGCCCCTGCCCTCATGTCCGTGCCGGTTGCCTCCCGTGCCGTCCTGTCCGCGTGCGCCCGGCGAGTGCGCATCGGTTTGCGACGAGCCGCCCGATTGTGTCTGCAGGCTCGCCTGTCCGCCGCCGGCGTTCATGTTGGCGGAGCTGGGGTCCGCCGCCAGCCGTACATCCAGGCCCTCGACCAGGTAGCCCGCCGATCGCAGCAGCGAGGTCAAGGCGTCCCTGTCGTTCTGGATCAGGGTTTTGGTTTCTCCACGCCCGACTTCCAGCTCTACGTGCAGCGCGTTGTCTTTCAACGAGAGCTTCATCGTCACGGTGCCGAGCTCGATAGGCTGCAACTGAATGTGCAGCACCTTGGTCGGAGACATCACCGCCGACTGCGTGTGAGCGGCGGCTGGTCCGGCCCCCGGTGCGGGTTGCGACAGGGCGGCCGCCTCTTCCGCGATGCGGCCGGCCAGGAACTGCACCGGCGCCGACGCCGTCGCACCGCCGCCCGTCAATTCCGGCCGCATGCCGCCGGCCACTTGATCGACCGCATCCGTGGCGACGGCTGGCCCCGCCTCCGCCGCGCGCGCGGGGATTGGCGATCCACCCGTCCGCTGCTCGGCCCCAGGCTGCGCGCCGCCCGGCTGCGCATTGCGCAGCGCGGTGATCGCCTCTTGCGTCAGCCCGCGCGTTGTTTCCTTGTCCGCCAGCGCGGCGGCAGACATGTCGGCAGCCGGCACCTGCGCGGCGCGCGTGGTCTGCCGCTCGCCGGTGGTGCCTTGCGCCGCCGCGAGCATGCGCGCCGACCACTCCTGCATGCTGTCGGTTGCCGCGCTGCCCGAGCCCAGGTGCGTTTCACTCTTCAACACCGCCATCGTCTGCACGGCTTTCACTTCAGGCGCTTGCTCTGCGTCCACCGGCGGATCGCCGGGAAGCAGGACGCGCGGGTCTCTGGCGCTTCCCGCATCGCCCGGCGGCTGATCCGGTGCCGCAGCACCGCTTGCCGCTTGCGCCGGCACCGGCATGCCCGTCGCCTGCGCGATCACCATCAGCAGCTTGGCGGCCGACTCGTTGGCCGCAACAGCAGTGTCGGCAGAACCCTCCTGCGCGGGCTGCGCCTTGTTCCCTGCCAGCCACTTGAGAAGCTTCAGCGGATCGCCGTCGGTCGGCGGCATCTCGCCTTCGGTCACGTCGCCAACGGGAGCCGCGTCCTCTCCGCGCGCATTGAGCTTGGAGAGCAGGCCCGAGAACTCCTCCTCCGCCTGCGCCGTTCTGCGCCCCGTTTGCTCGGGGCGTCCGGCAACGGCACCTGCAATCTGGCTTGCCGATGGAGCAACGGCGGTGGCTGTCATTATCTCGATCCGCTCAAAAGTTGATCAACCTGTGCAATGACGTCACGCGCCCGCGTCAGTGCCGGCGGAGGCGCGTTTTCGCGCGTGCCTTCCGCCGCCGCGGGCATACCGGTCAAAGCGCCGGCCGAGCCGACGGGGCTGCGCACCTGCGCTGCAACCGCCGCGGCCGACTCCAGAAGCGACAAATCCTCCGCGCTCAGCTTGGCGCGATCGACGTCGTCGAGCAGGGCAACGCCCTTCTCCAGCTCGTCGCCGGTCACCAGCGACGCGGCCAGATACACGCGCATGCGCATCTCGTCGGCGCTGCCGGCATGGGCGAGCTTCAATCCGCGCTCGGCGGCATGTTGCGCCATGTCGAGCTTGCCCGTATCCAGCGCCGCCTTCGCCATGATGACCGAGGCTTCGCTGCGCTGAGGCCTGCCCAGCCCGTCCATCAATTGCTCGACCTTCTTCAGATCGTCGGGCTTGCTCGCATCTGCCGTCGCCACCACCTGCACGGCAAGGGCGTGCAGGAAGCCGCCGGCGTAGGCCGAGTGCGGGAACCGCCGCAGATACTTGGCCGCCACATCCAGGTAGCGCGCAAGATCGCCGGTTGCGCTGACCAGCGCCGCCTGCCGCCGCAGCGCCGCCTCTTCGATCAATGTTCCGGGCGCCAGCAGGCGCGCGTCGTCAAGGAAGGCGACTGCCTTCGCCGGCTCCTTCTCGGCCACCAGCTCCGCCTGCACGTAGGCGACATGTCCGGCAACGGTGATGTCCAGAGCGCGCGCATCGACCGCAAGCAACTGCTTGCCCGCTTCCTCGCGATTGCCCTTCGACAGGGCCATCGCCGCCTTGATCAGCTTGCCCTCGACATCCTTCGGCTCAGCCTCCTGCGGCACGCTCTTGAGGAATTGCGCGCCGCCGCCGCTGAACACGAACACGGCCGCCGCGCGCAGGTTGCGCGGGTCCTTCCACTTCGCCGGATCCGTTTTGGAGAACTGCTCCGCGATCTGGCCGATCAACGCGCGCTGGCGCGCCTGCGCGCTCGTGTTGCCGCGTGCCACCTGGTCCTGCAGCGCTTGCAGCGACCGCACCAGCTCGTAGGGCTCGCCGCCGCCCGCCTGTCCGTAGGCGTTGCCCGACGCAAGCAGGGCCGCCGTCGCTACGCCCAATCCGGCACGGCGCCAGCTCACGACCTCGGTCTCCGCAGCAGAATCTCAATGCGCCGGTTCTGCGCCGCCTCGGGGTCGTTCGGGATGCGCAGGTGGCGCGCGGCGTGCCCCTCGATGCGCTCGAACCGCTTGTCGTCCACACCGCCGCGCACGAGCATGTAATAGGCCATGTGCGCGCGCGCCGTCGAAAGCCGCCAGTTGTCGTAGGTGCCCGACCGATAAGGCCGCCCGTCGGTGTGGCCGCGCACGATGATCGGATGGCCGTAGCTCTTCACGATCTTGGCGACCTTCTCCATCACCACCACCATCGCCGGCCGCGGCTCGGCGGAGGCGATGGCAAACATCCCGAAGTCCGTGCCGTCGGTAAGGCTGATCAGCACGCCCTCCTCCGTCACCGTCACGTCGATGTTGGGTAGCAGCCCCTTCATCTGCGACACGAGATCCTTGAGGTAGGTCGCAATCTGATCCGCCTCCGCGGCTGCCGCGGCTCGTTCGGTTGCCGCCTTGGCCGCCGCCACCCGCTCCAGTTCCGCCAGCGCCTCGCGCACGGCGGCCTGCTCGCGCTCGGCGATGTCTTGCTTGGTGGCCGGCGCGCCCTTGTCGCCCGCATGGCCCGGCGGACGCTCGAGGAGCTGCTCCTTGGGTCCGGCTTCCGCCACACTGCCTCGTTCCGTCTGTGCGCTTGCTTCGCCTTCGAGCTTGGTACGCCTGTCGGCGGGTCCCTTGGTCGTCGCATCCGCGGGGCCGCCCTGGTCGCCGAGCGCAATCACCTCGCCGTCGATCTTGGCGCGCCCGTCGCGCTGCCCCTTCGTCGCCGCCTCTGCGGCCTTGCCTTTCTCGGCGGGCCGCTTCGCCTCGAGCACCTTCGGATCGGCAACGATCGCGGGCGTCGGAGGCGCCGCTTCGGGAGATGCCTTGCGCTGTGCGAGCGGATCGAACGGGTCCTTGAACTGGTGGCTGCCCGGCGGCAGGGTTTCCGTCGCAGCGTCCTTCGGTGCCTCGGCGGCGATCCGCGCCAGGATGCCGTAGGGGTCGTTGAACAGCGCCTGCTCGGTGTAGCGGGCATTGCCGGCCGCGGCAGCCTCCTGCTTATCCAATTTCACGTCGGCGTCCTTGGCCGATGATGGCTGCCCGACGCGGTCCGGCGGCGTCTTCTTCGGCTTCTTCTCCTTGGCTTCGGTGGGCATGCTTTCCTTGCCCGCCTTGCCCTGGTCGCCGCTCTCGATGTCCTGCACGCCCTTCTCGCGCGGCGCGTTGTCGGTCAGCCGCATCGGGTTGAAATAGTTGGCGACCTGCGTCAGCACCTTCTGGTCGGTGGAGTTGATGAGCCACATCACCAGGAAGAAGGCCATCATGGCCGTCATGAAATCCGCATAAGCGATCTTCCAGACGCCGCCGTGGTGTCCGCCTTCCTCGCCACCGCCGCGCCGGCGGATGAGGACGAGCTCGACGGCCTTGGTGTCTTCCTCGCCCGACTTCACCGCACCGCCTCTTCAAGCGTCGCGCGCCATTCCTTCAAGCGCGTCTCGACCGTCGCCTGCCCCGTGACGGATCGCACGTCGGCGCCATCCGTGACCTCGAACGTGATTCCCGCCGGCGCTTTCTCCCCGAGCTTGTCGCGCAGCGCCTCGAGGATGTCGGCCGGACCGGAAATCTGCAGCCCAACCGTAGGCTCGGTCGAAATCAGCGCTTCCAGGTTCGTTTGCAGTTCGGCGATGGTCCGGCGATGCAGCTCCTCCTCCAGGAACGGCCGCAGAATGCGCGCCGCCGCATCCGCCAGACTGTTCTCGATGTCCTTGAGGCCGGCAGCCAGGCGCGTCGCCAGATCCTCGCCGGTGCTGATCGCCCACTTGTGCCGCTCGAGTTCCAGTCGCTTCATATAAAGCGCCTGCTGACCCGCGGATTTGGCGTCGAATTCCGCCTGCACAGCCGCACGGCCGGCTTTTTCGCCGCGCGCGAAGGCCTCGTCGAGCTTGCTCTGCAATTCCTTCTGCGCGGCCCCGACCTTCTCTGCCGCGGCACCCGGGACCTCCTGAATGCCGAACTCGGTCAGATAGCTGGCGGCCGGGACGGCGCTCATGCGCTTCGCGCTCCCGCTCCCCGCATCCACTGCTTGAGGATCGCTGTTGCCTGCTCCTCATCGAAGTCGATCATCTGTTCGAGCCGCTTCTGCGGTGTCCGACCCATCTTGCTCGTCAGGTCGGCGATCAGGTTCGGGGCGTTCTCCTTCGGGATTCTCGCCGCCCCCGCCGTGTTCGTGACCGCCGGGGCGCCGACTGGTGCCGCAGCCTGCAATTGCGGCGCGGGCGCCGTCTCTGCCGGAGCCGACCTGAGGATCGCGTTGAGCCCCGGCTTCAACCCGAACCAGATCACAAGCAGCGTCGCGACCAGGATGGTGCCGCTGCGAATGAAGCTGCCCGTATGCTCGAGCAGTTGCGCCATCATCCCCGGCGGTGGTGGCGGCTCGAGAGAGCGGTCGCCCGGCATGAACTCCATCGCCGCCACCGTGACGCGGTCGCCGCGCTTGGCATCCGCGCCCGCCGCGGTCTCCACCAGCCGCTCGACCTCCTTGAGCTGCTTCTGCAGCGCCTCCGGCGTCGCGCCCTCGCCCAACGCCTCCATGATCCGCTTGCGGTTGACGACAACGGCGATCGTCATGGCATCGATCTTGTAGCCCTCGCTCACCGTCTGCACGGTCTTGGAGCTCACCTCGTAGTTGGTCAGCTCCTCGCGCCGCTCGTTCTGCTTCTTGCTCTGCTCGCCCGCGCCGCCGAGCGGGGCCTGGTCGGCCGGAATGTTCTGCTCGACCCCCACCGCGGTCTTCGGCCCGTTGGCATTGAGCGCGCTGCCGGTTTCCTTGACGGTGCGGATCGAGCGTTCCGTCTTGCCCTCCGGATTGAAGTTGGTCTCGTTGATCTGGCGCTTGTCGGTATTGAGCCGCAGGGCGACGCTGACACGCAGGTTGTCGGGGCCGAGATACGGCGCCAGCGTCTGCATCACGTTGTCATGCAGCTCCTTGCCGACGGTCTTCTCCAGCAGAAGCATCTTGGCGGGCGAGGCGCTGAAGGAGTCGCTGCCCGAGGCCATCAGCACGCCGTCGGTGTTGAGCACCGTCACCTGGTCGATGCTCATGCCCGGCACCGCCGCCGCCACCAGATGCCTGATCGCCGAGGCCGACGAGAAATCGCCCACCGATTCCGTGCGGATGATCACCGAGGCCGATGGCTGCTGCCGCGTGCGGCGAAACGATCCGGCATCGGCGAGCACGATGTGCACGCGGGCGCCCTTGACGCCCTTCATCGCCTGGATTGTGCGCGCGATCTCGCCTTCCAGCGCCCTCAGCCGCGTCACCTCCTGCATGAACGAGGTGAGGCCCATCGACCCCATCTTGTCGAACAGCTCGTAGCCGGCGTTCGAACTCGTCGGCAGGCCCTTCTCCGCCAGCAGCATGCGCGCCTGTGCGGTCTGGCCGCGCCGCACCGACACGGCGTTGCCCTGTGCATTCACGTCGAAGGTGACGCCGGCTTCCTTCAGCGCGGCGCCGATTCGGGTCACGTCCTGCGGATTGAGGCCGATGTACAACGTCTCCATGTCGGGCCGGCTCAGGTAGTAGCTTCCACCGCCCACCGCGGCGAAAACCGCAAGTCCCACAACAGCCAGCGCCAGCAGCCGGCGCGCACCCAGCGCCGACAGGCTGCTCCACAGCTTGTCCAGCTGCTCCAAGCCCAGCATCTCTTGCCCCGATCAACCCCGATCAAACAGCGATCATCAGCGACGAAGCTTGTGCGGAAATTGCGCTAGGGCGGGCCCACACGCGAATAGGCCGCGCTCCTTGCGGGCGCGGCCCATGCTGTATCCTTTATGTGCCGATGCTCTACTGGAACAGCTGCATGATCGACTGGCTGCTCGAGTTGGCGATGCCGAGCGCCTGCACGCCGAGCTGCTGCTTGACCTGCAGCGCCTGCAGCTTGGTCGATTCCTCGTTCATGTCCGCGTCTACCAGCTGGCCGACGCCGCGCGAGACGGCATCCATCAGGCTCTTCACGAAGTCCTGCTGAATGCTGATGCGCGCCTTCACCGAGCCGAGCGACGTCGCCGCGTCGGTCATGGCCGACAGGGCCCCGTCGACCACCCCGATAATCTCTTCGAGGTCCGCGACATCGTCGGCGCTATCGGTCAACACCGAGACGTCGAGCGCATCGAGCGAGCCTGCGACCGAGTAGGTCACACCGCCGTTGGTCGTGGTGTACTGCGTGTCGAGGACACCCGACTGGTCGTTGGCGTCGAACAGCTTGGTGGCGGCAAGATCGATGGTGATGGTGCCGATGGTCACGACGCCGCCAGAGCGCGAGAACGACGAGACGATGGTCTTGGAGGCGTTGTAGCCGGGATCACCCGAATCAACCGACAGCCAGTTCTCACCGGAGAACGTGGCCGAGTCGGTGATGCCGCGCAGCTGCGACTGCAGCTCTCTGATTTCCGTCTGGATCTTGTTGCGGTCGATGCCGGGCTGGCGGGCGGCAACGAGCTTGGCCTTGATCTGGTCCACCACCTTGATGGCGCTGTTCACGCCCGTGTAGGCGATGTCCACCGTGGCGGCACCGAGCCCCAGCGCGTCCTGCACCGTCGACAGCGCGGCGTTGTCGGACCGCATCGTGGTGGCGATCGACCAGTAGGCCGCGTTGTCGGAGGCATCCGCGACCCGGTATCCCGTCGAAATCCGGTTCTGCGTCGCCGTCAGTTGCTTGTTGGTCTGGGTCAGCGTCTGCAGCGCCGTCATGGCTGCGACGTTGGTATTGATGCTGCTCATGCGCGTCTCTCGAAGCTCTGTGTCGGGAAACGCAGCACAATCCGGGCCTTGCCGGGATTGCCGCGCTCGACCCGTGCTTCGGACCGGCGCGAGCAGATCACGTTAACGCCTAGAATACGATTCTTACCGAGAGCTTAAGCTGCCAACCTTGCGCCAGGCGTGCGGCGTGTTGCGAATGCAAAATAGCCACGCCCCCCGGGAAGGGGAGCGTGGCCAATCTTGTAGGACGTCTGAGCCGCTATTAGCGGAACAGGCCCAGGATCGACTGGGTCGACGAGTTGGCGATGCCCAGCGCCTGGACGCCAAGCTGCTGCTTGACCTGCAGGGCGGAAAGGCGCGTCGACTCTTCGTTCATGTCAGCATCGACCAGCTGGCCGACGCCGCGGTTGATGGCGTCCATCAGACCCTTGACGAAGTCCTGCTGGATGCCGACGCGGGCCTTTGCCGCACCGAGGGTGGTTGCCGCATCGGTCATGCTGGAGATCGCCGCGTCGACGACGCCGATGATCTCTTCCAGGTCGGCGATGTCGTCATCGCTATCGGTCAGGGCCGAGATGTCGATGCCGTCGGTGGCGCCGGCGATCGAGTAGTTGGTGCCGCCGGCCGTCGTGGTGTACTCGGTGTCGAGGATGCCGGACTGGTCGTCGGCGTCGAACAGCTCGGTCGACGTAATGTCGATGTCGATGGTGCCGATCGAGACCGAGTTGTCGGCCGCGCGCGAGAACGACGACACGATGGACTTGGTGGCGTTGTAGTTGGCGGCGCTTGAGTCGACCGACAGCCAGTTCTCACCGGAGAAGGTTGCCGACTCCGAGATACCGCGAAGCTGCGCCTGCAACTCCGTGATTTCCGTCTGGATCTTGCCGCGATCCACGCCCGGCTGGCGGGCGGCGACCAGCTTGCTCTTGATCTGGTCGACGACCTTGATGGCGCTGTCGAGACCCGTGTAGGCGGTGTCGACGGTGGCGGCGCCGAGGCCAAGCGCGTCCTGCACCGTGGACAGCGCCGCGGTGTCGGAGCGCATCGTGGTGGCGATGGACCAGTAGGCGGCGTTGTCCGAGGCGTCGGCAACGCGATAGCCGGTGGAGATGCGGTTCTGGGTTTCGGTCAGGGACTTATTGGTCTGCGTCAGCGTCTGCAGCGCGGTCATCGCTGCGACGTTGGTGTTGATGCTACTCATGTGCGGGGACCCTCAAGAAAATTGGCGCAACGGGGGCTGACCGGGCTGCGCCCGGCCTGGCAGAGTGGCGTCTTGCCTCTTGGAGCCCCGTGTGCGTCCGCTCCGGCCTGCCATGAAAGGTATGGTTAAGCCAAAAGGGTTGCATATCGCTTAACGCGCAAGCTTCGCGTCAGGCAAAAGATCGAATCAGAGAGCCAACGAGAAGGTTCCAGCCGTCGATCAAAACGAAGAAAAGTATCTTGAATGGAAGTGAGATCACCGTCGGCGGCAGCATCATCATGCCCATCGACATGGTGAGGGTCGCCACGATCAAGTCTATGACGAGGAAAGGTAAAACAATCAGGAAACCGATCTCGAATCCGCGCCGCAGCTCCGAGATCATGAATGCGGGTATCAATACGCGTAGCTCAACTTCGGCCTCATCTGCAGGTTGTGCAGGTGTAATTGGTTGTATCTGCTGCTGTGTTCCCCCTGCACGTTTCGGCGCCAGGTCCTCAAAAAGTTTCAAGTCTCTCTCGCGTGTGTTGGCCTTCATGAACGTCCGGAAGGGGGCAACGATGCGCTTGTAGGCCTCCTGCTCGTCGATTTTGTTTTCCATCAGCGGCTGCACGCCGTTCTGCCACGCCTGATCGAAGGTCGGCGCCATCACATAGAACGTCATGAACAGGGCGAGGCTGATCAGGATCAGGTTGGCCGGCGTCGTCTGCAGGCCGAGGCCCGCGCGCAGGAACGAGAGCGCGACCACGAAGCGCGTGAAGCAGGTCACCATCACCAGCAGTCCCGGCGCCACCGACAGCACGGTGATCACCAGGATGAGCTGGATGATCCGGCCCGCCGTGGTTGCGTCCGACCCGGGTATCAATGTCTCCAGCTTGGGCAGCTGTGCCGCGGCATCGGAAGTGCCGAGGATCACCAGCAGAAGAATGAGGAGAAGCTTCTTCATCTCTCTCATTCAATAATGAGGGTATGCACGACCAGGTCCTGCGCCTTGCCGTTCGTGCGCAACCGCGCGCGCTCCAGCAAGTCCTCGCGCAGGTGCAGCAGGCCGCTCGCACCTTCGATCATCGGCAGCGACAGCGTGCGCAGATAGGCCACGGCATCCTCGGCGACCTTGGCCGCATTGGCCTTCGCCTCGCCGCCCTCCTCCTCCGTCACCAGCGACGCTTCGATCCTGATCCAGGCGCGCTCGGGGCTCGCCAAATTGGTGACGATGGGCGGCAGCGCCAGCACCGTCACCTCGTCCGAGAAGCGGGTCTTGCGCGCTTCCGTTTGGGCCGTCTCCTTTGCTGCCTGCGCCGGGCGTGGCGGCTTGGAGAGAACCTGCAGGCCGAACAGACCGCCCGCGCCGATCGAGAGCCCCGTCAGCACGAGCATGGCAATGATCAGGGACATGATCGACGGCGACGACGCCGGCGCTGTCGCCTGCTCGCCGCTTTCCGTCTTGTCCGGTGCCTTCGCCATTCCTCACCTCAGAACGGCCAGAACTTGTCCCACAACTGCTGACCCCAGGGCGGCTGCTGGATCTCCGTCATCCGCCCGCGGCCGCCGTACGAGATGCGCGCCTCCGCGATCTTCTCGTACGACACCATGTTCTCGGTCGAGATATCGCGCGGCCGCACCAACCCCTCCACCGTCAGCACGCGTACCTCGTAGTTGACCCGCACCTCCTGCGTGCCGCTGATGACGAGATTGCCGTTCGGCAGCACGCCGGTCACCACCGCGGCCACCAGCAGCTCGATGCTTTCCGAGCGCGTGATCGCCCCCTCGCCCTTGGTCGCGTTCTTGGATTGAATGGCCGAGTCGATCGTGCCCTGTCGCTTGCCGCTGAGCAGCGGCAGGTTGAGGTCATAGCCGCTGTTCAGGTTGAACTCGTTCTTGTTGTCCCTCTTGCGCTCCGACGTGTTGTCGAGCGACGCCTTGTCCTTGATCGCGATCTTCACCGTGACGACGTCGCCGATCTTCATGGCGCGCGGATCGCGGAAATAGTCCGCGCTCGTGTCCTGCCACAGCGAGTTCCCCTTCGCGTGCGGCAGCGGCATAACCGGCTCGGCCGGGACCGCGACCTTCAGCGGCTTCAATCCCGCGCCGACCGGCGTCAGCGACGGCTCCTTGCCGATCTCGTGCAGCTGGTTTCCGCAACCCGAGAGGAGGAGGCCGAGCACGAGGAGCGTCGCAAGCCTGATCATTTCTCAGCCTCGACTTTTGTGCTCTTGGCGACGGCGGGATAGACCTTGCCTGAGCCGACGATGGTCGCCGTCAGCTTCGCGGCCCGGGCCGGATCCATGTCGTTGAGGATCTTGCTCGAGCGGGCGGGCTCCAGCTTGACGAGAACTGCCGCCGCAGTTTCATCGTCGAGCAGAGCAATCTGCAACGACGCCGCGTCCGGACGCATGCTCCTGTAGATCTGCAGAACCGTGTCAGTCGCCCGCTGCGTGAACTCGTCACGCCGCTTCAGCCACGCCTTGTATTCGGCCGTCTTCTGCTCCAGCTGCGCGATGCGCTCGTCGATCTCCTTGCCGGCATCGGCGAGCAGTTTCTTCTGCCAGGCCACCCGCGCATCGGCAGCCGCGTCGATGATGCTGACGCAATAGTCCTTGGCTGCCGGCACCGTCGGCTCCTTCGGCGCTGGGGCCGGAACGTCCTTGACGGGCGCAGGCTTCGGTTCCGCAGCCGGTGGCGCAATCTGCACCAGCCTGTTCTTGGGATGAGCAATCTGGAAGAGCGTCGGCGGCTGGGTAGGTATCGAGCCCGTGGTGATGGTCGCGTCCCAGCCTTGCGCTGCGGCGACGGTCGCCGCCACCGTGAGCGCGGCAAACGCCGGGCCCGTCCGGGCGCACCATGCGATGGCCCCGCGCAAGACGGCCGTCCCTGACGACCAGGGCTTCATTGAACCACCAAGTCCGCCTGCAGGGCGCCTGCGGATTTCATCGCCTGCAGGATGGCGATGATGCCCTGCGGTTTCAGTCCCACCTTGTTGAGACCGCTCACCAGCATCTGCAGGTTCGTACCGCGCACGATGGCGAGATTGGCGCCCTCCTGCTCCACCTCGATCTGCGTGTCCGGCGTCACCACCGTGTCGCCGCGTGCAAACGGGTTGGGCTGGGACACCTTCGCCTTCTCGGTCACCCGCACCGTCAGGCTGCCGTGTGCTACCGCCACCGTGGAAATGCGCACGTCCTTACCGATGACAATGGTTCCGGTGCGCTCGTCGATCACCACCCGGGCCGGCACGTCGGGCTGCACGGAAAGTTCGCCGACCTCGGCGATGAAGCGCGCGGTGCTGAGGAAGAACGGCCGCGCCAGCGACACCGAGCGCAGGTCGTTCTCCTTCGCGACCCGCACGCCATAACGCTGCTGCGTGTAGTTGTTGATGGCATCGGCGATGCCGACCGCCGTACTGAAGTCGGGATTGCGGAGCTCCAGCACAACCGACGTCTCGTCGGAGAGCCTGCCGGGCGCCTCCCGCTCGACCAGCGCGCCGTTGGCGATGCGGCCTGTCGTTGGTACGCCCTGCGTGACGGTCTCCGCCTTGCCCTGCGTCGCAAAGCCGGTGACCGCCAGCGGTCCCTGCGCCACTGCGTAGATCTGATTGTCCGCACCGTTGAGCGGCGTCAGCACCAGCGACCCGCCCTGCAGCGACGTCGCATCGCCCAGCGAGCCGACCGTAACGTCGATGCGCGAGCCCTTGCCGGCGAACGCCGGCAGCTCGGCCGTGACGATCACGGCCGCGATGTTGCGCGTGCGCGCCTTGGAATTGCGCACGTTGATGCCCATGCGGTCCAGCATCGACTGCAGGGACTGCTCGGTGAACGGCGAGTTGCGCGGGCTGTCGCCGGTGCCGTTGAGGCCGACCACGAGCCCGTAGCCGACAAGCTGGTTGGCGCGCACGCCCTGCACAGTCGCGATGTCCTTAATGCGTGTCGCGGCGGCTGTTTGCAGCCCCGCGAGCATCAGCACGAACAGGATGGCGGCCCGCTTGATCACGGCACCCCCAGGCGAACGGTGCCGCTCTGGTCCACCAGCCCCTGGATGATGACGCCGCTGTCGGGGTTGCGCAGCTTGACCACGTCGCCGACCGATCCGTTGTCGAGCGCGATCGCGTTCATGCTGATGCTGAGCCCGCCCGATTCCAACACCACCAGCGAGGCTTTGCCCGCATTGACGAGGAACGGCTCGCGCACGGCATTGATGGGAACGGGGTATCCGGCACGCAGCGGCCGCCGCACGACCTTGCCGATCAGTGGCGCCTGGTCGTTGAAGATGGTGGCATGCGAAACCGTGTGCGCGATAAAGGCGCGCGGGGTCAGGTGCTCGGCCGAAATGATATCGCCCGGAGACAGCGTGACGCGCGGCACCGGCAGATCGATCGTGGAGGTCTGTGCCGACACCGGTGCTGCAAGCGCCAGCAGCGCCACCGCCACGAGCGCCCACACGCCGCGTCTCAAGCCTGTCGCCTTGCCGGTCATGCTGACTACCGCAGGTTCCTCGCCACGGTGCCGTACATCTCGTCGGCCGCCTGGATCACCTTGGAGTTCATTTCGTAGGCGCGCTGCGCCTGGATCAGCTCGGTGATCTCCTTCACCGGATCGACGTTGGAGTTTTCCAGGTAGCCCTGGTGAACCCGGCCGAAGCCCGGATCGCCCGGCACACCCGTCACCGGCGTGCCGGAGGCCAGCGTTTCCCTGTAGAGATTGCCGCCCAGCGCTTCCAGGCCGGCATCGTTGGTGAAGTTGGCGACCGAGAGCTGCCCGATCTGGGTCAGGTTGGTGTCGGCGCCGTCGCGGATGAAGACCTGGCCGGTCTCGTTCACCACCACTTCCGTCGCCGTCGACGGGATCGTCATCGACGGCTGGATGAGATAGCCGTCACCGGTCACGATTTGGCCCTGCGCGTTCTTGTTGAACGAGCCGGCGCGGGTGAAGAACGTCTCGCCGTTCGGACCGGCAACCTGGAACCAGCCGCGGCCGTTGAGCGCGAGATCGAGCTTGTTGCCGGTCTGCGTCAGCGCGCCTTGCAGGTGCAGGTTGCGAACGGCTGTCGTGCGCACGCCGAGGCCGATCTGGGCGCCCTCCGGCACCGGCTCCTGGCCGGTGCGGTTCGGCACGCCGACGGCACGCTCCGCCTGGTAGAGCAGGTCGGTGAATTCCGCGCGCGAGCGCTTGAACGAGGTGGTGTTGATGTTTGCGATGTTGTTCGCAATCACCTCCACGTTGGTCTGCTGGGCCGTCATGCCGGTTGCGGCAATTGCGAGCGATCTCACGTCACGTCTCCTAAATCTGCATCCGGCTGATTTCGAGGTAGGCGGCGACGACCTTGTCGCGAATCGCAACCGCGCTTTGCAGCGTGTGCTCGGCCTGCATGACCGCCTCGACCACCTGCTGCGTGGTGGCCCGGCCCTGCACGCCGTCGATGGAGATTCTTTCCGCGTTCCTGACGGTGCCGGCCGCGTCGGAAGCGACCTGCGACAGCATCGCCCCGAAGTCGGCACCGCCCGCCTCGCTGACCCCAGCGCCCGGCCGCAGCGCGGCGGATTGCGTGTCGGTAACCGCGCTCGCGCCGCCGACACCCAGCGACGTCGTGCGGGAGATGGACTCGATCATGACGACCTCAGCAGGTCGAGGGTCATCGAAATCATGTCACGCGCCTGCTTGATGACCTGGATGTTGGCTTCGTACGAGCGATTGGCCTCGCGCATGTCGGCGGCCTCGACCACGAGATCGACGTTGGGCAGCCGCACGTAGCCGTTGGCATCGGCGGCCGGGTGGCCCGGCATATGCTCGACCCGATAGGCCGTGCGCTGCCGTTCCACGCTCGCCACGCGCACGAGGTTCGCGGCCGCGGCCTCGTCCACCTGGCTCTCGAATGTGATCACGCGCCGCGCGTAAGGATCTGAGCCCGGGGTGCGGCCGGTCGAATAGGCATTTGCCATGTTCTCGGCGATCACGCGCAGGCGCCGGGACTGGGCTTCCAGCCCTGACGACCCGATGCGCAGCGTGCTCTGGAGCGGATCGACCATCGTCTTAGACCCTCGCGCTCGTCATCAACATGCGTTGGAAAACCTTGGCGATGCTGGTGTTCAACCGGTAGGCCCGGTTCACCTCGCCCGCCTTCATCAGCTCCTGCTCGAGCGTCACGTTGTTGCCGGAGAGTGACGTCTCCCAAGGGGCTTCGCGCCGGACCTCGGTGGCGACGACGGTCGGCCCGCCTGTCGCGATGTGTCCCGGCTGCGTTGCGGCCATCGCCAGCCGCGCCTGCTCCACCGCCATCTCGAAGGGCTGCACGTCCTGCGCCCGGAAGCCCGGCGTGTTGGCATTGGCGATGTTGCCGGCAATCGTCGATTGGCGGACAGACAGCCACTGGTTGTGGCGGGAAATGACGTTGAAGAGTTGCATGCCGGCCCCAGCTGCATTCGCAATCCCAGCAGCTGCAATTATTTAGGGCCGTTATCTTGTCCGAGGCTTGCGCGCAGGGCCCAGGCCCGCTCAGTTCGCCGTCAGCCGGGCCGCCGCGATGGCGCTGACGAGGCGCCGCGTGTTCACGTCCGGGTCGTCCGAGCTCTCGTCGAACGCGATGTAGTCGATCTCGATCCCGGCGTGCAGCGCCTCCAGCAGCAGGCGGAAGTAGATGTTCACCTGCATGTAGTGGAACTCCATGTCCAGCGACACCGTCGGCGTGCACCCCCAATTGAGATCGATGTCGCCCGACAACCCGAACTTCAAGGTCTCCGGCTTGAAGTACAGCTCGGCCGACGAGCTCACCAGGGTGTCGATGTTGCCGAACTGGCCGGTTCGGATGAACGCCACGAAATCGGCAGGGTCGATCAGCCTCAGCTCGGACGCCACCTCCTTGATGCCGTCGGCCAGCGCCCGCTCGCGCTCTTCCGTATAGCTTCTGCCTTGCCTCTGCATGACCCGCTCTCTAGCCGGCGACTTTCGGCTCAACGCCACGACGCGCGAACAGGAAGTAAACGATCTCAGCCACCGCCTTGTAGAACTCCGGCGGGATCATCTTGTTGACCTCGACCGCCTTGTAGAGCGAACGGGCCAACAGCTTGTCCTCGATGATCGGGATCGAGTTCTGCGTCGCGATCTCGCGAATCTTGAGGGCGATCAGGTCTTGCCCCTTGGCAACCACCATGGGTGCCCCGCCCTCCTCCTTCACGTAGCGCAGGGCCACGGCAAAGTGGGTCGGATTGGTCACCACGAAGGTCGCTTTCGGCACCGCGGCCATCATGCGCTTGCGGTTGCGGTCGCGCGCCAGGGAGCGCATGCGGGCCTTCACCATCGGGTCGCCATCGACCTGCTTCAATTCATCCTTGACCTCCTGGCGCGTCATTCTCAGTTCGCGCAGCCAGAACAGACGGCTCCAGACGAGATCGGCCGCCACCAGGACGATGGTGGCAACGGCAACCGCCGTCACGAGCCGGGTGCCGATGGTCAGAATGAGGTAGGGCAGCGCGCTCGGCTCGGTGATCATCGCGCTCATGACCTCGTCATGAGCCGAGCGCAGCAGCAGATAGCCGAAGATGCAGACCGCGCCGAGCTTCACCACGGACTTCAGGAACTCGACCATGCCGTGCGCACCGAAGATGCGCGTCCAGCCGCTGGTGATGGAGATTCTGGAAAGCTTGGGCTGGATGCGGTCCAGCACCATCCGCGGCGAGTTCTGCAGGAACGACGAGAGCAAGCCGGCCACGGTCAGGATCGCGACGATGGGCAGCAGCAGCCGCAGCACCTCGAGGCCGACCTCCTCCAGCAGACGCACCGCATCCCCGCCGTTCTGCACCGGCCAGCCGGCGGCGTTGTCGATCAGGCGCGCCAGCGAGAAGTTCAGGCGCCCGACGTTGCTCGACAGGAAGAAGCCGGCGATGATCACCATCCCCAGCAGCGAGGCGAGCATGGCCGCTTCCTTCGAGAACGGCACGTTGCCCTTCTCGACGGCATCCGAGATTTTTTTCTCGGTTGCTTCCTCGGTTTTGCTTTCCTTGTCGGGGGCGTCAGACACCCTGGTATCTCCCCCTAGACGGTGATTTCATCGACGACGGCATCCGGCGACGGCAGTGAAATCTCGCCCTTGGCCATCATCTTCAGCACGGTATCGACGATGGCGCGCCGTGCATCCGCCACCTCGCGGTCCGAGGCGCCGCCGCCGCCCTGCAGCTCCGCCTCCACCATGCGCCGCGAGCGCGCGGCCAGCGACGACAGGATCTCTCCCTGGAACGCGCTGTCCGTGCCCTTGAGTGCCGCAACCAGACGCTCGATCGGCACCTGGTCGAGGACCAGGGTGCGCGACTTCGCCGGCAGGTTGATGAGATCGATGAACGTGAACAGCATGCCCTTCAGCGCCTTCGCGTCGTCGGGGCGGACTTCCGCAAGGTCCTTCAACAGGTCTTCTGATTGCGACTTCTCCATCCTGTTCAGGATGTCGGCGATACCTGCGTGCGAGCCGCCCGCCGATTTGGCCAGCAGATCCTCGGCTATGGCCTGCTCCACGGCCTGGGCTGCATCCGCGGCAACGCGCTTGATGCCGAGCATCCTGATGAGCAGTGCGTTGCGCTCCTTCGCCTGCAATCCGCTCAGCAGCCTGGCCGACACCTCCGGCCCCAGGCGCGACAGGATCATGGAGGCAGATTGCGGATGCTCGCCCTGGATGTAGGCGCGCAGCACATCGTCCTTCAGCTTGGCGATCTTGTCCCACAGGGGCTCGGGCGCCTCCCCCGCCTCCTCGTGCTCGTCGCCCATCACGCCGGCAAGCTGGTCCTCCGTCATCACGTCCGACAGAAGGCTCTTCACCTCCTTCTCGGTGCCGACGAAGTTGATGCCGCTCGAGAACTTCTGCGCAAACTCTTCGACCAGCACCTCCAGGTCGGTAGCGCCGATCGGCTGCAAATCGCCGGCGAGTTGCGTCAGAAGCTTCAGCTCTTCGGGATCGAAGCGCTTCAGCAGCTTGGCCGCGCGCGGCTTGCCGAGCGCAAGCAGCAGCACCGCCACCTTTTCCGCGCCGGAAAGCGATGGGATCTGCTGCGCTGGTTTGGCCGAAGCTGCCGCGCTCATAGATCGGGCCCTAGGACGCCTTGTCGTTCGCGGACGGGCTGATGATCTCCGTCAGGGACACGCCGAAGCGCGAGGTGGCCTCGTCCACCACGACCACCTCGCCGCGGGCGATGATGCGGCCGTTGACGACCACCTCGACCGGCTCGCCCACCCGGCGGTCGAGCGGGATGACGGCGCCGCGGCCGAGCTTGGTCAGGTTGGCGACCGGCATCACGGCGGAGCCAAGCACCACCTTCACCGTCACCGGAATGCGCATGATGAGGTCGATGTTGCCGGCGTCGCCATCGGCCGCCAGCGGACTGCGCTTGGCCGGAGCGCCCGGCTGCGGTGCACCTTCAGGCCCCCTGGCGACCTCCGCCGCGTATTCCTCCAACAGGGACTTCGCGCTTTGCGGCTGCGTGGCTTGTGTCATGTGCGTCTCATCCGATGCGCCGGTCGCCGGCGTGAGTGTTCAGGCTCTAGCTTGCCAAGATGTCGTCCATGAATTCCTGCTCGCGATCGATCGGTCCCTCGACGCGCAGGGTGTACTTGCCCTGCGCCTTGCCCAGGTGGCACCACATCAGCCGCTCACCGTTGCACTCCAGGCGCATGCGGCTGCTGGCCGTGGCATTGAGCTCGACGATTTTGCCGACCTCGAACCCGGCGATCTCCGCCAGCGTCGCAGGCCGCTCGTCGAGAATGGCGCTGAGGACGATCTGCGCACGCGAGACCTGGGTCTGAATCTCGTCCCGCCAGGCGGGATCGACCGGCGGGCCTTCCTTGGCCGGCACGCGGCCGAGCGCATGGCGCAAGGGTGCGATGGCCGCGCGCGGGATGGCGACGATGACCGAGCCGCCCAGCTCGCCGGCGCTCAACCGGAACTTTGCGGCGACAACGGCACCATTGCGCCGCCCGATCGCGTCGTAGTCCAGCTCGGGCCCGCTCGACTCCAGAGCCAGGGAGGTATCGGCAATTCCCGCCAGGCCCGACTCGAGCGCCTTGGCAACGCGGCCGATAAAGGATTCCGCCACACGCAGCTCTATGCGCGAGAACGGCCGCTCTGTTTTGAACGTGGCCTGCGACCCGTCGCCTCCGAGCATCGACTCCACGACGGCGAATACGGCATCCCGGTCCAGCAGGATGACGAGCCGCGAGTTCCACCTGACGGCATGCACCACGCCGACCACGCTGGCGCCGTCAAAGCCCTGCAGCAGCTCAGCCGCCGTGCCGCTCCTGACGGCCTGTAGCGCCATCTGCAGGGGCAGGTCTGACGCGCCTGCCATATCCTCGGTGCAGGCAAGCGCGGCGCGATCGAAGCCGACGCGCAGCATGGGAATGCGCTCGACGAAATTCGACGCGCCCGTGAACAGCTCCGCGAGGCTGTCGCGCCCGGTTTCGGCTTGTGTGCCCTGGCCCGCCATGCCCGACTACGCCGCCTCTTTGCGTGCTGCCGCAGCGTCGCCGCCACCGCCTGGGGCCAGGGTCTCCTGCTCGACTTCGTCGATGGTCGGCCGTTCGTAGGCCGAAATCGTCTTGCGGCCGTGCTCCAGCGCAATCTGCGGCATCGCTCCGTTCATGAAGGCCAGCAGCGTCTGCTTGACGATCACATACAGGCGCAGCTTCTTCTCGCGTACGATCTTGATGTTGTGCGCGATGGGCGACACCACCGCGTAGGAGAAGAAGATGCCGGCGAACGTGCCGACGAGGGCGGCGCCGATCAGGGCACCGAGATACTCCGGCGCCTGGTCGAGCGCGCCCATGGCCTTGATCACCCCCAGCACCGCCGCCACGATGCCCAGCGCCGGAAAGGCCTCCGAGATGGTGACCATCGAGTGGTAGGCCTTCAGCTTGTCGTGCTTGATGGTCTGAATTTCTTCATCCATCAGCGACTCGATCTCGTGCGTGCGGGCGTTGCCGATGATGATGAGGCGGCAGTAGTCGCAGATGAAGGTGAGCAGCTCGTCGTTCTTCACCACGCTCGGGAACTTCTGGAAGATCGGCGACTGCTCCGGATCGTCGAAGTGCGCTTCCACCTCGTTGCGCGGCTTGCTCCTCAATTCCCGCATCAGGGCATAGAGCACGCCCAGCACATCAAGGTATTCGCGCTTCTTGGGGACGGAGTGCTTGAAGGCCTCGATGATGCCCTTGCCGCTATCCTTGATCGTCTTCATGGGGTTGGCCACGATGAACGTGCCGAATGCGGACCCGCAGATGATCACGTATTCCCAGGGCTGCCAGATGACGCCCACGTGCCCACCCATGGCCATAAAGCCACCGAGCACACAGCCAAGCGTGATAACGAGCCCGACGATGATCGTCACGGGCACCCCCGAAGTCGAAAAACCCCAACCTTCTCTAAACCCGATTGTCCTTGCGCGAGCCTGATTTGGCGCCTCCGGCGCGGCAGCGACCAGCTTCGGGCAAGCCCCTTGCGGCAACTTTGCATCTCTGCAGGACACGTCCGGCCGGCGCGAGCCGCAATGCGCGCAACGGCTGCCAAGGAGCGCGACTGTGCAAGGAAACCTCTATGTCGGCGTGGCCGCCCAGGTCGCGTTGCAGAAGCGTCTCGATACCATCGCGCACAATGTCGCCAACGCGACCACGGCCGGCTTCCGTGCGGAAGAGGTGAGGTTTGAGACCGTGCTGGCCCAGGCGGGCAGCGATTCCATCGCCTTCTCCGCCAGCGGTCCGAGCTACCTGTCCCGCCGCTCGGGCGAGTTCGTGAAGACCGACAATGCATTGGATCTCGCCGTCGAGGGCGATGCCTGGCTCTCCATGCAGACGCCCGCCGGTCAGGCCTATACGCGCGACGGACGGTTGCGTATGACACCCACCGGCGAGCTGCAAACGCTGTCCGGCCACCAAATTCTCGATGCCGGCGGCGCGCCGCTGCTGCTCGATCCCAACGGCGGCCCGCCGCGCATCGCCCGCGACGGCACCATCTTCCAGGGCAATCGCCAGATCGGCGCAGTCGGCCTCTTCAATATCGAAAGCACCGCAAACCTGACCCGCTATCAGAATTCCGGCGTCATTCCGGACCGCCCCGCCACTCCGGTCGTGGACTTCACGCGCTCCGGCGTGTCGCAGGGCTTCATCGAGAACTCCAACGTCAACGCCGTGATGGAAATGACACGGCTGATCTCGGTCACGCGCGCCTTCGAGATGGTTTCGGCATCGCTCACCGCGTCCGAAACCTCCCTGCAGGACGCCATTAAGGCCCTCGGATCCACCACTTGAGCAATCGTCCTACGCCTGATCCCGGGCCCAATCGGCTCGAGCGCCTGGCACGCGCGGTCACGGCCGCGGCAAGTGCGCCCAACCTGCAGATCAACGGCATTGTCACCGAGGTTGCACCGGCTTACTGCCGCGTGTCGGGCCTTTCCCCGTTCGTGAAGCTCGGCGAATGCCTGGAGCTCATGACCGGCGACGCCCGCGGCGATCTCGCCGAGGTCATCCGCGTCGACGAGCGCGGCGTTACGGTGAAGCCGTTCGATACCACCATGCGCGCAGGGCTCGGCACCGTCGCCCGCCGCCGCGGCGCCTTGACACTCAGTCCGCATGTCTCCTGGAAGGGCCGCATCGTCAACGCCCTTGGTGCCCCGATCGACGGCGGCGAGCCGCTGGTGCAGGGCGCGCGCTCCGTGCCAGGGGACCGCGAGCCGCCGCCCGCCATGCGCCGCCAGCGCGTGAAGACGCCACTCAAGACCGGGGTCAGGGTCGTCGATTTCTTCACCCCGCTGTGCGCAGGCCAGCGCATCGGCATCTTCGCCGGATCGGGCATCGGCAAATCGACCCTGCTTGCCATGCTCGCCCGGTCGCGCGGCTTCGACACGGCCGTCATTGCACTGGTGGGTGAGCGCGGACGCGAGGTGCGCGATTTCCTCGAGGATGCGCTGAAGGACGCCCGTGCCAACTCCGTCACCGTGGTCGCAACCGGCGATGAAAGCCCCATGATGCGGCGGCTGGCGCCCAAGACGGCCATGTGCGTCGCGGAATACTTCCGCGATCGCGGCGAGAACGTCCTGCTGATCGTGGATTCAGTGACCCGCTACGCCCACGCGGCGCGCGACGTCGCCCTCGCCTCGGGCGAGCCGCCGGTCTCCCGCGGCTACACACCAAGCGTATTCAGCGAGCTGCCGCGGTTTCTGGAACGGGCAGGCCCCGGCGAGGAGGGCGCAGGCTCGATCACCGGCGTGTTCTCGGTGCTCGTCGACGGCGACGACCACAACGATCCCGTCGCCGACAGTATCCGCGGCACGCTCGACGGCCACATCGTTCTCGACCGCGCCATCGCCGACCAGGGCCGCTTCCCTGCCGTCAACATGCTGACGAGCGTGTCCCGTCTCGCGCGCTCAAGCTGTACGCCCGAGCAGTGGTCGGTCGTCATGAAGATCCGTGCCATGATCTCGCGCTACGAGGACACGCGCGACCTTCGCCTGATCGGCGGCTATCGCCAGGGCTCCGACCCCGACCTCGACAAGGCCATCCTTCTGGTGCCGAGGATCTATGATGTGATGCGCCAGAGCCCCGACGATCCCGCGTCGGTCGACGCTTTCCAGGAGGTCGCCAAGTCGTTCGCGGCCGAGTAGCGGGCCGCGGCCACGGGCGCTAGCTGCCGCGCTTGCCGCCGGCACGTATGCCGTCCTTGTTCACGTAGCCGAACTCCTGCACGAAGATGTCGTCGATGATCTTCGCCCCGAAGCGCGCGTTCGAGCCGTCGACGATCTTTTTCGCGATCGCCGGCCAGTCCTGCTTCTTCAAACTTTTGAAATCCAGCGTGTCATCGCTGTAGATGGCCCGAAAGGCCTCATCCAGCACCACAACCTCGGCCTTGAGCGACAGCTTCTTGAGCGTTTGCGCCTCAGCCGAGAACGAGAACTGCGCCATCACGTAACCCTGGATCGCACCGGAGCGGATCACGGGCACGCTGATCATTCTGGTCCTGACCGTCTCCAACCCGCCATACAGCCGCTCGGGCTCCGCATGCGCCGCGGGCGCCGCCGACGACTGCCACGAGACGGCGCCGTAGGTTGCCCCCAGCGTCACCACGCAGGCCCAGGTCCCGGCAAGGATCGTCTTGATCATGACGTCCGGGCGCCGCCCTTCAGCACCGGCGCGTAGGTCCCGTCGGAGTCCGCGTTCTGCATGGCATCGGCGATCACCGTGGAGACCTCGCGCACGGCCTCCAGGTGCGTCGCCAGCACCGCGCGGTTGACCTCCAGCTTCGAGCGCAGCGTCGTAAGCGCGGTGACGAGTTGCGGCTCGGGCGGCGTTGCCTCGAAGTAGCGCATCGCGCGCGTCAGCTCGACGAGACCGTGGCTCTTGCGGTCGTTGAAGTCGTTGAGATCGACCGACGTTCGCCGTTGCAAGGCGGCCGTTTCCTGGTCGATCACCTCCTCAAGGCGTTCGATTGCGCTTTTCAGCAATGCAGGCGCGAGGGCGACGTCATCCGCAGGAAGGCCTCTACCCGCAGCGGCTCCAAGGCGCTGTTGTCCGAGCATGGGTGCTAGCTCCGGTCAGTTGCAGGTTGGGTCGAGGCGGCCCATCGCGCCGCCTCCGCTTCAGTCTCGGTATTCTGCGGCGTCTCCGGCCGGATCGGCGGCTGTGCCGACGCCACAACGGTGCTGGGGGCCGCTTCCGAAGCCGCGGGCGCTTGCCGCGCCGGTGTCTCCAGACGCGCGGCTATGCCCACCTGGCCGCTCCTGGCGAGCTCCTCGCCGATGCGCTCGGCCAGCATCGACCGCCAGACCTCGCCGGCCGTGCCCTTGCCGTACACGTTGGTCGCGTTCTTCGGCAGCATGCTCTGCACGAACGTTTGCAGGAGGAAGGCCTCGAACTGCCCGTAGGCGTTGAGACGCCCCCTCGACCGCACGACTTCCGGCCGGGCAGAGCTTGCCTCGATCGCGCGCGAAAAGCTCGAGGTCACGCGCTGCTCGCTGCTGGCTGGCACGGTCGCAGGCTGTGCGTCCGCCGCAACCGCGCGCATCTCGGTGAGCCGCTGCACCGCCTCCCGGTACTTCTCGGGATCGGCCGCGCGCGCGACATCGAGCACGATATCTACGGACGTGGGGATCGACACGGCAGCTTGCCCGCTATTGCCATCGGGCAACTATGGCGGGCAAATCTTACGGGAGGCTTGTGCGGTTGTTCGACAGATATTGATCAATGATTTCCATAAGTTCCTTGCGCTCGATCTCCCTATCGAGCTCGATCTGCAGCGCATGCGCCAAGCGCTCTGCCGCACGCACCCGGCCCGCATGCTCGCTTGTCTTTATCGACTGCTTGTCCTTGTCCACCGTCACCCGCTGGGCCTCTTCGGCGAGCGACCGCAGGCGTCGTGCAGTAGCCTCGATGAACAGGCCGTGCAGCTCCGAGCCGTTGAGCGCGCTGATGGTATCGATCTGGGCGGCATTCAGCTCGGCCAGCCGGCCCTGCAGATCGGCGAGCTTCCATTGCTCCACGCGATGCAGCTGCTGCTGCGCCGCCAGCACCCGCTTCGATTTTGCGGCTCTATCCTGCATCTGGGCTCATCCCGTTTGCAGCCAGGCGATGAACGCGGCGATGAACAGGCTCAGGGCTTCGCTGATCGTGAAGTAGAGAAGCAGCAGCGCACCCGCGAGCACGAACGGCATCGAGATGAAATAGACCGGGATCTGCGGCACGAGCTTGTTGGCAATGCCGACCATCAGATTGATGATCAGCGCATAGACGATGAACGGACTGCTGATCTGCAGCGCCAGGATGAACGTCATCGAAAACGCATCGCCCAGCCTGATCAGCCCCTGCTCGGTGGCGATCGGCTCGGTGAGCGGTATCACCGAATAGGACGCGATCAGCGCACGCAGGATCTCCAAGTGCTGTTCGGTGGCGAACAAAAGAACCGTCGCTGTCAACGTGAAGAACGTGGTCAGCGCCGGCAGGGGCTCCGTGTCCTCGATCGGGCTACCCGGTAACGGGCTGAACCCGGCGAACTGGGCCGCCGCTGTCGCCATGAACTGCAGCGCCATGAAAAACAGGCGCCCGATCAGCCCGATCAGCGCGCCCGTGAACATCTCCGAGAAGATCATGCGCAGCACGGTCGGCGGGGTGGGATCCGGCAGTGCCGTGTTGACGACCGGAAACAGCACGGGTGTCAGGGCCAGCGTGATCGCCACGGTTACGAACAGCCGGATCTGCACGGGGATGCGCGTGCTGGAGAAGCCCGGCATCAGCATCAGGCAACCGCCAATGCGGCAGAACAGGAGAAAGACGACGATCAGCGTTTCCGACGTGATCGGACTCATGAAATCGTGCCGAGCGACTTCACATGCACGCCGCGTGCGATCTCGACGTGGCTGAGCACCGGCAGGGTTGCAAACAACCGCTCCGTCACCATCCGCACGTATGGCCGCGCGTCCGGCGCCGCGACCAGCGCGAACTGGTGGCCTTGGTCCATGTGGGTGCGGATCACCTTGGAGGCCTCGGTGCTGAACTGCTCGATCTGCCGCGGATCAATGTCGAACTCGACGACCTCGCCCTTGGCGTCCCGCTTCAGGCTCTGATGGAAGGCGAGGTCCCAGCGGTTGCCGAGGCGCAGCACCTTCAGCGAGCCGCTCTCGGCAAGATCGCCGCAAATCTGTTGCGCCATGCGCGTGCGCACATGCTCGGCGAGCTGCTCGGCCCTGCGCACGTGCGGTGCCACCTCGGCGATCGCCTCCAGCACCAGGTGCAGGTTGCGAATGGACACGCGCTCCGCCAGCAGCAGCTTCAGGACCGCCTGCAGGCCCGAGTAGGAAAGTTGCGAGGGAATCATCTCCTCGATCAGCCGCTTGTATTCAGGCTCCAGCCGGTCCAGCAGCGTGCGCATGTCCTTGTAGGACAGCAGCTGCGAGAGATTGCTGCGAATGACCTCGCGCAGGTGCGTCAGCAGGACCGACATGATGTCGACCGGCGCGTAGCCCTCGCGCTTGACGTTGTTGGACAGCGTCTCCGGCACCCAGATCGCTTTCATGCCGAAAGCCGGCTCGCGGGTCTCGTCGCCCGGCACGTCGGGCCGCGGACCGTCGCCGACCACGACAAGCACATCACCGATCCTGAGCTCCTCGCTGGCGACGATGGTGCCGTGAATCTTGATCTGATACGTCTTGGGCGGAATGGCGAGATCGTCGGTCAGCTTGATCTCGGGGACGATGAAGCCGTACTGGCGCGCGAAATTGCGGCGCATCTTGCCGACGCGCTGCACCAGCTCGTTGTGCTGGCGCAGGAAGGCGGTGGAGATCTGCTTGCCGAGGCACAACTCGATCTCGATTGTCTTGAGCGACTCCTTCACCGACTGCCGCACCTCGTCCGCCGCCACGTCGGCAGCCTCCTTGGCGCGCTTGTCCTCCAGCGCCTTCGCCTCCGCTCTCCGGCGCGGCACCAGATAGGCCACGAAGCCCAGGACGCCGCCGAGCGCCGCGAACGGAATGAAGGGCAGGCCCGGCGCCAACGCCAGCATGAACATCACGGAGGCGGCCATCAGCAGCGCGCGCGGATAGTGGCCGAGCTGGCTCAGAATGGCCTTCTCGGCCGAGCCGCGCGTGCCGCCCTTGGAGACGAGCAGGCCGGCCGCCAGTGACACGATCAGCGCCGGGATCTGGGTGACGAGGCCGTCACCGACGGACAGCATGGTGAACACCTTGCCGGCTTCCGAAACCGAGAGGTCGTACTGCGTCACGCCGATGACCATGCCGCCGAACACGTTGACGGCGGTGATGATCAGGCCGGCAATTGCGTCGCCCCGGACGAACTTCGAGGCACCGTCCATCGAACCGAAGAAGGCGCTTTCCTCTTCCAGCTCGCGGCGGCGGCGGGTCGCCTCCTTGTCGTCGATCAGGCCGGCGTTGAGGTCGGCGTCAATCGCCATCTGCTTGCCGGGGATGGCATCGAGGGTGAAGCGCGCACCGACTTCGGCGATGCGCGTCGCGCCTTTCGTGATCACCAGGAAGTTCACAGTGATCAGAATGACGAACACGATGGTGCCGATGACGAAGTTGCCACCCATCACGAAGTTGGCGAAACCGGCGATCACGTGTCCGGCCGCCTCCACACCGTGGTGACCGTCAGACAGGATCAAGCGTGTGGTCGCAATGTTGAGAGACAGGCGCAGCAGCGTGGCCAGCAGCAGCACGGTCGGGAAGGCGGAGAAATCGAGCGGCTTCTGGATCCACAGCGCCACCATCAGGATCAGCACGGACAGCGCGATCGAGAAGGCCAGCCCCAGGTCGATCATCCAGGCCGGCAGCGGCAGGAACAGCACCGTCAGGATGAGAACGACGCCGACGGCAAAGCCGACGTCCTGCCCGCTGTTGCGCTCGATCGGTTTTACACCTGCTGCAATAGCCATTTCTTACCACCGCCTGGAGGGCCCGCGGCGGCAGTTTGCCCGGTCAACCTTGCGCGAAAATCCCCTCAGATGGGCGCGCGACGCGGCCGCTAGAAGCCCACCTCGATGCGGGCGTAGACCTGCTCGGCAAACGCATAGATCACCGCCCCGATGAACGGCGCCGTGAGCGAGCAGATCACCAGGATGGCAATGATCTTTGGAATGAAGGTCAGCGTCATCTCCTGCACCTGCGTCAGGGCCTGCAGAAGCGCGATGATAATGCCGATCGCCATGGCGGCAGCGATGGCCGGGCCGGAGGCGACAATCACAGTCCACAGCGCGGACTGCACGATGTCCAGAGCGTCCGCCTGATTCATGGATTAGCCTATGATGACGCCCGGCCCGAGCGGAACTTCGGTCCCGTTCTCGAGGATGGCAACCGTCCCGCCGGAAATCACGCGCACGGCCATCACCGTGCCTGATACCGTGCCGTCTGACGAGATGACAGTGCGGCCGACGAGGCTCTCGATCTGCGAGAGCGCCGTGGAGGTCATGAGCGAGTCGAGCTTCTGGTTGATCTTGATGCTCTGCTCGACGTTGGAGAAGCTCGCCAGCTGCGACATCAGCTGTGCCGAATCCATCGGCTTGGTCGGGTCCTGGTTTTTGATCTGCGCGATCAGCAGCCGCAGGAACGCGTTGTAGTCGACCGACGCCGAGGCAGCGGCCGTGCTGCTCTCGCTGGGCTGGTTTGCGGTCGGCGGTATGGATGTGACCGTTGAAATCGCCATCGGGCGCGCTTTCCTGGTTCCTCGGCGACGTTCTGACCGAGACTGCTTCGCCTTGAGTTCGAACTAGCCTGCCAGACCGTCGCGGATTTCCTGCGAAACCTCGATGATCCCCCGGAAGTTGGAGGATTTCCCAAGCCGGATGTCTTCCGCCTCGCGCATGATCCACAGCCCGATCGAAATCAGATCGGCCCGCAGCCGCTCCGGCAGATCGTTCTCCGGTTTGGCAAGGTCTTCCATAAGGAGACCCCAGAGCCTTCTTAGAAAGTGCAGCGCCTCGATGGCTTCTCGCGACTGTGCGCCCGCCTTGTCCGCGGCCTCCAGCATCTCGATCGAACGATCGATTGCCTGGCGCTCGCGGTCGCGGGCGCTCTGCGGGATCTCCTCGAGGACTTCCGCGTAGGTGAATTGATACATGGCGTCTTTCCGTCTCTAGTTCAGTTTCGCGTCCTTCGCCCGTACGGACGCTTATCCGGGCGGCAGGTACTTCAACAGACTCAGGTTTTGTATGCGCGCCGTCATGGCGTAGGCCGTTTCGACCTGCGTCATCAAAGCCGACACGCGCGTGGAGGCCTCATAGGGATCGACCGCCTCCAGCAAGCTGATGTGCGTGGTGAGGATGTCGACCTGGATCGCCATCCGGTCGTTTGCGCTCTTGACGCGCTCCTGCGCCGTGCCGAGCCGCGCCTGCTCCTCCGCAAGGTTCTGCACCGACTCACCGGTAAGGCGCACCGCCGTATCGACGACGGCCTCGAAGGCCCCGCGATTGAGGCCCTCCACGCCGAGATCGGACAGCATCGTCAGCGCCTTCGCCAGCTTGCGGATCGACACGTCATTGGCGTTGGTCGAGGTTTCGATCAGCTCCGAGGTCGAGATCCGGCTCTTGATGTTCTGGTCGGACGCTCCTGACCAGTCCGTGCCCCAGGCGGGGTCCTCGAACAGGTTGGCAAAGTCTCCGTCGAGGAACGTCTGCATGTCCGCTGCGGTGATCGACTGCGCGGCCGGATCGCCAATGTTGAAGCCGAAATGGGTGGAGAAGGCGTCGGCCACCGCCTGGCGATTGGATGGGGTGGGGGTGGCATAGTAGTCGGTGACGGGCTTCACATCCGCATTGATGCCCGCGAACAGATACGCGCCGTCGAGCGACGTGTTGAGCGCATTTGTCAGGGAGACCAGGGCCGCCTTGGCCTGCGCCTGCACGACCTTCGGCCCCGAGTCCGTATTGCGGGCGCCGATCAGCTGCCCGACGAACAACTGCGCATCGTCCGACAGGGATTTCAGGGCCGCCTGACTTGCGGACAAGCGCGTCGAGACCACCGAATTGGTATCGATGATGGTTTTCAACCGGGCGTGGTCCTGGCGCAGCGAGATCGTTTGTCCGGTCTTGTAGCCGAGCGATGCGCCCACGTCGGCGAGACGGCCCGTGGTCACTTCCTTCTGCGCCTCGGCGAGCTTCTCCTGCGTCTTGTAGATCGAGAGGCGCGTCGCCGACGAAAGTGAGTTGGTGGAGATGTAGGATATTTTCATCGCGCTATCCCGCCATGCCCATCAACGTGCGCAGCATGTTGTCGATGCTCGTTATGAGCCTGCTGGAGGCCTGGTAGGAGCGCTCCAGTTCGAGAAGCGTGGTCATCTCCTCGTCGATGTTGACGCCTGTCTCCTTCGACAACGCCTCGGTCGAACGCTCCAGCAGCGTCTGCGAATACTGCGCGTTGTCGCTGGATGTCTTGCGTGCTTCCTGCAGCCAGGCAACCGACGACGATGAGTACCCGGCCAAGGTGGCTGTCGGCGCCAAGCCGACGGCGGGGTCAAACGATCGCTGCTGGGACAGGGCGGCAACGAACTGATCGAGGCGGTCGACGTATCCGGTGCCGCCGCCGGTATTGTAGACGTAGGAGGGATCGCCCGAGATACCGCCGTCACGCAGCAGCGCAAGATCGCCACCCTGCAAGGGGTCCACGCTCGCGGCAACCGTGATACGGCCCGCGAGGCCGACCATCAGCGTCCCCGTCGCCGGCATGGCTGGCGCCCCGGGATAGGTGAAGAGGCCGGGCACGTCCGGCTGCCCAAACCCGGTTTGATCGGATTCGGCGAAGGCTTCGATCAAGCCGCGCGCGATTTCATCGAGCTGGTTCTGGTAGCTGACAGCGAGGTCGTCGCGCGCCGCCGCCAGCCCGGTGAGCCGGCCGGAACCCAATTGCATCGGGCTCGATCCACCGACAATCGGCACCCCGTCGGCGTAGACGGCATTGCCGATGGCGCCGGGCGAGTAGAACAGCGTTCTTTCGAACGTGAGACTGCGCGCCTTCACGTCGAACAGCGTTACGCCGCTGTCGGTGAAGATGGCCATATCGTTGTTGGACCGCGTCAGCGTGCGGATGCCGATGTCCTCCGACATCTCCGTAAGCAGTGCGTCGCGCTGATCCAGGTAGTCGGTGACGTCGGCACCGATGCGCGTGGCCTTTACGATCTCGGTATTGAGGGTCTCGAACCGCGACAGCAGGGTGTTGAGGCGATCGACGGAATCTCCGATGCCGGCATCCGCCTGCGCACGCACGTCCTGGACTGTTCGTGTCGCATCGTTGAGTGAGGCAGCAAGGTTTTGAGCAGCGGAGACCGCAGACTGCGCACGAATGGAGTCGTGCGGTGCGGACGCATACTGTTGAATGGAGTCCACGAGCTTCTGGATCATGGCCGCCGGCGAACGGTCCAGCTCGGGATCGTCATTGGTTTCGTTGAGCCGGTTCAGGCCCTCAACGATCGCTTTCTGCGCGGCGGCCGAGGATGTCGCTCCCAGCACCTTCTCCAGGAGGGACACATTTGCAGCGCGCGTCACCGAGGCGAGGTAGATGCCTCCGCCCGATGCCGTGACGATATTGGCGATTTTGCGCGTAGCGTTAGGATCGCTCGCCCGCGCTACGTTGCGCGAGACGACGCCTGTCTGCTCTGCGGTCGTAGAAAGTCCGGACAGCGCAACGCCCAGACTTGCTGAGAGCGACATTCCCTCGCCTTTCTAACGGCGGTCAGCCAACATCAGCGCTTGAGGTTGACCACCACCTCCATCAATTCCGATCCCGTCTGGAACACCTTTGAATTGGCTGTGTAGTTGCGCTCCGACTCGATCATGGCCGTCAGCTCGGACGCCAGATCGACAGTCGACTGCTCCAGCGCGCCCGACACCATATTTCCGAAGCCGCCGTCACCCGCAAATCCGACCTGGATGTCTCCGGAGTCCACACTTGGACTGAAGACGTTGCCGGCGAGAGGCTGCAGGTTGTCGGGGCTCGCAACATTGGCGAGGGGTATCCGGAACGTCGGAATGCGCGCGCCGTTCTGGAACACGGCATAGAGCGTGCCGTCATCTGCGATTTCGACGCGGTCGAGTTCGCTCGGCGCGTTGCCGTTCACACTGGCTTCCTGCACCGTGTAGTCGGTCGCCAGCTGGCTCGACTGCGACAGGTCCAGGGCTACGGTGCCACCACCGGGCACCGGTATGTCGATCGAGGTCGGGCTGCCGGAGTCGAGCTGTCCGTTGCTCGGATCGAAGGTCAGGGTCTCATCGACCAACGCGGCAGTGGAGTACGGAAAGCCGCCGTTCGTGGCATCCGCCTGGTTGAACACCGCGACCTGCCAGGTGTCCGCACCGGTCTTGGTGAAGTACACGTCCAGCGTCACCTCGTTGCCGAGGTTGTCGTAGCTCACCAGCGATGATTTGGCGGTGTATTCCGAAGCCGCGTCGTTATCGAGCGGCGTATCGCCGGTGACTTCATCGGCATTCGACGGCAGGTTGACGAACAGCTCGCCGGCCGTGGACGGATCCGACTGCATGGCCAGCGCGCCGATGTTCACAACCTGCAGGCCGGCCGTGCCGTTGGCCACCGGCGGGGGCGCTCCGGGTGCGAGGCTGTAACCCATCAGCCGGTACCCGCCCGCATTGATGAGATCGCCGTCGCCGTTCATCACAAACGAGCCGGCACGAGTCAAAAAGGTCTGGCCACTCGAATTGTTGACCAGGAAGAAGCCCTGTCCCTTGACCGACAGATCGGTAACGGACGTGGTGAACCGCAGCGTGCCCTGCTCGCTGATGGCGTAGCGCACGCGGGTTTCGACGCTTCCCGATTCGTACGCCGAGCCGCCGGATTCCAGGATCAGGCTGGAAAACTCCGTCGACGCGCGCTTGTAGCCCGTCGTGCTGGAGTTTGCGATGTTGTCGGCAACCGTACTCAAACGATTGGCCTGCGCGCTCATACCAGACACGCTGGTCCGCATCATTCCATAGAGGCCCATTGGGCAGTCCCCACCCGATCTAGTTCCCGTGCAGAACTAAATCAGGTTCACCTTGCGTGAGACTGGTTGTGGGTGCCTCAGTTTGGGCGGCGGGCATCGAGTTGTTTATCAACCTGTAGCCGAGATACCGCTGCGAATCGATCGGATCGTAGCCGAGCCGGTGGCGCAGGCGCTTGCGCAGCTTGCTGATGTGGCTCTCGATGACGTTCTCGTCGATGTCCTCGCTGAACAGGCCGTACACCGAGTTGAAGATCTGCGTCTTCGTCACGCGGCAGCCCATGTTGTTGACAAGATACTCCAGAATGCGCCGCTCGCGGCGCGGCAGCGGCAGAACCTCGCTGCGCACCTCCGGATCCCGGCCGTCGGAGAATATGCGAAGGTCACCCACGACCATGCCTTCGCTTCTGCCGCGCGTACGGGCACGAATTGCCTTGATGCGCGCCATGATCTCGCGGACATGAATCGGCTTGCGCACCACGTCGTCGACACCGGCCGCGAACAGATCCAGCGTCTCGTCGAGCGACTTGGTGTCGTTCATCGCGATAATGGCGGCGCGCGAACGGCCCTTGATCAGGCGCGGAAACACATGCCGCTGGCTGCAGTCGCCGAGCAAAAAGGCCTCGACGGCATGAATATCGGGCTCCGAAACGGTCGTAACCCAGTTGCCGAAGTCGGACGGACTCAATCCGGTCGCGGACACACCCTCACGGTTGAACCACGCGGAATAGCCTTCGGACACAGACTCCCGATCATCCACAATAACGATCATTGGATATCCCCCGAATCGCATTGATCGTTGTTTCCATTCGCCCTACGTGTGGCGATTCCTTTCGTCAACCGGCACTTGCCCCGCCCGCCCCTCCACGCGCCGGCAGTGGAATGGTGCGTGACTCGAAAGCCCCACTCGATCTGCCGGCCCGCCGGTCGCAACCCGCTCACGTCCGCAGCCGTCCGCCACCCCGGTACACCGATAGGCGCGTGACTTGCGCCCGCCGTCAGGCCAAAATGGAAAAAACCAGCCAGGAGCTAAGTCGTCATGCGTCGCTTGTTCTCTGTCTTGGCCACCGTTGCATTGGCCGTTCTGCCTGCACCGCTCGCCGCGCAGGAAACCTCCGTAGCCATGGGCATTTCCGGGTGGACGGGCTTCGCCCCGCTGACCCTCGCCAAGGAGGCGGGCATCTACAAAAAGCATGGCCTGAATGTCTCTATTAAGAAGATCCCGCAGAAGGACCGGCACCTCGCCATTGCGTCGGGCGACATTCAGTGCGCGGCCACCACCGTAGAAACCTGGATCGTGTGGAACGCCAACGGCGTCGCCACCAAGCAGATCTTCCAGCTCGACAAGTCCTACGGCGCGGACGGCATGGTCGTGCGCAACAACATCACCTCGATCAAGGAGCTGAAGGGCAAGACCATTGGCGCGTCGGCGCCCGGCACCGCGCCCTACTTCACGCTCGCCTGGTTCCTGCACAAGAACGGCCTGTCGGTGAAGAAGGACGTCACCGTCGTGAACCTCGAACCGGCGGCCGCCGCGCAGGCCTTCCTTGCCGGACAGAACGACGCGGCGATGACCTATGAGCCGTATCTCTCCACCGTTCGCGCCGCGCCCGACAAGGGCAAGATCATCGCCACCACCCTCGACTACCCGATGATCATGGACACGGTCGGCTGCACGCCGAAGTTCATCGCGGACAATCCGAAGGCAGCCAAGGCGCTGGCCGACGGCTACTTCGAGGCGCTCGAGATGATCGCCAAGGAGCAGGACAAGGCCTACCAGATCATGGGTGCCGACGTGAAACAGTCGGCCGAGCAGTTCGGCAACTCGGCGAAATATCTGCGCTGGCAGGACCGCGCGGCCAACCAGAAGTTTTTCGCAGGCGAACTGCAGGCATTCTCCAAGGAAGCCGGCGAGCTACTCCTGGAGATCGGCATCATCAAGCAGATCCCGGACATCGCCTCGATCATCGACACCAGCTTCATTCGCTAGCGCCGCGAATGCCGACCTGACGCAGCATCTCGCAAGGTGCTGCGTCAGCCGCTCCCCACAACGTCGGTTCCAACCCTAAGGTGTCATGTTTCGTCCCCTCGAGCCGGTAGGTACCGCAGCGCGGGTCTGGCTCGGGATTCTCTTCTTTATTTTGTTCGTCGCGGGTTGGGCGTGGGCCACGCTCGGCGGCTATGTCTCGCCGACCTTCCTGGCCGACCCCCTCACCATGCTGCACGAGGGTTGGCAACTGCTTGCGGTGCACGGCTTCCTGCACGACATCGGCATGACGGTGTGGCGGGTGGTGGGCGGCTTCGTCCTCGCCGCCATCGTCGCCGTTCCGCTCGGCGTCGCCATGGGCACCTACAAGCCGGTGGAGGCGTTCTTCGAGCCGTTCGTCTCCTTCGCGCGCTACCTGCCCGCCTCGGCGTTCATTCCGCTGCTGATCCTGTGGGCCGGCATCGGCGAGACGCAGAAGCTGCTCGTGATCTTCATCGGCGCCGTGTTCCAGCTCATCCTGATGGTGGCGGTGACGGTCGGCAACACGCGCCGCGATCTGGTCGAGGCGGCCTATACGCTCGGCTCCAATGACTGGGGTATTGTGCGGCGCGTGCTCATTCCCATGAGCGCGCCCGAGATCGCAGAAATTCTCCGCCTCGTACTGGGCTGGGCGTGGACCTACGTGATCGTCGCCGAGCTGATCGGCTCGTCCTCGGGCATCGGCCACATGATCACCGACAGCCAGGCGCTGCTGAATACCGGCCAGATCATCTTCGGCATCATCGTCATCGGCGTCATCGGGCTGATCTCGGACTTCCTCTTCAAATACGCCAATCGCAGGCTCTTCCCCTGGAGCCTGGCATGAGCAAGCTCGCCATCGAGAACGTCAGCCGCACTTTTCCGGCCGCGCGCGCGGGCACCGAGCCGACGCGCGCGCTGCTGCCGGTCGACCTGTCGGTTGCCGAGAACGACTTCATCACCATCCTGGGGCCGTCCGGCTGCGGGAAGTCGACGCTGCTGCGCATCGTCGCCGGGCTCGATCGCGCCACCACCGGCCGCGTCCTGCTGGACGGCAGCGCGGTGACGCGCCCCGGACCCGACCGGGGCATGGTGTTTCAGTCCTACACGCTGTTTCCGTGGCTGACGGTGCTGGACAACATCGCCTTCGGTTTGCGCGAGCGTAGCGTGCCGCAGGCCGAACGGCACGCTGCGGCACAGGACTGGTGCCAGCGCGTCGGCCTGCGCGGCTTCGAGCACCACTATCCCAAGCAGCTTTCGGGCGGCATGCAGCAGCGCACGGCAATTGCGCGCGTGCTCGCCAACGATCCGTCGATCATGCTGCTCGACGAGCCGTTCGGCGCGCTCGACAACCAGACGCGCGCGCTGATGCAGGAAATGCTGCTCGGCATCTGGGAGCGCGAACGCAAGACCGTTCTGTTCGTCACGCACGATATCGAAGAAGCGATCTTCCTTGCCTCCCGCGTCATCGTGATGTCGGCCCGCCCCGGACGCATCAAGGCCGACGTCACCGTCGGCCTCGACTATCCGCGGCATTACACCGTCAAGACGTCGGCCGCATTCTCCGAGCTGAAAGCGCGGCTGACCGAAGAGATTCGCTCCGAAGCCGTGATCGCAGCCGGCGCGCACTGACGCGCTGGCCGATACGCCTCAGTTCATCGTGAAGCCGCTGCGCTTAACGAAATCCTGCCAGAAGGCGGTTTCCTTGGCGAGAAGGGCGCGCATCGCTTCGCCACGCGTCTTGACCGGCTCGACTTCCATGGCCTTCATGCGGCTCAGCATGTCGGGCGACGCCAGCGCGTTCTCGATCTCGTCACCGATCTTCTTGATGACGGGAGCGGGCGTCGCCACAGGCGCGAGCACGCCCCACCACGCGTAAATCTCCAATCCCTGCAAGCCCTGCTCCGCAAAGGTCTTTACGTCGGGCAACGAGCTCAGCCGCCCGGTGCCGGTGACGGCCAGCGGACGCAGGGACCCGTTCTGCAGAAACGGCAGGACAGCGATCGCACTGTCGACCGCGAAGGCAACCTCACCGCGCATCACGTCCGTCAACGACTGGCCGCTGCCGCGATAGGCGACATGACCGGCCTTGGTCTTCGAGTTGAGCAGCAAGATCTCCGACGAAAGGTGCCCCAAGGTGCCAGCACCGGTGCTGGCGAAGGTGAGCTGCTCACTCTTGAGCTTCGCAAGCAGCTCATCGAGGGTCTTGGCGCCCTTCTCGGCGGAGACCACGAGCACCATGTGCGAGCGCCCCACCATGGAAACGGGCGCCAGATCGGTCTCGGCGTTGTAAGGCGCTTTCGCTGCAATGGCCGGGCCGACGATCAGCGTTGCGTTCGTGCCGAGCGCGAGCGTGTGCCCGTCGGGTTCGGCATCGATCACCTGCTTGGTCGCGATGCGCCCCCCAGCCCCGGGACGATTTTCCGGCACGACCCCGGGCGGCAAAGCCGCCGTCAGCTTGTCCGCCAGGACGCGACCGAGAATGTCGCTGCCTGTGCCTGGCGCAAAACCCAGGACCAGCTTGACGTGAGTCTTCGGATAGTCGGCGGACTGCGCCGCCGATTGATCGGCGCTCGTCAGCACGGAGAGGAAAAGTCCGCCGAGCGCCAGCACCGCTGCGCGTTTCGTGCCCCAATGCATATTCTATAGTCTCCCGAACACATGTTGGAGTTGTTTTGTAAAAACGTTTACGCACAAAATATGAATGTGTCTAGCATGTTTGCCGAGTATTTCGCACTTTCTCGTTGCGCCAATGCATGTATGATCGTAAACGTTTTCTCAGGCAAGCAATTGGAGTTGGGGACATGACCGAGCACCTGACATCCATCGCCATCAACGGAATGCTGGGATACGGCTATCCCGTTGCCAGTTTGCACAGGGGCTTGGAGCATGGGCCGGATGTCCTGGGTGTAGACGCCGGTTCGACCGATGCCGGGCCCTTCTATCTGGGGCACGGCCTGCCGCTCACGGCGCCGCGCCAGATCGAGCGCGACTTGCGCCCCGCCATGCTGGCAGCAAAAAAAGCAAAAGTCCCGTTGATTGTCGGCTCGGCCGGCTTCGGGGGTGCGAAGCCGCACGTTGAGCTGTTTCTCTCCATCGCCGATCGTATCGCGCGCGAAGAATCGCTGCACTTGCGCGTCGCGGTGATCTACGCCGATCTCGATCGCGCCATGGTTGTCGACGCCCTGGCGGCGGGCCGCGTGCACCCCCTCGCCGGCGCGCCGGCTCTCAGCCAGGATGCGATCACGTCCTGCACCCAGCTTGTCGGCCAGATGGGCACCGCGCCCCTGATTGCCGCGCTCGATGCCGGCGTGGACATGATCATTGCCGGTCGCGCATGCGACACGGCCATCTATGCCGCCATGCCGATCCTGCGCGGCTTCGACCACGGCCTTGCCATCCACATGGCCAAGATCATGGAATGCGGGGCCCAGTGCGGCCTGCCGCTGGCGCCGAACGATTGCCTGATGGGCGTGATCAAGCGCGATCACTTCCTGATCAAGACGCTGCATCCCGAGCGCCGCGTCACGCCGGAATCGGTCGCCGCGCACTCTCTCTACGAGCAGCCCGACCCGTACCTGATCCACGAGCCGGAGGGCACGGTCGACATGCGCGACTCCGACTTCGAGCAGATCGACCCGTTCACGGTGCGCGTCTCCGGCAGCAAGCTGTCGTCGCCCGATGGCCCCACGACCATCAAGATGGAAGGCGCTCGGCTGGTGGGCTACCGCGCCGTCACCGTGGCCGGCATCCGCGACCCGAACGTGATCGCCAACCTGGATGTCGTGACCAGGCGCGCGCAGGAGATGGCCTTCTCCAACCTGCAGGGCGTGTCGCCTGACAGCGTGACGGTCAACTGGCGCGCCTACGGCCGCGACGCGGTGCTGGGGCAGCACGAGCCCGACCGACGGCATGCGCCGCACGAGGTCGGCCTGATGATCGAGGCCATCGCCGAGACGCAGGAGCTCGCCAGCACGGTTCTGGCCATGCTGAGGTCCTCCGCCCTGCACTGCCCGTTCGAGGGCCGCAAGACGACCGCGGGCAACCTGGCGTTCCCGTTCTCGCCGTCGGATCTCGCAGGCGGCCCCGTGTACGAGTTCTCGGCCTATCACCTGATGGACGTCGAGGACTCCAGCACGCTCTTCAAGCCACAGGTCATGACGCTGGGTGTCGGCGCATGAGCAAGCTGGGCGATATGGCTCAGGTTCTGCGCAGCAAGAATGCAGGACCGTTCCTGATCACCGTCGACATCATGTTCGACAACGAGGACGCCTTCCGGCGCGTGCTCGACAGCGGCGCGGTGACATCGGAGACTGTGGCGCCGCGCTACGGCCTTCCGGCCGACGACGTGCGCGTTGTCAGCTATGCCCGGGCCAAGGCGATCAAGGTGACGCTGCCGCGGCTCTGGGGGGCGCGCGGTGCCGGCTCCGCCGGCGATCGCGACGTGTACGGCGCCCAGCAGCACGCGCCATTGTTGAACATCGATATACCTTAAGACGAACCTACATCAAGGAAACGCCATGCTCGAGAAGGTGCTCACCACGGCACAGGACGACTTCGAACGCCACGTGTCACGCCTGCAGCGCTACATCCGGCAACCCTCCGTTTCAGCCGAGCAGCGGGGCAACGACGAGATCGCGGCCATGCTGGCCGCCGACATCAACGAGCTGGGCGGTGTCGGCCGCTCCGTTCCCGGCGTCGACTTCCCGATCGTCTACGGCCGCTTCGACGTCGGCGCTCCACGTACCGTTCTCATCCACAGCATGTACGACACGACGCCCGCCGACGAGCCGACGTGGGTGGTGCCGCCCTTCGACGCCACGCGCATGGACTTCGAGAACTTCGGCGAATGCATCGTTGCCCGCGGCGCGGAGGACACAAAGGGGCCGCTTGCCGCCGTCTTCAACATGATTGACAGCTACAAGCGCGCCGGCGTGCCGCTGCCCGTCAACATCATCCTGCTGATCGAAGCGTCCGAGCTCGGCAGCAAATCCCTGCCGGCGTTCGTCGCCAAGCACGCCGACGAGCTCAAAGGAGCGAGCGTCGCCTATTGGCCGTGGCCTACCCAGCGCAGCGACGGCACGGCCACCGTGTGGCTGGGTCTCAAGGGCCTCATGACCTTCAAGCTGCGCGTGACGGCCGGCGAATGGGGTGGCCCCGCACGCTCGGATATCCACGGCCTGCACGAGGCATGGATCGCCAATCCGGCGCAACGGCTGGTCGCCGCGCTGGCATCGCTGAAGACGGCGGACGGACGCGAGATTGCCGTGGAAGGCTACTACGGCGACGGCGATCCGATCACGGCTGAGGACGAAGAGCTGGTGCAGGCGCTGGCACGCCGCATCAACGCGGACTCATTGAAGGCCGAACTCGGCATCGCGCGCTTCAAGCAGGATACGCTGGCCGACGCCATCCGCGCCCATTGCTTCCAGTCGGAGCTGAATATTTCCGGCCTTCATTCCGGGTACGTGATCGAGAACGGCCACAAGGTCGTGCTGCCCCAGGTGGCCACCGCCAGTCTCGATCTGCGCCCGTTGGATGGCATGAGTGTCGAGCAGGTGGTCGGGGCCATGCGGCGCCACCTGGACAAGCATGGTTTCAAGGAAGTTGAAATCGAGGTGCTCAACGGATACGTCGGCGGCCGCCAGCAGGTGAGCAACTGGGCCGTTCAAGAGCTTCTCGGCGCCTACAAGGATACGGGGCTCGATCCCGACATCTGGCCGCGCTCGGCCACGGCCATTGCGGTCCAACTGTTCCAGAAGCTGGGCATGCCGTGGATCGCCACCTGTCCCGGGCACGCGGCACGCAAACATTCCGCAAACGAATACTTGCAGCTGAGCAGCTATCGGAACACAGTGCCGTTCATGTGCCGGCTCATGTGGCGTCTCAGCCAGGCCGAGGGTGGAAACAAAAAATAGCAGGACGGCTGGCAGCGCCATGTCCGACTTCCGATCGAGAACGCAGCGAGCCACCATTCATGACGTGGCCCGCGTGGCCGGGGTCTCGATCGGCACAGTGTCGCGCGTCCTCAACGGGCACGGCCGTACCGGCCCGCAAACGCGCGAACGTGTAAACAATGCCGTCCAGATGCTGGGCTACCGTGTAAATACGGTGGCCCAGAGCATGCGCCGGCAGACGACGAACACCATCGCCCTGCTGGTGCACGATATCACCATCCAGATCTTTGCCTCCGCTGCGGCAGCGGCCCAGGATGTGCTGGAGCGCGCCGGTTACATGCTGGTGCTGGCGAGCTCCGGCCCGGAGCCGAACAGCGAGGCATCTGCGATACGCATTCTCAGCCAAAGGCGCATGGACGGCATCATCGGCTTCTTTCGCCGCGAGGACGAGCCTGAGACTGTCGAGGCCTTGCGTGAATTCGACGGCGCCATCGTCCTGTTCGATCGTGCGATGGACGTGCGGGCAGATGTCGTGCTGACCGACCACGCCAGCGGCATGACCCGTGCCACCAAGCACCTGCTCGATCAGGGGCATCGCTCCATTGCGCTGATCGGAGCCGCGACACAAATCTATCCAGGGCGCGAGCGCATGCGCGGCTTTGTCGAGGCCTTTCAGGGCTACGCCATTCAGCCGCCGATGGAACTCGTGCGCACGCACGCCGTCGACGTGGACTACGGCTTCCGGGAAACCTACAGCCTGTTGTCGCATTCGCCGCGTCCGACGGCCATCATTGCCGCGACCAGCCAGGTTCTGGAGGGTGCCATCGCCGCCATCCGGCAAGCCGGTCTCCGGGTGCCTCAGGATGTATCGCTCATCAGCTTCGACGATTCTCCCTTGGCGCGCATGCTCGTTCCGCCCATCACGGTGATCTCGCGCAGCGTGACGCAAATGGGCACGATGGCCGCCGAGATGATCCTAGAGCGGCTGCGCGCTGGACGCGACCAGCCACCGCAAAAGGTCGTGCTCCCGACCGAGATCGTCCTGCGGGAGTCCTGCGGGCCGCTCTATAGCTAGCTGCAGGTGAGCCGCATGTCCGCGCGGCGGACCGTGGGCCGAGCACGGATGTGCCATGGTCCGCAACTGCGGGACGCGTCCCAACCCGTGCACCGGTCCACGCGCCGCTTTTCGCCTTGAGGTCCCGCCACCGGACCCCTACCGTGCTGGCCCATGATCCCATCCCTTCTCCCAACCACCGTCGTCGGTAGCTATCCGCAACCCGACTGGCTCGTGAACCGCGAGATGCTGTCGAAAACGGTGCCCCGCGTGCGCGTCGACATCTGGCGCGTCTCCGAGCCGTGGCTCGAAGGCGCGCAGGACGATGCCACGCTCGTTGCGATCCGGGACATGGAGCGCGCGGGAATAGACATCATCACGGACGGAGAAATCCGCCGCGAAAGCTATTCGAACCGGTTCGCCACCGCGCTCGAAGGCATCGACATGGACAACCCCGGCTACGTGCGCACGCGCTCGGGCAATGAAACGCCGGTGCCGCGCGTCGTCGGCAGACTGAAGCGCACGAAGGCGGTGGAAGTGCGCGACATGCAGTTCCTGCGCCGCAATACCGAAAGAGCGGCAAAGATAACCCTGCCCGGGCCTTTCACCATGAGCCGGCAGGCCATGAACGAGTTCTACAAGGACGACGATGAGCTGGTGATGGACTACGCAGCCGTCGTCAACGCGGAAGCGCGCGATCTTGAAGCGGCCGGCGCCGACGTCATCCAGCTCGACGAGCCGTGGCTGCGCGACGATCCCGCCGCCGCCGAGCGTATCGCCGTCAAGGCCATCAACCGCGCCCTAGAGGGCCTCAAGATTCCCACCGTCGTGCATCTGTGCTTCGGCTATGCCGCGCTGGTGCCGGGCGAGAAGAAGCCTGTCGGCTATTCCTTCCTGCCGCAGCTGTCCGCCACGACAGCCGACCAGATTTCGATCGAAGCCGCCCAACCCAAGCTCGATCTCGGCGTATTGCGCGACCTCGCGCCCAAGAAGGTTCTGCTCGGCGTTATCGATCTCAACGACACGGCCGTCGAGACGCCGCAACAGGTCGCCGACCGTATCCGCGCGGGCTTGAAGTTCATGGCCGCCGACAAGCTGATTCCGGCGCCGGATTGCGGCATGAAGTACCTCCCCCGCGAGAGAGCCTTCGGCAAGCTCAAGGCCCTGGCCGACGGCGCCGCCATCGTGCGCAAGGAAATCTCGTAGCCGCTGCTGCTGCCCGCGAGGCTACTTCGCCTCCGCCGTGCTGAACCTGAAACTGACGGTCATATTGTTCGACGCCACCGAGATCGCCTCGATCGAGACGGCGCCGGCCGTTCCGACCGTCAGATAGGCCTTCAACCCGTCGGCGATGCGCTGCTGCACCTCCGGCTGGTTGACGACCTGTTTGATCGTCTTCGGCAGCTCGGACTTGAACTTGGCGATCGATTGGTTCGCGAACGCGCGGCCCAGGTTGCAGGCCGTCTTCGCCCAGAAGTCCGCATGCTGCCGGCACACCGGTTGCGGCACGCCGCTGACGATCACATCCTTCACTTGCAGCGACACGCTGCCCTTGTAGTGCACGGGCAGGAAATCGATGCTGATGGTCGGCCGCGTCCACTCGATCTCGGGCAGGAAGGCAAGCAAGGGGCACTCGCCCGCGACACAGCTCGGCACCGCTTCCGGCCCGTCGCTTTCCATGGTCACCGTCAGCCGCAAAGCGCGATTGACCGCGGCCACCCGGATCGACGTCGAGCTCATGTCCTTCACATGATAGGCATAAGTCGAACCGCCCTTCGGAAAGTCCTTGCCAAGCGGCGGCAGATCGAATTTCTGTGCACCGATCTTTATGTGGGAATACGCGGTGAACAGCCCGCCCGGCGCGCTGTTCAGATAGATGGACGTTCCGTCCGCGATGGATTGCACGAGGCGGGTCAGCTCATCGAACCCAATGCGCAGCTCGGCAGCGCGCGCCGGAAGTGTTGCCGCAAGCGCGACCGCCGTCGCGGCAAGCAAACGCCCAAGCGATTTCATACGCCCCTCACGCCACCCCACATCTTGGCCGCACGCTAGCAGGCTTGCGCCGGCTTTGCCCCCCGCCGCCCTGTGGAAAACTGTCTGGCCGGAACGGCGTGCCTCTGAAGACACGCCGCGCGCATGACCGCCGCGGCGCGAGGCACGGCAACGGGCGCGGCCCTGGCGCTGGCCTCGGGAACCTGCAGCTTGCTACTCGTTCTCGCCCCGATGGCCGCGCCGGTGCTTGTGCCTTTCCTCGCGCTGAGCCTGGTGGCCGCGGTCGTCGCACAAGGTCTGAGCCCGCGCGACCTTGCTAGGGACCTGGCCGCGCCGTCGCGCGCGTTCGCCGGCCTATCGCTGCTGGGCGTCTATCTGCTTGCCAACGCATCCTGGTCGCCGGTGCCGGCCTTCGCCTTCAAGGCGGCAGGTTTCTATTTCGTCCTCGTCTTCTTTGTCTTGCTGGTGACGCGGGCGATGCCCCGCGCCGCGCCGGCCCTTGTGCGCGCTTGGTCGGGCGGCCTCGCCGCAGGCCTGGCTCTCGGCGCGCTCGGCCTCCTCATCGAAGTGCTCGCCAACCAGCCCGTGGTGCGCTTCCTGCTCTCCTATCTCCCCGTCTTCCTCGAAAGCCGGCACGCCGTGTTGAAGGACGGCTGGGTCGCGCACCTGCCCGCCTATCGTCCCAACCGCGCCACGCTGGTTCTCGCCCTCTGCCTTTGGCCGGCCTTGCTCATCGTCTTCGCCGCCGGCTTCGCGCGCTGGAAGAGAGCGGCGCTTTACGCGGCATTCCTCGCCGGCGTCGTGGCCGTCGGCTTCTCCGAGCACGAGACATCCAAGATGGCCGTCGCCGGGGGCGCGATCATTTTCCTGGTCGGCCGCCTATCGCTCGCCGCTGCACGCGCGCTTGTCGTTGCCGGCTGGTTCGCCGCCACCGCCCTCGTCGTCCCCATCGCCAGCGTGGCCTACGCACAGGGTCTCCACCTCGTCTCCTGGCTTCCCTATTCCGCGAAGGACCGGATCTTGATCTGGCAGACAACGGCGGAGCATGTCGCCCGCGCACCCATCCTGGGTGCGGGCATCGGCGCGGCGCGCGCGCATGAGGAATTGAGCAGACCCAGCCCCCGCGCCGGCCTGACGAAGCGCCTCTCCTTTCATAGCCACAACGCCTACCTGCAGACCTGGTTTGAAGCGGGCGCCGTCGGTGCCGGCCTGCTGTTCGCGGCCGGCCTCCTTGTCGTCGCCGCCATCGGCGCGGCTCCGCTTCAGTCACGGTCCTTCCTCTATGCCGCCTTCACCGCCTCCGCGCTCATGGCCGCCACCAGCTACAGCATCTGGGCGCCATGGTTCATGGCATGTCTGGCCTTCGTCCCGGTGCTAGCCGCGATGGGCATCGGCCTGATAAAGGGAGAGCACGCGCCGGATGCTTTCTACGGAGACCAGCGAAGACATGAGCCGCAGCTACGGAACTAAACGCGTCCTCGTCACGGGCGGCGCAGGCTTTCTCGGCTCGCACCTGTGCGAGCGGCTTCTGGCGGACGGCCGCGAGGTCATCTGCGTCGACAACTTTTTCACCGGCACCAAGGAGAACATCGCGCACCTGCTGCCCAACCCCAGGTTCGAGCTGCTGCGGCACGACGTGACCTTTCCGCTCTTCGTCGAGGTCGACGAGATCTACAATCTCGCCTGCCCCGCCTCGCCGGTGCACTACCAGTTCGACCCCGTGCAGACGACGAAAACCAGCGTGCACGGCGCCATCAACATGCTCGGCCTCGCCAAGCGCCTCAGGTGCAAGATCCTGCAAGCCTCGACCAGCGAGGTCTACGGCGACCCCGAGGTTCATCCCCAGCCCGAGTCCTATTGGGGTCGCGTCAATCCGATCGGCCCGCGCTCCTGCTACGACGAAGGCAAGCGTTGCGCCGAGACCCTGTTCTTCGATTACCTTCGCCAGCACAAGCTGCGTATCAAGGTGGCGCGCATCTTCAACACCTACGGCCCGCGCATGCATCCGAGCGACGGCCGCGTCGTCTCGAACTTCATCGTGCAGGCGCTGTCGGGCAAGCCGATCACCGTCTACGGCGAAGGGCGGCAAACCCGCTCGTTCTGCTACGTCGACGATCTCATCGACGGCCTGGTGCGCCTGATGAACAGCGGCGACGACGTCACCGGCCCCATCAACATCGGCAATCCGGGCGAGTTCACGATCAAGGAGCTTGCCGAGAAGGTTGTTGCCATGACCGGCACCGGCTCCAAGCTGATATTCGAGGGCTTGCCGCCGGACGATCCCAAGCAGCGGCGTCCCGACATCACGCTGGCAAAGCAAGCGCTCGGTTGGTCGCCGACCATACCGCTCGATGACGGGTTGAAGCGAACCATCGCTTATTTCCGCGAACAGCTTGCCTGATGTGCAAACGAAAATGAGCGGTGCGTCGTGGGGGACGCACCGCTCGAAGAGAAGTTGCCGGGAGGAGGGAATCTCGCGGCAATCGGGGACGAACGAGGGGAAGGTTCGTCCGATGAACCGTTAAACGGCGGCTGGCCGATTCCGGTTCCCGGCACTCGAAGAAAATTTCATTGGCGGCACAGTCTCAGCTTTTCCTTCGGCCGCCAGATTAAACTTTGGTCGGCGATGTGTTGCCATTTCGGCGTAAATCCTCGCAAAAGCCGATCTTGAACAGTGCCGTACGGCGCGTTGCGAGTTGACGTTCGGCCTTTTGCTGCATAGCAAAATACATAACCTGCAAAACGGGATGCTGCAGCTCAACTGCAGGGGACGAGGGACTTCAGACGCCGGAAACAACCGGCCATAACAACCGAGGGGTTGAGGGGTTTGCTCCGACGCATCCTTGCGCTGGCCGCCATCTTGAGTGGCGGCTTCTGCGGTTCCGCGCATTCCGAGCAGGCGCGGGACTCGCAGCTGTTCAGGCTGCTCAAGCTCGACGGCCATCAGGTTCGCTGGCAGCCGCCGGCAGACGGCGCCCGCGTCGTCACCTACCGGCTCCTGAGCACAGCCACGGATTTCGACGGCGCGCGCAATTGCGGGAGCATGACGAGCCTCGAAGGCTTGATGCATGACTCCCAGTTGAGCAAGCCCGCAGTCCAATCCGAGATTCGCGCGGCCTTCGCCATGTGGGAAGCGGTCGCCAACATCCGCTTCCAGGAAGTCCCAGCAGACATTCAGGCCGATATCAGCATTGGCGCCCAGCGGGAGCCCGACGGCTGGGCCTTCGCCGATGTCTTCTACGACGTGGCCGCCCCGGGCCCGACCAAGCCGATTTCACGGTCGCTGGTCTGTCTCAACCCGACCAAGCGGTGGAAGGTCGGGTTCGACGGCGATCTCAAAACCTATGACATCCGCTACACGGTGGCGCACGAGATCGGACACGCGATCGGCCTCGATCATCCGCAGGGCCTCGATCAAATGATGGGCTATCGCTACGAGGAACGCTTCCGCAGCTTGCAGCCCGGCGACGTCAGCGGTGCCGTCGCGCTCTACGGACCGTCGCGCCTGCCGTCGCAGACCGAAACCGCCGCATCCGTTCAAACCGCGCCCGCCGATGCCCCGCAGCCCAAGGCTTTTGCCGGATCGGCCGGAACAAGAGGCTTGAACACGCGTTCCCGATGAGCTTGTCGCTCTGAGGAACACCAATGGGTCGCGGACTTCTCCTGTGGGTACTGGGCATCCCACTGCCCATCGTGCTCGTGCTCTACTTCATGGGCTATCTCGGCGGCTGAGGCCGCGCCAACAAATCCGCCACTCGGCGGGGATGAAAGTGGTCCGGCCCGAGGCCAGAGACCTTGAGGGGCTCGCGATGCGGATGCGGCGCGGGCCCCTGAACGTTTCAGAGCGAGTGAGGCTCTAGGCGCTCGCGAGGTTCGGCTGCTCGGGCCGCCCGCGAATGTCGAAGAACAGCGCCTGGCTGATCACCGCCTTCACGTTCTCGGGCTGGAACGGCTTGGTGATCAAGAAGGTCGGCTCGGGGCGCGTGCCGGTCAGCAGCCGTTGCGGGAACGCCGTCACAAAAATCACCGGCAGCGAAAGCGTTCTGAGAATCTCGTTCACGGCATCGAGACCCGAGCTGCCGTCAGCGAGGTGGATGTCGGCAAGGACCAGACCGGGCCGCAGCTTCATGACCGCGTCCACTGCCTGGTCGGCGGTCCTGGCAATTCTTACCACGCGATGGCCGAGGTCCGTCACCAGTTGCTCCAGGTCGAGCGCAATCAGCGGCTCGTCCTCGATGATCACCACGTCGGTAGCCATCTGCTTGGCGATCTCGCTGCCCGCCTCGTCGATGAGGGCCTGCAGCTCCTGCTGGCCGATATCCATGACTGCGGCCGCGTCCTTGGGCGCGAATTCCTCCACCGCCACCAGCAGGAACGCCTGCCGCGCACGCGGCGCCAGGATCTCGAGATTGCGCTTCACCGCATCCAGCGCGGGGTGCGATGGCGTTTCGGTGTTGTGGTTGTTGAGAGGTACGGAATTCAGGATCTTGAGGAACGCACGATACAGGGAGATGCGCGGCGAGAGCTCCTTGGAGAAGATGCTCGGATCGGCCAGGATCGCTTCGAGCGTGGAGACGACGTAGGCATCGCCGCTTTTCTGATTGCCCGTCACTGATCGGGCAAACCGCCTGAGATACGGCAAATGGGCGGCCACCCGCTCTGCAATCGACATGAAATCCCTCCACGGCAAACGTCGCTAACCCTATCACGCACTCAACGCAAAAAAGGCGCCTGAGTTCCGGAACTTTTGCCCTGGGTGCACGTTATCTTCCCTGGAAATTTCGGCAGGAGGGGCTGTCATGCCAAGTTCGGTAGGGCCGAGCCGCGAACCGGCGGAGGCGGGCGTGGAGAATTGCAAAGACAGTCAGGACGGCCTGCATTTGCGGCTGCAGCCGAGCACATCCCATCATTTGCGCCTGGCATACAGTGCAAGCAGCAGTGTGAAAAATGGCACACCAGCGTGGCTGGAATACCCGATGCCCACGCGGGGCGCGGCGAATCTGCTCGATCGCACGGCACAGGCTCGCATTGGCCAAATGCTGCGCCATATCTTCTCAGACGTGGCCGAAGAGCCGGTTCCAGATCGCTTCGTGAAGCTTCTGGAAGCTCTGCAGGCACAGGAGGACGACGCCCGTGAGTAAAGCAACGACCTCGCCCTCGCTCAAGCAGTCGATGCTGAGCCTGATCCCCAACCTGCGCGCCTTTGCCGTGTCGCTCTGCGGCGACATCGAGCGTGCGGACGACCTCGTGCAGGAAACCCTGCTGAAGGCCTGGAACCATCTGGACAGCTTCCAGGAGGGTACCAACCTTCGCGCCTGGCTGTTCACCATCCTGCGCAACACCTACTTCTCCGAATGCCGCCGGCGTCGCCGCGAGGTGGAGGACCGGGACGGCAGCAAGGCCGCCGACCTCTCCGTTCACCCCGAACAGCCGGGGCACCTCGACATGCAGGATTTCCGCAGGGCACTCGAAGTGCTGCCGCCCGACCAGCGCGAAGCCCTGGTGCTCGTCGGCGCCGCCGGCTTCTCCTATGAGGAGGCGGCCGAGATTTCCGGCTGCGCGGTGGGCACCATCAAGAGCCGCGTCAACCGCGCGCGCTCCAAGCTGACCGAGATGCTGAGCGTAGGATCGGCGTCCGAGTATGGGCCCGACCCCACCACCGAGGCCATTGTCACCCGTACGATTGGAAGCCGTTAGCGGCTCAGCGTCCGCTCGTCCGCCGCATTGCCTGCTGGTCGAAGAACAGCACCTGGCTGACGATGGCTTTGACCGAGTCGTCGCGAAATGGCTTCGTTATGAGAAAGGTGGGCTCCGGTCCGTGTCCTGTCGCCAGACGCTCTGGAAAAGCCGAGACGAACACAACCGGCACGCTGAAGCTGCGCAAAATCTCGTTGACGGCATCGAGCCCGGAGCTGCCATCCGCCAGGCGAATATCTGCGATCACCAGCCCGGGCTTGCTGGTGTTGGCGAGCCGGACGGCATCCGCATGCGTGCGCGCCACGCCGGCAACGCGGTGACCGAGCGCTTCCAGGACACGCCTGAGATCGAGCGCAATCAGCGGCTCGTCCTCGATGATCAGCACGTCGGTGGCGATCTGCTTGCCGATCTCGGCAGCCGCATCGCCGAGCAGCTGGTCGATACGCCGCTCCGACACGTCGAGAACCCGGGCCGCGTCCGCCTTGCTGAAGTCCTCCACTTCCACCAGCAGGAACGCCTGCCTGGCCTCCGGTGTCAGGGCCGCGAGCGATTTCGTCGCGCGCGTACCGAGCAGCCCCGGCTGCGGACCGCCGTCGCGATAGCGCCGCGTCAGCACGGCCAGATAGCATTGGTAGAGCCCGAGCCGCGCTGGCAGCTCTGGAAACGCGCCGGGATCGGCGGCAATCACTTCAAGGACGCGGGCCACGGAAGCGTCTCCGCTCGCCTGCGAGCCCGTGAGCAGGCGGGCGAACCGGCGCAGGTGCGGCACGTGCGGGGCTATGCTTTTGGCCAAGTGCATAGGCTATCGGTCACCCCCGCAATCCTGGTAGTCAAACGACGCGGAACTGCCCTACTGTCCCCAGGGTTTCATGACGTATAGCAACGCATAATGACACAAGCAGGATCAAAGAGGCCGACAAAGCGGCCGGACGGAAAGAAATCCGAGGAACTCGGCGAGCACATCGGCCGAGAGCTGCGTGCCATGTTCGAAGATGTCGTGGCCGAGCCCGTTCCGGAAAGGTTCCAGAAGCTCCTCGAGGAGCTGGAGCAGAAGTCCAAGCCCGACAGCGGCAAGTAGCCCGGAACCCTCGGCGACGCCTTGCGTTTGCAAGGCAAGGGTCCGCAGCGCGGGAGTTTGCGTATGTCGTCTTGGAATTGGCTCCGCGAGGAGGTTCGGGAGGTCGTCTGGCTGGCGTCCGTCGTTGCCGGCTTGTCGGTTGTCGGCACCGGTCTGGCGGTCGTGCTGCGTCTGGTGATGACATCGTGAGACACGCCTACGCCCGACACCCTCATCACTTCGTTAACACCCCTCTGCCAATTTATGCGACGTCGTCCCGGCGCTTCCGCTAGTATGGCGACATCCAGGCAACGTCGCGTATCGAGTTCCTCGCCATGGCACCACGGCCGAATTGGAAGGGCTATCTCAAGCTCTCCCTCGTCTCCTGCCCCGTCGCGCTCTTCCCCGCCACCACCACGTCCGAGCGCGTCTCCTTCCGCACGCTGAACCGGCACACGGGCAATCGCGTGCGCCGCCAGTTCGTCGACGAGGCGAGCGGCGATCCGGTCGAGACGGCGGACCAGATCAAGGGCTACGAGGTTGCCAAGGGCGAGTACATCCAGGTCGAGGACGAGGAGATCAAGGCGGTCCAGCTCGAAAGCAATCACACCATCAACATCGAGCGCTTCGTGCCGCGCGCCGACATCGACGAGCTCTATGTCGACACGCCTTACTACCTGACCCCGACCGACAAGGTGGGCGAGGAGGCCTTCGCCGTCATCCGTGACGCCATGCGCTCGGAAAAAATGGTCGGCCTGGCGCGCGTGGTGCTGTTCCGCCGCGAGCGCATCCTGATGCTGCAGGCCCGCGACAAGGGCATCGTCGCCACCAGCCTGCATTTTGCCGGCGAGGTTCACGCCGCGGCAAACTACTTCGACGAGATCCCCGAGCTCACCTTGCCGAAGGAGATGCTGGAGCTAGCCCGTCACATCATCGGCAAGATGACCGGCAAATTCCAACCCGAGCAATTCGACGACCGTTATGAGAACGCACTCATCGAGTTGATCCGCTCAAAGCAGAAGGGCATGCCGATCAAGGCGCAGCCCGCACAGCGCCAGACCAACGTCATCAATTTGATGGAAGCGCTGCGCCGCAGCGTGGAAGGCACCGGCGCAGGCAGCGGCACTCGCTCCTCGTCGACCAAGAAAGCGCCGGCCAAGACCCGCTCAGGCGGCCGCGCAAAGGGCAAGACGCGCAAGGCGAGCTAAGTCGCTGAACGGTTCACGTGCGCCAGGGCGCCCTCATCGGGCGCCCTTTTGCCAGCTCGATTGCCAGTGAGCTACTGCTCGGTATCCGTGCCGGTGTGCGGCGTTGCGCTGTTGGCCCGGCGCTGCTGGGCGATCCGGCCACCCTTGCGTCCGGCCTCGGCCGCCAAGGCGCGATTCTGCGAGAAGCTGCGCGCCTGCGGCGCCACGTGCCTGCCGCCCTTGCGGCCGGCCTCAGAGGCGAGCTTCCTGTTCTGGGCGAAACTACGCTTCTCGTGGGGCACGTTGGCGCCGCCCTTGCGGGCTATCTCGCGCTGCTTGCTCGGTTCCATCCGCGCGAAGCCGCGCGGAAGTCCATTTGTATGGGTGTTAGGCTCACGCGACATTCCTCTCCTCCTGCGCGAGGGGTTCATTCAGATTGGTCAACAATCGGCGGCGCCAGAGGTTCCATGGCGACGTGCCGGCAGGACGTCAGGCCCGTCGCGACAGGGGCCGGTGGTGCTCCGCTACCATCGGGGAAACGCGGTCGAACCGGTTCGGCCGGATGGTATCGAGCGGCACCCGCATCGTGCAGCAGAAGCCCTCGGGCGCGAATTGTATGACGGGGTCGCCGCTGGGCGTGCTTCCCATCGCTGTAATCAAGGAGAGCCCGAATCCCTCGTGCGTGGCGGGTTCGACGGGCGGGCCCCCGCGCTCCACCCACGAGAACTGCAGGTAGGCGTTGGCACCTGTGCCCCCGATCTGCCAGCTCACCGTAACATCGCCGGCGGCGTTGGAGAGCGCCCCGTACTTTGCCGCGTTGGTGCAAAGCTCGTGCACGATCAGCGCGAACGTCTGCACGCCCGACGGTCCGAGTTCCACCGCCGGACCCGCAACATGAACGCGCTCGGAGAACCCCGAGATCTCCGCCTTGACGATCTCCAGCAGCTCGGCCCCGCGCCAGTAGGACTCCGTGAGCAGCTCGTGCGCATGACCGAGCGATTGCAGGCGGCCGATCAAGATCTCGCGCGCGTCCGTCACCGTACGATTGTTCGTCAGCGTGCGCGACGTGATCGACTGAAACACGGATAGAAGATTCTTGACCCGGTGCGCCAGCTCCTGAACCATGATCGTCAGGCGCTCTTCGGCCTGCGTGCGCTCCTGCACTTCGGCGCGCAACTGATCCGCCGTCTGTTCCAGCTCGACCGTGCGGTCCGCCACCCTCTGCTCCAGCAGCGCATGCGAGCGCGTCAGCTCGGCGCGCATGTTGTAGAGGTCCACGAACACTTTCACTTTGGCGCGCAGGATCTCCGGCACGATCGGCGTCATGATATAGTCGACGGCGCCGAGCGAGTAGCCCTCCGAGGTCTGTACGTCATCGGCGAAGGCCGTCACAAAAATGATCGGCGTATGCCGCGACTTCTTGCGCTGCCGGATGAGCGCCGCCGCCTCGAGGCCCGACATGCCCGGCATGTTGACGTCGAGCAGTATGACCGCGAACTCCTGCTCGAGCAGAAGCTGCAGGGCCGCCTCGCCCGACGTCACGGTGACAATGGTCTGCCCCAAATCCTCCAGCGCGACCTGATAGCTCAGATGCTTTTCGCTCAGATCGTCGACGACCAGTATCGCCGCCCGTCCCGGGTCGCGCATCATCGAGTGCCCTCGCTCATTCACGCTGTCTTTCATCGGTGCAGCCACGATCGCAGCACCGACAGCAGGTGGCGCGTGTCCACCGGCTTGGAGAGATAGTCCCAGGCCCCGGCCTCAATGCACCTGTCGCGATCGCCCTTCATCGCCTTGGCGGTAAGCGCGATGATCGGCAGGTCGCGGCATGAGTCCAGCTTGCGTGCCTCGCGCATGGTGGCGATGCCATCCATGTCGGGCATCATGATGTCCATCAGCACAATGTCGACATTCTGTGTTTCGCTCATGATGCGCAGCGCATCGCGTCCGTTGCTGGCCGAGATCGCCGTCATGCCGTGCTCCTCGAGCACGCTGGCCAAAGCGAAGATGTTGCGGATGTCGTCGTCGACGATCAGCACGCGGCGGCCGTTGAGAACGGCGTCGGAGGCGCGCAGATCCTCAATCATCCGCAGCTGCGCTTCCGGCAGGCGCGAGATGCGCCGGTGCAGCACCAGCGCCAGCGTATCCACCAGCCGTTCGCGCGACTGCACGGAGTGCACGGTCAACGTCTCGTAGTTTGCACGGGCGGGCGGCTTGCCGGCACGCGAGCCCTCCCACACGATGACCGGCAGGCGTCCAATGCGGCCGCTCGCCAGCAAGGCCTGATCGAGATCGTGCAATGCGTCGCAGCGACTGGCATCGACGATCACGCAATCCGCGGCATGTACCGCGGCCGCATCAAGGACTGCCGCTTGAGCCGCGGCCTTGACCACGACGTCGTCGCCGGCGATCGAACCGGCCGCCTGATCGAGCACACCGTCCCCACCCCCCAGGACGAGCACGCGTTTCTCGGCACGCTGCCGCGCGGCGATAAAGTCGCGCAGCACATCGTCCAGGACCGATTTGGAGGGAATCGGCTTGGCGACGAATGCGTAGGCGCCGCCGTCCAGTGCGCGCGCACGCGCATCCTCCGTGGAGACGACGAACACCGGGATGTGGCGCGTGGCCAGATCATGCTTCAACCGATCCATCACGCGCCAGCCATTCATGTCGGGCAGCACGATGTCGAGCGTCACGGCATCCGGCATGTAGTCGCGCGCCAGCGCCAGCGCCGCGGCCCCTTGCGAGGCCACCAGACCCTTGCAGCCCTGCTCGCGGGCCGTCTCCAGGAGAAAGCGCGCAAACACCAGGTCGTTCTCGACGATCAGCCAGACGATATCGCCCGGCTCGATGCTGTCGCGGTCGTCATCGGCTTCATTGCTGGATGCGGGCTCCGGCACCGGCTCCGCCAGCACGCGTACCGGCTCTCCTGTGCGGGCATCTCCCCCACCGGCATCGCCCATCTTGGCCTCGGCGGCCGGCGGCAGCCAGCGGCGCCCGCTTCGGGTCGGTGTGTAGGTGATCGGCAGGTAGAGCGTGAAACGCGAGCCGCGTCCCAGCGTGCTGTCGAGGGTGATCTCGCCGCCGAGCAACTTGGCAAGCTCGCGACTGATCGCCAGCCCGAGGCCGGTACCGCCGTACTTGCGGCTGGTGCTGCCGTCGGCCTGCTGGAACGCTTCGAAGATAATCTGTTGCTTCTCGGACGAGATGCCGATGCCCGTGTCGTTGACCGTAAAGGCAACGGCGTCCGCCGCCTCGACGTCGTCCGTCATCTCGCCGTCCTGGTCGACGGGCTCGATGGTGAGCGACACGCCTCCGCGATGCGTAAACTTGAAGGCGTTCGACAGCAGGTTCTTGAGAATTTGCTGGAGCCGCTTGGTGTCCGTCACCAGCGACGTCGGCAGCCGCGAGTCGAACCGCACCGCGAAGTCGAGGCCGCGCGCCTCGGCGATATGCCGGAAGGTGCGGTCCACATACCGGGTCAGGTCGTCGAACCGCAGCTCGCTCGCATCCACCTCGACGGTGCCGGACTCGATCTTGGACAGATCGAGAATGTCGTTGATCAGCGACAGCAGGTCGTTGCCCGACGCATGAATGGTCTTGGCGAATTCCACCTGCCGTTCGGTCAGGTTTCCGTCGCGGTTGTGACAGAGCTGATCGGACAGGATCAAAAGGCTGTTCAGCGGCGTCCTCAGCTCGTGGCTCATGTTGGCCAGGAATTCCGACTTGTACTTGGACGTCCGCGCCAGCTGCACCGCCTTGTCTTCCAGGTCCTGGCGCGCCTGCTCGACCTCCTGGTTCTTGCCTTCCACCTCCTGGTTGCGCTCGGCCAGCAGCTTGGCCTTGTCCTGCAATTCCTCGTTGGTCTTCTGCAGCTCCTCCTGGCGGCTCTGCAGCTCGTTGGCGAGCGACTGGGACTGCTTGAGCAGATCCTCCGTGCGCATGCTGGCTTCGATCATGTTGATGACGATGCCGATGCTCTCGGTGAGCTGGTCGAGGAAGGCCTGGTGGCTCGGGCTGAACGGCGCAACGGAGGCCAGCTCCAGCACGCCCTTGGTGTCGTCCTCGAACACGATCGGCATGACCAGCACGTTGCTGGGCACCCACTCGCTCATGCCGGTCACTACGCGCAGCGCCGGACTCGACAACCCTTCCAGCACCACCTTCTGCTTGCTGAGCGCCACCTGGCCGATCAGGCCCTGGCCCAACTCGACGATCTTGCCGTGCGTGCCTTGGCCGCCCGACGCGTAGCTGGCGAGCAGCCTGAGGCGCGGCTCCGCCGTCGAGCCGTCGCGCACGTAGAACTCGGCCTGTTGCGCACCCACCACCGGCGCCAGCTCCGTCAGGATCATCTGGCTGACGGCGACCAGGTTCTTCTGGCCCTGCAACAGCCGGCTGAACTTGGCGAGGTTGGTCTTCAGCCAGTCCTGCTCCATGTTCTTGCTGGTGGTGTCGCGCAGGTTGCGGATCATCTCGTTGATGGTGTCCTTGAGGCCGGCCACCTCGCCTTGCGCATCGACGGCGATGGAGCGCGTGAGGTCGCCCTGCGTCACGGCCACGGCCACCTCGGCAATGGCGCGCACCTGCGTCGTCAGGTTGGCGGCGAGCTGGTTCACGTTCTCCGTCAGCCCCTTCCAGGTGCCCGCGGCACCTGGAACTTTTGCCTGGCCGCCGAGACGCCCTTCCACACCCACCTCGCGTGCCACTGTCGTCACCTGGTCGGCAAACGTCGCGAGCGTGTCGGTCATGCCGTTGATGGTGTCGGCAAGCGATGCAATCTCGCCCTTCGCTTCCACCGTCAGCCTGTGCTTGAGGTCGCCGTCGGCGACCGCGGTCACGACGCGCGCGATACCGCGCACCTGATCGGTCAGGTTACCGGCCATCGAGTTCACGCTGTCGGTCAGATCCTTCCAGGTGCCGGCGACGCCCTGCACCGCCGCCTGGCCGCCGAGCTTGCCCTCGGTGCCGACCTCGCGCGCAACGCGCGTCACCTCGCCCGCGAACGAGCGCAGCTGGTCCACCATCGTATTGATGGTGTTCTTCAGCTCGAGGATCTCGCCCTTCACGTCCACCGTGATCTTGCGCGACAGGTCGCCGTTGGCGACCGCGGTCGTCACGTCGGCAATGTTGCGCACCTGGGCCGTCAGGTTGCCGGCCATCGAGTTCACGCTGTCCGTCAAATCCTTCCACGTGCCGGCGACGCCCTGCACGTCCGCCTGGCCGCCGAGCTCGCCCTCCGTACCCACCTCGCGCGCAACGCGCGTCACCTCGGCCGCGAACGAGCGCAGCTGATCCACCATGGTGTTGATGGTGTTCTTCAACTCCAGAATTTCACCGGCGACGTCGACCGTGATCTTCTTCGACAGGTCGCCGCGCGCCACCGCCGTCGTCACCTCGGCGATGTTGCGCACCTGGCCGGTCAAGTTGCCCGCCATCGAGTTCACGCTGTCGGTAAGCGTCTTCCACGTACCGGCAACGCCCGGCACGTCGGCCTGGCCGCCGAGCTTGCCTTCCGTGCCCACCTCGCGCGCAACGCGCGTCACCTCGGAAGCAAACGAGCGCAGCTGATCGACCATCGTGTTGATGGTGTTCTTCAGCTCCAGGATCTCGCCCTTCACGTCGACCGTGATCTTCTTCGACAGGTCGCCCGCGGCCACCGCCTTGGTCACGTCGGCGATGTTGCGCACCTGGCCGGTCAGGTTGCCGGCCATCGAGTTCACGCTGTCCGTCAAATCCTTCCAGGTGCCTGCAACGCCTGGCACGTCGGCCTGGCCGCCGAGCTTGCCGTCGGTGCCCACCTCGCGCGCAACGCGCGTCACCTCCGAGGCGAACGCGCCGAGCTGGTCCACCATCGTGTTGATGGTGCTTTTCAGCTCGGCCAGCTCACCTTTCACGTCCACCGTGATCTTGCGCGACAGGTCGCCGTTGGCCACCGCAGTCGTCACGTCGGCGATGTTGCGCACCTGGCCGGTCAGGTTGCCGGCCATCGAGTTCACGCTGTCCGTCAAATCCTTCCAGGTACCCGCGACGCCCGGCACGTCGGCCTGGCCGCCGAGCTTGCCGTCGGTGCCGACCTCGCGCGCCACGCGCGTCACCTCCGAGGCGAAGGCCCCGAGCTGGTCCACCATCGTATTGATGGTGTTCTTCAACTCCAGCAGCTCGCCCTTCACGTCCACGGTGATCTTCTTGGAGAGATCGCCGCGCGCCACCGCTGTCGTCACATCGGCGATGTTGCGCACCTGGCCGGTCAGGTTGCCGGCCATTGAGTTCACGTTCTCAGTCAGATCCTTCCAGGTGCCCGACACACCTTGCACGTCGGCCTGGCCGCCGAGCTTGCCTTCCGTGCCCACCTCGCGCGCAACGCGCGTCACCTCGGCCGCGAACGAGCGCAGCTGGTCCACCATGGTGTTGATGGTGTCCTTCAGCTCCAGCAGCTCGCCCTTCACGTCGACCGTGATCTTCTTGGACAGGTCGCCGCGCGCCACCGCGGTCGTCACCTCGGCGATGTTGCGCACCTGGCCGGTCAGGTTGCCGGCCATCGAGTTCACGCTGTCCGTCAAATCCTTCCACGTGCCGGCGACGCCCTGCACCTTGGCCTGGCCGCCGAGCTTGCCCTCGGTGCCGACCTCGCGCGCCACGCGCGTCACCTCGTCTGCGAAGGTGCCGAGCTGGTCCACCATGGTGTTGATGGTGCGCGCCGTGCGCAGGAACTCGCCTTCCAGCGGCCGCCCTTCTACTTCCAGGGCCATGCTCTTGCTGAGGTCGCCTTGCGCCACCGCGCCGATCACGCGCGCCACCTCGCTCGAAGGATGGACAAGGTCCTCGATCAGCGAGTTGACGGAATTGACGGAGTCCAGCCAGAAGCCGGCCGCGTCGCCGAGCGATGCCCGCTCCTTGAGCTTGCCCTGCTTGCCGACCACGTGGCTGAGGCGCGCCAGCTCGCGCTGCTTGCGCTCGTTCAGCTCCACCATATCGTTGAAGGCATCGGCAATCTTGCCGGCGAGACCCGGCCAGTCGAGCGGGAGACGCACGGTGGCATCGCCGCGCTTCACCGCGCGCAGGCCCGCCAGGATCGCCGTGCTCTGGGGACCGTCCACCGCGCCTGGGACAGCGTCCGCAGGGTGATGCCCGTTGGCCAGCGTCGGGGCGGCCTCACGGGCGCGTGCAATGCGATTGAAAGAGCGGGCGATCTCTCCGGGGAGGCCCTGCTCACCCTCCGGCAAACGAACGTCCTGAGCGCCGTCTTCCAGAGCCCTCAGGGCAGACAGGACGGCGCGCAATTGATCGGCGCCGTCAATAGTTTCCGAGCGCACGGTAACCCCTCATCCGGATACGCGACATCGCGAAACGCGCAACAATCCGAATAGTTCCCGCACCGATGAAAGTTTTTCGGGGGTCAGTTCGCCCCTTCGAGCAGGCGCCGGGCGATGACCTGGGCCTGGATCTCGGCCGCGCCTTCGAAAATGTTAAGGATGCGCGCGTCGCACAGCACCCGGCTGACCGGATATTCGAGCGCGAAACCGTTGCCCCCGTGAATCTGCAGGGCGTTGTCGGCATTGGCCCAGGCGATGCGCGCACCCAGCAGCTTCGCCATCCCGGCCTCCAGGTCGCAGCGGCGGCCCTCGTCCTTCTCCCGGGCGGCAAAATAGGTGAGCTGGCGCGCGATCATGGTCTCGACCGCCATCATCACGATCTTGTTGGCGACGCGCGGGAAGGCATAGATCGCCTGGCCAAACTGGTTGCGCTCCAGCGCATACTTCAGCGCCAGGTCCATGGCGGACTGCGCGACGCCTATGGCGCGCGCGGCCGTCTGGATGCGGGCGGCCTCGAACGTCGTCATCAGTTGCTTGAAGCCCTGGCCCTCGGCACCGCCGAGCAGTTGCGCTGCGGGCACCTCGAAGCCGTCGAAGGAAATGTCGAACTCCTTCATGCCGCGATAGCCGAGCACTTCGATCTCGCTGCCCGACATGCCCTCGGCCGGAAACGGCTCGGCATCGGTGCCGCGTGGCTTCTCCGCGAGAAACATCGACAAACCCTTGTAGCCGGGCTCGTTGGGATTGGTGCGCACCAGCAGCGTCATGATGTCGGCGCGTACCGGGTGCGTGATCCACGTCTTCTGACCGGTCACCTTGTAGACATCGCCCTCACGCACGGCCCGTGTCTTGAGCGAGGCGAGGTCGGAGCCGGTGTTGGGTTCGGTGAAAACGGCGGTGGGCAACAGCTCACCCGACCCTATTTTGCGCAGGTATTTCTCCTTCTGCGCCTCGGTGCCGTTGGCCAGGATCAGCTCGCAGGCGATCTCCGACCGCGTGCCAAGCGAGCCGACGCCGATGTAGCCACGCGACAACTCCTCGGAGACAAGGCACATCGCCTCCTTGCCGAGGCCGAGCCCGCCGTACGCCTCAGGCAGCGTCAGCGCAAACACGCCGAGCTCGCCGAGCTTTGTGAGCACCTCGGAAGGAATGTATTGGTTCTTGAGGTGCCACTCGTGCGCGTACGGCAGCACCTCGGCCTCACAGAAGCGACGCATCTGTGTGCGCATCTCGTCGAGCGTCTCGTCGAGCCCGGTGTCGCCGAAGGTCGTGACCGCGGGCTGCGCGGCGATCAGCGCCGCCAGCCGTGCCTTCGCCGCCGGCGCCGAGCCGCGGGCGACGAGAGGGTCGACCGCATCCTCGAACCTGCGCAGCTCGTCACGCGGAACACCCAGCGCGGCGACGCGCACGGTTTCGCCCTGGCTCATCGGGATGCCGCCCGCGATCTGGGCCAGGTACTCGCCGAAGGCGACGTCGAGCAGCAGTGTCTCGATCTCATTGAGGCGCCCGGCCTCGGACAGGCGGCGCGCCCAGCCGAGCATCTGGCGCAACGCCTCGACATAGGTCGCAAGCCACGCCAGCCCGTGTGCGGCAGCCTGTGCAGCATCGACGTTGCCGGCCGCTCTCACCTCGGCGCGCGTGCCGGCTTTTGCATGGTGGAGCAGGCGTTCGGCCGCCGTGACGGGAGCAGCACACGCCTCCAGGCGCGCTGCGACGTCGCCCGCGCTCGATTTTCCACCGCCTTCTGCCATGGCCGCGCCCCGTGTTGCAATGCCGCGATATTCTCGCTGCGCCGCACATTAGCCGCGAACGGAGAGCAGGCAAAGTGGACTTGATGGCCCGTTTCCGGGTGCGGCAGCGCTCGACGCGGGCGGCAGCGCTGATTAGAACGTCGGCCATCCCTGCCATCAACTGCAGCCCCACGGAGCCGCGCATGATCTTCCGCCAGATCCGGCATGTGTTGGGGGCGCTGTATTCGGTTTACGCCGACAGCGGCTTTGCGATGGCCGGCGCCGTCGCCTACTCGTTCGTTCTGTCGCTGTTTCCGTTCTGCATCTTCCTGGGTGCGATTGCCGGCCTGTTCGGCGGCGAGGCGCTGGCCAAGCAAGGCATTGAGCGCCTGTTCGAGATTGCTCCCGAACCCGTGGCGCAGGCGCTGGCGCCGGAGGTCATGGCCGTCATGGGCCGCAGCCGCTATGACGTGCTGACCTTCGGCGCACTGGTGGCCCTCTTCTTTGCAACCAGCGCCATCGAAAGCCTGCGCGCCGCACTCAACAACGCCTACCGCAAGAAAGAGACCCGTTCCTATTTCATGTGCCTCGCCGAAAGCGCGCTGTTCGTCGTGCTGAGCGCCATCGGCATGCTGGTGCTGACATGGGGCGTGGTGGTGGGGCCGGACATGGCGGCGCGCATAAAGCCGCAGTGGCTGCTGTGGCTGGCGGATGAAGGCTGGACATCGCTGATCATCCGCTTTGCCATCGTCATTGCGGCGATCGGGCTGCAGCTGCTCGCCTATCACCTGTGGCTGGCGGCGGGTGAGCGCAAGTTCGGCGACGTGTGGCCCGGCGTGCTGCTCAGTCTGGTCCTGTGGATGGTGGCCGCGCGGCTGTTCGGCTCGTGGCTCAACATCACGGACTATTCGCGCTTCTACGCGGGTCTCACGCAGATCATGAGCGCGCTGGTGTTCTTCCAGGTGTCGGCCATCATCATCATTCTCGGCGCGGAGTTGAACCGAGGATTGATAGAGATGAAGGAGCGCCGCCTGCTCGACGAGGCTCCTGCCTAGCCGCGATCAGCCGAAGCGCTTGCGGCTCTCCTCGATCGCATCCTCGAAGGTGCGCAGGCCGGTCGTCGGCGCGCTCACCATCACGGCCATGTTGCCGGGCTTGTGCTCGTTCTTCCACATGCGCGTGTGCGCCTTCGGGATCTGCGTCCAGGGAAACACCTCGGACATGCACGGATCGATGCGCCGCTCGATGACGAGCTTGTTGGCCTGCGCGGCCTGCAGCAGGTTGGCGAAGTGCGAGCCCTGCACGCGCTTCTGATGCATCCACAGATAACGCGCATCCATGGTGAGGTTGTAGCCCGTGGTACCGGCGCAGATCACCACCATGCCGCCGCGCTTCACGACGAACACCGACACGGGGAACGTCGCCGCGCCCGGATGCTCGAACACGAAGTCGACGTTGTTGCCCTTGCCGGTGATCTCCCAGATGGCGGCGCCGAACTTGCGCACCTCCTTGAACCACGCGTCGTACTCGGGCGAGCCGACCTGAGGCATCTCGCCCCAGCAGTTGAACTTCTTGCGGTTGATGACGCCGCGCGCGCCGAGCTGCATGACGAAGTCGCGCTTGTCATCCTCGGAGACGACGCCGATGGCGTTGGCGCCGGCCGTGGCAATCAGCTGCACGGCCATGGAGCCGAGGCCGCCGGATGCCCCCCACACCAGGATATTGTGGCCGGGACGGATGACGTGCGGGCGGTGGCCGAACAGCATGCGGTAGGCGGTGGCGAGCACCAGCGTGTAGGAGGCGCTCTCCTCCCACGTCAGGTGCTTGGGCCGCGCCAGGAGCTGGCGGTCCTGCACACGGCAGAACTGGGCGAAGGAGCCGTCGGGCGTCTCGTAGCCCCAGATACGCTGCGACGTGGAGAACATCGGATCGCCGCCGTTGCATTCCTCGTCGTCGCCGTCGTCCTGGTTGCAGTGGATGACGACCTCGTCGCCGACCTTCCAGCGCTTCACCTTGGAGCCGACGGCATAGACGATGCCGGACGCGTCGGAGCCGGCGACGTGGAAAGGATTCTTGTGCACGTGCTTGATGGGCGAGATCGGCACGCCCAGCGACGCCCACACGCCGTTGTAGTTGACGCCGGCCGCCATCACGAGCACCAGCACGTCGTGACTATCGAGCTCCCACGTCGGCAGCACCTCGATCTGCATGGCCTGATCGGGCGGGCCGTGACGATCGGCGCGGATCGACCACGCATACATCTTGGACGGCACATGCCCGAGCGGCGGGATCTCGCCGACCTCGTACAAGTCCTTTTTGACTTCGTGAGAAATCGCAGGCATTGCGACGGATGCGGATTGTAAGGGGACGACGTTGGACGCTGCGGGGGCGCTCGCGGGCTCTGCGGCCTCGGAACGCGGGTTCGGGCGCACTGACATTTTTCGACACCTCTGGAAAGCCTGCGCGTGCCGGATGTGCCTATTCGCGCATCATTTGCCCATCCGGCGTGGAATGAGGGTCTGACAGATCGCGGCGCCGCACAAGGGGAATTTTGCACTGCACTGTGGGCGATGCCCGCGCCGCCGCGGCCGGTCAACTTCGCAAGTTCTTAAGAGTTCCTTGCTAGGCTGTCCGCTGACGCATCAGATTCCACAAGCAAGTTGCGAGTTGCGCCATGCAGGACGTGCTCAGGCATATCGATGCCATCCTGGCAATGGACAGGCCCACATTGGCCGTTATTGCCGGTCTTTGCGTGATAACATCTTACTTCCTCAAAGATTTCATGGCCAACCCCACTCTGATTGTCTTCGTATATCCGGTTCTTTTTGTTTCCTCAGTGCTATTCCAGTACGCCATCATCTTGATGGAAGTCTATCCACCGCGGAAATTGGACTTGTGGCTGATGTGGACCGTCTTTGGTTGTATTGCCGGCAATATCACTGGCATCGCCATCGCCGCCGGTCTTGGCCGCATTATCGATCGAACCCGCACGGTGACGCCCTACAAGCAGGCCCAAGGCTAGTCTTGCCGGGTTTTTCGGATCGTCTTGGAGCGCTTGCGCGCCGCGCCGCGTAGGCTAGGTTGGCTTCTCGCGCATGCGAGATAGGGAGCCACGACGATGAGCGGCACGCGGCCTGAGGCGGGCAAGGCCAGCCAGCCCCAACGGGACAAGCCCTGGCTCATCCGCACCTACTCGGGCCACTCGACGGCGGCCAAGTCTAACGCGCTATACAGATCAAATCTTGCCAAGGGACAGACCGGCCTGTCGGTGGCCTTCGATCTGCCGACGCAGACAGGCTACGACTCCGACCACGAACTGGCGCGGGGCGAGGTCGGCAAGGTCGGCGTTCCCATCGGCCATCTTGGCGACATGCGCACACTGTTCGAGGACATCCCCCTCGGCGACATGAACACGTCCATGACCATCAACGCGACGGCGGCGTGGCTGCTGGCGCTCTACGTGGCGGTGGCGGACGCGCAGGGCACCGATCGCACCAAGCTCAGCGGCACGACGCAAAACGACATCATCAAGGAATATCTCTCGCGCGGCACGTACGTGTTCCCGCCGCAACCGTCGCTGCGGCTGACCAAGGACACCATTCTCTTCACCTGCAGCGCGATGCCGAAATGGAACCCGGTCAACGTCTGCTCCTACCACCTGCAGGAGGCCGGCGCGACGCCGGTGCAGGAGCTTGCTTTCGCGCTTGCCACCTCGCAGGCGATCCTCGATGCGGTGAAAGACTCGGGCGAGGTGGCGCCGGCCGATTTCGGCCCCGTGGTCGGGCGCATCTCGTTCTTCGTCAACGCCGGCCTGCGCTTCATCACCGAGATCTGCAAGATGCGCGCGTTCGGCGAACTTTGGGACGAGATGACGGCCGAGCGCTACGGCGTGAAAGAGGCCAAACACCGCCTGTTCCGCTACGGCGTGCAGGTGAACTCCCTGGGGCTGACCGAGCCGCAGCCGGAGAACAACGTCTACCGCATCCTGCTCGAGATGCTGGCCGTGACGCTGTCGAAGGACGCGCGCGCGCGCGCCGTGCAGCTTCCGGCATGGAACGAGGCGCTGGGCCTGCCGCGGCCGTGGGACCAGCAGTGGTCGATCCGCATGCAGCAGATACTGGCTTACGAAACGGACCTGCTCGACTACCCCGACATCTTCGAAGGCTCGGTTGCCATCAAGAACAAGGTCGAGGAGCTGAAGGTCGCCGCCAGGGAAGAGCTGGCGCGCATCCAAGCGCTCGGCGGCGCGGTGGCCGCCATCGATGCCATGAAGAGCGCGCTTGTCGAGAGCAACACCGAACGCCTGCGCCAGATTGAGAACGGCGATCAGGTCGTGGTCGGCGTCAACCGGTGGACCGAGTCCGAGCCATCGCCGCTGGCCGCCGGCACGTCAGCCGTCGTCACCGTTGATGAAGCCATCGAACGCGAGCAGGTCGAACGCCTGCAGGCGTGGCGCACCGCGCGCGACGCAAATGCCGCCAAGAAAGCGCTGGCCGATCTTGAGCGCGCCGCCAAGGAAGGCCGCAACGTGATGGAGCCGTCGATCGCCTGTGCCAAGGCCGGCGTCACCACCGGCGAATGGGGTGCGGCGCTGCGCGGCATCTTCGGCGAGTATCGGGCGCCGACAGGGGTGTCAGGCGCAGCGGGCGCCACCTCCGACGAAAGCCTGGAGCACGTGCGCGCGGACGTGGAGAGCGTATCCACGCGGCTCGGCCGCCGCATCAAGCTGCTGGTCGGCAAGCCCGGCCTCGACGGCCATTCCAATGGTGCCGAGCAGATCGCTGTGCGCGCACGCGATTGCGGCATGGAGGTGGTCTACGAGGGCATCCGGCTGACGCCCGCGCAGATCGTGCGCGCGGCCGCCGACGAGGCGGTGCACGTGGTCGGCCTCTCGATCCTGTCAGGCAGCCATGTGCCGCTCGTCAAAGAGGTGCTGACCCGCATGCGCGAGGAGGGCCTGAGCGACGTGCCCCTCGTCGTCGGCGGCATCATCCCGCCCGAGGACGCGGCTGAGTTGCGCGCGCTGGGTGTTGCGGCAGTTTTCACGCCGAAGGATTTCCGCATCAACACGATCATGCGCGATATCGTGCGGCTGGTCGACAAGATGCCGGACGCGGCCTAGACACCGCACCGTCAGACGGCTGCCTTGTCCTGCGCTGCCGGCCCGCGCGCGATCGCCGCCAGCAGCGTGTCGAGCGCCTGCGCCTCGCTCCGGCCGCTCGTGCGCACCTCGACATTGGCCTTGGCATAAAGGGCGGTGCGGCTCCCCAGGATGGCCTTGAGGTCGTCCATGGACTGCGGCCCTTCCGCCATCGGCCTCAGGTCGCCCTGCGCGATCACGCGCCCCATGTGCTCGTCGGGATCGGCGCTCAACCACACCACAAAGCATGAGGACAGCAGCAGGTGATAGGTGGCGGGCTCCGTCACCAGGCTGCCGCCGGTGGCGATAACGACGCGGTCGAAGCGCTCGATCACAGTCTCCAGGCATTGCCGCTCGAGCTTGCGATAGGTCGCATGCCCGCGCGTCGCAAAAATTTCCGCCAGCTCCATGCCGCTCGCGCGCTCCACCTCGCGATCGAGCTCGACGAACGGCACATCCAGTTCCTTGGCGGCACGCTGACCGAGCGTCGTCTTGCCGGCGCCGCGCAAGCCGACCAGCGCGATGCGCCCTTCCGGCGATCCGGCCGACCTGCCGAACCGCTGCGCCAGCAGCCGGCGCGCCTCAGCGAGGTCGTCGGGCGACAGCCGCTCGAGCTGATGGATCGCCAGTACGAGATCGACCGAGCGCTCGTCGAGATCGCTGATGAGCCGGGCCGGCTCGACGTCGAGGGCGTCCGCAATCTGGCGCAGCACCAGCAGTGAAGCATTGCCTGCACCGCGCTCCAGCTCAGCGAGATAGCGCTCCGAAACGCCGGATGCTTTCGACAGCACCTTCCGCGACATGCCGCGGCGCGCCCGGGCCAGCCGTACGCGCTCGCCGACGCCGCGCAGATAGGTCTCGTCCGCCGGCGCGTCGCCCCGCCTCGTCTCTGCGTTCGCTCCGCTGTTGTCACGCATCGGCGTGTCCCGGCTCTACCTCGCAGGCAGCATATTACATGTTTGAGCGCCCAATTGCCAAAAGTCGAGGCTTTCCCAGGCGAAAGCTTGCAGTATTATGCAGGAAAGGAAAGAGCGGGCAGCCGGCAACGCTCGCGAGGGGAGGACACGACGCCATGCAATACCCGCGCATCTATAACGCGGCGACCGATATGGTCGACCGCAACGTGGCCGAGGGGCGCGGCGCCAAAGTTGCCTTCATCGATCCCGGCGAAGAGCTGACCTACGGCGAGTTGCAGATGAGATGCAACCGCATGGCCAACCTGCTTGGCACCTACGGCATCGAACGCGAGTCCCGCATCGCGCTGCTGCTGCTCGACACCGTCGACTACCCGGCCGCCTACTGGGGTGCGATCAAGGCCGGCGTCGTGCCCGTGTGCCTCAACACGCTGCTGCCGGCGGAGCAGTACGCCTATATCCTCGGCGACAGCCGCGCCAAGGCGCTGTTCGTGTCCGCGCAGTTGCTGCCCGTCGTGCAGCCGATCCTCGGCAAGCTGCCATTCCTGAAGCACGTCTTCGTGTCGGGCGGCGACGTGCCTGCGTTCGCGCTGCCCTTGCGCGCAGAGCTCGGACAGCAGCAGACAGATTTCACGGCGGCCGATACCAGCCCCGACGAGACGGCCTTCTGGCTCTACTCCTCCGGCTCCACCGGCATGCCGAAGGGCGTGCGCCACGTGCATTCGAGCCCGATGGAGACGGCGCGGCTGACCGGCCAGGGTTGTCTCGGCATGCGCGAGGACGACCTCGTCTACTCCGCCGCCAAGCTGTTCTTCGCCTACGGGCTCGGCAACGCCATGTCGTTCCCCATGTCCGTGGGAGCGACCGCGATCCTGCGACCCGAGCGGCCCACGCCGGACTCGGTGTTCGCGACGCTGAAGCAGTATCAGCCGACGTTTTTCTTCGGGGTGCCGACGCTGTATGCGGCGATGCTCGCCTCCCCGCAGGGCACGCGCGAGAACAGCTCGCAGCGGCTGCGAACATGCGTTTCGGCCGGCGAGGCGCTCCCTGCCGAGGTTGGCAAGGCGTTCAGCGCCAAGTTCGGCGTCGACATCTACGATGGCGTCGGCTCCACCGAGATGCTGCACCAATATGTCTGCAACAACGCGACGGCCCACAAGTACGGCACATCGGGCCGCGCGGTGACGGGTTACGAGATCCGCCTCGTCGACGAGCGCGGCCAGGAGGTGGCCGACGGCGAGGTGGGCGAGATGCTCGTGAGAGGGCCCAGCGCCGCGGAAGGCTACTGGAACCAGCGCGAGAAAAGCCGCAGCACGTTCGAGGGCGGCTGGACGCGCTCGGGCGACAAGTACACGCGCGATGCCGACGGCTATTTCACCTACCAGGGCCGCACCGACGACATGTTCAAGGTGTCGGGCATCTGGGTTTCGCCGTTCGAGGTGGAAAGCGCCCTCATCAGCCACGACGATGTGCTTGAAGCCGCGGTCGTGCCGCAGGAAGATGCCGACGGCCTGGTGAAGCCGAAGGCGTTCATTGTGCTGAAGCCCGGCCGCACGAGCGGCAATGGCCTGCAGGACGTGCTCAAGGAGCACGTCAAGGCCAAGGCCGGCATGTGGAAGTATCCGCGCTGGATCGAGGTCGTGGACGGCTTGCCGAAAACGGCTACTGGCAAGATACAAAGGTTCAAGCTGCGGGAGAGCCCCTAGCGGCGATCAACAGCCGCACAACCTGAGGAGACCCAGATGGAGAAGCTATCGCGGCGCGGATACACGCGCGAGGAGATCATGCGCCGGGTGGCGCGCTTTGCCGATCTGGAAGGTTTCGACGGCGGTTTGCCCGACAGCAAGATGAAGGGATCGATCCGCAAGCTCTACAATGTGATCGGCTTCCAGCCGCCGGCTGGATCGGGCGGGCAGGTCACCTCTCCAGTCGGCGACGATGCCTCACGGCTTGCCGCCATCAAGATCCAGGAAGGCTTCAACCTCGGCTACTGCCGCGCCAAGCCTGGCAACGGCCCGATGATGCACAACCACGACACCAACGAGACCTTCATTCCCATGACCGGCACCTGGCGCTGCAGCTGGGAGAACGAGAAGGGCGAGGTCGACTACGTGGACCTGGGCCCGATGGACGTCGTGTCATTTCCGCCGGGCGTCGCGCGCCGCTTCGAGAACGTGACAAAGGGCGATCCCGAGGCAGAGGCAATCCTGATGTTCGTCATCGGCGGCGATGCCCCGCAGGCGGAATTCACCAACCAGGCCATGTCCGAGATCGAGGCCGCCGGTCTGGCTCCGCGCTGAGTTGGCTCTCGGTGCACGCCAGAGGATCTCGCTGGGCTCTTTGGAAGCTGACCAATAATTGAGCTTGCATTATGATGCATGTGACGATACAAGTTCGGCATAATAATGCATATCAAAGGCGCCTCACAAGAACGGCGCCATCTCAATAACCCCTTGATTTCGTTGGGAGAGACGCGGCTATGGCCAAGCGCATCGACTTCCAGACCGAGCCGTCCAAGTACCGTCATTGGAAGCTGAAGTTCGACGGCGACGTCGCCGAGCTGATCATGGACGTCGATGAGACGGCGGGCCTGTTCGACGGCTACCAGCTCAAGCTCAACTCCTACGATCTCGGCGTCGACATCGAGCTCAACGACGCCATCCAGCGTCTTCGCTTCGAGCATCCGGAGGTGAAGACGGTGGTGCTGAAGTCCGGCAAGGATCGCGTGTTCTGCGCCGGCGCCAACATCCGCATGCTGGCGGGCTCCACCCACGCGCACAAGGTCAACTTCTGCAAGTTCACCAACGAGACGCGCAACTCGATGGAGGACGCGAGCGCGAACTCCGGCCAGAAATACATGTGCGCCGTGCGCGGCAGTGCGGCCGGCGGTGGCTACGAGCTGGCGCTCGCGACCGACCACATCCTGCTCGCCGACGATGGCAACTCGTCCGTGTCGCTGCCCGAGCTGCCGCTACTCGCGGTTCTGCCCGGCACCGGTGGCCTGACCCGCGTCACCGACAAGCGCAAGGTGCGCCGCGACCTGGCCGATGCGTTCTGCACGGTGGAGGAAGGCGTGCGCGGCACGCGCGCAGTGAAGTGGCGCCTCGTCGATCAGTCGGTGCCGAACTCCAAGTTCGAGCAGGCCGTAAAAGATACCGCAAAGAAGTTGGCCACCAGCTCCGACCGGCCGGCAGATGCCAAGGGCATCGCATTCACGCCGATTGAACGAAGTATCGAGAACGATGCCGTCACTTATTCGAGCCTGAAGGTCGACATCGATCGCGCAACGCGTCGCGCGACCATCACCATCGCCGGACCGACCGAGCCACCTCCGGCATCCGCCGCCGATATGCACAAGCAGGGCGCCCAGTTCTGGCCGCTGCGGCTGGCGCGCGAGCTGGATGACGCAATCCTGCACATGCGCCTCAACGAGGGCGACATCGGCGTCTGGATCTTCAAGACGCAGGGCGAAGCGGCCCAGGTGCTGGCCTACGACAAATTCCTCGAGGCCAACAAGGACAACTGGCTGGCGCGCGAGATCCTGCATTTCTGGAAACGCACGCTGAAGCGCATCGACGTCACCTCACGCTCGCTGGTGGCGCTGGTCGAGCCGGGCAGCTGCTTTGCCGGCACGCTGGCCGAGATCGCGTTCGCCTGCGACCGCTCGTTCATGCTGGTCGGCTCCTTCCAGGGCGACAACCGGCCCGCCGCCGCCATCACGCTGTCGAGCCTCAACTTCGGCACCTACCCGATGAGCAACGACCTGTCGCGGCTCGCCACGCGTTTCCTCGGCGAACCCCAGAGCGTGGACGCTGCGAAGGCCCAGACTGGCAAGCCGCTCGACGCCGAGGCGTGCGAGGAGATGGGTCTCATTACCTCCGCCTTCGACCACATTGACTGGGACGACGAGGTGCGCATCTTCCTCGAGGAACGCTCCAGCTACTCGGCCGACGGCCTGACCGGCATGGAAGCCAACCTGCGCTTCGCCGGCCCCGAGACCATGGAGACGAAAATCTTCGGCCGCCTGACAGCCTGGCAGAACTGGATCTTTCAGCGCCCCAATGCGGCCGGCGCCGAGGGCGCGCTCAAGCGCTACGGCAGCGGCGTGAAAGCCAACTTCAATCCGGAGAGAGTGTGAGGACGTGAGTGGTCAGGTGGTCAGTCGTGAGTGGTGGGATGGAGGCTGACACATCGAGGCCTCTTGTTACGACTGACCACTCACCACTGACCACCTCACCAGCCAAATAGTCCGACCGAACCAAGGACTGAACCAAATGCCCGAGACAACCCACGTCGACTACTCGACCAAGATCCCCAACAACGTCGGCCTGATGGACGACCAGCGCGTGCTGAAGGCGCTGGAGCAATGGCACCCCGGCTACATCGACTGGTGGAAGACCATGGGGCCGGACGGCTTCCAGACCTCGGACGTCTACCTGCGCACCGCCGTCAGCATCGACCCCAAGGGTTGGGCCAAGTTCGACTACGTGAAGATGCCCGAATACCGCTGGGGCATTCTGTTGGCGCCGCGCATGGAAGGCCGCCAGGTGAACTTCGGCGCCCATAAGGGCGAAGCGGCCTGGCAGGACGTGCCCGGCGAATATCGCGCGATGTTGCGCCGCCTGATCGTAGTACAAGGCGACACGGAGCCTGCCAGCGTCGAGCAGCAGCGCTTCCTCGGCAAGACCGCACCGTCGCTCTACGACATGCGCAACCTGTTCCAGGTGAATGTGGAGGAAGGCCGCCACCTGTGGGCGATGGTCTACCTGCTGCAGAAATACTTCGGCAAGGACGGCCGCGAGGAGGCCGGCGAGCTGCTCAACCGCCGCTCCGGCGATGCCGACAAGCCGCGCATGCTCGGCGCCTTCAACGAGGAGACGCCGGACTGGCTCTCCTTCTTCATGTTCACGTTCTTCACCGACCGCGACGGCAAGATGCAGCTGGAAAGCCTCGCGCAGTCGGGCTTCGACCCGCTGTCGCGCACCTGCCGCTTCATGCTGACGGAGGAAGCGCATCACATGTTCGTCGGCGAGACGGGCGTGAGCCGCACCGCGGAAGCCACCTGCGCTGCCATGAAAGCCGCCGGCATCGAGGACCCCTACGACATCAATGCCGTGCGCAAGCTCGGCGTGATCGACCTGCCGACCATGCAGAAAAAGGCCAACCTGCACTTCTCGCTGTCGCTCGACCTGTTCGGCTCGGAGGTCTCCACCAACGCCGCCAACTACTACAACTCGGGCGTCAAAGGCCGCTTCCAGGAAACGCGCATCGAGGACGACCACATCCTGACCAGCGACACCTATCCGGTGAGCAAGCTTGTCGGTGGCCAGATCAAGATGGTCGACGAGCCGGCGCTCACCGCCATCAACATGCGCCTGCGCGACGACTACGTTGCCGACTGCAACAAGGGCGTCGAGCGCTGGAACAAGACAATCGAGAAGACCGGCATCAACTTCCGCTTCAAGCTGCCCCACGTCGCCTTCCACCGCCACATCGGCGAGTTCCAGAACGTCAAGGCATCGCCCGACGGCCAAGTGGTCGGCGATGGCGAGTGGATGAAGAAGAAGGATGAATGGCTGCCCTCGAAGGCCGACGGCGATTTCATCCAGAGCTTGATGCAGCCCTGCTGGGAGCGCGGCAAGTTCTCGTCCTGGATTGCGCCACCCAAGGTGGGAGTCGACAACAAGGGCGGTGACTTCGAGTATGTGAAGATCCATCAGGGCTGATCTTCGGAGGCTGCGCGGAATGAGCGTCAATCGTCGCGAGTTTGTCGCCGGCTGCGGCGGAGCCGCTCTGACGGGACTGTCAATGACTGACGCATCAGCACAAACAGCGCCGCGGCGTGTCGAGTCGCTCAACGCTCCGATCTACACCGGCGCACCTCTGCTGATCGTGAACGATCTTGCCGGCGTTGCCCGCTACTACGAGGAGGGCATCGGACTTGCGCGCATCGACGCCGACAGCGAGACCGCGCGCCTCGGCGCAGGCGGGGTCGTGTTGCTGGTGCTGCGCAAGCGCGCCAGCGCGGAACGCGAGCCGCCGGGCCTTGCGGGCCTCTATCACACCGCCTTCCTCATACCGAGCCGCGGCGAGCTTGGCGTCTGGCTTCGGCGCGCGGTGGAGAACAAGCTCGTCTTCGACGGCGCGTCCGATCATCTCGTCAGCGAGTCATTTTATCTGTCCGATCCGGAAGGCAACGGCATCGAGGTCTACGCCGACCGCCCGCGCGACACCTGGCGCTGGAGCGGCGATCTCGTCGAGATGCGTAACTCCGCGCCCGACATCCGCGGCATCTTGGCGGAGGCTGCCAACGTCGCCGCGCCAAGCACCGGCATGCCCGACGGAAGCCGCGTCGGCCACGTGCACATGCGCGTCGGCGCCATCGATGCGGCCGAGCAGTTCTACCAGAAGGTGCTGGGCTTCGATGTCACCCGCCGCCGGGAAGGCGCCACCTTCTACGCCACCGGCCGCTACCACCACCATCTTGCAACCAACATCTGGGAAAGCCGCGGCTCGGCGCGGCGGCCGGGGACAACGACGGGCCTCGCGGTGCTGTCGCTGATTGCCGCCGACGGCAAAGCCTTCGATGCGGCCGCCGAGCGCATGCTGGCTGCTGGCGGCAAGCGCACCGGCGACACCGTGACCGCCGAAGACCCATGGGAAAACGTGGCCGAACTGTCGAAAGCGTAGGTAGGGAGAGGACTGTCGCAGAGACTTGACCGTAGGCGGCACGCCGCCGATCCGCTATATCGTTCAACGAGAAATTAGTCAGGGAGGACTTGAAGATGAGTGCACGCCAGCAGGGAGTTTCCCGCCGGACTGTGATCAAAGGCGCAGGTGCGCTGACGGCGGCGACCGCCGTGCCGACGGGCTGGGCCATCGCGCAGGCGCGGCCGCTGAAGGTCGGCCTGATGCTGCCCTATTCGGGCACGTTCGCGCAGCTCGGCGAGAACATCACGCACGCCATCGAAATGCACATCGCCGAGAAGGGTGGCAAGTTCGGCGGCCGCGACATCCAGATCGTGCGCCTCGACGATGAGTCCAAGCCCGAGCTCGCGCCGCAGAACGCAGACCGCCTCGTCAAGCGCGACCAGGTCGACGTCGTCATCGGCACCGTGCACTCCGGCGTGCAGATGGGCATCCACAAGGTGGTGGCCGAAAGCGGCACGCTCACCATCGTGCCCAACGCCGGCAACGTCGCCGTCACGCGCGACCTGTGCGCCAAGAACGTGTTCCGCTCGTCCTTCACCAACTGGCAGCCGGCCTACGGCATGGGCGTCGCCGCGGCCAAGAAGGGCTACAAGAAGGCCGTGTGGGTGACGTGGGACTACGCAGCCGGCCACGAGTCCGGCGCGGGCTTCAAGGAAGCCTTTGAGAAGGGCGGCGGCCAGGTGCTGCCCAACCTGATGCTGCCGTTCCCGCAGACCAACTTCCAGCCGCTGCTGGCTCAGATTCCCGGTCTCGGCGTGGACGTCGTCGGCTCGTTCTTCGCGGGCGGCGGTGCAGTCCAGTTCGTGAAAGAGTATGCCTCCGCGGGCCTGAAGGCACCGCTGTGCGGCTCGGGCTTCCTCACCGAAGGCACGCTCGGCGCGCAGGGCAATGCCGCCGACGGCATCGAGACGGCGCTGCACTACGGCGACGGCCTCGACGACGCCAAGAACACCGCCTTCCGCTCCGCCTTCAAGCAGAAGGCCGGCCGCGAGGCCGACGTCTACGCGGTGCAGGGCTACGACGCCGCCCAGCTGCTGGCGATCGGGCTCGAAGCCGTCAAGGGCAACATCGAAGACGAAGCCAATCTGTACAAGGCCCTGCGCGCGGCCAAGTTCGACAGCCCGCGCGGTCCGGTCAGCATGTCGCCCGCGCAGAACATCACGCAGAACATCTACCTGCGGAAGGTGGAAGGCGGGCTGAACAAGGTGGTCGGCGTCGCCGCCGAGAACCTTGCCGATCCGGGCACCGGCTGCAAGCTGGCCTGATACTGAAACCAGCACCGGCCCGTCGCGAGATGGGCCGGTCGCGCATTTGAGGGGCGCCGCGGGCCCGCGCCATGGATTTTGCCGGTTTCCTCGCGCAGCTCCTCAACGGGGTGCAGTACGGGCTGCTCCTGTTTCTCATCGCCAGTGGGCTGACGCTGATCTTCGGCGTCATGGGCATCATCAACCTCGCCCACGGCTCCCTGTTCATGATCGGCGCCTACGTGGCGTTTCTCGTCGCGCGTGCGCTGGGCTCGGTGTGGTTCGCGCTGCCCGTGGCGATTGCCGGCGGCATCCTGCTCGGCCTGCTGCTGGAGCGCGGACTGTTCCGCTATTTCTACCACCGCGAGCACCTCGACCAGGTGCTGCTGACCTTTGCGCTCATCCTGCTGTTCGAAGAGACGCGCTCGCTCATTGTCGGCAACGATTTCTATTCGGTGCCGGTGCCGTCGTTGTTCGATTTCTCGGTGCCGATCACCTCGGGCTTCAGCTACTCCGCCTACCGCTTCGCGGTCATCGCCATCTGCCTGGCGCTGGCCGCGCTGCTGTTCTGGTGGATCGAGCGCACCACGATGGGGGCCATCATCCGCGCCGCCGCCGAGAAGCCGGAGATGGTGGACGTGCTCGGCATTGACGCGCGCAAGGTGCACATGACGGTGTTTGCCATCGGCACCGCGCTGGCGCTGGTGGCGGGCGTGCTGGCCGCCCCGCTCTACTCCGTCTATCCCAACATGGGCGACGGCTTTCTCATCATTTCGTTCGTGGTGGTGGTGATCGGCGGGCTGGGCTCCGTGTCGGGCGCCTTCTGGTCGGCGCTCATGATCGGCCTGGTCGACACGTTGGGCAAGGCGTATGCGCCGCGCGTGGCAGGCCTCGCCATCTATGTGCTGATGGCGGTCGTGCTGCTGTGGCGGCCGTCCGGCCTGTTCGGCCAGCAGCGGACATGACGGTGCGCTGACATGCTGCCCGACAAGCGCGCCGTCCCCGTCCTGATCCTCGGCGTCCTGGCGCTCATCGCCGTGCCGTTCTTTGCGCCGCCTTACTACATCGAGCTCGGCACCTACGCCTTCATTGCCGCCATGCTGGCGCTGAGCCTGCAGCTCCTCGTCGGCTGCACCGGCCTCGTCAGCCTCGGGCACGCGGCCTTCTACGGGCTCGCCGCCTACACCGTCTATCTCATCACGCCGGAGGGCACCGGCCGCTCCATGTTCGTGACACTGCCGGCGGCGGTGATTGTCGCCGGTCTCGTGGCACTCGCGGTTGGCGCCCTGTCATTGCGTACGCGCGGCTTCTTCTTCCTGATGGTGACGCTCGCCTTCGGGCAGATGGTGTTCTTTGTGTTTCACGACACCAAGATCGGCGGCGGTCCCGACGGCGCGTTCCTGACGCGGCCGCTGATCTCCATTTTCGACTGGCAGCTACAGCTGACGCGCCGGCAGCGGCCGATAGCGACCTACTACGTGGCGCTGACGTTCCTGGTCGCCATGTACCTGACGCTGGTGTTGATCCTGCGCTCGCTGTTCGGCCGCGTGCTGGAAGGCATCCGCGTCAACGAGCACCGCATGCGCGCGCTGGGTTTCGACACCTACCGCTACAAGCTCGCCGCCTTCGTCATCGCCGGCATGCTGGCGGGCGTGGCGGGCCACATGTGGGCCATGCACCGCGGCTTCGTGAACCCCGAGCTGATCGGCTGGCACCGCTCCGCCGAGGCCCTGCTGATGATCCTGCTCGGCGGGCTCGGCACGCTGCACGGACCAATTATCGGCGCCTTCGCCTACATGGGCCTCGCCGAGCTGCCGCAGGTGATGGCCGACTGGAAGCCGATGGCGCGGCTGTTCAATGCGCTCGGCATGCCCGATGCCGGCGCATTCCTGCAATCGCTCACCGAGCGCAAGCTGCTGATCGAGGGCGTCGTCATCCTGCTCGTCGTCATCCTGCTGCCGAAAGGCCTGAGCGGGCTGCGCCTGCCGCGCTGGCGGCGGTCGCCGTCGACGGACACGTCGCCCGTTGCCAAGGTGGAGGTACCACCGCATGGCTGAGCGCAAGACGAGCGGACCGCCCGTGCTCGCCACGCGGGGCTTAAGCCGCAACTTCGGCGGGCTCGCCGCCGTGCGCAACGTGTCCATCGCTTTGCACCAGGGCGAATTGCACGCGGTCATCGGCCCCAACGGCGCCGGCAAGACCACGCTCGTCAACATGCTGTCCGGCGACATCCGCCCGACCGCCGGCGAGATCGCCCTCGACGGCCGTCAGGTGGGCGGCGAGCCCGCGCATCGGCTTGCGCGCCTCGGCGTCGGCCGCTCGTTCCAGCGCACCAATATTTTCACCTCGCTCAGCGTGCTTGAGAATGCGCGCCTCGCGGCACAGGGCGTCGGCACGGCCCGCTCCGGGCCGGGCGGCAAGACCTGGGCCGAAGCCGATTTCGTCACCCAGGCCCGCGCTGCGCTCGCGCGCGTGGGGTTGGCCGACGTCGCCGCGCGCACGGCCGGCGCGCTGTCGCACGGCGAGCAGCGCCAGCTCGAGATCGCCATGACGCTGGCGAGCCACCCCAAGGTGCTGCTGCTGGACGAGCCGCTGGCCGGCATGGGCCCGGAAGAATCTCAGCGCATGGTGACGCTGCTCAAGGGCCTCGCGCAGGAGCATGCGATCCTGCTCATCGAGCACGACATGGATTTCGTGTTCGCGGTTGCCGACTGGATGACCGTGATGGCGGAAGGCACCGTGATCGCCGAAGGCAAGCCCGAGACCATACGCGCCAATACCGCGGTGCAGGACGCCTATCTCGGAGGCCATGCATGAGCACGGCCCCGATCCTCGAAGGCCAGCGCCTCGACACCTTCTACGGGCAGAGCCACATCCTGCGCGGCGCCAGCCTTGCGATCCGTCCCGGCGAGACCATCGGCCTGATGGGCCGCAACGGCATGGGCAAAACTACTCTGATCCGCACGCTGGTCGGCCTGGTGAAGCCGCGGCGAGGCGCTATCTGCATCGACGGCGCGGACGTCACGCGCACGCCCGCCCACGCCATCGCCCGCCGCGGCATCGCCTACGTGCCGGAGGGACGAGGCATCTTTGCCACGCTGAGCGTGGCCGAGAACATCGCCATCGCCGAGCGCGCCGGCATCGACGGCAGCCGGCGCTGGACGCAAAAGACGGTGCTGGAGCTGTTTCCGCGGCTCGCCGAGCGCATCAACAACGGCGGCGACCAGCTCTCAGGCGGTGAGCAGCAGATGCTGGCCATCGGCCGGGCGCTGGTCACCAACCCGCGCCTGCTGATCCTCGATGAGGCCACCGAAGGCCTGGCACCGATCGTGCGCGACGAGATCTGGAAGACCGTCCGCCTGATCCGCGAGACCGGCATGGCGACGCTCATCGTCGACAAGACCGTCTCGGCCGTCACCGCGATCGCCGACCGCGTCGTCATCCTGGTGAAAGGCGAAGTGGTGTTCGAAGCCCCGCCGGCCGAGCTGCTCGCCAAGCCCGACTTCATGCACCGCACGCTGGGCGTCTAGACCAAACTTGCTAGGATCCCGGCGCCTGCCGCCCACCGGCGCGCTTGGTGCGCCGCTTGCGATCGGCATCGTCGCGCAGCCTCGCCTCGCGCAGCGTGACCCAGCGGCGGCAGCTCGCGAGATTGGGATTGCACCGCGCGTTGACCGTGGACCGAGGCTCGTTGACAGGCCGCCACACGTCGATCACGCGCACCGAGGTGCGCGGCGCGGGCTGCGCGCTGGCCACCGGCCGCTCACGCGCAGGCGGTGCCTTGGCAAACGGACGCGCGCGATCATCGCTGATGTCACGCTCCGCCCTGGAAATCAGATTGTAGGCGCTCATGCGGCTCATGAACGGGTTGGCCTTGATGACCGCGGAGCCCAGAATCTCCTCGGCCGGCGTGTCGGGCTGGGCGCGGATCAGGCGCACCGCCGCGGTCGGTCCGACCAGGAACGCCAGCCTCAGGTGACCAAACGTCGGCAGGAATGCCTGCCGCGACAGCGCGGCAAAGTTCTCCCCGGAATAGATCGCGGCGGCGCGGCGCGCGAACGGCCGGTTGACGCGCAGATCCAGCACCTCGTCCTGGCTCAACTGGTCTGTTTCGGCCGTGAAGTGTCGCCGCACGAGATCGAGAAAGGTCGACTTGATGAACTGAAACGGCCCGAGCGCCGTGGACCGCGGATTGGCCGCGCGATCGCGACCGCCGGATTCCACCTGCATCAGCCGGTCGAGGAAAACATCAAACTCGGCTTCCGAGGCGCTCTCCACGGGACGCTGCTCAATGGGGCGGACGTCGAACTCGGGTATGGCATGCGCGGGACTCGCCGCAAGGCCGCACATCAGAGCGGCCGCCAGAACACCAGGCGCGCGGGCAGGACGTTGCAAAACGAGAAACCTCCAGACTCTGCAAGAGTTTGACTCTAGCGAACGCTCGCATTGTCGCTGCAATAGGGCACCAATGTGAACCGCGGCTGAAGCATAGCGCCGCGACGTGAGCGGTGCTGTGCTCACTTGGAGCGTATCGCCGCCACCTGCGCATCCGCTTCGGCCAACTCGCGATCGAGGTCGACCTGCGGGCACTTCTTCTCGTGCATCACGCGCTGCAAAGCGTGAGCGTGGGCACGCTCGCGATCGTATTGGTCGATGGCCGCGACGCCCTTGTTGCCTCCGCTCATCCAGCGGCTGATCATGGACGCCGCCGTTTGCGGTGCCTCCTCGCGCTCGGCTTTGGCCCGGTCCGGCAGCAGCTTCAAAATCTGGACGCGCTCCGCGAAGCTGCGGCTCATCGCGTCGCAGCTTTGCGTGTGCTCGGTCTTTTCGAGGATGTATGTGCCATCGGTTTGCAGGCCGACGATGGCGCTGGCACAACCGCCGCCGCACGCGAGCGCGCCCAGGACGAATGCGGTCTGGCCGATCTTGCTCACAGACTTGACGTGTGCCCGCTGCCGAACAGTAATGCTCAAGATCGAAACCGCTAAGTGTGGCGTCCGAAAGGCCACCAGAGATCCCCTTAGATGGCTGAAGCCGGCCCGCAATCCACGCCGCTGCGTTTCGCAGAACTCGACGGCCGGCGCATAGAATACCGCATGATTCTAGGCGCGGCCGATGCACGCCCGCCACTGGTCTTCCTCCATGAGGGCCTCGGATCGGCCGGGTTGTGGCGCGATTTCCCGGACAAGGTGTCACGCAGGCTTGGTGCTCGCGCCCTGGTCTATTCCCGCTTCGGGTATGGGCAGTCCGACGGCCTGACGGGCAAGCGCGACCCGGGCTTCATGCACCAGGAGGCCCTGGACGTGCTGCCGCGGCTGCTCGATCAGCTCGGCATCGAAGCCCCCCTTCTCATCGGCCATTCCGACGGTGCCTCCATCGCGCTGATCCACGCGGCCGCAGCCGGGCGCCCCGTGCGCGGCGTTGCCGTGATGGCGCCGCACGTGTTCGTCGAGCCCATCTGCGTGGAGAGCATCGCCAAGATCCGCGAGAGCTACTTCGCCAAGCCCGACCTGAAGAACCGCCTCGCGAAGTATCACGCGCATGTCGACGACGCGTTCCTCGGCTGGGCCGATACATGGCTGCTGCCCGCCTTCCTCGACTGGTCGATCGAGGATCTGCTCGACGGCATCACGCAGCCGGTGCTTGCGATCCAGGGCCGCGACGATGAGTACGGCACGCTGGAGCAGCTCGACCGCATCGCGCGTGGTGTGAAGGGCCCGATGACGCGCCTGGTGCTCGACAAATGCGGCCACGCCCCGCACCGCGATCAGGAAGCGGCGGTCATCGACGCGATCGTGTCATTCGCGCAGTCGATTGATTGAGCCCGCACCCGTTTTGTCATCCCGGCGACCGCAGCGAGAGCCGGGACCCAGGGCTACATGCACCGCGTCACCTACCGCTCTGGGTCCCGGATATTCGCCTGCGGGGAATTCCGGGATGACAGTACGGCTCAGTACAAGCGATCGCGGTACGCCTCCGACAAACGCGCTTCGGCGGCAACCGGATCGAGGTCCTTGACCTGATCGGAGATCGCTTCCGCGAACGTGGCGAGGCCGTCCAGCGACGGCCACTTCTCCTTCTGCCACAGGCCTGAGCGGATCAGCGCCTTGCCGCACTGGAAGTAGACGCTTTTGGCCGTGACCTCGACCACCGCACGCGCCGGCTTGCCGTTGACAGCGTGCTGGGCGCGCAGCGCCTCGTCGGTCAGGATGCGCGCGGTGCCGTTGACGCGCAGCGTCTCGCGGCGGTCCGGCACCACGAACAGCAGGGCTATCTTCGGGTTGGCGATCAGGTTCTCGAAGCTGTCGAGGCGGTTGTTGCCAGGCCGGTCGGGAAGCTGCAGTCGATGCTCGTCGATGACGGTGACGAAGCCCGGTGCATCGCCGCGCGGCGAGCCGTCCGGCCAGCCGTCGGCATCGGCGGTGGAGATGACGACGAACGGTGAGCGGCCGATGAAGTCGCGCGCATGCCGGTCGATGCGAGCCAGCTCCTTCTTGACGGCGATATCGCTCGGCGCCGCGTAGGTTGCACGCAGGTCGGTGAGGCTGCTTATCTCGGTCATGATGCGGTGCCTTGCGGTTGATCCCTGGCGAGGTGGAGGACGGCCGCAACGGCGCGCTTCCATCCGGCGTACTTGCGCTCGCGCTCGCCACGGCTCATGGCCGGCGCGAAGGCCTTGTCGAGCTTCCACAGCTTGCTGAAGCCCTCTGCATCCGGCCAGGCGCCGGCCTTATGGCCGGCCAGCCAGGCGGCGCCGAGCGCGGTCGTCTCCTGCACGACGGGCCGCTCGACCGGCGCATCGAGGATGTCGGCGAGGCGCTGCATGGTCCAGTCGCTCGCCACCATGCCGCCGTCGACGCGCAGCACCGACTTTGTCTTACCATGCCAGTCGCCGTGCATGGCCTCAACGAGATCGCGCGTCTGATAGCAGACGGCCTCCAGTGCCGCGCGCGCGAACTCGGCCGGGCCGGTGCCGCGGGTTAGGCCGAACACGGCACCGCGCGCATCGGGTTGCCAGTAGGGCGCGCCGAGGCCGACGAACGCCGGCACCAGATAGACGTCCTGTGCCGCGTCGGCGCCGGTTGCGAGCGGGCCCGTCTCCGACGCCGAGGTGATGATCCTGAGCCCGTCGCGCAGCCACTGCACGGCGGCGCCGGCGATGAAGATCGCGCCTTCCAGGGCGTATGTGCGCTTTCCCCCGAGCTGATACGCGACCGTCGTCAGCAAGCGGTTCTTGGAGGCCACAGGCTCGGCGCCCGTGTTGAGCACCGCAAAGCAGCCCGTGCCGTAGGTCGACTTGACCATGCCCGGCGCAAAACACGCCTGGCCAATGGTGGCCGCCTGCTGGTCGCCCGCGACGCCCAGGATCGGCAGCGGCGTGCCCAGCAGCGACGCCTCCGTCGTGCCGAAGTCGCCGTTGCAGTCACGCACCTCCGGCAGCAGCGCACGCGGCACGTCGAACAGCTTCAGAAGATCCGCGTCCCAGTCGCCCTTGCGGATGTCGTACAGCAGCGTGCGCGAGGCATTGGTGGCATCCGTGGCGTGCACACGGCCGCCTGTGAGGCGCCAGACCAGGAACGTGTCGATGGTGCCGAAGGCGAGGTGCCCCGCCTCCGCCGCGCTGCGCGCGCCTTCCACGTTGTCCAGTAGCCAGCCGATCTTGGTGGCGGAGAAATAGGGATCGAGCAGCAGGCCGGTCTTGGCTGTCACCGCCGCCTCGTTGCCAGCCTCCTTGAGGCGGCGGCAGATGTCGGCCGTGCGCCGGTCCTGCCAGACGATGGCGCGGTGGATAGGCTTGCCCGTGCGCCGGTCCCAGACCACGGTCGTCTCGCGCTGGTTGGTGATGCCGACGGCAGCGATGTCGCCGGCTTTGATATCCGCGGCGGCCATCGCCTGCCGGGCCGTCTCAAGCGTGGTGTTCCAGATGTCCTCCGGCTCGTGCTCGACCCACCCCGACTGCGGATAAAACTGTGCAAACTCGCGCTGGCCGAGCCCCCGAATGGTTAAATCGGGCGCGAACAGGATCGCCCGGCTGGAGGTCGTGCCCTGATCGAGGGCGAGAATGGAACCCGACGTGCCCATGCGTGTCCTCCGCCCCCTGTGTCCTTTTCGGATCGTGACGTGCTCTGCCGTGCGGAATGCGAGCAGCCGCCCTCTTCCAGGGGCCGCGGCAGATAGGCTAGGTTCAGTGACATATAACTGCAATGGGGAAGCGCTACGGCTCGCAATCCTTGCGGATTAAGGGAGGACATCCATGACGTCGACGGTGAAACTGCGCTGGCTTGCGGCCGGCGCGATGATGATGGCGGCGGGACAGGCCTCCGCGCAGACCGAGATCCAGTGGTGGCACGCGATGACCGGTGCCAACAACAACGTCATCGTCAAGCTGGCCGACGAGTTCAACGCCAGCCAGAAGGATTACAAGGTCGTCCCGAGCTACCGCGGCGGCTATGCCGACACGCTGAATGCCGGCATCGCCGCGTTCCGCGCCGGACAAGCCCCGCACATCATGCAGGTGTTCGAGGTCGGTACCGCCACCATGATGGCCGCCACCGGCGCCGTGAAACCGGTGCACGTGATGATGAAGGAAGCGGGAGAGTCCTTCGACCCGAAAAATTACCTGCCGGCCATCACCGGCTACTACTCGACGACCAAGGGCGAGATGCTCTCGTTCCCGTTCAACTCGTCCAGCACGGTGATGTGGTACAACAAGGACAGTTTTGCGAAGGCGGGCCTCAACCCCGACTCGCCACCCAAGACCTGGCCGGAAGTGTTCGAAGCGGCCAAGAAATTGAAGGCCAACGGCCACCCCAATTGCGGCTTCGGCAATGCCTGGGTGACGTGGGTCAACGTCGAGCAGCTGGGTGCCTGGCACAACGTACCGCTCGCCACCAAGGCCAACGGCATGGAGGGCTTCGACACCGTTCTCAACTTCAACAGCCCGCTGCACGTGAAGCATCTGCAGAACCTCGTCGACCTGCAGAAGGACAAGACCTACGACTACTCCGGCCGCACCAACACGGGCGAAGGCCGCTTCACCTCGGGTGAGTGCGGCATCTTCCTGACCTCTTCGGCATTCTTCGGCAACGTGAAGGCCAACGCCAAGTTCGCGTTCGCCAACGCACCGATGCCTTACTATCCCGATGTGGCAGGCGCACCGCAGAACTCCATCATCGGCGGCGCCTCGCTGTGGGTGATGGGCGGCAAGCCGGCCGCCGACTACAAGGGCGTGGCCAAGTTCTTCACGTTCTTGTCCGACACCGACCGCCAGGTGGAGCTGCACAAGGCATCCGGCTACCTGCCGATCACCAAGGCGGCCTACGCCAAGACCAAGGCGTCGGGTTACTACAAGGAGTTTCCATACCTGGAGACGCCGCTGCTCGAGCTCACCAACAAGGAGCCGACGGACAACTCGCGCGGACTGCGCCTCGGCAACATGGTGCAGCTGCGCGAGGTGTGGGCCGAGGAGTTCGAGGCGGCCCTGTCGGGCAAGAAGACGGCACAGCAGGCGCTCGACGACGCGGTATCGCGCGGCAACGCCATGCTCCGCCAGTTCGAGCGGACGGTGACGCGCTAGCCCGGTTCCCCTCCCCCTTGCGGGGAGGGGCTAGGGGTGGGGGGTAGCCACAATCGCGGCCTTGGCGTAGTCCCCCCACCCGGCGCTTCGCGCCACCCTCCCCGCAAGGGGGAGGGTACGAAATGGGATGGCGGGACATCGAAGCATGCACCTCAAACAGCTCACGCCAATGCTGAGTGTCGTCGACCTCAAGCGGACGATGGCGTTCTACTGCGATGAGCTGGGATTCTCCTGCACCGGAAAATTCGGGGATCCCGAACCCGTCTGGTGCCACCTGCAGCGCGACGGCGTGCGGCTCATGTTCAACCAGCCGCCCGCAGCCGAGATGGCGGCGCTGCCGCAGCGCGCCAAGGATTTCCAGGTCTTCTACTTCTACCCCGACGATGTCGCAGGCCTGCACGCCGCCTGGAAGACGAAGGGCTTGCCCGTCACCGATCTGCGCGTCACGGTCTATCAGATGAAGGAGTTCGAGCTGCGCGATCCCGACGGCATCTGGCTCTGGTTCGGCCAGGACACCGCCGAGCCGCCGACGGTGACGGAATAGGCCATGGAAAAGCGCGCGATCTTTGGCGGCAAGACGCTCCCCTACCTGCTGCTCGCCCCGCAGCTTCTCATCACCATCGTCTTCTTCTACTGGCCCGCCAGCCAGGCCGTCTGGCAATCGTTCCTGCTGGAGGACGCATTCGGCCTGAAGACTGACTTCGTGTGGTTCGAAAATTACCGCCACCTGCTCGGCCAGTCCGACTACTACAAGGCGATGGCCACCACGGCGATTTTCTCGGTGGCCGTCACCGTGCTCTCTCTCTCCATCGCGCTGATGCTTGCCGTGCAGGCCGACAAGTCGATCAAGGGCGCCGGCGCCTACAAGACGCTGCTGATCTGGCCCTACGCGGTGGCGCCCGCCATTGCCGGCGTGCTGTGGCTCTTCATGTTCCAGCCCTCCCTCGGCCTGGTTGCGCGCTGGATGCGCGGCATGGGCATGGAGTGGAACCCGCTGCTCAACGGCAACCATGCCATGGCACTCGTCATCATGGCGTCGGTGTGGAAGCAGATCAGCTACAATTTCCTGTTCTTCCTCGCCGGCCTGCAGTCGATCCCGAAATCGGTGATCGAGGCCGCCGCCATCGACGGCGCACGTCCGACGCGCCGCTTCTGGACCATCATCTTCCCGCTGCTGTCGCCGACCGCGTTCTTCCTGCTGGTCGTCAACATCGTCTACGTGTTCTTCGATACCTTCGGCATCATCGACGCCATGACCGGCGGCGGTCCCTCGAAGGCGACGGAAACGCTCGTCTACAAGGTGTTCTTCGACGGCCGCCTCGGCGGCGATCTTGGCGGCTCGGCCGCGCAGTCCGTGATCCTGATGATCATGGTGATCGCCCTCACCGCGTTTCAGTTCCGCTACATCGAACGCAAGGTGACGTACTGATGATGGGGTGCCTCGATCGCCGCCGCTCTTTGACCCTCCCCCTGGCGGGGAGGGTGGCGCGAAGCGCCGGGTGGGGGGACGCCGCCGACGTGAGTGATTGTGGCTACCCCCACCCCCTCCCCGCAAGGGGGAGGGGAGTCGCTTGGCCGGAGTCTGTCCATGGTTGAGCGGCGACGGTTCGGCGATTTTGTTCCGCATCTCGTGCTGCTGCTGGGCGTGGCCATCGTCGCGTTCCCCGTCTATCTGTGCTTCGTCGGCTCCACGCTCGACCAGGCCACCATCGCCAACGGCCAGATGGGCTTAATGCCCGGGCCGCTGTTCTTTGAAACTTACTGGCGCACCCTCTTCGTCGGCACATCCGGCACCACGCGCGAGCCGGTCGCCACCATGATGTTCAACAGCTTCGTGATGGCGCTGGTGATTGCGCTCGGCAAGATCGCCATCTCGATCATCTCCTCCTACGCGGTCGTCTACTTCAAGTTCCCGTTCCGCATGGCGGCGTTCTGGATGATCTTCGTCACCCTGATGCTGCCGGTGGAAGTGCGCATCTACCCCACCTACAAGATCGCCGCCGACCTCAACCTCTTGAACTCCTACGCCGGCCTGACGCTGCCGCTGATCGCCTCCGCCACCGCCACGCTGTTCTTCCGCCAGTTCTTCATGACCATCCCCGACGAGCTGATCGAGGCCAGCAAGCTCGATGGCGCGGGGCCCTTCCGCTTCTTCAAGGATACGGTACTGCCGCTGTCGCGCACCAACATCGCCGCGCTGTTCGTGATCCTCTTCATCTACGGCTGGAACCAATATCTCTGGCCGATCCTGATCACCACGCACGACGACATGCAGACCATCGTCATCGGCATCAAGAAGATGATCGTGACCGCTGACGCGCTGACCGAATGGAATGTCGTCATGGCCACCGCCATGCTCGCCATGCTGCCGCCGGTAGCCGTGGTCGTCCTGATGCAACGCTGGTTCGTGAAGGGCCTGGTGGAGACGGAGAAGTGAGCACCTCCGCCACCGCACAAACGTGTCATCCCGGGGCTTGTCCCCGGGATCCAGCCGTCAGCTTGCGCCCCCGCGGCACGACTGAAGTGACTCAGCACCGAGAGGAGCCCGTGGATCGATGGATCCCGGGCATGAAGCCCGGGATGACAACATGGCCTCGGTAACGCTGCAGGACGTGCGCAAGGTCTACGCCGGGGGCGTGGAGGCCGTGAAGGGCGTGTCGCTCGACATCCCCAACGGCTCGTTCACGGTACTGCTCGGCCCCTCGGGCTGCGGCAAGTCCACCTTGCTGCGCATGATCGCCGGTCTCGAGGCCATCACCTCCGGCACCATCTCCATCGCCAGCAAAGTCGTCAACGAGGTCGAACCCGCCGACCGCGACATCGCCATGGTGTTCCAGAACTACGCGCTCTATCCGCACATGAGCGTATACGACAACATGGCCTACGGCCTGCGCAATCGCGGCACGCCCAAGGACGAGATCGAACGGCGCGTTGCGGAGGCCGCCAAGCTGCTCGCCATCGGCGATTTCCTCACCCGCAAGCCGCGCGCGCTCAGCGGCGGCCAGCGCCAGCGTGTCGCCATGGGCCGTGCCATCGTGCGCGAGCCGCAGGCGTTCCTGTTCGACGAGCCGCTGTCGAATCTCGACGCCAAGCTGCGCGTCCAGATGCGCATCGAGATCCGCCGCCTGCACAACCGCCTGAAGGCTACGTCGATCTTCGTCACGCACGACCAGATCGAGGCCATGACCATGGCCGACAGCATCGTCGTCATGAACGGCGGCCGTGTCGAGCAGACCGGCGCGCCCAACCACGTCTATCGCTTCCCCGCGACGCGCTTCGTCGCAACCTTCATCGGTTCGCCGGCCATGAACCTGTTGCCGGGCAAGATCGCCGGCCCCGGCGAGGCGGAGATCGCTGGCGGCGGCCGCATCGCGTTCGAGGCGAGCGCTTTTGCCGTAGAGCCCGGCCGCACAGTGGAAATTGGCATCCGCCCGGAGGACCTGCGCCTCGCCGGCAGCGGCGAAGGCGCGCTGACCTTCAGGAAGGATTTTGCCGAGGAACTCGGCGCCACGCGCCTGTTCCACGGCATGGTCGGCGAGGGAGCGGTCGTGGTCGCCCTGTCCGGCCCCGCGCCCGCCGGCGACAGCTTCGGACTGAGCGCCGCGCCGGAGGCCGTGCACCTGTTCGACCCCGATTCCGGCGACAGCCTGCGTCGCGCACCCAAAGCATGACCCCAATCGATCTGGAGGCGCCGCTCCTCGTTTTCGGCGGCCCCTACTCCAACCTGCGCGCATTGATTGCCCTGCGCGAGCGCGCAGCAGCCCTCGGCATTCCTCCTGCGCAAAGCATCTGCACCGGCGACGTCGTCGCCTACTGCGGCGAGCCGGAGGAGACGGCCGGGGCAATGCGCGACTGGGGCTGCCACGTCATCGCCGGCAACTGCGAGGAACAGCTCGCCGCCTCGGCCGACGACTGCGCCTGCGGCTTTGACGAAGGTAGCGAATGCGCAGCACTCGCCAAGGGCTGGTATCCGTTCGCCAACGCGCGCATATCGCCGGACAGCCGCCGCTGGATGGCGGCACTGCCGCGCACGATGGCATTCACGCTTGGCGGTATTCGTTTCCGCGTCGTGCACGGCGGCGTCGATATCAACAACCGCTTCCTGTTTGCCTCGCAAAGGGAGGGCCTGCGCGAGGAACTCGTCCATTCCGGCGCCGACGTCGTGATCGGCGGTCATTGCGGCCTGCCGTTCATTGCCCAGATGGGCTCGCGCGTGTGGTTCAATCCCGGCGTTATTGGCATGCCGGCCAACGACGGCACGCCCGATGTCTGGTACGGATTGGTCCACGTCATCGATGACTGCATCGAACTCTCCACGCACCGCCTGAGCTACGACCACGCGAGCGCCGCCGCCGCCATGCGCCGCTTCGGCCACGCCGATGGCTACGCGCAAACTCTCCTGACCGGCCTTTGGCCGAGCCTCGACGTGCTGCCGTCGCCCGAGCGCGCCGCGACCGGACAGCGCATGGCGCCGCAAACAGTGCGCATGACAATCCATTCATCGCGCGCCGCTGCCGAATAACGGCACGCGCCGGAATCCGTCGCGACATCCGCTCACGTTGCGAACATTTAATTCAGAACCATTCACGCGCGCCGCCGTTTGCTTCCCGACCCGGCATCGCATCGCGGGCGAGCAGCCGAACAGCTCGTGCCGCCGAGAGCGCAGCCGGAACTTGGTTCATGCAGGAGGATACACATGCGACTACTCGCAGCGGCCGCCGGTCTCGTGATGCTCTGTGCGGGCAGCCTGAGCGCCAGCGCGGCGTCAATTCCGGCAGCACCTGCCGGCGCCACGACCGGGCAGGAGCGGCTCGTCACCCCGGTCCACTCGCGCGAGCGGCACCATCGCCGCTGGCACCGCCACTACCACCGTCACGATGGATGGGACTATCGCCGTTGGTACCGCCACAACGAATGGCGTCACCATCGGCACCATCACCATCGTCACCACCACCACCGCCGGCATCATCACCACTAGCCGGTTGACATGATACGGCACGGCCGGCTCGCGCGCGGGCCGGCCGTGATCGTGCACGCCGATATGGCTTTATCCCCGCGGCGGCATTCGCCCGGAGCTTTGTGAGAAACGGAGGAGCAGGGCGGCTCTGCGCCTGCTGACCTGAAGTGCTACAGTGGCGACGAGCGCCCTGCTCTGCCGGCTCCGGGCCCCTGCACATGGCGCTCCGCTGGTCTGGCGGCCTGCCCGGTAGGACTGATCGGTTCCGGCCCCCGGCTCCTGTCTGAGGCGGCACGTCCGGAACGCACCACCCCATGTCCGAGGTGAAGCGAAGTCTACCACGCGCGCACGGCGCGGGGATAAGGTCGGAAAGCGATCATTCGCTCGCGCGAACGGCGTTATCCCGGGCTTGGCCCGAGGATCACCTTCCGGCATGCGGCCCACAGCAGAAAGCCGCTACCGCCATTCGCACCTTCGTAAACTCCCATCGCGGACATTGCCGCCGACGCAGGTCAGCTTCCAGCCCTCGGCCGTAACCGTTGAGCGCGTTTGGCCGGTGGGAAGCCCGCCGCTTGGCCAATACTTGAACGAGACCCCGCCGACGCCGTCTCGCCCGCCTGCTGGCCGGCTCGAAACAGCGCCCGGAGCGCGTTGTTTGGCGGGTGCAGGGCTGTCAGTCAGTTCCCGCCTCGCCGTTTCTGATGCCTTGGCTGCGTCCTCTGCGGCCTTCACCGCAGCAAGCCTCTGCTGGTCTGCCGCCTTTGCCGCCTCCCTGGCCGCACGCGCTTCGTCTTCGGCCGCTTTCAGGAGTTCCCGCGCCCGGCGCAGCTCCTCCGCCTGCTTGGCTTCGCGTGCCTTGCGCGCAGCGTCCGCCTCCTTGGCCTCAGCCGCCTGCTTCACCGCCTTGGCGGCCGCCAGTTCGCGCTCCCGCGCCGCCAGCGCCGCCTTCTGCTCGGCTTCGCGCTGGAACCTGTCGACCAGCACGCGCGCCAGAGCGCTGTACATTCCGTCCGGAAAGCGATCGAGATAAGTCGAGATGACACCGGCATCGCGGCTGTCCTTGATCGCCTCCCAGAAGGCCAACTCTGCCATCACCTGCGGCGACCGCTCGGCGAGATCCGGCTGGACGAAGAAAAACCTGTCCGTCAGCGACGAGTGCTCCCAGGGCACTTGGCGGTTCTGCGTGACCTTCAAGACGTCGTTTCTGACCTTGATGAGCATCGTGGACAGATCGTCTCCCCTGGCGCCGAGCTGCTTCAGCAGTGCACCGGTGAAGGGCGAGTTTCGACCTTCACCGTCGAGCGCCACGTTGCCCGGCTGGGTCGAGAAGCTGATCAAGGTGCCTTGCCCGGCCTCTATGGACGCCAGGCCCCGGCCGATCGACGCAGATCGCGTCCCCAAGGCGCGGGCAAGATTGCGAGCCAATGGATTGTCGCGGCAGGCATCGAAGAACAGGATGTTGGTGCCGGCTTCCGCCTCCATCGCCCGCTGCACGAGGTCAACGCGCACGAGCTCGAAGTTCAGCCCGCTCCTGTTCGTGAGCTGCGCATCTATGGGGACCAGGTAGTTCTGGCCGTCGACCTGCAGTCCGTGCCCCGCATAGAAAAACAGGCCGACCGCTGCACCCGGCATCGCATCGATGAAGTCCCTGATCTTTCGCTCGGTTGCCTGCTTGTCGAGATCGAAGCCGGATATCACCTGGAAGCCGACTTTGCCGAGCGCGGCGGCAACGTCCGTAGCATCGTTCTTCGGGTTCTGAAGCTTCGGCGTATTCCTGTAGTCCGAGTTGCCGATCACAAGCGCAACGCGCCGCTCGGCTGTTCCCCTTCGCATTTGAGGCGAGTCGAGTTGGCGATCGATATCCTCGAGCGCCGGGTTCTCCGCGTCGATCCAGGACTTGAGCTGGTTGATGGTGCGCGCCTGCTCGTCTGCCGGCAACTCCTGGCCCGGACCGAGAGACCGCGTCTCACCCGCCCCCCAGCGCGGCCCGAAATGATGCACGGCCGCATACATCAGTTTGGCTGTGCGATCCTCCACGCCCGCCGCGAGCATGGCAAAGTAGAACGTGCGGTGTGTCGAACGCCAATCGCGCGATTTCGTACGGCAGTAGTAGTCATGAATGACCGCCGCGGGCCGATACTTTCCGGTGAAAGGAGGATGCGACATCCACAGCACGCGCGGGATGGAAGCACCGTCCGTTTCCGTCCCGGCCGGAACATCCCAACGCTGGCCGTTCGGATCCACGTAGCTGACCGGCTTCTCAAGGCGCATGTTGCGCCCGTCAGGCAGGAAACGCGCAACCACGTCGCCTTCGAATTTTCCGATCCCTGTCTGCGCAACCAATGGCGTCGCACCCAGCACAGCCATCGCCAGAATTTGGACCGCAAAGAAAACGATACGCATCGCCGCAATAGCCTGCACTGGAGAAATCAATAAAGTGATCCGTTAGCAGTATATTTCAGGCACGCGTCTCCGGCTACCGCGCAGCGAATTTTTCACCGCTTCTACTGAAACATCTCCCCTACCGAGAGGTGTGCTTCACTTCAGCCCGATCATCCTGGCCGCTTGCCGGATGAGCTTCTCACCGGGCTCATCAAGGTGGAAGGCGCTCAGAAAATCACCCAGCTCGTAGCTTGGCGCCTCGCTTCTCAAGGCGGCCAAGCGCGAGCGCGCCTCATTCAGCGTGCCCGCCAGCGCCAGAATGAGCGCCGCCATGGCGCGAATATGCGCGTGCGCGTTTGGCCGGTCCGCGGCCTTGACCACCCACTCCGAGGCCTCCTCGAACCGTTGCAGGCGCGCAAGTGCCAACGCCCGCGAGGCCAGTATGCCGAACAGCAGCGGATCATAGGGGCTCAGTTCACGCGCGATGTCGGTCGCAACAATGGCTGCCTGCGCATCGCCGGACTGGGCGCGCACAAAACCCAGCGTGTAATGAGCCAGCGCAAAATTCGGGCTCAGGTCCACCGCCTGCTCGAGCTCCGCGATCGACTGCTCCTGGCGCCCGCGCAGCCAAAGCGCCCGGCCCATGGCCCAGTGTGCCGCCGGATCGCGATCGTCCGCCATCAGGCCCTCGGCCGCAGCGGCATAGGCGCGCTCAATTTCCGGTCCGCGCTCGGCCCACCCTTGGAAGGCATTCTGCCAGTGCGTGAATGACAGGCCGGAATAGGCGCGCGCGAACGTCGGATCCAGGCGCAGCGCCACCTCGAAAAAGTGACGCGCCTGCTCGTTGTCCGCCTTGCTGAAGCGGTACATGTGCCAGAGGCCGCGATGGTGCGCCTCCCAGGCATCGAGCGAGTTCGGCGGCTTCAGCACGGCGCGGTTGCGCTCGAGCGTCTCGATCTCGGTGGAGATGGCAGCAACGATGCGGGAACCCACCTCGTCCAGGATCGCAAACGTATCGTCCATCGACCGGTCGAAGCTGTCCGCCCAGACGACCCGTGCGCTGCGTGCCTCGACCAGCTCGACAGCAATCGTCAGGCGCTTGCCGGAACGGCGCACGGACCCGTTGGCGACATAGTCGACCTTGAGAAGTTGGGCTGCCTCCGCCGGGCCGACGCCGCGCTCGTGCAGGGCAAAGACCGTCCCTTCCGCGATCACAAACAAGCTACGCAGCTTGGCGAGCCGCGTGATCACATCGTGGACGAGCGCATCCGCCGCCCCGCCCCGGACCTGGGTCACATCGGACCGATCGGTGAACGGCATCACGGCCAGGGATGCCCGGCGGTGTGTCGAAGGGCTTGCGCTTTCCGCCTCACCTCCACGCGTGATCGCTGTCGCGCGGGCCTCGCCTTCTGCCGATCTTACAGACGCCGGCGCCTTCTGCGGCTCGATCTCGCCCACAAAGCGAAATCCCTTGCGCGGCACCGTGCGGATCAAAGCTTGCGTCTCGGCGCTGTCGCCGAGGGCTTTCCTCGCCGCAAAGATGCGGCTGGTCAAAGTCGAATCCGACACGATCCGTCCACCCCAGACCGAAGCGATCAGATCGTCCTTGCTGACGACCCGCTCACGGTTCTCGATCAGGTAGACAAGCAGGTCGAACACCTGCGGCTCGACCGGAATGCTCTCCGCGCCACGTCGCAGCTCACGGCGGTCAACATCAAGTGTGTACTCGGCAAATGAAAAAAGCACGTGTTCCCCCGGAGGCAACCGGTCTCACGAATAAATCAGGAGATTAGCAAGATTAAATCAATCCGGTCTGCAAGTCTTGAGGCATCACCTCCGCATAAATCTCACTCATCAACGGGCGGCAGGGCAACCCCGCTCAGCCCGGCCAAGCAGTCACATAAACAGCGCACGAAGAGTGATAGGAGACAAGCCATGACCGTCATGACCGCGGTTCCCACAACTGCAACCAGCACCACCACCCCTGACCTCCCCGCCATCAAGGCCCGCCAACATGCGGCCTGGTCCTCGGGCGACTACGCCGTCGTCGGCACCACGTTGCAAATCGTGGGCGAGAGCCTGTGCGAGGCGATGGACATCCGCGCCGGCCAGAAGGTGCTCGACGTCGCCGCCGGCAACGGCAACGCCTCGCTCGCGGCCGCCCATCGCTGGTGCGAGGTCACCTCGACCGACTACGTGCCGGCGCTGCTCGAGCGCGGCAAGGCCCGCGCCGTGGCCGAGGGCCTCAAGATCAAGTTTCAGGAAGCCGATGCCGAAGCCCTGCCTTTCACCGACAAGTCCTTCGACGCGGTGGTCTCCACCTTCGGCGTCATGTTCACGCCGAACCAGGACAAGGCCGCCTCCGAAATGATCCGCGTGTGCCGATCGGGCGGCAAGATCGGCCTCGCAAACTGGACGCCCGCCGGCTTCATCGGCAACGTGTTCAAGACCCTCGGCCAGCACCTGCCGCCGCCCGCAGGCGTAAAGTCTCCGGCGCTTTGGGGCACCAGCGAGCGCATCTCCGAAATGTTCGGCGATTCGGCGAGCTCGATCGTCGCCGAGAAGCGCGATTTCATCTTCCGCTACCGCTCGCCCGAGCACTTTGTCGAGGTGTTCAGCACCTTCTACGGCCCGGTGCTCAAGGCGCTCACCGCCCTCGACGAGCAGAAGGGCAAAGCGCTGGTCGCCGACCTGATCGCGCTGATCGGCCGCTTCAATCGTGCCGACGACGGCACCATGGTCGTGCCGTCCGAGTATCTCGAAGTCGTGGTGACCCGGCGCTAGTCGGATTACAGCGCATTGCCGGCTGCCCGGGCACGACGGGCGGCCGGCAATCTCCATTACACCACCGCAATGTCCAGTTTCACTTCGGGCCTGTCCCGCAGCGTGCAGCTCACCGGCGAGTTCGCTTCGCCCCACGCGGCCAGCTCACGCAGTTGAGCCTCACCGACCCCGTCCGCGCCGAGCCTGATCGACAGGCGCAGATCGCCGAGCGCCGTCGGCGCGTCGGGTATGCCGACAAGACCGCGCGCGTCGGAATAGCTTTCGACCTTAACCTCCAGCGTTTTGAGCGCGATGCCGAGCATGGCCGCGCGCATGGCGATCACCGTGGCGGCGCACGACGCCATGCCGGCGCGCAATAGCCAGCCCGGATTGGAGCCCACGCCCGTGCCGCCCATCGGCTCGGGCATGTCCGTAATGGCTCTTTCCGCCGCCGGGCCCGACACTTCGCACGCCAGGCCGCTGCGCCACACCGCAACGGCCGTTGTGTTGGGCTTCCTTCCCGCCGCCGGCCGCTCAAGGAACAGCCGTCTGGCCCGCTCCAGGGCGTCGCGTGATGCAAGATTGGACATGCTTCCCTTCCTCACTTCGTTCCAGCCACGATCACGAACTCGCCGGGCACGGCGTAGCGCTTGCCGTCCCGATACGCCTCGATCGATGCGAGGTAATCGGCGTGCGCTTCCGCCCTCATAGCCCCGGTGAAGCGGCTGTAGGCGAGCGCCACCGGCCCCCCGACAAAGGCCGCCTCGCATGCCTCCTCCGCATTCGCATAGTCGAGCGTCGCACGAAGACGGCGAACGCGGATGCTCTTGAACCCTACCGCGGCATACGCACGTTCGAGGCAATCACCCGTGCCGGTGCGAAAGAACATCGGACAGACCTCCGACTGCACACGTGCATCGACGATGGGAAAGATGTCCGCCCAGCCGCAGTTGCGCCGCTCGCCCCAGACCGCGGACACGCAACGGCCCCCCGGCGCAAGCACGCGGTGCATCTCCGCCACCGCCCGTTCGGGGTCAGGCGCATACATCAGCCCCAGCGCGCACAAAGCCACATCGAAGGCGCCGCCCTCAAACGTCAGCACCTCAGCGTCCATGCGCTCGAATCTGCAGTTGGCAATTCCCCGCGCTCCGGCCAGCTTGCGGGCCGCCGCTACCATCTCCTCGGAGATGTCCGTTCCGGTCACGAGACCGGCGGTCCCAACGGCCTCCGCCGCACGAAACGTCACAAGCCCCGTGCCGCAGGCCACATCGAGCACCCGTTCGCCAGGCACCAGGCCCGCCATCTCCAGCAGTGCCGTCTGCGCCGGCTCCAGCTGTGCCTGCCACGACCGTTGGTAGTGCGCCGCCGCCTTGTCCCAGCCGTATCGCTGCACTCGCTTCTGGAGCCGTGCGTCCATGACTTTCACCGCCAATTGCCCATAAACACTGACGCCACATGCCGCTTGACGCCATGACCGCAGCACTCAAACTCATTGCCGGGACGCTAAAGCGCCTGACGGCCGGGAGGGCCCGTGGACGTTCTTTCCGAAGTGTTGCGGGTTGTGCGCATCTCCGGCGCCATCCATTTCTGCGCCGAGTTCACGCACCCCTGGGCGATCCTGTCCTCTCCGCCCGAGATGCTGGCTGGCCGCCTGTTCCCCGGCGCAGAGGCCATCACGCCGTTCCATATGGCGACCTCTGGCCAATGCGCGCTGAGCTGGGGCAGCGTCGCACCCATCGCTTTCGAAGCCGGCGACGTTGTTGTCTTCGCGCGCGGCGCCCAACACGTCTTGGCAAGCCAAGCCGATATCGAGCCGGTGCCGATCAAGGATATCTATCGCCCGTCCTCCGAGCGCATCGCGGTTTTGCAGCATGGCGGCGGCGGCATGGAGAGCCGCTTCATCTGCGGCTTCCTCCACTCCGATCAGCGCTTCGCCCCGCTTCTCGACACCATGCCGGCGCTGACGATCGTGCGCATACGCGACGGCGCCTTGCTGCTGGAGGCCTACACCGACACCGGCCGCTACGCCGAACCGGTTCGGCTGCAGGAGTCGCCAGGGTGGTGGCAGGCCGCGATCGCGCACCTTGAAAGCGAGGCCTCGCGTTCCGGCCCCGGCAATCGCGCCGTACTCGCGCGCCTTTCCGAGCTGCTGTTCATGGAGGTTCTGCGCTGGCAGCTCACCTACCTAAGCAACGGCCACAGCGGCTGGCTCGCCGGCCTCAACGACAAGCACGTCGGCCGCGCGCTGAGCCTCATGCACGCCGATCCCGCCCGCCCGTGGACTGTCGACGACCTTGCGCGCGAGGCCGGCATCTCACGCGCCGCGCTCGCCAAGCGCTTCGTCGACCTCGTCGGCGACTCGCCCATGCAGTACCTCGCCGGCTGGCGCATGCACCTTGCTCGCAGCCTCCTGCGCGAGAGCAATGTCGGCATTGCGCAGCTTGCCGCGCGCGTGGGCTACGAATCCGAGGCAGCCTTCAGCCGTGCCTTCCGCCGCGCCGTCGGCATCCCACCGGCCACCTGGCGCGACGCCAATGCGACGGAAGCCGATGCCGATGCGTCCTAGGCCGCGGCTTGCGCCAGCTCTCCCTTCAACGCCTTCTCGATCAGCGCGCGCGTGTTCTCCACCCCGTACAGCTCGATAAAGCTGCCGAAACGCGGCCCGCGCTCCTCGCCGAGCAGCACCTGGTAGATGGCGCCGAACCACGCGTTCGACACGCCGGGCTTGTCGGGCGTCGCGCCCTTCGCATTCAAGTCCTGATAGCGCGGGATGGTGCGGCCGACATCGTACAGCAGCGTCTGCAGGTCTTCCGCCCGCGCACCGGCCGGCGCCTTGGCAAGCGCCTCCGACAGCGCCTTGAGCGCGCCTGCCTCCACCTCGTCGGCGGGCCGGAACTTCTTCTGCGGTCGCACGAAGTCCTCGTAGTAGCGTACCGCATAGCCGGCGAGCTGATCGAGCAGCGGGTGCGTCTCGGGCGAGGCGTCCGGCGCGTGCCGCCGGATGAAGCCCCACAGCACGTCCTTGTCGTGCGCGTTGGACGCCGCCGTCAGGTTCAGCAACAGGCCGAACGAGATCGGCAATTCCGCCGCCGGTGGGGTGCCGCCATGGATGTGCCACACCGCGTTGTCGAGCTGCCCCTTCGCATCCTGGCGCGGATAGGCGGTGAGAAACTGCAGGTACTCATCCACCGTGCGCGGGATGACATCGAAGTAGAGGCGCTTCGCCGCCTTCGGCTTCTGGAACATGAACAGCGACAGGCTCTCGGGCGACGCGTACGTCAGCCATTCCTCGATCGTGAGGCCGTTGCCCTTGGACTTGGAAATCTTGCCGCCCTCCTGGTCGAGGAACAGCTCATAGACAAAATTCTCAGGCGGCAGCCCACCCAGCGCGCGGCAGATCTTCGACGACAGCGTCACCGAGTCGATCAGATCCTTGCCGCACATCTCGTAGTCGATGCCGAGAGCCGTCCAGCGCATGGCCCAGTCGGCCTTCCACTGGCACTTGACGGCACCACCGGTGACAACCGTCTCCACCTTCTTGCCCGTCTCCGGATCGAGATAGACCACCGTGCCCTTCTTGGGATGCCGCTCCACCATCGGCACCTGCAGCACCCTGCCCGTGCGTGGGCACACCGGCAGGAACGGCGAATAGGTCGCGCGCCGCTCCGGCCCCAGCGTCGGCAGGATGATATCCATCACCTTGTCGTAGGCCTTGAGCATCTTGAGCAAGGTCTCGTCGAAGGTGCCGGCCTTGTAGGTCTCGGTGGCGGAGAAGAACTCGTACTGGAATCCGAACCTATCGAGAAACGAGCGCAGCATCGCGTTGTTGTGATGCGCAAAGCTCGCGTGCTGATTGTCGAAGGGATCGGGCACCGAGGTCAGCGGCTTGTCGAGGTAGGCTGCCAGCATGTCCTTGTTGGGCACGTTGTCGGGAACCTTCCTGAGGCCGTCCATATCGTCCGAAAAACAGATCAGCCGCGTCGCCCGCTTGCCTTCCGTCAGAATCTCGAACGCGTGCCGCACCATGGCCGTGCGCGCCACCTCGCCGAAGGTGCCGATGTGCGGCAGCCCTGACGGCCCGTAGCCCGTTTCGAAAATCACTGTCTTGTCCGGCCCCGCCTTCAGGGTCTCCATCCGCTTGACAATGCGGCGCGCCTCCTCGAACGGCCACGCGCGCGCGTCGCTTGCGGCGGCGGCCTGGGCGGCATCGAGAATTTCTGTCATTCCGGCAATCCTTTACGGGGTTCGCTACCGTAATGGGCCGTGCGGCGCCTTTGGTCAATCACCGCAGAACAGCTTTCCTGCTCGCAGCCCGCGCTTTCTCGCATGCGCATGTGCACGTAGTATTCGCATCCGCGATTGCGTGATTTTGTTCAAGGCAGTTTCCAATGAGGTATTTGGCGTGCTGCTGCGTATTCTTCGCAGCCTTGCTTGTTGCTTCTGCCAGCGGTGCAAATGCTGCTCCGCCGTCGAGCTGCGTCAACAAGTTCGTCGGAACCTGGACGGTCACCGTCTTGGCGACGGGGCAGACCTATCGCTCGCAAATCCGCGCGGATGGCACGCTGACCAGTTTCTGCCCGCTTTGCCCACCAAGCCAGTCGTGGACCTGCAACGGCAACACCTTCATCCTGACAAGCCCAGTTTCCCTCACGCAAACGCTGTCGGCCGACGGCCGGCGCATGGGCGGCGGGTGCTGCTCCGCCACGCGCGTCGGCGGGGCTCCGGCCGTTGCGAAGCAGGCGCCACCGAAAAAAGAAGCCCCCGCAGAGAAGAAGGACGTCGCCGCCGCCAAGCAACCGGAGGCGCCTCCGCAGCCACCCAAGTCCGCGCAGCCTGGACAGTCCGGCGCCCGGCCTGATCAACCGCCGCCTGCGGCAGCAGCGCCGCCCCTACTTGAAAACTACCTGATCTTCTTCGACCGCAGCCGGGCCGAGGTCGGGGATTTTGCTCAGAAGATCATCGACGAGGTAGCAAAGGGCTACTGGTCAGCCGCCGCCAAGGGCATCCATATTGTCGGTCACGCCGACAGCGAGCCGGTCGAGGGCAAGAACGCTGGCCTGGCGCAGGCCCGTGCCGACGCGGTGCGCGCGGCCCTGATCGGCACGGGAGTGCCGGCGGCGGCCGTAACAGCGGCCGCCGTAGGCAGCTCGCAACCCCTCGTCAAAGCGGCCGACGGTGGTCCCGAGCCGCAAAACCGGCGCGTCGAGATAAGCCTTCGCCTGCCGACGGCCAACGACTTCCTGATCTTTTTCGACCGCTCGAGCGCGGAGATGACGCCGGCCGCGCTGGACGTTGCCGATCTCATCGCGCAACAGTTCAAGTCGACCGGCGCAAAGGGAGTCAGGATCGTCGGGCATATCGACCCGGAACCCGTCGAAGCAGCCAATGCTGTGCTTGCGCGGGCGCGCGGCGAGGCCGTGCGCGCAGCACTGCTCGCGAAAGGTATTCCCGAGGCTGTCATCGTGATGGTCGCCGCCGGATCGTCGCGGCCGATGGCACCACCTTCCGCTGAACCGGAGCCGGTGAACCGGCGCGTGGAGATCGCTTTGGAATGAGCGCCGCCGTCAGGCGCCGGAAGCACGCCCCATGAGTATGGTGCGCAGAGCCGCTGCGTTGTTGTGCTCGATGTCCCGCGCGGCGTAGACCAGGGTGAGGGTTTGGGTGCGCGCGACGTTCTTCAATCGCGCCAGCGCAACCTTGCCCTCCCCGGAGGCAAGCTCGGATCGGTATTGCGTGACGAACTCACCCCACCGCCCCGGGTCGTGGTGAAACCTGCGCCGCAGCTCGTTGCTCGGTGACACGTCCTTGGCCCATTCGTCGACTGCGAGCGCCTCGCGCTTGATGCCGCGTGGCCAGAGCCGGTCGACCAGCACACGATAGCCGTCCGCCTTGGCGGCTGGCTCATAAGCACGCTTGATGCGGATATCCGGCTTCATGGTGTCCGACTTGGTATCTCGGCCCGCAGGCCATTTGCCGCAGCGGGCGCTGGCGAGGGCTCGGTCTATACGGCACTATGGCTCGCAAGCGGGGCTCACACCCCGATGCTCGCACGAACGATCAGGGAAGGAAACCTCATGTCCATCGGCAGAGCCGGAGTAACGCGCCGCGCTGTCCTGGGAGGAGCCGCGGCCGCGACGGCCCTGCCGCTGACGGGCGCCTGGGCGCAATCCTTCCCCTCGCAGCCGATCCGCATGGTGGTGCCGTATCCGCCGGGCGGTCCGACCGACGTGTTCGCACGCATCATCGCCCAGGAGCTGCAGGCGACGAGCGGTTGGACCATCGTGGTCGAGAACAAGGCTGGTGCGTCGGGCGCCATCGGCACGCGCGAGGTGGCGCGCGCGGAGCCCGACGGTCACATCATCGTGCTCGGCACCAACCAGACGCATGCCACCAACGGCGTGCTGCTCAAGGAGCCCGGTTACGATCCCGTGGCTGACTTCGCGCCCGTCGCCGGCATCGCCGACCTGCAGCACGCTCTTGTCGTGCGCAAGGATCTGCCGGCGAACTCCGTGCAGGAGCTGATCGCGCTGGCCAAGAAGGACCCCGGCAAATTGAACTACGGCTCCACCGGCGCCGGCTCCGCCTCGCATCTTGCCATGGAGCTGTTCAAGGTGAAGACCGGCACCAACATGGTGCACGTCGCTTTCCGCGGGGCGGCGCCGATGGCAACCGAGATCATCGCCGGCCGCATCGACCTCGCGTTCTCAACGCTGCCGTCCGTGCTGACGCAGATCGAGGGCGGCAACATGCGCGCACTCGCCATCGCCTCGGACAACCGCGCGCCGCAACTCCCGAACGTGCCGCGCCTCAAGGATCAGGGCGTCGAGGGGGGCGAGGCCGACGCCTGGCTCGCCCTGTTCGCGCCCGCAAAGACGCCAGCGGCGACGGTCGACGCACTGGCCAAGGCCATCCTCGCCGCTGTCGCGAAACCTGATGTCGCCGCCAACGCGACCAAGCAGGGCATGCTCGTGAACGCGCGCCCGCCCGCCCAATTCCGTCCCTTCCAGGTGGCCGAAGTGAAGAAGTGGACCGAGGTGGTGCGGATCGCCGGGGTCAAGATCGACTGATGAACGAAAAGAGCCGGGCGCGTTGTCGCGCCCGGCTCCATCAATCTCTTCGTCTTGCGGCGTCAGGTGCAGGGACGCGCCCGCGCACGGCAATGCCAACCCCCGCTCGCGCGCCGGCTGCACACCGTCACCCTGTTGCTGGCACGCGACCAGAAGCCATACGAGTAACCGAGCTCGCGCCGCACATCGGCGCGCCAGTCCGTCCGGGCCGCAATTCCCGTTGTCGAGCGCAGAAGTCCGGTCGCGCGCCCCGCAAAGGTACGGCTGGAGCAAGCCGCCTCGGCGGACGACGTCGTCACGATGGTTGTGGCTAGAAATGCCGCAGCGCCGACGGCGCCGCAGAGAAATGCACGTGCAATCATGTGCTACTCCCTAAAAAAAAGACATACGTGCCCGCAACCGCATCCCGGCTGCCGGTTGCTTGTCGCAAGGTTACCCGCGACCGACGCCCGCAGCAACCGGGCTGCATCACCTGCGTCAGCGTCCTGTAAGCTCGATCAGGCTGCGCTGAAAATCTCCGGCGGTGTGCCGATCGCGATCACGCGCCGCGCCCCTTCACCACCGCATCGACGGCCATCAGATCACGCACCAGCGCTTCGAAATTCTTCAACGGCACCATGTTGGGACCGTCGGAGGGTGCGTTGTCGGGGTCCTGGTGCGTCTCGATGAAGAGCCCGGCCACACCCACCGCCACCGCCGCACGCGCCAGCACCGGCACGAATGTGCGGTCGCCGCCCGAAGCGGTGCCCTGCCCGCCCGGCTGCTGCACGGCGTGCGTTGCGTCGAAAATCACCGGACAGCCGGTGCGCGCCATGATCGGCAGCGCGCGCATGTCGACGATCAGCGTATTGTAGCCGAACGAGGCGCCGCGCTCCGTCACCAGCACGTTTGCGTTGCCGCTGCCCGTGATCTTGTCGACCACGTTCTGCATGTCCCAGGGCGCAAGGAACTGCCCCTTCTTCACCTTCACCGTGCGGCCTGTCTTGGCCGCCGCTATCAGCAGGTCGGTCTGCCGACACAGGAATGCCGGAATCTGGAGCACGTCCACCGCCTCCGCGAGACGTGCACACTGCGCCGCCTCGTGCACGTCGGTGACGACTGGCAGCCCGAGCGTCTCACGTATTTCCGCAAACACCGGCAGCGCGCCGTCGAGCCCCATCCCACGCTTGCCCTTGAGCGAGGTACGGTTGGCCTTGTCAAACGATGACTTGTAGACGAGGCCGATGCCGAGGCGCCCGCAGATCTCCTTTAGAGCGGACGCCATCTCCAACGCATGCGCCCGGCTCTCCATCTGGCAGGGTCCAGCAAACAGCGCGATTGGCCCATTGTTGGCAAAGGTCACGCTGCCGATGGTGACGGACGTGTTGGGCTTCTGGCTGGTCGACTCGCTCATACCGTGCAGTCTAGCGCGTCCGGCGCTCCGGCGCAGCCCCACCCGATCCGTGCCTCAAGCACGTTCTTTGGCGTTCAGCTGCTCGTAGAACGTGATCATCTCCTTGCGGTGCGCGATCATCCGCCGGAACAGACGCGCCTGCTCATGTGTCTCGTCTTCGGCCAGGCCGCTGAACAGGGCTGCAATGCCGCCGCTAGCTTTCTCGCAGTCCTTCAGGACCACCTCATCGTGACGGTTCTCTGCCTGAAGTCGCGTGATTTGATCGTCGTATCTGGCCATGGCCGCCTCCTGCGTGCGGAGTGCCACCCGGGATTGATGTGATGTAAGGGGCTGTACGGCTGGACGCTAGCGGACCGCGGCCGCAGATATCGGGCAAATAACCGTGAACGCGCCGGCGCGTGCCCAGCTAGAAATAAGCAATCAGCCTGCCGAACGCCGCAACGCACAGCCAAATGAGGATCGACAGCATGGCCGCAATGCGCGCGCGTCGCGGCAGCGACACGTTGGCGGGAATGCCGGCGATACCGCGCAGAGCCGGCCCCGCGATCAGCAGCGCGTTGAGAACCCCGAGCGAAACGAGCACGACTTTGATCTGGAACACCCGATGCACACCCACCCGGGCCGCATCGGGCACGAACAGCATGAGCCCCGTCAGGACCATCAATCCCAGCGCCAGCATCGACACCCGCCGCGCCGGCACGATCACGCTTGCAGGCGAAGTGGCGGAGAACGCGCCAAGGACGCGCAAATCCATCACGGCTACGGCCGCTGCGAACAACATCAAGGCAAGGACGTGTGCGGTGTTGGCGATGGGGTAGAGCCAAGCCGCCTGCCGAATCGCCTGCCCGATCCCCGATTGCTCGAGCGCCAGCAGAAACGTTGGCGCCTCGGCGGCGTGCACGCGCATCAGCGCATCTCGAAGGTCTTGCCGTCGACCGTGATCCGCTCTGCGCGCATCACATCCTTGTGCGACTTGGAGGGGTTGCCTTCTGCCTTGACGATCTTGCCGACGGCGACGACGTCCTTAGTGGCGCCGCGCGTCTCCATGCGCGACACCGGTGCAAGCTCGACCGTCCATAGCTGGTCGGGCGCCTTCACCTTGATGGTGACGTGCGGGTTGGCGTACTCCGACACTTGGATCGGACCCTCGATGGCAATGCGCTTCGAGGCGTCGAAACTGCCCCAGCCGTGGTGCGCAACCACGGCTGCGGGCGCGGCGACCAGCAAGGCCGCAAACATCAGCTTGCCACGCATGCCGTGACCTCCCTTAGTTATCGCCAACCTAAGTCGCGGCCGCCCGAGACGCAACGACACCGACACCGCGTCACTTTCGCGGCCCGGTGCGGATCGGCTCGACGCCTCTTTTCCGTACGATCTCGTAGCGGGGCAGGTGATCGCTGACCTCGAACCACGGCAGTTGCTCCGACACATAGGAATGCCCGGTCGGCGGCCACTGCGACGGATCGGCGAGCGTGCCATGAAAGAGATGCACCTCGCCCGGCCAACGCTCTCCGGCATAGGCCATCGGCGAGCCGCACGTGGCGCAGAAATAACGCTTCACGCCCGGCGAGGACTCGTAGGCGGCCGGCTCACCCTTGAGATACCGGAACTGCCCGACCCGCACGCCGACATAGGTTGCTACCACCGACGACACCGCGCGGCGGCAGTTCGTACAGTGGCAGTGCATCACCCACTTGGGCTCGCCATCGAATTCATAAGCGATGGCGCCGCACTGGCAGTGACCGCGCGTGGTCGTCATTCCATCCCTCTCCTGCACCCGCAGCCCTTAGTAGTAAATGGACCCCGGCGTCCCACCGCCGGCGGGGATCACGTCGCCGTTGACCGCCATCGACTTCGGCGAGGCGAGGAATGCCACCAGCCAGCCGATCTGCTCGGCTGTGACCAGCTTCTTGATGAGGTTGCCACCATCCATCCGCTTCTCGATCTCGGCCTCGCTGACGCCGGCGGCCTTGGCCCGCGCCGTGATCACACCCGGTGTCGCCTCGGTGCGGATGAGGCCCGGATGCACGCAGATCGCCTGGATGCCATGCGGCGCCAGCTCGTCGGCCATGTTCTTGGTCAGCGCCGCGACACCGACGTTGCGGATGCTGCCCACCGTCGTTCCCGTGTGGCGCGCACCCAAGCCGCTGACGTTGATGATGCGCCCGGACTTCTGCTTGATCATGTGCGGCATCACCGCCTGCGCGGTGCGCAGGTAGCCGACGACCTTGGTATTGACGTGGTCCCACACCTCTTCGGTGGTGATCTCATCGAGCGTCGGCGGCCGTGTCTGGCCGCTCGGCTTGGCCGCGCAGTTGACGAGGATATCGACGCGACCGAACGTGGCAATCACATCCGCCACCATTTTCTTTACGCTTACCGCATCGGTCGTGTCGCACACGAAGCCCTTCGCCTTGCCCGGCACCTGCTTGGCAACGTCCGCCGCGGCGCCATCGACCGTAGCCTGGCTGCGCGCCACCAGCGCCACATTGACGCCCTCCTCCGCCAGCACCCGGCCGATCGCCTTGCCGATGCCGCGGCTGCCGCCGGTGATGATGGCGACCTTGCCCGCGAGTTCCAAATCCATGGCAGTTTCCTCGAGTTGCTGTCTGTTATGGGGCGTAAGTCGTCCGCACCGCGGGTGTCAATGCGCGAAGCGCTATATCCAACCGTGCAAGTTGAGCACGCGACCTGCATTCTGCACAATGCCCCGAGCACGAGAACAATTTTCGCAGACAACAGGATTGGGGAGAACGCCATGTCCAAAGCCGAGCGACAGATCGACGACCTCTATGCCGAAGATCCCATTCGTGCAGACGCGGAGGTGTTCGGCCGCCACACGGATGTCTCGCGGCGCGGCTTTCTCGGCGGCGCGGGCCTCGCGGCCATGAGCGCAGCGGTGGGCGGCACCATCGTCCACCAGGCCAATATGCCGGCAGGCCTCATCCCCGCTGCGCTTGCGCAGGAAACAAAGGCGCCTGCTGCACCGGCCCCGGCGGCATCAGGGCCGCAGAAACTCAATTTTCCCGGCAAGAACCCCAATCTTGTCGTACTGGGCGAGAAGCCCCTGGTGGCGGAGACCCCCGAGTATCTGCTCGACGACGACACGACACCGACGGACAAGTTCTTCATCCGCCACAACGGCACGCCGCCCCAGGCGCCGGGCGACGTGGACTCCTGGAAGCTCACCATCGACGGCGAGGTCAACAAGCCGATCGAGATCACGCTCGGCGAGCTCAGGAAGCGGGCACCGGCCAAGACCTACCGCATGGTTCTCGAATGCGGCGGCAATGGCCGTTCGTTCTTCACGCCCACGGCGCGCGGCAACCAGTGGACCAACGGCGGCGCCGGCTGCGCCGAATGGACCGGCATCCCGCTCGCGACGCTGCTGCGCGCGGCGGGCGTGAAGCAATCCGCCGTCTACACGTCGAACTATGGCGCCGACGTACATCTGTCCGGTGACACGAAGCGCGAGGTGATCTCGCGCGGGGTGCCGATCGCAAAGGCCATGAACGAGTACAGCTTGCTGGTATGGGCCATGAACGGCAAGCCGCTGGATAACGTGCACGGCGGACCGCTGCGTCTCATCCACCCGGGCTGGCCGGGCTCCACCTCGCACAAGTGGCTGACCAAGATCACGCTGCGCAACAAGGTGCACGACGGCCAGGGCATGCTCGGCACCAACTACCGCGTCGCCATCAAACCAATGATGCCCGGCGGCAAGGCGGACGATAGCAACTTCCGCATCCTGGAATCGATGCCCGTGCGCAGCATCATCACCAGCCCGCAAAACGGCCACCGGCTTGCGGCTGGCACGCGCGAGCTGCGTCTGCGCGGCGCGGCCTGGTCCGGCGAGCCCGAGGTGCGGCGCGTCGACCTGTCGACCGACTTCGGCGCCACCTGGCAGCCGGCGCGCCTCGCCAACCCGCGCAACCGCTACGACTGGCGGCGCTGGACCGCGACGCTCAAACTCCCGAGCGACGGCTACTACGAGGTGTGGACGCGCGCGACGGACTCCTCCGGCCGCAGCCAGCCGCATGTCGCCGGTGCCTGGAACCCGCAAGGCTACGGCGCCAACCCCATGCACCGCATCGCCGTACTGGTCGGTTGAGAGAATGCAAGTGAAGCCGCAAGCATCCCCTCTCCCCGCTCGCGGGGTGAGGGGCATCAGCGCAAGGAGCGGAGGCCTCCTGGCGGGCGCATTTCTACTGGCCCTGTTCGCATTTGCTTCACCCAACACGTTGGCTCAAACCAAGGCTGCCGAGGAAGCGCCGGAGCAGTATCCGGCTGGCGAGCATCGCGACGATACGTTCTATTTCTGCACCGCCTGTCATGGCTTCAAGATCGTCGCCCAGCAGGGCCAATCTCGCGAACGCTGGAACGAGACCATCGACATCATGACCAGCCGCCACGGCATGGTCGACGTGCAGGGCGAGCAGCGCGAGCAGATGCTCGACTATCTCTCCAAGGCCTTTCCCGAGCGCCGCGCACCCGGGGGCTGGAAGAACCCCTTCGAGCGCTAGCGCGGGCGATTTTTGACACCGTGCGGCCATGACAGACGCGCGCCGGCGCTGTACATGAGCCCGCATGAGCTTCAGCTACGACGACAACCTCAAGGGTCTGCTCGCGCAGCGCTGCGCGGCATTTCCTCACCTCGGGACCGCTGAGCCTGCCACCGGCCTCAAGCGTGCCGCCGTCGCCGTCCTGCTGCTCGAAACTGAGGACGGGTCCGGCGAGGCCGCCTTCCTGCTCACCCGGCGCGCCAAGGGCCTGCGCGGCCACAGCGGACAGTGGGCGCTGCCGGGTGGCCGCTGCGATGCCGGTGAAACGGTCACGCAAGCCGCCCTGCGCGAGATCGAGGAGGAGGTCGGCGTCACGCTCGGCGAGGGCCACTTGCTCGGCACGCTCGACGACTATCCAACACGTTCCGGCTACTTGATCACCCCAGTTGTGGTCTGGGCAGGCCTGAGACCGGCGCTTCGCCTAAATCACCAGGAGGTCGCCTTCGTCAACCGCGTCCCGCTTGCCGAGATCGCGCGGGAGGAAGCCGCGCGCTTCACGACCATCCCGGAAAGCCCGCGCCGCCTGATCCACATGGACATCAACCGCACCACCGTGCACGCCCCGACGGCTGCGTTGCTTTACCAGTTCCGCGAGCTGCTGGCCGGGCGCGTGACCCGCGTCGCCGAGCTGGAGCAACCGGTGTTCGCCTGGCGCTGAGCGCGATCTTTGCCGCACCTCTTCACGCCGCGCTCACGACATCGGGAACAGCGCGCCCGCGTGCTGCACGATATGCTTGTCCTCAAAACCGCGTGCATACCAAAAGGAGACACGCATGCGAGGACTGACATCCGCGTTGCTCGCCATGGCTCTGCTGGCCACGCCGTTGGCTGCCGACGCTGCGCCGAAAAAGAAGCATCAAGATCGCGAAACCCTCCAGCGCACCGCGCCGAAGTCCGCCGGGCCGATCCGCGATATCGATGAGACCCGCTACTACGAACGGCTTTCGGAAAAGATCCCGTTCGGCTCCGCCACATGGTGGCGTCAGAAGCAGCTCGAGAACCCAACCCCCTAACCCAGGATCGTCCGGCCTTGCCATATCCGGGCGGCTAGCCCTAAGTTGGCCAACGACGAGGAAAGAGGGCGCGCTGCGATGAAGCCGACCAAGACCTTGGCCGACTCCGATATCGTCTCGCGGCGCACTGTCAGCCGCCGCGCGTTGCTGGGCACTTTGGGCCTGGGCGCCGGACTCGCTGCCGCAGGCGCGCTGCAGGCCACAGCTCAGGAGAAGCCGACAAAACGTGATCCCTGCCGTGACAGCGACCGCGGCATTCCGAGCGACACCGACGGCTGCGGCCGTCCCCCAACGTCCTGACGCTGTTGGCTCAACCGACGCAATAAATGCGCTTCAGATCTTCTGCTACGCTCTGAGGCTCCGGAAACAGGGCTGTCTTTGTTACGCCTAGGGTGTGCAGCTGTGAGCGAATGCCTACAACGGCTGCGCGATCGATATCGATCCTTGTGATACTGGGTTCAACGCCGCTTGCGGTCGCCGCTTGGATGACTGTGTCAATCGGCGCTTCCTCGCAGCCGTGCAACGTGAACGTCCCGCGCTGCGCAACGATGCGAGGATTGCTACGCTTGGGAAAAATGGCAATCGGCTTGGCGTTGTCGACAAAGCGAGCCGGACGTTGAAAGCTGCAAACTGCGATCCCTCTGCCGCAGCGGCCGGGCAGCCATTTTTCCAAGAGAGGGTCCTGACCCGGAACGATAAGCGCTTCCTCGTCAGGGCCGTGCGCTCCGCGATTGAGTGCAACGGGATCCATCAACCATACGCAAGGCGACTGTGGCTCCTCGATGGGGAAGACCGCAAAGTATAGAGCGATGAGCGCACTCTCGGTCCAGTCGAGCAATCGCGTCGGCAGCGAGTAGTGCTGCATCAGATAGTACCACTCCCAATCATCCAACGGCTCGCGCGCCACATAGGCGGGCACCATGTGCCTGAAGCTCAGGAAAAGACTGTGCTCATCGCAGTTCGAGCGCCAGTAGGCTCCGGGGAGAAGCCCGTGGCCACCGTCGTGAATGCCGCGAAACCACAGATCGGGATAGGCGTCCTTCGGGAACCAACGATTGCGCGTCTCGACAACCGCTTCGACAAACCTGGCTACAGAGGTGACGGGGCTAGACATTCGCTTACCCATTGGTGCGGGCGGACAGAAAACATTCTGCCAAGGGAATATCTATATCAAGAGCTTTCGACGAGACCTCCTCTAGCGGCCTAGGCTCAGTGTGCTAGGTCGACACCATCGCCAGTCCGTTGTTCAGCACGACCACGTCGCGCTCCACCGCGCGGGCGCGGAACGAAATGCGCTCGCCATCCGGCCACATCTCCGTACGGATGGTCTCGCCCGGAAACACCGGCGAGGAGAACCGGACCTGAAGGCTCCTCAGGCGCGTGGGGTCGCCGCCGCAGCAGGCCCTGATGATGGTGCGGCCAGCGACGCCGTAGGTGCATAGCCCGTGCAGGATTGGCGTCTTGAACCCGCCGGCAGCCGCCGCCTTCGGATCGGCGTGCAGCGGATTGCGATCACCCGACAGACGATAGATCAGCGCCGAGTTTGGATAGGTCTTGAGGTCGAGCGACTTTGACGGCGCCGTCTCCGGAAGCTTGTGCGGTGGCGGCTGCGGGCCCGGCTTGCCGCCGAAGCCGCCATCGCCGCGCAGCATGACTGCCGACACCATGGTCGCGACCGGCTCGCCGCTCGCCTTGTCGATCAGCTTGCGCTCCACATAGAGCACCGCGCCCTTTTCCTTGCCCTTGTCGAGCAAATCGACGATGCGGCTTTGGCCGACCAGCGTCCCCGACGGCGGCAGGGGCCGGTGCAGCGTGAGATACTGCTCGCCGTGCAGTACCTTGCTGTAGTCAGCCGTGGACTCCTTGCTCTCCAGCCAGTTGCCCGGATAAGCCAACACCACGCCCATCATCGGCAGCGCCTGCAGGCCGTTCTCGTAAACGAATTTCAGGTCGTCCGCAGGATCCGCTTCCGCCCCACAGCCGAGCCCCAGCGCGTAGAGGATCGTGTCCTTCTCGGTGTAGGCGTGCTCGATGTCGGGGAAGTGCCAGTTCAGGATAACGTTGGGATCGAAGGCCATGACGGGTGTGTTTCCTTGCGGGTCGCAGGACGTTACTGGCGATCCCCCACCGGCGCAATCGCAGCCCGCTCCGGCGGCGGCCAGGCGTAAAGCCAGTCCAGCCCCCGCATCAGCAGGGTCGGCGGTGCGGCACGAAACAGGGCGTCGCGCGCCCACGCATACTGTGCCGGCAGGCGGTAGACGCGGCCCTGCCGCACGCTGGCCCGCTGCACCCGGCTGCACCGCGCGATGCGTTGCTGCTCGAAGCGCGCCAGTGTGCGGGCGATGTCGCCGCCCTCGGCTTGGAGCGTGCGGGCCAACACCAGCGCATCCTCCAGCGCGCAGCCGCCGCCCTGCGCCAGGTAGGGCAGCATCGGGTGCGCCGCATCGCCGATCAACGCCACATGCCGGTGCGCATAGCGGGTCAATGGCGCCAGCGTATGCAGCGCCCACCTGTGCCATCTCTCGCCAGGGATTGGCTGCAACGTGCCCGTCAGGCGCGCCGGCAAATGTGCAAGGCTCTTGAAGAGATGTTGCGGGTCAGCCGGCGCATCCCACAACCGGCTTTCCCAAGTCTCCGACACGATCGCCACCACGGCAATCTCCGCTCCACCGCGTACCGGATAGTGCACCACATGCGCGGTCGGGCTCAGCCACAACCCAACGGACTGCGACGCAAGCGGACCGGCCTCAGCAGCCGAGATCACCGTGCGTGTCGCCGTCGCACCTGCAAACACCGGCTCGGCTTGCGGCATGATGCTCTGACGCACCACTGACCACAGCCCGTCGGCGCCGACCAGCAGCGCGCCAATCAACCGCTCCTCTGCCGCGCTCGTCACGCTGACATCTGCATGGCGTTGCTCGACCGACGCAACCGCAAAGCCCATCCTGATCTCAATCAGCGGGTTGCGCGATGCCGCGCCGTGCAAAACCGCGTGCAGGTCGCCGCGATGCGCCACCCAGTAGGGCGCGCCGTGCCGCGCCGCGAGCCAGCCTCCCAGCGGCAGGCCCGTGAGCCGCCGTCCACCCCTGCCCTCAAAAACCTCGATCGTCTCGGGCTTGCCCGCGTACGGCTCCAGTGCGTCCGCCACACCCAGCTCACGCAGGGCGCGGATGCCGTTCGGCCCGAACTGGATGCCGGCACCAGCCGGCGAGAACTCTGCCTGCCGCTCCAGCACAACGGAGGCGCGGCCCGTCTGCGCCAGCGCCAGCGCGCATGCCAGCCCCCCGATGCCGCCGCCGGCAATCAGAATGGGAGGCGCCGTCATGTCGAAAATCCGTGGATTAGGTCCCGGCGTGCTCGCCGGCCGTCACGATGCAGCCGTCCGGGTCGCTCTGCCCCGTCTGCAGGCGGGGATGATAAACGTACAGCGTCGAGCAGTAGGGGCACAGGATCTGGCTGTCCGCCCCCATGTCGAGATAGACGTGCGGATGGTCGAAGGGCGGCCGGGCGCCCATGCATTGCAGCTCCTTCACGCCCACATAGATCTTCTCCACGCCCTTGTCGTTGGCGAGATGGGGAACGTGCGCGTCAGCCATGAGCTTGCCCTGCTTGCGGGGTCGGATCCGGGTCGGCGCGGAACATAGCGGCTCGGGCCCCGAGATGATAGGGGTGGTTCGGCCGCAGCAAACCGGAGCAGCCATGCCAAACTTCGACTCCGACGGCGTGCGCATCGCCTATATCGACGAGGGCGCCGGCGATCCCATCCTCCTGATCCACGGATTCGCCTCCAGCATCCGCGACAACTGGGTGGACCCCACCTGGGTCGGTTTCCTCACCGGCCACGGTTTCCGCGTGATCGCACTCGACAACCGCGGCCACGGTGAGAGCGCCAAGCTTTACGAGCGCGAAGCCTACAGCCCCCACCTGATGGCCGAGGACGCCCGCCGCCTGCTCGATCACCTCGGCATCCAGCGCGCCGACGTGATGGGCTACTCCATGGGCGCCCGCATCACCGCCTTTCTGGCGCTCGCGCATCCGGAGCGCGTGCGCAGCGCCATCTTCGCCGGCCTCGGCGGCAACATGGTGCGGCCCATGGCCGGCACCGGCCCCATCGCGCATGCGCTGGAGGCCGACAGCATCGACGATGTCACCAATGCCACGGCGCGCACCTTCCGCGCCTTCGCCGAGAAGACCGGTAGCGACCTCAGGGCCCTCGCCGCCTGCATCCGCGCCTCGCGCGACCCCCTGACGCGCGAGATGGTCGCGGCCCTGAAGCCGCCCGTGCTCGTCGTCACCGGCAGCGAGGACGTCATCGGCGGCAAGGCCGAAGAGCTGGCCGCCCTCATCCCCGGTGCCGAAGCCCTCACGGTCCCCCGCCGCGACCACATGCGCACCGTTGGCGACCGCGTTTACAAGGATGGCGTGCTGGCCTTCCTGCGAAAACGCACTTGAGCCGGCGGGGCGTCCGCCTTGCGGTTGGTTCCATTCAGCACTATATTTGTCTCATATGGAACACTTGGACGGACGCATGACGACCGCCGCCACGACCTCCGAAGCCACACGCACCGCTTGGTTCCTGGGCCTGCGCGCCGACAGCGACCTCGACCTCGTGAGGCGGGTCGAGCGTGGCTTCCCCACCAAGTCCGCCGATACGCTCGCGCGCCGGCTCGATCCGCAAGGGCAATACCTGCGCGTCACCGACATCATCCCCAAGTCCACCTACCACCGGCGCATCAAGGCCAAGGAGCCCTTTTCCAAGGAAGAGAGCGAGAAGCTGTTCTCGCTCGCCAAGGTGTTCGCCGAGGTCGCGCGCCAGTACGACAACGACATGACGCGCGTCGGTCAGTTCATGGCGCGTAAGCACCCGCTACTCGATGGCCAGACGCCGCTCGACGTCGCCAAGAGGACCTCCGCCGGTGCTGACCTCGTCCTTAAGATTCTGGCGCAGGCTGACGCGGGCGTCGCCGCCTGATGCGCAAGCTCACCTCGCCGATGCGCACCTTCCGCATCGGCGATCCCGACGGCCGCCATCCCATTTACAGCGGCAAGGGCGCCGCACTGGTCGAGGGCCGCTGGCACGAGAAAGGGCAAGAGGTCATCTACACATCCGAGCACTACAGCCTCGCCATGCTGGAGAAGCTCGTGCACTACAGCGGACTGCTGCCGCCCAATCAGCACTTCATCGAGATCACGCTGCCCGCCGGCACCTCCTACCAGGTCATCTCCAGGGACACGCTGCCCGACTGGCACAAGCGCGATGGCCGCGCTGCGCGCGCCTTTGGCTCAACTTGGCTCCAGTCCGGTCGCAGCGCCGTGCTGATCGTACCGAGCCGCGTCGCGCGCGAGGAGCGCAACGTCCTCATCAACCCGCGCCACCCCGACACCAAGGCCATCTCGCACGGCCTGGAAACGCCCGTGTGGTGGGACGAGCGCCTGTTCGATCCCGGCTAGGCCGAGATGCGAATGCGCACTTCAATCCTCGCTCGACTTCGACCAGGATGACGGAATGACCACGACCTTCACACCTGCCAATCCCGACTACGCCGCCGTCGTTCGCGAGAGCTTTGCGCGCCAGGGCCTGATGACCACGCTTGGCGCCCGCATCGTCGACCTGGGCCCCGGCTTTTGTGTCATCGAGATGCCGTACGCTCCCGCCGTTTCCCAGCAGCAGGGCTTCTTTCACGGCGGTGCCGTCGGCGCCATCGCCGACACGGCCACGGGCTATGCGGCCTATACGCTCATGCCTGCCGGTGCCGAAATCCTGACCGTGGAATACAAGCTCAACCTCGTACGTGCCGCCCTGCCGCCGCTGCTTCGGGCCGAAGGCCGCGTCCTGCGCGCCGGCCGCACGCTCACGGTGTGCCGGGCAGACGTGTTTCACCGGGACGGCGAGCCGTGCGCCCTGATGCAATCGACCATGATGCGGGTGGAACCGGCTCTGCGTGCGGAATGATCAGGCGGCAAAGCAAAAAGGCCCCTGCAAGGTCGACTGCCGAAACCTTCAATCGAACACGGGGGAGTGCCGGAGGTTTGGCTACGACAAACTGCAGGAGCCTCTTACACGCTACGCAACGCTACTGACGCACTTTCAACATCATCAGGCTAACAGCCGATACAACTGCCGTCGCCATATTTGATTGAACAAGAACCCCACTTCTGTGGATAACTTGCGGTCTTGGGTTGCGATCGGAGAGTGCCGAATGCGGCGGCTTGGTCTTGCGATTCGGTGCGGTGCTCTTTCCTACATCCTGACCGTCGCTGCGGCACTCTTCCTGACACTCGCCGGCACGGCGGCCAACGCCCAGACCAAGGTCGATCTGGAACTCGTCCTCGCCGTCGATGTGTCCCTGTCCATGGACCTCGACGAGCAGCGCCTGCAGCGCGAGGGCTATGTCGCCGCCTTCCGCGATGTGGAGATCCACAAGGCAATCACCTCAGGCCCGCATGGCCGCATCGTCGTGACCTACATCGAATGGGCCGGCCCGACGTCACAGACCATCATCATGCCGTGGACCATCCTCGACAGCCCGGCCGCGGCGGAGGCGTTCGCCAGCAAGCTGGAGCAGGCGCCGATCTCACGGGCGCGCTTCACCTCCATCAGCGCCGCGCTTAGTTTCTCGCGCGACCTATTTGCCAGCAGCGGTGCCACCGGCATCCGCCGCGTGATCGACGTCTCGGGTGACGGACCCAACAACGCCGGGTTTCCCGTTCAGCCCATTCGCGACGATGTGGTGGCCGCCGGCATCGTCATCAATGGCCTGCCGATCATGCTGAAGGCGCCGACTTCGTCGATGTTCGACATCCCCGACCTCGACCAGTACTACGCGAGTTGCGTGATCGGCGGCACCGGCTCGTTTCTGGTGCCCGTGCGCGATCTCGCGGAATTCAAGCTCGCCATTCGCCGCAAGCTGCTGCTGGAGATCTCGGGGCTGATGCCGCCGGTCCGCATCATCCCGGTGCAGAACACACAGGACGATGGCGCCGACTGCCTGGCTGGGGAGAAGCTCTGGCGCGGCTTCTATTTCCCGGAGCGCGGGCCGAACTGACGGCCTATTCGGCCGCCTGCGCGCTGCTCTTGGCGTTGCCGAGCAGCAGCAGCGGCAGACCCACCACCAGCACGCCCACGCCGAAGAAAGCGCCGTAGCCGGTATAGGCGATGCTCGAGTGCAGCATGTACGCGCACGTCAGCACGAACAGGATCGGGGTGAGCGGATAGAGCGGCACGCGGTAAGGCCGGGGCCGCTCCGGCTCGCGCCAGCGCAGCACGAACAGGGCCAGCGCCACCAGCAGCATGAAGAACCAGAACACCGGCGCGGTGTAGTCCACCATGGTCTTGAAGCCGTTGCGATTGAAGGAGCCCAGCAGCACCAGCGCCAGCGCGATGGCCCCCTGCAGCACAAAGGCGTTGGCGGGATTCTCGCCGCGTGCACTCCACACGCCAAGCCCACCGAGACCGGAGAGATCACGGCCAAGGGCAAAGTAGACGCGCGCGCCCGTGAAAATGGTGGCGTTCAGGGTGCTCAGCGCCGCGCCGCAAATGAACACCGTAAGAATGAGCGCACCCGTATCGCCGAACGCCAGGCGCATCACGGCGGCGGCAGGCACATCGCTCTTGGCAAGCCCGTCGAGACCAAGAGCGCTGAGATACGCCAAGTTTACCACCGTGTAGACGATCACCACGAAGCCGATGCTGAAGATCAGCGTGCGCGCAAGATTACGCTGCACATCGCGCATTTCGCCGGACAGATATGCCGCCTCGTTCCAGCCGCCGTAGGTCAGCAGCACGAACACCATGGCGAGGCCGATGCCACCCCAGCTTATTGTCGAGCTGCCGCCGGCTGGCGGTGGCGCCGTGAGGCCGCTCAGGCCGCCGACAATGAGGCCGGCTACGATCAACAGGGCGATGGCCGCCACATCCAGCACGGTGAAGATGTGCTGTGCCACCTTGCCCTGCAGCGTGCCGATAAGATTGATGAGCGTGAACAGCACCACGGCAATGGCGGCGTGAATGGCAACGCTGTTGGCACCGAGCGGAACCAGTGTTGATGCATACTCGCCGTACACGAACGCGACCGCAGCAATGGCACCTGTCTGGATCACCGTCCCGCGCGCCCACGCAAACAGCACGCTCACCGCACGTCCATAAGCGCGCGAGAGGAAGTGATACTCCCCGCCGGCATTGGGATAGGCACTGCCGAGCTCCGCATAGCACAGCGCGCCGATCAGCGTGACCAGCCCGCCGACGATCCACACCGCGATGAACGCCCAGGTGCTACCGGCAAACATGGCCACCAGCTGCGGCGCCTTGAAGATGCCGACACCGATGACCATGCCGATCAGAAAGGCCACGCCGTCAAACACGGACAAGGTCTGTCGCGGAGCGGCAGGCGCAGCAGGTGCGGTCATGGGAGCAATCTTTCTGAAAAGATCGGCCTGAAGAGATCAGCCTACCGGATGCGCGATGCCTGCCAGTTCGTGTCTTGCGTCGCCTGGATGCGGTCGCCCTCGATGCGGCCGCGCAAGGTCAACCCGTCCACCAGCTTCACTTCGATGTCTTTGCCGCGCAGCTTGCCATAGGCCGCCACCGCCTTGCCGCCGAAATAGCCTTGACCGCTCAGCTGCTGGAAATTCTGCTCGAGAGCCAGCTCGAAGGTCTCGTTCGCGGTCTGCACCTTCCAGCGGCCGCCGGCCCTTGCCGGTACGATCCAGAGGTGGGCGTGACGGAAACCGATCTGTGCCGTCTCGTCCGGGCGCCATTCACCGAGGTCGAAGGCATGGGACACAACACGCGTACCGGGTTTCAAGTCCAGCAGCCGCGGACGAAGTTTGAGGTTGATCGAGGTGAGCAGGTACATCGTGATGACGCTCGCCTCTTGGATCTCTGTCTCGAACAGGTTTTGTTGCCGGAAGCCCACCTTGCCGGTCATGCCCGCCTGCTTGGCGTTGTCGTTGGCGTCCTGAATGCGCGCGGGATCGATATCGACGCCCAGGGCCTTGGCGCCGCGCTTGGCCGCGGCAATGGCGATACGGCCGTCGCCGCAGCCGAGGTCGATCACATAGTCGCCGGCTTTCACCGCCGCCATATCGAGCATCCTGTCGACGATCTCCGGCGGGGTTGGGACGTAAGGCACGTCGAGCGAAGGCCGCGCCGCCTCCTGAGCCAGTGCCGCGGCCGAGAGGGCGATGAACGCCGCCGTCGAGAGGGCGAGAGTGGTGGTCCGCACCCGATTGAGCGCAGCGATCATGTCCAGTTTCCCTGCTTCCCTGGCCGCAGCGTACCGACTACAAATTTAGCCGTCGAGTGGGTAGGCACCCCGGAAAGCAAAGAGGCCCGGCTTCACAGAAGCCGGGCCTCTTGCTGTTTCGCTTGAGCAACCGATCAGGCAGCCTGAACCTCGGTGTCGTCCGAGGCCGCGCGGCGGCCGCGCGCGCTCTTGGCCAGAATCTCGGTCACGCGCTGCACCGCACCGCGCTCATCGAGCTTCTCCACGGCAGCAATCTCGCGCGCCATGCGGTCGAGAGCGGCCTCGTACAACTGACGCTCGGAGTAGGACTGCTCCGGCTGGTTCTCGGACCGGTAGAGGTCGCGCACCACCTCGGCGATGGCGATGAGGTCGCCCGAGTTGATCTTCGCCTCATACTCCTGCGCGCGGCGGCTCCACATCGTACGCTTGATGCGCGCCCGGCCCTTGAGCGTTTCCAGGGCCTTCTTGACCGTCGCCTCGTCGGCCAGCTTGCGCATGCCGACGCTCTGCGATTTGCCAGTCGGAACCCGCAGGGTCATCTTGTCCTTGTCGAACGTGATGACGAAAAGTTCCAGGGACAGGCCCGCAATCTCCTGCTCCTCGATCGCCACGATGCGACCGACGCCATGTGCGGGATACACGATCCACTCGCTGGTCTTGAACCCGTGCCGCTGGTTGACAGGCTTCTTGTCCGCAGCAGGCTTAGCCTGCGCGGCCGCAGCCTGGGCAGCCGGCGCTATGATCTTATTGCCGGAGGTCTTGGCAACGGCAGCCGGCAGCGTGCGCGCAACGGCGCCTGCAGGGCGCGCAGCCGCTATCGCCTGCTTGATCGCCGCTTCCTTCGGCATCAGAACCTTTTTGGGTGCGGGCGCCGTAGCCTTGGCAGCAGCCTTCGGGGCAACCTTGACCTGCGGCTTGGCAGGCGCAGGAACCGGCTTCTTGTCAGCCTTCAGCGCCGGGGCGGCCGCGGCACGCTTGGCCATCACCCGCGGTTGCGGATGGGCCTTGGCCTTCGGCTTGGCGCTCTTCGGCGCCTGCTTGCCTGCAGACTTCTTCGCCGCGGTCTTAGCTGCTTTTGCCATATATCGCTCTCACTCTAACGCTCGACTGCGTCCACCCTTCGAAACCAACACTTTTGCACAACAGCGAGATGCCAAGAGCGCCAACCCTCTCAGGTTGCCACCATCGCCAACCAGCCGCATCAAAAGACCAATTTGGCCTTCTCTAGGTAGCCCGCCACAAAGCTATATGGGTCGGCTTGCCCAAAATTGCGCTGGGAGGTGGCCGGGAAAATCTGGCCCCTCCGCTTTCTGCGCAGGATAACCGCTCTAGGAACGGTTAATTGTTTCACGTTTGTTCACGCCTCGCCACTTCAAGTAGTACTATAACACAATATTCATCGGCCTTGAAGGGCGATGAGCAAGATTTCGCGTTAACTCTTGCTAAACCTGCTTAAGCCAACCAGTTGTAGCGGCTTACCTGGAATCGTTCATATAAATAGTCATCCGTTTAAAGAGATCAATCGCCCTCACCAGGCTCTGGTTTGAAGTATTTCTTGAATTTATCTTTCTGATCGCGGAATTCATCGGCGTCGGATGGTGCCTCTTTCTTAGATGTTATATTCGGCCACTTCTCCGAATACTCGCGATTGAGGGCCAGCCACTGCTCCGCACCTGGCTCGGTATCGGGCTTTATCGCCTCAACAGGACACTCCGGCTCACAAACGCCGCAATCGATGCACTCGTCAGGGTGGATGACGAGCATGTTCTCGCCTTCGTAGAAACAGTCGACCGGGCAGACCTCCACGCAGTCCGTGAATTTGCACTTTATGCAGTTTTCGTTGACGATGTAGGTCATGCGTTCTCTGCCGAGGTCGCGGACGAATAGATGGGAGTGCCATCAGTTGCCATAAATTGGGCCGGAGCGGCAAGGCGCAAGTCGCCCCAGCTCCGCCCTGCCCGTCTCAGGTTGCATGGCCAGGAGCCGTCCGGGGCGTCCCCAGAGCCTCGTACAGCCCCTGGGCCTCCTGCGGCGGCCCGCGTCGATGGCCTGGACCGACCACCTTCACAATTCTCACTTTGCCGTGGCTGGCAATGGTCAAAACATCGCCAGCCTTGACTGTCTGGCTTGGCTTGGCGGCCCGCACTCTGTTGATGCGCACCTTTCCCTGCTCGACCAAGTCCGCCGCCTGCGTACGCGACTTCACCAGCCGCGCAAACCACAGCCAGCGGTCCAGCCGCTGGTCATCATGCGCCCCTGTACCCTTTTCCCCGGGCACGGCCATCCACACTAATCCGGGTTGGATTTTTCCATGGCGGCCTTCAACCGAATCAGGGCCGCAAACGGCGAATCCGGATCGACGCCCGCATTGGCCTTGGGACTGGCGGACTGCATATAGGGGCGCGGCTGCCGGTCAGGCCTGCGCCCGCCGTGCCCGCCCTCGCGCCGCCGCTCCCGCCGATCTGGCCGGTTATTGTCACGGCGGTGCTCCCTGCTCTTTGCTTCCGCAGGCGCATCCGTTTTCTGTTCGGTCTCTTGGTTGGGCGGCTTCTGGCGATTATGGGGCCGGCGATGCGGCCGATGCTGCTGCCCGCGCGGACGCCGCGGTCTCCAGATGTCCTCCCACTTCACCTCTGCTGCAGCCTCTGCGGGCGCCGGAGCGCCGTCCTGAGGGGCTGGCGCGGGTTGTTCAAGTGCCGCCGCGGCCTCGACGATGGCAGGCGCGGTTGCTGGCTGTTCGGGCGCAGGCTCTGCTGCCAGCTCCCCCGTCGGGGCAATTGCGTCCACAGCCGCCTCCGCTGAAGGGGTCGCTTCAACAGGCTCGGGGCTTGGCTCCAAAGCGGCAGGCGGCGGGGCTTCCGCCGCTGGGACCGTTTCTGCCACGCGAACACGATCCAGGCGGAAGCCGAGCGCCTGCAGCACGCCGCCAAGCTCGTTGGCGGAACAGCCCAAGATCGACATCATCTCAGGCGTCGTGCGGAAACCGCCGTCACCGGTCGACCCTTTGGGCGGCGTTTCCGGCTTCTCCGGATTTGCGCGCCAGGCAACCAGCGGCCTGATCAGATCGGCAAGCCGCTCCAGCATGTCGAAACGAACCGCGCGTGTGCCGCACAGATGAAATCCGGCGACGCGATAAAACCCTTCCGGGACTGCCTTGTCCGGAAGAAGCGAGGTCAGTCCGGGGCGCGGCGACTCGGGCAGCGCGCTGACATCGATCTTCTGCGCGTTGGCGAGTATCCATAGCGTCAGCGCAAGCTCCGCCGAAGCAGGCTTGAGGAGCACCGGGAAGTAAATGTTGAAAGCCCCGAAACGAACTCCGTAGGCCCTGAGCTTGGCGCGGGCCGGCTGATCCAGCGCCCGCATCTCCTCCGCCACGTCCTCGCGGCGCAAGCCGCCGAAGTTCTCGAGCAACCTGAAGGCAATCCCGCGCGCAAGGCCCGAGATATCCTTCGTCTCCGCGATCTCCGTCAGCGGCTTCAGCCGCTCGCCAATGATCTCCGCTACCCACGCATTGAGCCGCTCCTGCACCTTCTCTTTGTCTGGAGCCTGGAGGTGCTCATCCGCAGTTAGCTCGACCAGCGGCTTCAAGGGCGACTCGCCCGCCAGCAGCCGCGCGATCTCCTCGTTACGCCACAGGATGTGCCCCAGGCGGCTCAGCTTGAAGGCGTCGCTCTTGGCGGACGCGACACGCCGCGCACGCATCGACAGCTCCCGTCCAAGAACATGCGCCGCGGCGTTGCGGGTGGCCTTGCCGTGAATGCCCTCCGCCTGTGTATCGGGATAGAAGCGAAAGCCCTGCAGGCGGCCGACGAAATGGTCGGCCACTTTGACGGCCCCGTCCTCGCCGATCTCCGCGACCAGATCATCCTTGTCCTTGAGCCCGCGCATCAGCGCGCTCGTGCGCCTGTCGATGAAGCGCTGCGCAAGCTGCTCATGCAGCGCATCCGAGAGGCTGTCCTCGATGGCACGGGTGCGGCCTTGCCAGTGCTCGGGATCGGCCAACCAGTTGGCGCGGTTGGAGACGAACGTCCAGGTGCGGATGTGCGCGATGCGTGTCGACAACGTGTCGATGTCGCCGTCCGTGCGGTCGGCAAACGCAACCTGCTTGGCAAACCAGTCGACTGGGATACGCCCCTCCGGCCCCATGATGAATTTGTAGAGCGTCGCAACCAGCTCGGCGTGATCCTGCGTCGAGATCTTTCGATAATCCGGAACCTGGCACACGTCCCACAGGCGGGTGACGGCATCGCGCGAGGTCGCGACCGCAAGCACATCGCGATCGTGGCTGACGCTCTCCAGCGCGATCGTGTCGTCGGCCATGCGCGCCCGCATCAACCGCTTCTCGCGCGGCATCGCGCGCAAGCTCTCGCGCAGGTTGTCGACTGTGCTGAAATCAAGCTCGCGCGTGCGCCATTGCAGCGACTTCACGTTGTCGAACGTGTGCTGCTCCAGGCGCTCGATGACGTCGGCCGAGAACGGCTCGACGCTCCCGGTCGTGCCGAACGTGCCGTCATTCATGTGCCGGCCGGCGCGGCCGGCGATCTGCGCCAGCTCGGCCGGCGTGAGGTCGCGATGCACCTGCCCGTCGAACTTCCTGACGCCGGCGAACGCGACATGGTCGACATCGAGGTTGAGTCCCATGCCGATGGCATCGGTGGCCACGATGAAATCGACGTCGCCCGATTGATAAAGCGCGACCTGCGCGTTGCGCGTGCGCGGGCTCAACGCTCCGAGCACCACGGCTGCCCCGCCGCGCTGACGTCGCATCAACTCCGCAATCTCGTACACCTCGGCCGCCGAGAACGCGACGATGGCGCTGCGCGGCGGCAGACGGGTGATCTTCTTGTCGCCGGAGAAGGTGAGCTTCGAGAGGCGCGGGCGCGAGATGAAATTGGCGCCCGGTATCAGGTCGGAGATCGCTTCGCGCATGGTCTGCGCGCCGAGCAGCAGGGTCTCGTGCTTGCCACGTACGTGCAAGATGCGATCCGTGAACACATGGCCGCGCTCCGGATCGGCCGCGAGCTGCACCTCGTCGACTGCCAGGAACTCGACGTCCGCCTCGCGCGGCATCGCCTCCACCGTGCACACGAAGTAGCGTGCGCGATCCGGCTTGATCTTCTCCTCGCCGGTCACCAGCGCAACGGCATCCGCGCCGACACGCGCAACGATCCGGTCGTAGACCTCGCGCGCCAGCAGGCGCAGCGGCAGCCCGATGAGCCCCGACTGGTGGCCCAGCATGCGCTCGATGGCGAGATGCGTCTTGCCGGTGTTGGTCGGCCCCAATACGGCCGTCACGTTTCGAATACGATGCTCGAAATCGCCGCTCATGCGATCAGTACTCCGCGGTCATACCGGCGGAGGCATTGCAGAGCGGTGCGGCAAGATCAAGTGCCTCTCCGCAAAAAGAGCGCCTGAACGCCGGTTTTGGCGCCGCGGTGCGTCCCGCGCCGCGTGCAGAGATCGCAGACTAGTGCAGAAGCGCGATCTGCGGCTTGCCCGGCGCGTCGATCTCAATGCGCTTCGAGTTGAGCGTCGCATAGCCCAGGATCGTCGGGATCGTCACCTGATAAGGCACGAGCACGTTGGCGCTCGGGATCGGACGCAGGATGACCTCGATGCCATCCGTCGTTGCCAGATGCGAGTTCTCCGCATCCACCCTGTGACCCGCGACGGGCTGATACTTCACGCGGCAGACATAAGCCATCCCCGGCTGGCCGCTTGGCTGCTGTTCGCTCACCTTCGTCTGACCCTTGTAGGTCAGCACGAGATCGAAGCGCTCCTTGCCGTCGAAGATCTGAAGCCTGCGGTTGCAGGGGCTGGTCGATGGGCTGCGCGCCACAACCATGATGGCGCTCAACGGATCGATCACGCCCTTGAGGTGCTGCTGGCGCAGGGGAACAATGTCGGTCTTAGGCGGCGCCGGCGGGACATGGGCGATGCTCGTCACCGTGCCGTCATCGAAGCCAAGCTTGGTCGAGCCGGACTTGGACGAGCTCTTGAAGTCGAAGGTAAACGCCGCCGGCTTCGGCATGCGGTCGGCAATAAGCCCGAAGGTGCGCGTCTCGCCGACCCAGGTGATAGCGCCGAGCAGCAGGCTCAACTGAGCGTTGCCGACCAGCGAATAGCTCTCTTCCTCGGATTGCGATTGGAATTCAAAGGTGCCAACGTTGAACCCGTTAAAGTTCACGTCGAACAGGGCCCGGACGCTTGGCCAGTCCTCGGCACGGGCCTGGGGGGCCACGCTTAACGCAACAACGCAAAGAACAACCGCCAGCACGCGCTTCATGACGCACCCTCAAACGCCCCGACAAAACGCAACGCGAAACCCCGCATTCTGGTTTCAGGCTTAGCCCGTTTTGCGACTTTTGTGTGTCTCGGATAGGCTACGCGCTCACAGTAAAAAAGTTGCAAACGGCTGGCCCGCCGCGGCACATTGCAGCCCGCAGCCTCTTGACGTCCCCCGCCCTTTGTATAGAACGGCCGCGCGGCAGGGCCGCTTTCCCATCCCTAGAGGAATTCGACTGATGTCCCGGCGATGCGAGCTGACCGGCAAGGGCCCGATGTCCGGGAACCTGCGCAGTCACGCTGAAAACAAGACCAAGCGCGTTTTCCGGCCCAATCTTGTGGACGTCACGCTGATCAGCGACGCGCTCCAGCGCAAGGTGCGGCTGAGGGTGAGCGCGCATGCCTTGAAGTCGGTCGAGCGTACGGGGGGCCTCGATGCCTTCCTTGTCAAGGCCAAGGACACCGAGCTATCGGATCGCTGCCAGCGTCTGAAGCGCGACATCAAGAAGGCCAACGCCGAGAAGGCTGCCGCCTAAGCCGTCTCCAGGTTGAGTTCCATGCGCACCTCGGTGCGATCGGCTCCCCACATGGGGAGCTTTTTGCGCTCTGTGACGGTGAAACCGGCGCCCTCGTAGAGCTTCAGGGCAGCGTCGAGGTCCGAGAAGCTCCACAGGAAAACGCTGCGAAACCTGCGCGCACGGCAGTAGTCGAGCGCCGTCCCCAGCAGGCGCCGGCCGACACCTTTGCCGCGCGCATCCGGCGATAGCAGGAACCACCTGAGCTGGCCGAAACCCTCTTCTGCGTCGACCACGGCAATCGACCCCAGGGTGCGCTCCCCCTCCTCTGCAATCCAAAGGCGACCGGACCCGGCCAACACGAAATCGGATAAGGGCTTTGCCACATAGGGCTCAAATGTCGTGTCGAGCCCGTACTCGCGCGCGTACAGCACACCGTGCAGATGGACGATCATGCCGAGATCGCCGGGTCTCAGCTCATGGCGGATCGTGACTTTGCCTGATGCGGCTTGGGTCATGGCATCACATGCTGCGGCTAATCTTCGTGCAACACGAACTGCAGGAGGATCGTTCGCTGCAGAAGTCGGTTGAAGTTGTCGTCGGAGATCAGCGTCACTATGGTTTCGCCGCCGGCCCCGCGATGCACCGCGATGCCTTCCATGTTGTCGATCTCGAAGCCCGAGTCCGCTTCCACCAGCGTGCGGCCGACCAGCTTCGCCCCCGGCACGAGTTCCGGCATCGAGAGCCTGCGCACCCGCATTTTCACGCCGGTCGTCCAGCGAAAGTAGCGTTCGAGGACCAGCAGCCCCCCGTCCGGCAGTCCCGCCGCATCGGTGATGTTGAAGCCATCGTCGTCGCGGAGATGGACCGGTCGCGGCTCGCCCCGCACCCAGATCCAGCCGGTGTGATAGCCACTGCCGCGCGTGAACCGCTCGGCGAATGCGACCAGCGATCCGCGCAGCGGACCGGCCTGGATCACCGCGAGGGCCTCCACCCCCTGATTGCTCTGCATGCGGCGCGCTTCAGGCGGAAGCTTGAAGTATCCCGAGGGCGCGCGCGGCTCGCGATCGGCGATCTGGAACCGCCCGATCCTGTGCAGGCGTTCGAAGCCGATGGCCAATGTGCCGCGGGCAAGCGTGCCGTCCAATAGAGTGAGCGACTCTGCGTCTTGCTCGCGCTTCTGATCGAGTGCGCGTCCGCCAAAGGCAGCCAGCGAGCCCATGCGAGCCTTCGCCAGGCCCGTCGGGCGGCCACCGTCGTAGGTGATGTCGGCAGACAGCCAGCTCCCGGCGTCCGAAATGGAGAACAGCTCGCCACCGTTTCCACCGATGATCAATCCGGACCAGCCGCCGAAGTCGCTGTCCGATGACGACAGCACCAGCCCGCCGCGGAATTCCAGCGGGCCGAAGCGCGTGACATTGGGCCGGGACCTGTCGAAGTGTGTGATCGGCCGCGCGGTGATTTCCACCGGCCGCGGCGCCGCATGCTCCCTATCCGTCGCGCCGCGCTGCGCATGCGCGCCAGAAGCCGTGACGAGCCCGACGGCGGCCAGCAGGATCACAATCAGGCGCCGGCGTGTTGGAGCACGCATGTGCGGAATACTCAGTGCATCTTGCGGCGTGGAGAAACGATAGGCCGTTTGGGCTCGCTCGGCCCGTCCTCTTCGAACAGCTCGACCAGCTTGTCCGTCATGGCCCCAGCCAGCTCAGCGGGATCGGTTATGGTCACAGCACGGCGATAGTAGCGCGTCACGTCATGGCCAATGCCGATGGCGATCAGCTCGACCGACGACCGCGTCTCGATCTCCTCGATCACCTGGCGCAAATGCTGCTCCAGGTAGTTGCCGGTGTTGACCGACAGCGTGGAATCGTCGACCGGCGCACCGTCCGAGATCATCATCAGAATGCGGCGCCGCTCTGGGCGTCCCAGCAGGCGCTTGTGCGCCCACGCGAGAGCCTCGCCGTCGATGTTTTCCTTGAGCAGACCCTCGCGCATCATCAACGCGAGCGAGCGCTTGGCACGCCGCCAGGGCGCATCGGCCGACTTGTAGACGATGTGGCGCAGATCGTTGAGGCGGCCCGGGTTGACCGGCTTGCCGGCCGCAAGCCAGGCCTCGCGGGCCTGTCCACCCTTCCACGCCTTGGTCGTAAAGCCGAGGATTTCTACCTTCACGCCACAGCGCTCCAGGGTACGCGCAAGGATGTCCGCACAGCAGGCCGCCACCATGATTGGGCGGCCGCGCATGCTGCCGGAGTTGTCCAGCAGCAGTGTGACAACGGTGTCGCGGAAATCGGCGTCGCGCTCGTGCTTGAAGGACAGCGCGTGCAGCGGATCAATGACGACGCGCGTCAAACGCGCCGTGTCGAGGATGCCTTCCTCGAGGTCGAAATCCCAAGCACGGTTCTGCTGCGCCATCAGCTTGCGCTGCAACTTGTTGGCCAGGCGCCCCACGACGCTTTGCAGGTTGCGCAGTTCCTTGTCGAGAAATGCGCGCAGGCGCTCCAGCTCGTCGGGCGTGGACAGGTCCTCGGCGGAGATCTCCTCGTCGTGCTGGCGGCTGAAGACCTTGTAGCCGAAGGACTCGGGATCGTTCAGGACATTGGTGTTGGGGCGCCACGGCTCGCGCGACTCTGCCATCTCCTCGCTGTCGGAATCGGCATCGAACTCCTGCGCGTCGGCATCTTGCGCGGAGTCGGTGGGCTCGCCCTCCTCGCCCTCGCCGCGCTCGTCCTCGGCGGCCTGCTCCTGGCTGTCATCGCCCTGCTGGTCGTCCTGTCCCTGCTCGCCGCTCTCCTCGGATTGCTCCTGCTGCTCGTCGCTCTCCTCCTGCTCGCCCTCCGCCAACTCCTCGGCAAGATCGAGCGTCTTCAGCATGTCGCGCAGCTCGCGTCCGAACAGCGCCTGGTCGTCAGCAACCTTGTTGAGGCGAGCCAACGTCTTGCCGGCCCGATCCTCGACCCAGGGACGCCAAAGGTCCACCATCGCCTTCGCTGAGGCCGGCGGCGCAGCGCCCGTCAATTTCTCGCGCACCATCAAGGCAAGCGCATCCTCAAGCGGCGCGTCCGTGCGCTCCGTCACATCGGCAAAGCGCCCGTGGGCGTACTGATCCTCGACGCGCGCGCTAAGGTTGGCCGCCATGCCGGGCATGCGATTGGCGCCGAACGCCTCGACGCGTGCGCGCTCCATTGCTTCGAACACGGACCTTGCCGGACCGGACTTGGGTGCGAGCTTAGCATGCAACTTCACGTCATGGCACGCCGCCGTCAGGGCAAGGCTATCGGCCCATCCGCGAATGACGGCGATCTCGCGCGGCGAGGGCACGCGCGAGGGCTCCGGCAATTGCACCTGCTTGCCGTCGATCTCCGGCTTGCCCGGCGCGTATGAAACCTGCACCTCGCCGTCGCCCGCAATGGCGCGCACGGTCAGGCCGAGCACCCTCTTGAAGGGCTCGGCGGGCGATTCCTTGCGGTTCGACCCTGCCGCCATGCTGTTCTCAGTTGAGGGCTACGTTCGCCGCGCTCTCCGGCAGCTCCTCGCCGAAGCAGCGCTGATAGAACTCTGCAACCAGCGGCCGCTCCAGCTCGTCGCACTTGTTGACGAACGTGAGCCGGAAGGCGAAGCCGACGTCGTTGAAGATTTCCGCGTTCTCCGCCCAGGTCAGCACCGTGCGCGGGCTCATCACGGTCGACAGGTCGCCGTTGATGAACGCCGAACGGGTGAGATCGGCCACGCGCACCATGTTGGACACGACTTTGCGCTTGGCCTCGCTCTTGTTGAAGCTCTTGGCTTTGGCAAGAACGATGCGCGTTTCCTCGTCGTGCGGCAGATAGTTCAGCGTCGCCACGATCGACCAGCGGTCCATCTGGCCCTGATTGAGCTGCTGCGTGCCGTGGTACAGGCCCGAAGTGTCGCCGAGACCGATGGTGTTGGTCGTGGAGAACAGCCGGAACGCGGCGTGCGGGCGGATCACCTTGGACTGGTCCAGCAGCGTCAGCCGGCCCGACTGCTCGAGCACGCGCTGGATCACGAACATCACGTCGGGGCGTCCCGCGTCGTACTCGTCGAAGCACAGGGCGATGTTGTTCTGCAGGCAGTAGGGCAGCATGCCCTCGCGGAACTCGGTCACCTGTTTGCCGTCCTTCAGCACGATCGCATCCTTGCCGACGAGATCGATACGGCTGACGTGGCTGTCGAGGTTGATGCGGATGCAGGGCCAATTGAGGCGCGCCGCCACCTGCTCGATGTGCGTGGACTTACCGGTACCGTGGTAGCCCTGTACCATCACACGCCGGTTGTATTTGAAGCCGGCCAGGATCGCGAGCGTCACATCCCGGTTGAAGACGTAGTCGTTGTCGACCTCCGGCACATGGTCGCTGGCCTTGGAGTAGGCCGGCGCTTCCAGGTCGGAATCGATTCCAAAAAGCTGGCGAACGGACACCTTCATGTCCGGCATGCCGGGTACCCCGGCTTGAGCTTGAGCGGGCATCTAACTTCTAGGTCCGGATGATTTGTTGCTGGCTGGCAGAGGCCAAGCCGGGTGGGCCAAATATGTTTCCGTCTGCAGGCCGTCTCAGGCGAGGCCAGCCTGCTTCAGATAGTTATAAGCTTGGATGATTTCACGCAACCTGTTCTCGGACCTCTTGTCGCCCCCATTGGCGTCGGGGTGGTGTCGCTTCACCAGTTCCTTGAAACGGGCCTTTACGGTGACCTTGTCCGCGTCCTTTTCGGTGAGATCCAGGGCTTCCAGCGACTTGAGCTCCAACGGCCGCAAGCGGCGGCGGCGCTCTCCGGCCCCCTCGGTCCGGTCACGCCACGGGAATACGCCATGCGGGTCGGAGGCCTGGTGGCCGAATATACCGTTGCTCCCTCCCCCGGCCCGCATTCTCTCACCATTTGCAGTCGTCCAGGTGGGGCGATGACCTATGGCCGCGTCCTTCTGGAATGCTTCCACCTCCGCCGTGCTCCAGCCCTCGAAGTAGTTGTAGGAGGCATTGAACTGGCGCACATGATCCAGGCACAGCATGAAATACTTGCCCTCACGGCCGCGTCCCATTGGCGCCCGATGCGAGCCGGCGGCTGTACAGCCGCGCCACTGGCACACGGGGCCCGTCACGCGGGTCTCCGGTTCAGCGGCCGGCTTCGACCGGATGGAGTCAAAATATTTCGAGTCGAGCTTCATCTCTCTGCAAGTATGAGCCGTGAGGGTTCCCCGCACAAGACGCGGGTCGGCAACTGCGCGTTTGGCGTCGGGCTGCTATAGTTGGAACGAGCTTGACAGGTTTGAAGTGAGAGGTCCGTTAATGTCGATGGAGGCGGCCATCCGTGCGAAACTGATCGAGGCGTTGCAGCCGATAAGTCTCGACGTCATCAACGAGTCGCACCTGCACGCCGGCCACCGCAGCTCTCCTGGCACGGGCGAGAGTCATTTTCGTGTCCTGGTCGTCTCACCGATGTTCGCCGGGAGATCGCGCGTGGATCGCCACCGCCTTGTCAACGAGACGCTAGCCGAAGAACTCAAAGGCAAGGTCCATGCGCTGGCCATCAACGCTTATGCGCCCGGAGAAGCCGTAAGCTGACGAAGCCCGCCGCTTAAATGTGGGCGCTGCGCGTCTCTTGAGCAAGGCTGCGCGTCAGGAAACCCTGGACAGCCTCCGCAGTGACGTCACGCGACACGAACGCTGTGCCGATGGCGCGGGCAAGGATAAGCGTGAGGCGCCCGTCACGTACCTTCTTGTCTTGGCCCATGATCTTCACCAGCGTGGCCGCGTCCGGCTTACTGTCGCCGGGTATGTCCGCCACTCGGGTCGGCAAGCCCACGGCGCTCAAATGCGCCGTCACCCTCTGCACGACGGCGTCATCGATGAGCCCCAGGTCCCGCGACAGCTGATAGGCTTGGCAGATGCCGATGGCGACGGCCTCTCCATGCAGAAGCCGCTGGGAATAGCCGGCCCACGCCTCCAGCGCATGCCCGAACGTATGGCCGAGGTTGAGCAGCATCCGCTCACCGGTTTCTGTTTCGTCGCGCGCGACCACGCCGGCCTTGCCGCGCACACTGACTTCGACCGCTCTCACGAGCGCCTCATTGTCAAAGGCGAACACGCCGCGCCAGTTGCTCTCGAGCCAGCCGAAGAACTCCGCGTCACCCAAGAGGCCGAACTTGGCCGCCTCGACATACCCCGACCTGAATTCCCGCACCGGCAGCGTTTTCAGCAGCGCCGTGTCCGCGATCACCAGGCTTGGCTGGTGGAAGGTGCCGACAAGGTTCTTGCCCTGAGGCGTATTGATCCCTGTCTTGCCGCCGATGGATGAATCGACCTGCGCCAGCAGCGTGGTTGGAATTTGCACCAGACGCACGCCGCGGCGCACCAAGCTGGCAGCAAGTCCGGTCAGGTCACCTACCACACCGCCGCCAAGGGCGATGACGACGCCTCCGCGCTCCAGGCCCATATCGAGAAGGGACTCGCATAGCTCGGCCAGCGCCTGGAAACTCTTGGTCGCCTCGCCGGCAGTGACGATCTTGGTGCCCACATGCCGGTTGCGCGCCTTCAGCTCCGCCTCCAGCGGCGCGAGATGCCGGCGGGCAACGTTGGCGTCGGTGACGATGGCGCATTTGGCCGAGCCGGCGCGGGTCTCGATATGGTCAACCGCCTGCGCCATCAGGCCAGGCCCTATCAGCACGTCATAGGTATGCACGCCGGCGTGGACATTGACGACGGCAGGTCGCGTGGCGATGGCGGGCGGAGAGCTCATAGGGTCGAGGTACTACACTGCAGGCTGCGCTGGAAAGGGGTAGGCACTCAGAACCTTTATGATCTCCTCCACCATCACCTCGTGGGGCACGTCGCGGCTCTCTACAATGATGTCGGCGGTGGCGAACACCGGGTACCGGGCCTCCATCAATTCCTTCATGACGGTAGCCGCATCACGGCCCTCGAACAGCGGGCGCGTGCTGCGCTTGGACACCCGGCGTACCAGCACCGGCAGCTCCGCCTTGACCCAAATGGAGATGCCCGCATCGCGGATATTGTTGCGTGTTTCCTCAGACATGAACGAGCCGCCGCCGGTGGCAACAACCTGCGGCCCGGCGCTGAGGAGACGGGCGATCACCCTCACCTCGCCGGCACGAAAATAGGGCTCCCCGTGGTCCTCGAAGATTTCCCGGATGGTCTTGCCGGCGGCGCGCTCGATCTCGTCGTCGGCGTCGACGAACGGCAGGTTGAGGCGCGGCGCAAGCCGTCGCCCGATCGCTGACTTGCCGCAACCGGGCATGCCGACCAGCACGATGGACCGGTCGCCCAAACCGTCGCGAATGCGGCGCTCGGCGCTGGCCTCCGGCGGGTCGCTTTTGCCTCCGGGGGCGAATCGCATCATCATTTTTCCAGTTCCGCTGCCGTTGTTAGGCGCCTCGGGACGGCAATGGCCGTCAGGTCTATCAGGTTGCACCAGCATGGATGGAGCCGCACCAAGCGGCCTCCGCATGGGAACGGGCGGAATGATCGGCCACAATTCTCGAATAAGACATACCCCCTCAGGGAGCCGTTCGCCAAATGCCTAGCCTGTTCCGGTTTCTTATGGTCGCGGGCGTATTGGCCGCCGTTGTGTTCGGCGGGCTCTTCCTCGCGGGCATGCTTCTGGAGCCGGACCAAAGCGAGCTGTCGACCTCGGTGCACGGGCTGAAGGTCCGCCGGTGACCCAAACACATCTTCGCCAGTTCCTCGACATGCTGGCGGCAGAACGGCGGGCAACCGAGAACACGCTGCAGGCTTATCGACGCGACCTCGACGATTTTGCGACCTTCCTGGTCAAATCGGACCGCCACTTCACCAACGCCGCACCGGGGGATGTTGTTGCCTACATGCGCGGGTTGGGCGACGCCGGGCTGGCGCCCGCATCCCGAGCCCGCCGACTGTCTGCCGTCCGCCAACTGTACAAATTTCTGCTGTCCGAAGGCGTGGTCGCCGAGGATCCGACCTACGGCTATGCCGGACCCAAGAAGGGCCGCTCGCTGCCCAAGACCTTGTCGGTCGCGGAGGTGGACCGGCTGATCGAGAAAGCGCGCGGCCGCATCGAGGGGGCTACGGGCCGCGACAGGGTCCGCGCACTGCGGCTCTACGCGTTGCTCGAAATGCTGTACGCGACAGGCATGCGCGTCAGCGAACTTGTGACGCTGCCCCGCTCGGTGCTTGCCGGCGACGGACGCGTGCTGACCATCAAGGGCAAGGGCGGGCGCGAGCGGCTGGTTCCACTCAACCGTGCCGCGCGCGAGGCCCTGACCCGCTATCTTGAGGTTGGCTACGAGGATGGCGTTGCCCGCATGCTCAGGACCAAGTTCCTGTTTGCCTCGCGCGGGGCGGAGGGGCACTTGACGCGGCAGCGCCTCGCCCAGGAACTCAAGCAGCTCGCGGAGGACGCCGGGCTCGATCCGCAGCGTGTCTCCCCGCACGTGCTCCGCCATGCCTTTGCCAGCCACCTGCTGGATCGGGGCGCCGACCTCCGCTCCGTCCAGCAGTTGCTCGGGCACGCCGATATTTCGACCACACAGATCTACACGCACGTGCTGGAGGAACGGTTGAAGCAGGTGGTCTTCGAGCGCCACCCTCTCGCCGTCCGAGGTGAGCGCAACTAAAGGCAACCATCTGAATTTGCTGGTGTTAACCCAGTTTGCTTGACTTGCAGGCTGGCCCTGCAGCAAATGGGGCAGCACGCGCAGCATGCGCACCCCATTTCCACCGCCCAGATCGATCGAAACGAGCTGATGGATCGCGCAGTTACCGTCCGGACCTACCTCGACTTCGAAAAGCCCGTCGCGGAGCTTGAGAGCAAGGTTGCCGAGTTGAAGGCGATCGACAGCGACGACGATGCCGTCTCGATCACCGATGAAGTCACGCGCCTTCAGCAGAAGGCGCACCAGGCCCTCATCGACACCTACGCCAAGCTCACGCCCTGGCAGAAGACGCAGGTTGCCCGCCACCCGGACCGCCCGCACTGCCTCGACTATGTCAAAGCCCTGATCGAGGACTTCACGCCCCTCGCCGGTGATCGTTATTTTGCGGAGGACGCCGCCATCATGGGCGGCCTTGGCAAGTTTCGTGGCCGCTCGGTGGTGGTGATCGGGCACGAAAAGGGCTCCGACACCGAGGGCCGCATCAAGCACAATTTCGGCATGGCCCGGCCTGAGGGCTATCGCAAGGCCGTCCGGCTGATGGATCTTGCCGAGAAGTTCGACCTGCCGGTGCTGACGCTGGTGGACACCGCTGGCGCCTACCCTGGCATTGGTGCGGAGGAGAGGGGGCAGGCAGAGGCCATTGCCCGCTCCACCGACCGCTGCCTGTCGCTCGGCGTCCCCCTGGTCGCGGTGGTCATTGGCGAGGGTGGGTCCGGCGGTGCGGTCGCCATTGCCACGGCCAACCGTATCCTGATGCTCGAGCATGCGATCTACACGGTCGCCTCACCGGAAGCCGCAGCCTCGATCCTGTGGCACGACTCCCAGCGCGCGATCGACGCGGCCACCAGCATGAAGATTACGGCCCAGGACCTGAAAACGCTGGGCATCATCGACACCATCATTCCTGAGCCGGTCGGCGGAGCGCATCGCGACCCCGCCCTCGTGCTGAAGCGCGCAGGCGATACCATCGCCAAGGCGCTGGCAGAGTTTTCAGGCATGAGCAGCGAGGCTATCCGCCGGCAGCGACAAGAGAAATTCCTCGCCATCGGCCGCAATCTTTGACGGTGGGTGTGGCACTGCCACCACGCCGACGGGTTGCTGATCCCGCCGCCATCGGGTACATAATTAACTCCATATTAACGTTTACGAATCATTGGTGATCGACAACGCGCCTGGGGGGCAAAGCGTATGAGTCGAATCATCCCGGGAACCGTCTTGACACCAATCGTACGATTGGCGGCAGTCGTTGGCTTGGCATCCGCCCTCGCGGCGTGCGCCAGCATCGACATACCCGCACACCTGCGCCCCCTGCCGAAGGATGCGATGATGCTCCTCGGCAAGAAGGGCATGAACACCCAGGCTCCCATCTTCGTTCGCATCTACAAGGAAGAGTCGGAGCTCGAGGTCTGGAAGCTGCGCGACGACGGCCGCTACTACCACTTCAAGACCTATCCGATCTGCAACTGGTCAGGTGATGTCGGCCCCAAGCTGAGGCAGGGCGATCGGCAATCGCCCGAGGGATTTTATCAAATCAAGCGCGAGCAGATGAAACCGGACTCGAAGTTTCATCTCGCCTTCAACCTCGGCTACCCAAATCCTTTCGACAAGGCGCACCGGCGCACAGGCGACGCGCTGATGGTGCACGGCAAGTGCGCCTCCGCCGGCTGCTACGCGATGACCGATGCCTTGATGGAAGAGATTTACGCGCTGGCGCGCGAAGCCTTCATCGGTGGCCAGGACGCAATTCCTGTTCATGCTTTCCCGTTCCGGATGACGGACGCCAACATGGCGCGGCACGCCAAGAGCGAGTGGTACCCGTTCTGGCGCAACCTCAAGGAAGGCTACGATCACTTCGAGCTGACGCGTCAGGTTCCCGAGATTGCGATCTGCAATCGCCGCTATGTCGTCAACGTCACCATGCCGAACGGCATCGTGCCGGCGAAGCTCGATCCGGCTGGCGCCTGCCCGGTCTTCCACCGGCCGGCGCCGAGCCCCTTCACGCCGCGTCCGGGCGAGCAGATCGCCACGCCGGTTGTCGCACCTGGCCCGAAGATGCGGACGGCGGAGACCTTCGCCCCTGAGACACCGCGCTCCGGCCTGACCAGGGCGCCCGCGCAGCCCACCTCGTGGTGGCGTTCGCAGTTGTCCCGCATCCTTCCCGGGCTCAACCAGTGACTTTGAAGGCCCCCGGCCGGGCATGGCTGCGGGCCACGACGGCGGTTGCTGCCTGCCTGCTGTCTTCCATCGCCGCCGGCGCAACTGGTGTCTACCAGAAGACCGTTGAAACGCCGGAGCCTGGAGCGCTCGATCTGCGTCTTGCCGCCAAGGGCATGCTGGCGGGCCAGCCGGTCATGATCCGCATCTTCAAGGCGGAGTCGGAACTCGAAGTCTGGATGCGCAAGAGCGAGCGCTTCGAGTTGCTTGCCATTTACGACATCTGCAATTGGTCCGGATCGCTCGGACCGAAGATCAGCGAAGGCGACAAGCAGAGCCCCGAAGGCTTCTATTCGGTCGGCGCGGCGCAGCTTCACAAGAAGGGACGCTGGCCGCGCTCGCTGGACATCGGTTTCCCGAACACCTTCGATCGGACACAAGAACGCACGGGGTCCTACATTCTCGTGCATGGCGGCTGCACCACAACCGGCTGCTACGCCATGACGAACGCGCTCATGGAAGAGATCTATGCGCTCAGCGAAGCTGCGCTCCAAGGGGGACAGGAACGCATTCCCGTTCACGTATTCCCGTTCCGGATGACGTCGCAGAACCTGAAAGCGAACGCGGAGCGCCCCTGGCACGACTTCTGGTCCAGTCTCAAGACCGGCTACGACTACTTCGAGCGTACCCGGCAACCGCCCCAGGTGGCCGTCTGCGAGAAGCAATATGTCGTCACCGAACCGGGCGCGGTGCTGCCGGACGGCTGCATGGAAAACGAGAGCCGCGTCAGCCCGCCATTGATGGTGGCCAAGCACGTCGCGCGGAAAGCCGGCAAGCTGCGGAGGGCGGCATCGCGCAGCCGGGCGCGGCGCGTGGCAGGACGCAACGTGCGCAAGGCCTACGCGGCGGCCCGCGTCAATCGGACTGCCTCGCGACCTCGCCGGCATGCAAGTGCCCCGCACGCCCGACGCAACTGACTGCCTCAACGGATACTGGCCGCGTGGTGGGCGAGCGCACGAATGTCCTGGTCCGACACACCAACCATGACACCGTTCATGCTGGTATCGATGCCTGATCGCGTCCCTTCGCGATAGGCGGTGAGGGTCAGGATCAGATAGTCGATGCGTTGGTGGGCCAGACGCGGCATCTGCTCGCGTCCTTCGTAGCCCGGCAGGTGGCACGATCCACAGTGCATCTGCCCGGCGAGCACCTTGCCGCGGGCAACGAGCGCTTGATCGACTGGTTCATCGGAAGGTTCCGGCTTCAGCTTCGCATAGTGCTCGGCAAGGGCGATGATCTGATCGTCCTTGAGCCCCTTCACGAACGGCGCCATCACCTCCGATTTGCGCAAATTCTCGCGCATGAGGATGAGCTGGTTGGTCAGGAACAGGGCCGGCTGGCCTGCAAGCGACGGCGTATTCTCCATCTTGGAGTTGCCGCTTTCGCCATGACAGGTGCCACACAGCTCCAGGCGCTCCTGCAGGGTCTGCGCCGCCGTTTGAGCCGCTGTGAAAGCAGCCCCAAGCACGGCAGCGGTCGCGAACCCTAGGGCTCGCGACCGCATCAGTGCTTTCAGTTGTGCGGGTATGGCGCCCAACTATTTCTTTCCGTAGCTCACCCGATAAATGGCGCCGTTCTGCTCGTCGGAAACAAGCAGCGCACCGTCAGGCATCTGCAGCACGTCGACAGGGCGGCCCCAGAAGGCGTCGGTCTTCGCATCGAGGAAACCCGTCAAGAAGGGCGTGATCGTGGCTTTGCCGCCATTGATCTTGGCCTGCACCACGTCATAGCCGAGCTTCTTGGTCCTGTTCCACGAGCCGCGGCGCGCAATGAATGCCGTGTTCTTGTAGGCGGCAGGGAACATGTTGCCCGTATAGAAGCGCATGCCAAGCGCAGCGGCGTGCGGTCCCAACGTGGCCGCCGGCAGCGTCACACCGAGGCACGGATTGGGACGCTTGATATCAGGATCGGGCTGGCCGTTGGCGTGGCAGTAGGGAAAACCGAAGAAGGCCCCGGTCTCGTTCTTGGGTAGGCGGTTGAGCTCCTCCTCGAAGCCATTGTCGCCCGCCCAGTCGCGGCCGTTGTCCGTGAACCAAAGCTCCTTGGTCTGCGGATGCCAATCGAAGCCGACCGAGTTGCGAACGCCGCGCGCCACGATCTCGATGTTGGAGCCATCGAGATTCTGACGCCGGATCAGGCCATGCACGCCCGTATTGATCTCGCACACGTTGCACGGCGAGCCGATCGCTGTGTAGAGCTTGTTGTCGGGCCCGATTGCCGCGAACTTCCAGTTGTGATGCGTGGACGCCGGCATCTTGTAGACATCGCTGGCGTCGGTGACCTGCGGACTGTCGAGCTTGTCCTCGATGTTGTCCAGACGCAGCGCCTTGTCGACCGTGATGACGTAGAGCGTACCGTTCTTGAAGGCGATGCCGTTCGGCTGCTGCTGGCCTTCGACGATCACCTTGCTGGAGCGCTGTCCATTCTTGTCCGTGATGGCGTAGACCTTGCCGATCACCCGGGTGCCGACGAAGATCGTACCCTTGTCGCCACGCGTCATCATGCGGGCTCCGGGCATGCCATGCGCCCACAGTTCGACCTTGAAGCCGGCCGGCACCTGCAGCTTCGAGTAAGGGATCTTCTCCGGCGGTGTTACCGTCAGCGGTGAAGCGTGCGGCGCAAGCTTGGAGTCCTTCATGGAATCGGGCTGGCCCTGTTTCCATGCTGGCGGTGGCTGCTGCGCCGAAGCGGTGAATGCTGTAGCGGCGACGAGCACAGCAGCAAGACCGGTGCCTGCTGCGAGCCTCGCGGCAAATCCGACGTACGTCATGAAGGGCGTCTCCCAGAATTTTTGAGGTCGTCAAACCTGCGCTGTTATTGCGCGCGCACATTACGTGAGGCGTATACGCTGCACCAGCGGGCTATTACGCACTTGCGCGCGGATTGCGGAAGACGAACGGTCCCGGTGGGCTTGCGGCTTCGCCGTGCGCAGTATCGGCAAACGCGGCATGAAACGAGGACTTGCCACATGCCGGATCAGTGGCACGCATATCGCCTACAAAAGCAAAGGCCTGGCAGCGGCATCCGCCCCAATCCAATTCCTTGAATTCGCAGGAGCGGCAGGGTTCCTGCATCCATTCGGTATGGCGAAATTTCTGGAAGGCATCCGAACTGAGCCAGATGTCTCGCAAGCTCCGATTTTGGATGTTCTCGCACACCAATCCTGGCAAAGATTCGGCGGCATGGCAGGGAAGCACCTTGCCCGCCGGTGTGATGTTGATGATGCCCCTGCCCCAGCCGCCCATGCACGGTTTCGGGCGGCGCGCATAGTAGTCGGGCACGACAAAGTCGATGACGAGTATGCCCTTGAGGCGTTCCCGCGCCTGGGCGACGATTTCCGCGCTTTTCAGAACCTGCGCGCGCGTCGGCATCAGCGCCTGCCGATTCTTCAGGGCCCACCCGTAATACTGGACGTGCGCCACCTCGAGCCGCTGGGCGCCGAGACGCTCCGCAAGCTCGATGAAAGCCGGCAGGCTTTCGATGTTCTGGCGATGGATCGGCGCATTCACGGTCAGGGGTAAGCCAAGCGCGCGCACCCAACCGGCAGCTTCCAGTTTCTTTGCATGCCCACGCTCGTAGTGCGCGATACGATCGGCGTTGGCAGGCTCAGTGTCCTGAAAGGAGATCTGGACGTGATCGACCCCGGCTTGCGCCAGCTTCTCGAGACGGTCGCGGGTGAGCAGCACCGCTGCCGTGATGAGGTTCGTATAGAGCCCGGCTTTTGCTGCACCCGTGACGATCTCCTCTAGGTCGCGCCGGACAGTGGGCTCGCCGCCCGAGAGATGGAGTTGCAAAACTCCGAGGTCGGCCGCCTGTTTCAGGACGTCCACCCAGACGTCAGCCGGCAGCTCATTGGCAACGCGCTCGAGCGCCAGCGGGTTGGAGCAGTATGGACATTGCAGGGGGCAGCGATGAGTGAGCTCCGCAAGCAGACCCACGGGCGCCGGTATGTGCAAGGCGCCGGCCTGCGGTCCGCTGCTGTTCACGACGGCGGTCAAGCTGTCACGACACCTTTATCCGCAAGATCCTGGAGCATGGCGACAATGTCACCGCGGATCTCGTTCACCGGCGCATTGTAGGTGGTCGAGAGCTCCTGCGCGATAACCTCCACGGTGCGCCTTCCATCGCAGAGCTTGAGTACCTCCACCGCAATCTCATCCGGCGTAAAGACGCGCTCAGGCGCCAACACGGTCCAGCCGCCCCGGGTGGCATCCTGCCTGAGCTTGATGTGGCGCGGCAGGTACGGCACGGAACTGGCCGTTATCAGAACGCGCGTAGATTTAGTTGCTTCACTCATGCAGCCTCGGGGCGGAATGCGCCCGGTGGTACAAGCGCCGGCGACACGTAGGCGTGATGCAGGGCGTCGAGTTGCGCCCATAGCACGCTGCATTTGAAGCGCACTGCTGCAACCGCGGCATCCTGAGTTTCGCGAGTCAATGCGTTGCGCTTCACATAGTCGAGCGCGAAGTCGGCATCGCGATTGGCCTGATCGAGGCGGCGGCGGAAATACTGCATCGCGCGCTCGCCGATGAAATCGTAGTTCTCAAGCATCCCGGCGATGCGCTGCTTGTGGATCGACGGCGCGAACAGCTCCGTGAGCGAAGACGCAACCGCCTCCAACAGCGAGCGCTCACGCACAAAGTTCACGTAGGCTTCGACGGCGAACCGGGTCGCCGGCAAGGCGCCTTCCATGGAGACGACGTAGTCGCGTTGCAATCCGAGTGCATCTGTGAGGACAAGCCAGCGCTCGATCCCGCCTTCCTCCCCGGAAGCGCCGTCGTGATCCAGGATGCGATGCACCCACTCGCGCCGCAGCTCGCGATCCTGCACGCGGCTCATGAGGGCCGCATCCTTGCGCGGCACGCCGGCTTGATAGCAATAGCGGTTGAGCGCCCAGGCCTGCACCTGCCCCTTGTCGAGCCTGCCACGGTGGAGCAGCGCGTGGAACGGATGCTTGTCGTGATAGCGCTCCGTGCCAACCTGGCGGATGGCGGCTTCCAACTGATCCGGGCTCAGGAGCGCGCTCACAGGCGAACCTCCATTCCGTCGTAGGCGATCTCCCAACCCGCTGCTTCGACCGTGCGCCGCTCCGGGCTGCCCTCACGAAGCGCGGGATTGGAGTTGTTGATGTGCGTGTAGACTTTGCGCGCGACACCGAGGTTCGCGAAGGCCGCGAGCGAGCCTTCCTCGCCGGACATGCTGATATGTCCCATGCGCCTGCCGGTTTTGGTCGAGAGCCCTTGTGCGATCATCTCGTCATCCGTGAACAGCGTGCCATCAAAAAGAATGAGCGAGGCCCCTCGCAGGCGCGCTGCCAACGTCGCATCCACGGCGGCGCAGCCGGGAACGTAGAAGAAGGCGGCGCCTGATCCCGGGTCGGTAATCTTCAGGCCCAAAGTATCGCCTTCGCGCGTGCCCAATCCCGGGCCCGCGGCGGCATTCTCAAGGTAGAGCGCGACCTTTCCCGGGACGGCAAAGGCCTCCACTTCCAGACCGAGATCACGGTCGCCGTTGCGCAGTTTGACGGATTTACCCACGGTCAGCGCGTATCGACGAACGACCGCACGGTCGAGAGCATTGAACACCGTATTCGCATCGAGTGCCGCCAGAACCTCGTTTGAAGCGTAGAGAGCGAACTTGATGCCTTCGCGCAGGCTCAAGAGGCCTGCGATATGGTCGAGATCCCCGTTGGTCAGGACGACCGCCTCGACAGGGGAAGAGCGCGGTCCCCTGTTTGGATCAGGCGACAATTCAGGCGTCGCCGCGAGTTGCTGACGAAGGTCCGGCGAGGCGTTCAGCAGCGCCCAGACTTTTCCATCTGCGCTCACGGCGAGCGATGACTGGGTGCGCGCCACAATACCAGCATCACCTCTGCGTACGGCCACGCAGTTGCTACAAGTGCAGTTGACCTGGGGCAGGCCGCCCCCTGCTGCCGAGCCAAGAATTTTGATCAACATGGCAGCGAACCGCTCGGCGGAACTCCAGATAAAGCAGCGGCGGCCGATACACTCGACCGCCGCGCATCAATCCGACAATAAGATGTGCCGATCAGTCCTGATCGAGCTCGGCCGGCAGGTAGGTCGTCACTTCGAGCCCGACTTCCTGCTCAGTCACTTCTGGCTTGTGCCATGCTTTCATCAGCGTTCTCCGGGAACGTGAGCGATCGTATGAGGTCAACGCGTCGTCCGTGGTAGCGTTCCTAAGCCGCCGTCGCAGCTCTGCCACCACCACGCGTAGTGTGCGCCCGGCTTCGGGCCCCGTCAAGGGCACTGGCCCCTCTGCCGGGGCTATAGCTCCGGGTGCGGTAATTTTGGCTTCTTGAGCATCTCTGCCAGCTTGGCGGCCAACGCCTCGATCGTGAATGGCTTGACGATGAGGCTTACCCCTTGGTCCAAAACGCCGTTGTGCACGATAGCGTTGCGGGTATAGCCGGTGGTGAACAGCACCTGGAGCCCGGGACGCCTCTTAACGGCTTCTTCTGCAAGCGCGCGACCGTTCATGTCCGGCATGATGATGTCCGTCAGCAGTAACGCAATCTGCTGACTGCTGTCGATGATCTCCAGGGCCCTGACCCCGCCTTCGGCCGATAGGGCGACGTAGTTGAGTTCTTCAAGCATCTCCACCGTCAGCCGGCGAACGTCGGGATCGTCCTCGACCACGAGCACAACTTCGCCGCTGCCCATCCCATAGGGCTGGCTTCGAGAAGGCTGCACGTCGGCCAAGTCATCGGCGTTGCCGACGAGACGGGGCAGGTACAGCTTGACCGTCGTGCCAACACCAACCTCGCTGTAGATCTTCACGTGTCCGCCAGACTGTTTGATGAAGCCGTACACCTGGCTCAGTCCCAGGCCGGTTCCCTCGCCGGTCGGCTTCGTTGTGAAGAACGGGTCGAACGCCCTGCCAATGATATTGGGCGGCATGCCCGTTCCCGTATCGGTCACGGCGAGCAAGATGTACTGCCCTGCCACAACTTCAGCGTGGGACGCCGCATAAGCCTCATCGAGGAAAGCGTTGGACGTTTCGATTGTCAGCCTGCCGCCGTTCGGCATGGCGTCACGCGCGTTGACGGCCAGATTGAGCAATGCGCTCTCCAAGCCCTGAGCGTCGGCACGCGTGCGCCACAGTCCACCCGCAAACACCGTCTCGATCCTGATGGTGGCTGGAATGGTTCGGCGCAGCACATCCTCCATGCCCGCTACAAGCTTGTTGGCGTCCAGAACTTCCGGCGCGAGGGGCTGCTGTCGCGAAAATGCAAGAAGGCGGCGCGTGAGGTTGGCAGCGCGCTCTGCACCTCGCAGTGCGCCGTCGATGTACTCCTGCACCTTGGTTTCGCCGCGATCCAGGCGCCGCTGCATCAGCCGCAAGCTGCTGATGACGACTGCCATCATGTTGTTGAAGTCGTGCGCGATGCCGCCGGTGAGCTGACCAACCGCCTCCATCTTCTGCATCTGTCGCAGCTGGACCTCGGACTGCTCACGGCGCGACATCTCATCTCTGAGCTTCTCGTTCGCCTCAGATAACTGCGCCGTGCGCGCAACGACCTGGTCTTCCAGGGTCGAGTTGAGATCGGCCAGGCTTTGAGATCTGCGGTGCAGCTCGACGGATGTGCTTTGCAGCACGTTGCCGAGTGCGTTCGCCTCACGCAGCAGGGAAGGCGCGAAAGAAACGACGTCTCCGTCGCCCACTCGCAGTGCCAGCGCGCCAAGGCTCGTCATGGTCCTGTCCAGGTAGCGAGCTACCCACAACGCGACGGTGAGTGTGACGGCAACCAAGAGCACACCGAAACCCATCAGCAGCTGGATCTGTCTCCAAAGTGGACCGGCGAGCGAAGCGTGCGGCAAACCTACGGCTGCCGCCCATCCACTTTGATGCGCATAAGCAACGGTTGAGATGAGCGGTGTACCTTCCAGCGAAACGCTCTGCAGCGTGCCCGTCTTGCGCGCCTTCAAGTGTGCCGCCACGGCGGGCACCACCGACTTACCCACAAACCGCTCGTTTGCCGGCGAGCGCGCGAGGTGCACGCCCCGCCCATCGACGATCGACACGACATAGTCACGCGGTACGCCCGGCTCGTCGAGAAGCGCGCGGAAGCTTTCGGTGGTCATCACGGCCTGCAACGTCCAACCGGTTCCCTTGGCCGTGGTCACGGGTACGACAACCCGGGCTGCGAACGTGTTCGTCCCCGCTGGAAACACTCCTGTGACGGCCAGGTCTTCTCCTGCCTCCGGAAGGACGATCGGCCTTCCCGCGTCCCCTGTCGTGGATGCGGTTTGAACCTTGCCTGCTTCATCGACCAGCTCCACACGCTGGCCGGTCCTTTGGTAGGCCGCGACGAGCTGGCGGTTGAATCCTTCAAGATCGCCCTCGGCAAGACGCGTGGAGCTTCCAAGCGCAAAAAGCATGGCGCGGGCCTTCAGAAACTCTGCATCGACGGCCCGCGCGATCCCCCTCGCGCTCTGCTCGAGTTCAAGTTCTGCCTGTACCTGCGCTGTCTGAGCATGCTGGTAAAGGACCAAGCAACCGAACAGCAGTGCCGGTATCGCGGCGAGCGCCACAATGGAGACCAGAACCCATCTGAGAGAAACCGGCGCTTTAATCAGCGCGCCTGGCCGTGGCCCAGCGGCGCTGGGCGGCGTATTGGGCACTCAGGGTTCCTATCGCTTAATATGTACCTTCCCTGATAAATCAGGCTCGCAATTTCCGCAATTCCGGTCCCTCGTTATGACTAGCAAACGGCGCAACCGGCGCGGCTTCGTTGTCAGCAGCGCAATGCGCCGATATTAGAAGCGAAACCCTGAACCAGGCTAAGACTGGGCAATCAGCGTATGGCAACGACAGAAACCGACGTTTCCCGCTTGTTTGCCAAGCCGGAGATCGAGCACCAACGCAGGCCGGACGGCACGATTGTGGTGCGATCTTCCCGTGGTCTGACTTCGGTGCCGAGGTCTATCGGCACACTTCTCGAGCGCTGGGCCGCGAACGCCCCATCGCGCGTTCTGCTCGCGGAGCGGGATGCAACCGGCGCCTGGCGGAAGATCACTTACGCGGAGGCCGCGCGCGCCACCAACTCCATAGCGCAATCCCTGCTGGATCGCGGCTTGGGGCCGAACCGGCCGCTGCTGATCCTCGCGGAGAACGGCATCGATCACGCTCTGATGGTGCTCGGCGCCATGCACGTAGGCGTTCCAGTCGTGCCGGTATCGACCCCCTATGCGCGCCTTAGCCAGGACTACGGCAAGCTGCGCTACATCGTCGAGCTAATCAGGCCAGGGTTGATCTACGTCGATGAGGCCGACCGCTACGCCAAGGCGCTGGTGACGATCGGCGCGACGCACGTGGAAGTCGTCGCCAGCCGCGGCAGCCTCGGCGGGGCGGGCGTCACACCATTCGCAACCCTGACGGATGTGAGGCCGACGCCCGCCGTGGATTCTGCTTTCGCCAAGGTCGGGCCCGATACGGTGGCCAAGATTCTTTTTACATCAGGCTCCACCGGCATGCCCAAGGGCGTCATCAACACGCAGGGCATGATGTGCGCAAACCAGGAGAGCGCGGCTGCGGCGTGGACCATCCTCAACCATCATCCCCCAGTCATCGTCGACTGGCTGCCTTGGAACCACACCTTCGGCGCCAATCACAACTTCAACATGATGCTGCGCAACGGCGGCACGCTCTACATCGACGCGGGCAAGCCGGTGCCGGCACTTATCGGCCAGACGATCGCCAACTTGCGCGAGGTGTCGCCCACGCTGTACTTCAACGTGCCGCGCGGCTACGCGGCGCTGCTCGATCATCTGGAGGTGGACGAGGCGCTGCAGCAGAAGTTCTTCGAGCGACTCGACCTCATGCTGTACGCGGCGGCGGCGTTGCCGCAGTCGTTGTGGGACCGGTTGGAGCGGCTGGGCATGAAGGTGCGCGGCAAAAAAGTGCCGTTCATTGCCTCCTGGGGTATGACCGAGACGGCGCCCGCCGTGACCATGGTGCACTTCCCCATGGACCGGCCGGGCAACATCGGTGTGCCGGGACCGGGCATGGAGCTGAAACTGGTGCCGGTCGAGGACAAACTGGAGATCCGCGTGAAGGGTCCCAATGTCACGCCGGGGTATTTCAAGGCGCCGCAGCTGACGGCTGAGGCCTTCGACGAGGAGGGTTGGTTGAAGACCGGCGATGCCGTGCGCTTTGCCGAAGAGGACAACCCCGCGGCCGGCCTGTTGTTCGACGGGCGCGTGGCGGAGAACTTCAAGCTCACCACCGGCACATGGGTGAACGTCGGTATGCTGCGGCCTGTCGTGATTGCAGCTGGCGCACCGGTGATCGAAGACGCCGTGATAACCGGGCACGACAGTGATGAAATTGGGATTCTGATTTTTCCAAGCTTGGCTGGCCTGAAATCGTTGTGCGCCGACCTTGGCTCCGATGCGAAACTCGAAGACATGGCGCGGCATCCCGCCGTCAAGACAGCACTGAGGGAGGGGCTGGCAAAGCACAACGCACAGACGCACGGCAGCTCGATGCGCATCGCGCGCTGTTTGATCCTGACCGAACCTCCATCCATTGATGCCAACGAGATCACCGACAAGGGCTACCTCAACCAACGCGCTGTGCTGACGAAGCGTGCGGCGCTGGTCGAGCAGCTGCATGCTGCGACACCGACCGACGATGTAATCTTAGTCAAATAACTCGAAACGAGCGATGCGATGAGCAATAGCGACACGACCCACGCCCAAACGATCGCCTATCAAGACACCTGGCTGCTGGGCGGTGCACGCACGCCGTTCGCCGACTACAACGGCACGCTGCGCGATGTCTCCGCCACGGACCTCGGCATCAAGGCAGCGCGGGAAGCGCTGCAAGTGACGCAGGTCGCTCCCGACAAGATCGACGCCGTGGTGACATCCTCGGTCGCCCAGACAAGCTTCGATGCATTCTTTATTTCGCGGCACATCGGACTGTATGCGGGGCTGCCCATCGGTGTACCGGCGCTGCTGGTGCAAAGGCTTTGCACCTCCGGCTTCGAAGCCATTTTGCAGGCGGCGGACCAGATCGCACTCGGCAAATCCGAGGCGGTGCTCTGCGTCGGCACGGAATCGATGTCGCGCAATCCCATTGCCTCCTATTCGCATCGCGGTGGATTCAAGATGGGGCAGGTGGAGTTCAGGGACTTCCTGTGGGAAGCGACCATGGACACTGCACCCAAGTCGCGCATGGGCGACACGGCCGAGGAACTGGCCAAGCGCTACCAGATCACGCGCGAGGACACGGATGCGTTTGCCGTCGCCAGTTTCGATCGTGCGAACAAGGCGCGCGACACGGGCTACTTTAAAGGCGAGGTGGTGCCTGTGGTGGCGGAGCAGTTCGAGCGCGCAGGCTATCAGACGCGCGAAATCCGGCTTCCGCGCGGCACGAAGGTGGTGGATGCAGACGAGCATCCGCGGCCGACATCGCTGGAGCAGCTCCAGGCGCTGAAGGCTGCATTCAAGGGGGTGCAGACGGGCGGCAACAGCTCGGCCATCGTGGATGGCGCGGCCGCTGTCGTGGTTGCGAACGGAAAGTTGAAGGGCGATGCCAAGCCGCTGGCGCGCATCGTGGCCGGCGCCACCGTCGGCGTGCCGCCGGAGATCATGGGCATCGGGCCAGCACCGGCCATCCGTGCGGTGCTGGACAAGGCGGGGCTGAAGCTCTCCGATGTCGATCGCTTCGAAATCAACGAAGCCTTCGGCGCGCAGTACATAGCGGTGGAGCGGGAGCTCGGGCTGGATCGCGACAAGGTCAACGTCAACGGCGGCGCGATTGCCATCGGTCACCCGCTCGGCGCCACCGGCATTCGCTGCACGCTTACGGTCGGGCGCGAATTGCAGCGATCGGGCGGACGCTACGGCATCGCCACGGCCTGCGCCGGCGGCGGCCAGGGCGTTGCCATTCTGGTAGAGAACATGGACGCACGTTGATCTGATGCTCACCAACAAGAGACTTGTCCGTGTGCAGTGGGGCGATTGCGACCCGGCGGGCATCGTGTTCTATCCGCGCTATTTCGAGATGTTCGACGCCAGCACGATCCTGCTGTTCGAGAAGGCGACGGGGCTCACAAAGATCAAGATGCTGGAGAAGTACGGCGGTGCCGGCCTCGCGCTGCTGGAGGCACGCGCGGAGTTCAAGGTGGCCTCGGCCTACGGCGACGACATCGAGATCGAGACCGAGATCACCGAGTTTCGCCGCTCGTCGTTTTTCGTGCGCCATACCGTCACCAAGGCCGGCGGCACGCTCGGTTTGATCGGCTACGAAACGCGGCTGTGGACCGTGCGCGATCCCGACGACCCCAAGCGCCTACGGTCCGGAACCATGCCGGCCGAGATCATCGAGGCCTTCAGGAGGGGCTGATGGGACGCCGCCCAACCCCGTGCCGTGCTGGCGCATAGCCAACGGCGTTGTTGCCAATTAGATTGGCGGACCAACGAACACGCATCCAAGAGAGTTGAGAGGAGTGACGCCTATGGCCAATGACAGGGCACCCTACCGCGCCGACGAGGTCGGCAGTTTGCTGCGCTCCGCGCCGTTGAAGGAAGCACGCGCCAAGCGCGAAAAGGGCGAGATCACGCCGGCCCAGCTGAAAGCCGTCGAGGACGAAGAAATCAAGAAGATCATCAAGAAGCAGGAGGACGTGGGCCTGCAACTCGCCACCGATGGCGAGTTCCGCCGCTCCTGGTGGCACTTCGATTTCTTCTGGCACCTTACGGGCTGCGAGCGCGTGTCGACCAACCAGGGCATCCAGTTCCACGGCGTGCAGACCAAGGCCGAAAGCCTGAAGGTGACCGGCAAGCTCGACTTCCCCGCCAATCATCCGATGATCGAGCACTTCAAGTTCCTGAAGGCCAACACCAAGGTTGAGCCGAAGATGACGATCCCCTCGCCGTCGGTTATGCACTTCCGCGGTGGTCGTGCCGCCATCTCCAAGGACGTTTACCCCGATACGGACGCCTACTTCGACGATCTCGGCAAGCTGTACGGCAAGGCCATCAAGTCTTTCTACGACGCCGGCTGCCGCTACCTGCAGCTCGACGACACCGTTTGGGCCTATCTCTGCTCGGAGAAGGAGCTGGCGCAAGCGCGTGAGCGCATGGACATGGACCCCACCAAGCTCGCCGGCATCTACGCGGGCGTCATCAACGCGGCGCTCAAGTCGAAGCCCGCGGACATGACGATCACGACGCACGTCTGTCGCGGCAACTTCCGCTCCACCTGGATCTCGGAGGGCGGCTACGAGCCGGTGGCGGAGACGCTGCTCGGCGGCGTCAACTATGACGGCTACTTCCTGGAGTACGACAACGACCGCTCGGGTGGTCTGGAGCCGCTGCGGTTCCTGCCCAAGGGCAAGAAGCGCGTCGTGGTGGGCCTCGTGACCTCCAAGACCGGCGACCTGGAAAAGAAGGACGACATCAAGCGGCGCCTGGACGAAGCCGGCAAGTACGCGCCCATCGACCAGCTCTGCCTGTCGCCGCAGTGCGGCTTCGCCTCGACCGAGGAAGGCAACATTCTCACCGAGGACCAGCAGTGGGCCAAGCTGAGGATGATCGTCGATATCTCGAAAGAGGTTTGGAAGAACTAGGGTCTTCGAAGCGCACTCATCAGTCATCCCGGCACTTGTTGCCGGGATCCGGCGACCGGCAAACGCCGGAGTAAGCTGATGGATGGATCCCGGGGACATGCCCCGGGATGACGTCTACGGGTTTTACGCTCAAGCCAACCAAGATATGGCGCAAGATTCCGTCGGTATCGAGAAAGGTCTAGGCCCCGAGGGACGGATCGCGGTCGTGCGGCTCGACCGCGGCGACAGGATCAATGCGCTGTCGCCGGCCGTGATGCGCGGCCTGCGTGCGGCCGCGCAGTCCTTCGAGGACGATCCGGCGACGTCCGTCGTGATTCTCGCCGGCAATGTGCACGCGTTCTCCGCGGGCTTCGATCTCAAGGACGACGAGGGCAAGGCACGCGCCGCCATGGCCCTCGGCGATCGGCGCGCCGCGTTGAAGATCGGCCCCCGCATGTGCCGGCAGTGGTGGGAGATGGAGCAGGTGACGATTGCCGCCATCGAGGGGCCGTGTATCGGCGGCGGCGTGGCGCTGGCGGCGTCTCTCGACTTCCGTTTCTGCGGTTCGAGCGCACATTTCCGCGTGCCGGAGGTGGCGCTCGGCATGAACATGAGTTGGGGGTCGTTGCCGCGGCTGCTCGCGCTGATGGGCCCCGCCCGTACCAAACAGGCGGTGATCCTGGCGGAGGACCGTATCACGTCGGCCGATGCCAAAGACTGGGGGCTTGTCGAGAAGGTCGTGCCGGATGGCCAAGCTCTAGGAGAGGCGATGGCATTTGCGGAGCGCATCGCCGCGCTGCCGCCCATGCCGGTGTCGATGGTGAAGACGAGCATCAATCGGCTTGCCGGAGCGCTCGATGACCTTGCCGCGCACATGGACGGCGATCAGTTCGCGCTGACGAACCTCTCGGAGGATCATAGAGAAGGTGTCGACGCGTTCCTGCAGCGGCGCAAGCCACGCTTCAAAGGCCGCTGATCCGATCAGATGCTGGGGTCTTCCGCGTCGTGCGCGTGAGCGATGGCCTGGCGGAGCTTCTTGTCGAGCTTGGCCCGGTTCAGGATGACCTTTTGCGCATGCACGTCGGCGACGGCATCGAGGGGCACGTAGAAGTCCCCCGCGTTCTCGACATAGACCACAACTTCCTGCCGGCCTTGAGGGGCAACCTCGCGCACCGCACCGAATGCCTTGTCGTGATCGGACAGAAACACCTCGAAACCTTCACGGATCTTCTCACGCATCGTGCACCTCCTGCGCAGGCTCAGCCCGCCACCTGGGGCATCCGGCCAGCAACTGCGCGTACCTTGCGCGGACCAGCCAACCATATGGCGAGCGCTGAAACTATACTGAGGACGACGCCGATCCAGAACGCGATCGTGTAGTTGCCATAGGCGTCGAAGAGCGCGCCCGTGGCCCACGGCCCGGCAGCACCGCCCGAGATGGCAACCAGCATGAGCGTGCCGAAGATCGCCCCGTAGTGCTTCCCCTGGAAAATCTCCGCAACGATGGCGGCGAAGACCGAGGTCACCCCATAGCCGAGCACACCCTGCGCGAGCACCATCAGGTATAGGAGCGCGGGGCTGGGCACGGCCTGCAGCGCCAGCAATAGGAGGTAGCATGCGGCGAAACCGAGCATGCCGGCCGTCCAAACCCATTCGCGGCCGATGCGATCGGAGATATGGCCGAGCGCAATTTGCCCGGGGATGCCGACAAGGCTGACGAAGCCAAGCGCCCAGGCGGCGAGTGTAGGGCTGAAACCGATCTCGGTGAGGTACTTGGTCTGGTGCACTTGCACGGCGTACCAGGCATAGAGGCCGCAGAAGTAACCGATGGCGATCCACCAGAAGCGGGCCGTGCGCATAGCGCGGGTGAGTGTCCAGTCGATAGACGCCCAGACGGGGTCGACCACGTTGGAGGGCTTGGGTGCAGCCGATGGCTCCGGAGCGGCATCACCGTCCGGGAGCAGACCGATATCTTCTGGTCGCTTGCGCAGGAGAAGGTTGATCGGTGCGAGCAAGACGAGCGCAATCAGGCCCAGCGTCCAGCAGGCGGTGCGCCAGCCATAGGTCTCGATGGCAAACTGCATCACCGGGAACAGGATGATGGAGCCGACGCCGACGCCGGCGAAGGCGATGCCGGTGGCAAGGCCGCGATTGCGGACGAACCAATTGGGCAGAAACAGCGACTGGCCCGTGTAACCCAGACACACGCTGCCGCCGCCGAGGAGAACACCGAGCGTGGCGTACAGGTGCCAGACCTCGGTTGTGAGCGGGGCGAGAAGCAGCCCGGCCGCGAGAAAGAGAACGCCCATCTCCATCACGACACGCGGCCCCGCGCGGTCCATCAGCCGTCCGAGCAGCGGGCTCATGATGGCGGACAGCAGGAAGCCGAAGGAGAAGGCTCCGGCGGTGACGCCACGATCCCAGCGGAACTCCTCGAGGATGGGCGGGAACAGCAGCGAGAACGCCGTGCGCGCATTGACGCCGATGGCCATCGACACGAACACGACGCCGACAATCACCCAGCCGTAATAGAAGGGGAGGCGCATTGAAGTCCCTGACCTTAGGCAATTCGTCATCCCGGCGGCTGCCGGGATCCAGCGAACTACAAGCGCCGGAGCAAGCTGAGAAAGTGGATCCTGGGCACAAAGCCCCGGATGACAGTGTTCATACGCCCTTGCCCGCGAGCCAGCCATGACCTCGCGCGTAAAGGGCCTGCACCTCGGCGCCCTTGAGGCCAGGCATGTCGGGCTTCACCTTGAAGCCGATCTGGGCCTGCAGATAGGCCAGATGGCGGTAGCCCTCCGGGAAGCGCTCCAGCAACGTCTTGTCGAGTGACAGCTTCGCCGCCGGATCGATGGGGTCCATCCGATCCTTCTCGTAGATCGGCTGGCGCAGCACGACGCCCCAGCGGCCCCCGCGTTTCTCAAGGAAGTCATAGAAACGGCCCGTGCACACGACATCGACCGGCACATCGTGCACGAGCGCGCGCTGGGAGATTGTCATCTTGGTCTGCGCGATGGCACGGTCGCCGGCGAGATCGGCGGAATGGCCGCCGAGGAAATGCAGGATGTTGACGCCCTTCTCGAAGCCGGTCTTGCTGACGGCGATGAACTCGTCGGCCGTACCCTGAAACCAGGTGGCCATCATGCGTCCGTCGTCGTGCCAGACGGTGCGGAAGCGCTCCCAGTCGCCGGCATCGCGCCACACCACCCAGTTCTCCACCAGAGTACGGATGGCGAGCCTGTCCTGCGTTTCCTGATCCATGCCACGAACCCCGTTTCTCGAGCAGCCGACCATAGTGGCTGCCGGCTGAGGCGCCAATGGCTGCCAACGCAAAGCAAACGCCCCGGCCTTGCGACCGGGGCGTGACGAAACTCGGCTTGCCGCGCGCCCAGGCGCGGCTCAGCGGGTCAGTGGATGCTCGCGATCTCCAGCTCGTCACCCATCGCGTGGCCGATGGCCGCCTGACGGCTGTCGGTCAGGACGAGGGGCGTGCCATCTGCAGCATGCAGTGCGAACAGATCGATACCCTGCGGCAGACCCTCGACCGCCGGAAACATCTCCTTGGCCTCGTCGTGGGTCATGATCTTGATGTAGGCAACCTTGCCGCCGCCAAGCTTGGCGAGATCACCCATGCTCATGGGGGGAACGGGCACCGGCTTCTTACGCCTAGTCGCGCTTCTGCTGTTCTTTTCCACGACGCTCACTCCTTCTCGGTCGGGGATCGGGTACCTGTCCCCTGGTCGCGGCAGAGCCTGACGGCTCGCCGCAGGCTTCCAGCGCTATCTTTCAACGATTCGCGGCTGGAAACTGTTGCGCATATGACTCACAAATCCGACTTGATCTCCACTTTGCGGACGGCACGCTCTGGCTCGCGCTTGACGAGATCGATGCGCAGCATCCCGTCACTGAGCTCCGCCGCCTTCACTTCGATGCCATCGGCGAGGACGAACGTCTTGACGAACTGTCGCGCCGCAATCCCGCGGTAGATGTACTCGCGCGACTTGTCCTCCTCCTGCCGGCCTCTGATAACGAGCTGGTTGTCCTCTACGGTGATTTCAAGCTGAGCGCGCTTGAAGCCCGCCACCGCCAGGGTGATGCGCAGCATCTCCGGCGCACGTGCGCCGTTCTGCCCGTTGAGGGCACCGATGCGCTCAATGTTGTAGGGGGGATAGCCGTCGCTGCCCTTGCCGACCCGGTCCACAAGCCGCTCAACCTCCTCAAAACCGAGGAGCAGCGGGCTGGACAGCAGAGACATGCGCGGCATTGCGACGCCCTCCGAAAAGGCTCTGTCGGCAACCTTGCGGTTTGCGGCGCCCCAAAGGCCCTCCGCTCGCCTGGCCCGTTCGACGGCGCCGGTTGCGTTACGCAACAGAATATGGTGATCCACTGTGCAACTTCAAGAAATGCCCTGGAACAGGTGCTTCGCCAAATGGTTGACCTCGTTGGCGGCTGGTCGGTGCTCGCGCTCATTCTGAGCGGGGCTTTTGTTGGCGGCTTCGTCAACGGGTTGACCGGCTTCGGGACCGCCTTGACGGGGCTGCCGCTGTGGCTGCAGGCGCTGGAACCCCGCGTTGCGGCGCAGCTTGCCTCCGCCTGTTCGGTGGTTGGGCACATCTCGACCATCAAGGAGGTGTTCCGAGAGGCGGACTGGCGGCGGCTGACGCCCATGCTGCTGGCCGGGCTGCTTGGAGTGCCCATCGGTACGATGCTGATCCCCTTGATCAGCCTGCCAACGTTCAAGCTGGCGGTGGGGATCATTCTTGTCACCTACTGCACCTTCATGCTCGCCGCCGCAGGGCGCGTCAAGCTTCAAGCCGGCGGCCGCATTGCCGAGACGCTGATCGGTTTTGGCGGCGGCATCATGGGCGGCGTCGCCGCCCTGTCGGGGGTGCTGCCGACGGTCTGGGCCGCGCTCAAGGGCTGGTCGAAGGCGGAGCGGCGGGCCGTGTTCCAGGCCTTCAACATGACGATCCTGACCGCCATGCTGGTGGCAAGCGCCGTGCAGGGGATGATCGAAAGAACCTCGATGATCGCCCTGGCGCTGGCCCTGCCAGGCACGTTCGCCGGAAATTGGGTAGGGTTGATGCTCTATCGCCGGCTGGATGATGTCCGCTTCGACCGGATCGTGCTGGGAGTTCTGCTCGTGTCGGGCTGCGGCTTGATATGGTCGGGGCTCTAGCTTCGCGCCATATTCCGACCCCCTTGGGGACGATGATAGCTTGCACGGGCGGACGACGGGAGGTGAACGCATGCACACTGCGGCTGTACGCATCTGGGTCCTTGCCGGCGCCCTGCTGGCTGGAGCGTTCGTGGCCTTGCCGGGCACCGTGATGGCGCAGGACGAGAAGAAGGAGGCGCCACCGACAATCGTGGAAACCGAGGAGGAGAAGCTGGAGCGCGAAGGCCGGCGCAAGTGCGCGGCAGCCATCTGTTCGACGCTGCACAACAAGAAGCCGGCTGAAGGGCTGGTGTCTTGCAGCCTGCGCAAGACGTGGCGCAAGGAAGCGCTGAGCAAGATTCTGTCGAAAGCCAAGGTCTCCTGGCCATGGGGCGATGCACGCTGTGCCTCGGACATCTCAGTCGATCGCGCCCTTCTGATCAAGGCGATGGCAGGCCCGGAGATCGAGCTGCAGCTCGACCCCTACTCAACCCGCTGCGCGATCGACACCGACAAGTCCAAGTACGAGATAACCGCCGAGTTCCGCCCCAAAGTAACTTTCAAGGACGGCAAGGCCATCAAGGCGAGCCTGAACTGGGGCAAGATCGACGCCCCGACGCTCGCCACCGGCGTGCTGTGGCCGCTGACGGCGGCCGACAACAAGGTCGGCCTGCTGCAGAGCACGGTGGTCGAAGACATCAATGAGTTCATCACGACGCGATGCATGGAGGTGAAGGAGGCGTGGCAGCAGAAGTAGCAGCCTGCGCGCTCGGCGAGCGCACTGCGCCCGCGCCCGTTGCCATGCCCTGCATCGGGCGCTGGTGCGGCGGCATGCCATGAGCACCACCACGCTTCTGCTGATCAGTGCCGGCCTGATCGCCGCCGGCCTCGTGCTCGTGTGGCGCGACGTACGCAAGCGCCAGCGCGGCGCATTCGTCCTTCAGCGCGACAAGCAGAGCGCGCCGCAGGCCCTGCCGGACGTGGAGATCACCATCGCGCGTTCGGGGCCGGAGCTTCCCGCACCGACCCTGACGGCCGAAGCGGCAACCGGATTTCTCGACTCGCCGACGGTGACGAAGCGCTGGGACCTGCTGCAGCCGGTAATCACGGCTGCGCTGCGCCAGGTCAACCTTGTGCTGGCCGGCGCGCGCGTAGAGGTCGGTCCGCCGGGACCGCCGTCGCGCAGCATCAACGGCGCCTTTGGCGCCAACTGCCGTCTGCTGATCGCGGATGAGAACGTCGGGTCGCTCAGGCTGCAGGTGACGGTACACGACCAAGTGCATGCGCGGGTGAAGGCACACGGCCGGGAGGCTGCGGCGATCAATGCCAGCTCGAGCGCCCCTGTGCAGGAGTTCACGTCGGCGCGCGCGAGCGATCTGCTGTCGGAGGTCATGAAGCCTACGGCGGCGTTCGCACTTGCTGCAGAGGGCGGTGCCGCCGACCCCGAGGCGGAGGCCAGTAGCATCGGCTGGGATGCAATCGATTCCGTCGTGTCGTCGGCGCTTGCAGCTGCCGGCGGGGCGCTGGCGCAGGCCGGCGCGCACTTCGTGCCCCTCGGCCCGCCCGCATGGAACCCGGAAACGCGGCGTCATCGCCTGGCTGTGGGCATTCAGGTCAACCACAACGAGATCGCGCGCATGCACATCGAGCGCGTGGACACCGAGATGGAGGTCGCCGTCGGCGTTCAAGACGCGCGATTGGTGGACCTCGGCAGGCGCCGGCGCATTCCAATGCAGGGCATGACCACACACGCACTTGCAGAACTGATTGCCGCCTGCGCGTGGCCGGCGATAGAGCACTTCAGCCAGCCGCAGCACATCGTGTGAGGCTATCCGCCGTCGAGGCGGCGGGCCGAGCCGGCGCCAAGCAGCGAGCGGTAGGCGTTGCGGATCGTCTCGCCAACGTGCGCCTCGGTGAAGCCCTGCAGGACGCGGAGGCGCGCGGCCTTGCCCATCCGTACGCGCAGATCGGCATCGCGGGCGAGCCGTTCGAGCGCACCGGCCAGCGCTGCGGTATCGTGACCCGGAACAACGCAGCCCTCCACGTCGTCGCGCACGAACGCGCTGCCGCCGGGCACATCCGAAACGATCAGCGGCCGGCCGCAGGCAGCGGCCTCGAGAAGCGCGCGCGGCAGCCGCTGGCGCAGCCCCGGCAGGACGAGGATGTCGGCCCGGCGCCACAGCTCGCGCACGTCGGCGGGCAAGGGGTGAATGCCGACGCCGGGATGGAGACGCCAGCGCTCCAGATCGCCTTCAGCAATACCTTCGCGGTCGCGCGGCTGCTCACCATGGAGTTCGAGCCTGAGCTGAACGCCCTTCGACCAGATCGCGTCGAAGGCGCGCATCAGCACATCGAGCCCACCGTGCTGGCTGAACTCACCGACGTAGACCGCAACCGGGATATCGTTATGCGGGGGTTGCAACACCGGAAAGGTCTCCGGATCGATGCCGGCGCCACCAAGGACAGCGAAGCGCGGCCCCGGCACGACACCCCAACTGCTCAGCGTGGTGAGGTCGCCGGCATTCTCGACCAGCAGGAAGGACGTGGGCCGCCGTGCGAGTGAGGCCACCAGCCGGAGCGCGACCTTGCGATAGAGGCGCGCCGGCGCGCCGCTCTCGGCGTCGATGAGGTCAAGGTCGGGCACATGCATGACGAAGTGGCGGGAGGACACCAGCTTGGCCGCCATGGCACCGAGCGCGACTGGCCTGAAGCCGAACAGGTGGACGGCATCGGCCTCCTCATCCTCCAGGATGCGCGCGAGCCGCCAGGCGACGAGCGACTCCTGAGCGAGATTGCGCGAGAGGGCCGGCCAGTCCAAGGCGATCACGCGCACACCGAGCATCTCGACATCGCCCATGCGGCCGGTGGACTTGGTGATGACCACAACTTCGCGGGCAAGCTCGTGCAGAACGGCGATGGTGGACCGGCAGTACGCCAGCACGAACGCGTCGTCGGCGGCCAGCAGGACGATCTTGCGCGCAAGCTTGGCAAAGGGCGCGGCGCCGAAGGCAGGATCGGCAGCTCCGCCTGGCCTGACGATACCCGACATCCGATCCAACGTGCGTAAGCGGGGAAACCGGCTTGAATCCTAGACTTACGCGTCGCGCACAGGAAGGGGCCGTGCGCACTCATCCACTGCAAGCGACCAAGATTTGGCATAATGGGGTGATCGAAGGCTCAAGCGACCGGCTGCCATGTCGCACGTGCCATTCCCGAGAAGCGGAGTCCGGAACTCATGTCCATCGATGCAAGGCCCACTGTTTCCGAGCCGGACGACGATCCCTACCTTTGGCTGGAGGACATCGACGGCACGCGGGCGCTGGCCTGGGTGGATGCACAGAACAAGGCAACGCTGGCAAAATTCTCGACCGCTGCCACGACACGCGACCGCGATACGCTGGCGGCCATCCTCGACCGGCCTGACAACATCCCCTATGTGACGCGCCGCGGAGCACACCTCTACAATTTCTGGAAGGACGCCGCCAATCCGCGCGGTCTATGGCGGCGCACCACGCTGGAGAGTTTCCGGAGTCCAGCGCCGGAGTGGGACATCCTGCTCGATGTCGATGATCTCGCCCGGCGTGAGAGCGAGGACTGGATCTGGCACGGGGCCGCAACGCTGCCCAAGACCCATGACCGCGCCATCCTGTCGTTGTCGCGTGGCGGCAGCGATGCGGCAGTGCTGCGGGAGTTCGATCTCGCAAGAAAAGCGTTCGTGAGCGGGGGCTTTCATCTGCCCGAGGCGAAGGGCGGCGCAGACTGGCTCGACAAAGACACGCTCGTGGTGTCGAGCGCCTACGGCGGCGAAACCATGGCCACCAAGTCCGGCTACTCACGCACCGTGCGGCTGTGGCGGCGCGGGGCCGATATCGCCAACGCGCCGATCCTGCACGAGACGACGGTGGAGAGCATGGGCCTTTGGGCCTCCGTCGACCGCACGCAGGCAAGCGAGACCATCTGGTTCGTGGACAAGCCGGGGTTTTTCGACACCATTGTGTGGAAGGGCGACCGGACAGGATCCGAGATCAAGCTCGACCTGCCGACCGATACAACGCCCGACTTCTACCGCGATTGGCTGGTGGTGAAGCGCCGCACGCCGTGGACTGTCGGCGGCCGTACGCATGCGCCGGATACGCTGCTCGGCATCACGCTTTCAGCATTCCTCGAGGGGGATCGCAATTTCCAGGTTCTGTTCGAGCCAGGCGATAGGCGCGCGCTACAAGGCCTCTTCTGGAACGAAGGGGAGCTGGTGCTGTCGGTCCTCGATGAGTTGAGGCCGGTGTTCGAGGTGCTAAGGCCCTCAGCCGCCGGGTGGACTAGGTCCAAGCTGCCAGGGCTGCCGGAGATCGGCGTCGTCAATGTCTGGCGCCTGGACATGGAGGAAACCGAAGGCAACGGCGATCTGCTGGCCAACGCGCAGGACCCGATCACGCCGTCGACGCTGTCGCTGATCGAGCCCGGCAAGACGCCTGTGATCCTCAAGCAAGCGCCCAAGACCTTCAGGGCGGATGGACTGCTGGTGACGCAGCACGAGGCGGTGTCGGTCGACGGCGAGCGCATTCCCTACGTGCAGGTTGGGCCGCAGAAAGAGACGGGCGACGCGCCGGTGCATTTGACGGGCTACGGCGGCTTCGGGTTGCCGAGCCTGCCCTACTACGGCTCGGCCGTCGGCAAGCTGTGGCTAGAGCGCGGCGGCACCCACGTGGTTGCCAACATTCGCGGCGGCGGCGAGTTCGGGACGCGCTGGCACGATGCGGGGCGGCTCGACAAGAAGCCGCGCTCGCACGACGACTTCGCGGCCGTGGCAGCCGACCTCGTGAAGCGCGGCGTGACGCAGCCCCAGCGCATCGCCGCCGAGGGCGGGTCCAACGGCGGCATCCTGATCACCAACATGCTGACGCGCTATGCGGACCGCTTCGGCGCGCTGTTCTGCACGATCCCGCTGATCGACATGCGCCGCTACAGCAAGCTGCTGGCCGGCGCGAGCTGGATTGCTGAATACGGCGATCCCGACAAGCCGGAGGAGTGGGCCTTCCTGCAGGCGTACTCGGCCTATCACCAGGCGGTGCCGGGCAAGCGTTACCCGCCGATCCTGATCGCCACCACGCGCAAGGACGATCGCGTGCACCCAGGTCATGCGCGCAAGATGACGGCGAAGCTGCAGGCGATGGGATACGAAGCCTATCTGTACGAGCCAGCCGCCGGTGGGCATGGCTACGGCAAGGACAACCTGGAGACGGCGAGCTTCATCGCGGTGGGCTACACGTTCCTGCGCGACAAGATCGGGTTCTCGGCGGCAGGCGCTTAGAGCAGGTTTGCGCAGCATGTCATCCCGGAATTGCGCGTCAGCCCAATATCCGGGACCCAGGGCTGCAGATGGCGTTGGTGCTTGTGGCCCTGGGTCCCGGCTCTCGCTGCGCTCGGCCGGGATGACAGGGTTGGCGGTGTCCGAATTCGCTTGGAGCAGAGCGCCCGAAATGGATCGGGCATCCGGACGGGGGGCTGGCCGGATGCCCGAGAGACCGAGGCAAGGGGAGGCCTATTCCGCCTCGGTCTGACAGGAACGCACGGGGGAAGCGCGATCCGTCGTCCTAGCGCTGACCGGCGAACCGGTGGCCGCGATGGTGGCCGGGGCCGCCCCTCCGTTCGAGGACGATGTTTGCGACCGCCTTCTGGTCGTCACTCAGTGAGGCGTAGAAGGGACGCAGAACCTCGGCATAGGCCTTCAAACGCTCCGCGCGCTGCACAAGGCGCTGGCTCGACTGGTCGATCCTATCAGGCAAGGCCTCACGCGAGGCGCGGCGCTCCTCGCGGGTCATGCCGCGGCGCTCTGCCCGCTTCTGGCGCCACTCATCGCGAAGCTTCTGGCGGTCGGCGAAATCGGCGCGCATCTTGGCCTCGACCGGCTCCCAGAGCCTGAGCTGCTCGGGGGTGAGCTTGAGCGAGGTCTTGATCATGGCGACGCGGCCATCGAGCAGGCTGGCGCGTACCTCGGGCGAGGGGCCGCGCGGCTGCCGGGGTTGCTCGGTACGGGATTGAGCAAAGACGGCGGCGACAGGCAGCGATGCAACCAGCACAGCCGGGATCGCGAACTTGGCAAATCGGTTCATTGGGCGCCTCTCGGTTTGTCTCGGGCCGTGATCGTTCAGGAGAACGGCGGATGAAGGGCGGCCCGTCGCAAACGGAGGTTAAAAGGCGTTCATGCGGGGGTGTTGGGTACGCCTCGCACCTATCGCCGCAACCTTCTGGACTCCCCTCCCCAAAACGGGGAGGGGGAAGCGCGCGCGGCGAAGTCGAGACAAATCAGCCAAGGATACCAGGGAGATCGAGGCCGTTGGCCTTGGCGCAGGCGATGGCGTCGTCGTAGCCGGCGTCGGCGTGGCGCATGACGCCGGTCGCGGGGTCGTTCCACAGCACACGCTCCAGGCGGCGAGCAGCATCCGGGGTGCCGTCGCAAACGACCACCATGCCAGCGTGCTGCGAATAGCCGATGCCGACGCCGCCGCCGTGGTGGAGGGAGACCCAGGTGGCGCCGGAGGCGCAGTTCAGCAGCGCATTGAGCAGGGGCCAGTCGGACACCGCATCAGAGCCGTCGCGCATGGCCTCGGTCTCCCGGTTTGGGCTGGCGACGGAGCCAGAGTCGAGATGGTCGCGGCCGATGACGATGGGGGCCTTCACCTCGCCCTTGGCCACCATCTCGTTGAATGCGAGGCCGAGGCGGTGGCGGTCGCCGAGACCGACCCAGCAGATGCGTGCGGGCAAGCCCTGGAACTTGATGCGCGACTTGGCCATGTCGAGCCAGTTGTGCAGGTGCGGGTTGTCCGGCATCAGCTCTTTTACGCGGGCGTCGGTGCGGTAGATGTCCTCCGGATCACCTGAGAGCGCGGCCCAGCGGAAGGGCCCGATGCCGCGGCAGAACAGCGGGCGGATGTAGGCAGGGACGAAGCCGGGGAAGTCAAAGGCGTTGCCCACGCCCTCGTCCAAGGCCATCTGGCGGATGTTGTTGCCGTAGTCGACGGTGGGGATGCCGCGCTTGTGGAACTCCAGCATCGCGCGCACGTGCTCGGCCATGGATTTTTTCGCGGCCTGCTCGACGCCCTTGGGATCGGCGCTGCGCCGGTTCTCCCAGTCCGCCAGCGACCAGCCTTTGGGCAGATAGCCGTTGATGGGATCGTGCGCGGAGGTCTGGTCGGTGACGAGGTCGGGCCGCACGCCGCGGCGCACCAGCTCAGGGAAAATATCCGCCGCGTTGCCGAGCAGGCCGATGGAAGTTGCCTTGTTGGCCTTGCAGGCCTCATCGATCATCGCCAGCGCTTCGTCGAGCGTCTTTGCCTGTGTATCGAGATAGCCGGTGCGAAGGCGCATCTCGATACGGCTCGGCTGGCATTCGACCGCTAGCATCGAGGCGCCGGCCATCACTGCGGCCAGCGGCTGCGCGCCCCCCATGCCGCCGAGGCCGGCGGTGAGAATCCATTTGCCGGCGAGGCTGCCGCCGTAGTGGCGGCGGGCCGCCTCCACGAACGTCTCGTAGGTGCCCTGCACGATGCCCTGGCTGCCGATGTAGATCCAGGAGCCGGCCGTCATCTGGCCGTACATCATCAGGCCCTTGCGATCGAGCTCGTTGAAGTGCGAGAGCGTCGCCCAGTGCGGCACGATGTTGGAGTTGGCGATCAGCACGCGCGGGGCGTCGGCGTGCGTGCGGAAGATGCCGACGGGCTTGCCGGACTGCACCAGCAGCGTCTGGTCGCCGTCGAGTTTGCGCAACGAGGCGACGATGCGATCGAAGCTCTCCCAGTCACGCGCGGCGCGGCCAATGCCGCCATAGACGACGAGCTCGCCGGGCTTCTCGGCAACGTCGGGGTCCAGGTTGTTCATGAGCATGCGCAGCGGCGCCTCGGTGAGCCAGCTCTTGGCTGTGAGGTTGGTGCCGTGGGGCGCGCGGATTTTGCGGGCGTTGTCGATGCGGGTCATGTGGGTCTCGCTGTGCCGTTTTCGGCGAAATGCAGGCAGGTTTCCAGGATTGCGCGCAGGGTTAGGCGGATATCGGCCGCATACCCGGGATCGAACGGTACGGGCCAGTTGCTTTCATCAACCGGGCCGACCGGCTCGCGCATGTAGCCGCGGCAGGCAAGCTCCATCTGCACGGCGTGCACGCCCTCGTCCGGTTTGCCGTACTGGCGCGTGATGTGGCCGCCCTTGAAGCGGCCGTTGACGACGGCTGAGAAGCGGCTGGCGCAGGCGATGGCGGCGACCGGTTCGGCGAGATCGACGTCGCAGGAGGCACCCGCGTTGGTGCCGATGTTCATCACCGGCAACTCGCCGGGAAACAGGCGCGGGATAATCGAGCGGATGGAGTGGCAGTCGTAGAGCGCAACGCGAGTGTGCTTGCCGCGCAGGCGGGCGATCTCGGCGGCGAGAGCGGCGTGGTAAGGCGCGAAATAGGTGGCCTTGCGCCGCTCGATCTCGTTCGTGTCGGGCGCCTGACCGGGCTTCCACAAAGGCTCGCCATCGAAGGTTGTGGTGGGTGCCAGCTCGGTCGTGTTCTGGCCGGGGTAGAGGGAGACGCCCGAGGGATCGCGATTGACGTCGATGACGGTACGGGAGATCGCGGTATGGATGACGGTGGCGCCGAGGTCGCGGGCGAAGGCGTAGAGTCGGTCGATCCACCAGTCGGCATCCTTGCGGGCGAGCCAGGGGGAGACGCAGCGGCTCTCGATATCGGGCGGAAGGTCGGTGCCGGTGTGCGGAAAGCTGACGATCAGCGGTGCACCCCGCTGCTCGACGGTGAGCCACGAAGGGTAGTTGGGCATCAGCACCCTCCATTGTCATCCCGGCAGGTGTTGCCGGGATCCAGCGACCAACAAGCGCCGGAGCAAGCTGATGGATGAATCCCGGGGACAAGCCCCGGGATGACAGCATTGGTCATCACGCCCACACCTCCGGCAGCGGGATGCCTGCCGCATTCATCACCGCGCCGGAGCGGATGAGATCGGCGGCGGCGGCGATATCGGGGGCAAGATAGCGGTCGTCGTCGAGGTGTGGAACCTGCGCACGAACAAGTGAGCGCACGCGCTCCAACGGCGCGCTGGAGGCGAGGGGCGCGTGGAAGTCGCAGCCCTGGCAAGCGGCGAGCAGCTCGATTGCGAGAATGTTGGCGAGGTTCTCGGCCATCGGCAGGAGGCGGCGCGCGGCGTGCGCGGCCATGGACACGTGATCCTCCTGGTTGGCAGAGGTGGGGATGGTGTCGATGCTGGCCGGCACGGCGCGCTGCTTGTTCTCAGCGACGAGGGCGGCCGCCGTCACCTGCGGAATCATGAAGCCGGAGTTGAGGCCGGGCTTCGGCGTAAGGAACGCGGGCAGGCGCGACAGCGCCGGATCGACGAGCATGGCGATGCGACGCTCGGCGAGCGAGCCGATCTCGCACACGGCGAGTGCGATCATGTCGGCGGCGAGAGCCACGGGCTCGGCGTGGAAGTTTCCGCCCGAGAGCGAGGCACCGTCCTCGGCAAAGATCAGCGGATTGTCGGAGACGCCGTTGGCCTCGTCGGCGAGCACGCCCGCGACGTGGCGCAGGGTGTCGAGCGCGGCACCCATCACCTGCGGCTGGCAGCGCAGGCAGTAGGGGTCCTGCACGCGGTCGTCGCCGACGAGGTGCGAGGCGCGGATGGCACTACCGGCCATCAGGCGGCGGAGTGCGTTGGCGCAGTCGATCTGGCCGCGGTGGCGACGCAGAGCGTGGATGCGGGCGTCGAAGGGCGCGTCGGAGCCCTTGGCGGCCTCGGTGGAAAGCACGCCGGTGATGAGCCCGGCTCGCAGCAGATCGGTGGCGGCGAACAGCGCGGCGAGGGCATAGGCGGTGGAGAATTGCGTACCGTTGAGAAGGGCAAGACCTTCTTTGGGACCGAGGGCGAGCGGCGAGAGGCCGGCATCGCTCAAGGCCTGCGCGGCGGGCACGCGGCTGCGCGCGGTTTCGATCTCGCCGACGCCGAGCATGGCGGCCGTCATGTGTGCGAGCGGGGCGAGATCGCCGGAGGCACCGACCGAGCCCTGGCTCGGCACGACAGGGATCAGGTCGTTAGCCAGCATGGCTTCGAGGAAGGCAAGCGTTTGCGGACGGACGCCGGAGGCGCCCTGGCCGAGGCTTGCAAGCTTGAGGACCATCATCAGGCGCACGACCGCGCGCGGCGTAGGCTCGCCGACACCGGCGGCATGGGAGAGCACGATGTTGCGTTGGAGCTGGGCGAGGTCTGCCGCCTCGATGCGGACGCTGGCGAGCTTCCCAAAGCCGGTGTTGATGCCGTAGACAGGATCGCCCTTGGCGATGATGGCATCGACGACCCGTGCGCTAGCTTCGACGCGCGCAACGCAAGCGGGATCGATGGACACGGCCGCGCCGCTGTGAATCGCGCGCCAGACGCCGAGCCCGAGCGCCGTGCTGCCGACCTTGATGGGCGAGGCGGTCACTGCCCTCTCCACACACGTGCGTGCAGAGGATTGAAGCCGATGCGGTAGGGCAGCTCCGCCAGGCGTTCGACGTTCCAGATGGCAAGGTCGCAGGACTTGCCGGCCTCGAGCGTGCCGATCTCGGACTGGCGGCCGAGCGCGTGCGCGGCTTCGCGCGTCACAGCGGCAATGATCTCATCGACGGTGAGACGAAACAGCGTTGCCGCCATGTTCATGGTGAGAAGGAGGGACGTGAGCGGGGACGAGCCGGGGTTGGAGTCGGTTGCGATGGCGATGCGCGTGCGGTGCTTGCGGAAGAGGTCGACCGGCGGCTTTTGCGTCTCGCGGATGAAATAGAAGGCGCCGGGCAGCAGCACCGCGACGGTTCCGGCCTTGGCCATGGCGGCGGCACCGGCCTCGTCGGCATGCTCCAGATGATCGGCCGAGAGCGCGCCATAGCGGGCAGCAAGCGTCGCACCGCCGAGATTGGAGAGCTGGTCGGCATGCAGTTTCACAGGGAGGCCGAGGCGTTTCGCCACCTCGAACACGCGCGCGGTCTGCCCGCCGCTGAAGGCGATCCCCTCCATGAAGGCGTCGACGGCATCGGCAAGCTTCTCAGCGGCGATGGCGGGCAGCATCTGGGCGCAGAGGCGGGCGATGTACTTGTCCTTGTCGCCGTCCGCTTCCGGCGGGAGGGCGTGCGCACCGAGGAACGTAGTGGTGACGGAGACGGGTCGCCGATTGCCCAGAGCGCGGGCGGCGCGGAGCTGGCGGGCCTCTGTTTCCGTTTCCAGGCCGTAGCCGGACTTGATCTCAATGGTGGTGACGCCCTCGGCCAGCAGCGCATCGAGGCGCGGCAGGGCCTGCGCGACCAGTTCCTCCTCGGACGCGGCACGTGTTGCCTTGACGGTGGAAAGAATACCGCCGCCGGCACGCGCGATCTCCTCGTAGGTGGCGCCGCCGAGGCGCAGCTCGAACTCGTGCGCGCGGTTGCCGCCATAGACGAGGTGGGTGTGGCAGTCGATAAGCCCCGGTGTGATCCAGCGGCCTTCGGCATCGATGCGCTCGGTGGCTTCAAGCGCAGGCTGCTCGGACTGCGGGCCAACCCAGGCGACGCGGCCATCCCTGGCGGCGATGGCGCCGCCCTCGATGAGGCCGAGACCAGGCCGCGCCGGATCGAGCGTGGCGATGCGCGCATTCGTCCAGAGACGGTCAACTTTCATCGTGTCTCATCTCACCCAACTCTCCCCATTCTGAAGTAGAATGGGAAGCGGGAACAGGACAGAGATTATGCACCACGTTTTTGTCGACCAAGCCTTGCTGGAAACCGGCTGGCGGCGCGATGTGCTGATCGGCATCGACGGGCGGACGATTGCTTCGATCGAGACAGATGTTGCAACGCCTGCGGGCGCAGAGCGGTTCGCCGGTGCAGCAGTGCCCGGCGTCGCCAACGTGCACAGCCACGCATTCCAGCGCGCGATGGCGGGGCTCGCGGAGCGGCGGGGGCCCGACGACGACGATTTCTGGACGTGGCGCGAGGTGATGTACCGTTTCCTCGCACAGCTAACGCCGGACGATGTCGAAGCGATTGCAGCGATGGCGTATGTGGAGATGCTCGAGTCGGGCTTCACCGCCATCGGCGAGTTTCACTACCTGCACAACGCGCCGGACGGGGCACGCTATGCCGACCCAGCCGAGATGGGCGCGCGCATCGTGGCCGCCGCGAAGACGACGGGCATCAACCTCGCGCTGCTGCCGAGCTTCTACGCACATGGAGGGTGCGGCGGCCGGCCGCCGACGCCAGGGCAGACACGGTTCATCTCGGGCCTCGATAGCTTCTCGACCTTGCTGGAAGCAAGCCGGCGGCATGTGGCGCGGCTCGACGGCGCCGTGCTCGGGCTGGCGCCGCATTCGCTGCGCGCGGTCGATGCGCCGGAGCTGGCCGCGCTGCTGGGCCGGTGGACGGAAGGGCCGGTGCACATTCATGCGGCGGAGCAAACGCGCGAGGTGGACGAATGCCTGGCCTGGTCGGGCGCGCGGCCGGTGCAGTGGCTGCTCGACAATGCCGACGTGAACAGGCGCTGGTGCCTGATCCACTGCACGCACATGACGGACGACGAGAGCCGGCGCCTGGCAAAGTCCGGGGCGGTCGCTGGCCTGTGTCCGATCACGGAAGCCAACCTGGGCGACGGCATCTTCGAAGCCCAGCGCCATCTCGATGCCGGCGGACGTCTCGCTGTCGGCTCCGACAGCAACGTCCGTATCGCGCTCAACGAGGAGCTGCGCACGCTGGAGTACGGCCAGCGCCTACGCGAGCGCCGCCGCAACCGGCTGGGATCGGAAGGGGAATCCATCGGCCGGCATCTGTTCGACGTCGCACGCCGCGGCGGCGCGCAGGCGCTCGGGCTGAAGAGCGGTGCGCTTGCCGCCGGGCACACGGCAGATATCGTCGTGCTGGATCTGGCACACCCGGCGCTCGCCGCCCGTCGCGAGGACGCCATCCTGGATAGCTGGAGCTTTGCCGCAGGCGACGGCGTGGTTCGCGACGTTATCGCCGGAGGCCATACTGTCGTGCGCGACCGGGCGCATATTCGACGTGGCGAAATTTCCCGCCGGTTCACCGCCGCCATGGACAGCCTCGCGGACCGCAGCTGATCCCGCGCAATGCGCGCGAGACGCAGCAACCCAGAATCTGCAGTCCATGTCACCGCCGGGACATCCGTGTGCGGATACGGACTGATATTGTGACGCTCACTGTATTTCGCGTGGGCTGCCCAGGCCTTGCGCGTCCGATCCCGGTGCGGGGTGGCGGTCGCAAGACCGCCTCAGGGCCACGGAGACCTTGAGCGTTTCCGTGGCCCACGACCGGTCGACAAAGCATCTGCTCACCCCCATTATCGCGAGAGCTTTCAAGCCATCGGAGGTTCACAGGTGCAGGGCACCGCGATCGCGGGCGTACTCGGCAAGACGGCGTTGTTCGGTTCGCTTTCCCAGGCGGACCGGCTGCAAGTGGCGGGACGCCTGAGACCGGTGAGTTTCAAGGCGGGCCAGACGATCTTTTCGCGCGGAGATGCGGGCACCGAGATTTTCATCGTGACCGAGGGCCGGGTACGGCTGTCCGTGCTGTCGGCGGAAGGGCGTGCGCTTTCGTTCAAGCTGGCGGGCCCTGGCGACATCTTTGGCGAGGTCGCCGTGCTGGACGGGGGCACCAGATCCGCGGACGCCATTGCCGTGACGCGCGTGGCGGCTCTGGCGCTGGCGCAAGCGCGCATCGAGCAGCTACTGGCCTCCAACCCGCGCGTGGCCCGCGCGGCGATCGCCTACCTGTGCGGACGGCTGCGGCAAACCAGCGAGCAGGCGGAATCCATTGCGCTGCACCCGATCGAGGTGAGGATCGCGCGCTTCCTGCTGGCGCGCTTGAAGGTTCGCGATGGGTCGCGCGAGGCCGCCAAGATCACGGTCGACCTTGGTTTGACGCAAGGTGAGCTCGCATCGCTGGTTGGCGCCAGCCGGCAGAAGGTCAATGCCGCGCTCGCCACCCTCGACGCAGTGGGTGCCGTAAAACGGGCCGGCAAGCAGTTCGTCTGCAGCCCGGCCCAGCTTATGCGGCTGACGACATCCGCAGGGTCCGATGCCTGAGCGCCGGCACGCGCGGCGTGGCGATATTCTCCGCCGCGAACGACGTGCACCACCTTTCGCGGCAGCCTCGGGTGCTGTTATGATCTGTCACTCAGGTGACAGGGACGCATGACGCATACGTCACCGGCACCCCCTGCGGAACGCCGGCAGCTGACAGTACTGTTCTGCGACGTGGTCGGCTCGACCGCCCTGTCATCGCGTCTCGACCTGGAAGACCTGCGCGACGTGCTCGCCATATTCCAGCGGCAGTCGACGGCGGTGATCGAAGCCGAGCGCGGCAGGGTTGCGCGTTACCAGGGTGACGGGGTCCTGGCCTGTTTCGGCTATCCGTCCGCGAGCGAGGACGATGCGGAGCGCGCCGTGCGTGCGGCGCTGTCACTGGCGCGCGGGATCGAGGCCGCGGTCGCACCCGAGGGCAGGCTGGCGGTGCGCATCGGCATCGCGACGGGCGTGGTGGTGGCGGGCGAACTGCTGCAGTCGGAGGTCGCGGACAATCCGTCGGTCGTGGGCGAGACGCCCAATCTGGCGGCGCGCCTGCAAGCTCTTGCTGAGCCGGGCGCGATCGTCGTCGACGAGGCCACGCGCCGCCTTACGGGCGATCTGTTCGCCTACCGCGATCTCGGTTTCCTCGCGATTGGTGGGCTGACGGAGCCGGTACGCGTCTGGCGGGCCGTGAGCGATGGCCCCACCGCGAGCCGTTTCGAGGCGCTCCGCTCGCGCAACCTGCCGCTGGTCGGCCGCAGGAGCGAGTTGGGCGCGCTCGTCCAGCGCTGGGCGGCGGCAAAAACCGGCCACGGCCAGATCGCCGTGATTTCCGGTGATGCTGGCATCGGCAAGTCGCGGGTGGCCTACGAGCTGACAAGCAGGGTGAAGGCCGACACGCCGGTGCCTCTCGCGCTGCGCTACTACTGCTCGCCGCATCACCAGACGAGCCCGCTGCACCCCATTGTCGACTGGCTACGGCGCGCGGCCCGCTTCGATCGCGCCGACGCCCAAAGCGTGGGTCGCCTGCAACCGCTGTTGCCGCAGGGGAGCGAGGACGAGCGGATTGGCGCGGAAATCCTGACGCAGATGCTGGCGGCCCCTGCCGGCGGCGGGGACCAGCTTCCGCACGACGGGCGCCGCACGCGCGAACTCCTGCTCAAAGCGATCGTCGCCACGCTGCGGCGCCTTTCCAGTGCGCAGCCGACGCTGATTATAGTCGAGGACGCACACTGGCTGGATCCCACATCGCGCGATCTGCTCGATATGCTGGTGGGCGAGGTTCTAGCGTGGCCGGTGCTGCTCGTGATCACGGCGCGGCAGGATTTCCAGCCGGCGTGGCGCTATGCATCGCATGCCACGCTCATGGAGCTGGGGCCAATTGCAGTCGAAGACGCAGAGGCGCTGATCCGGCAGGTGCCCGGCGGCGGCGACCTCCCCACCGAGGTGGTGCACAGCATCGCGCAGCGCGCGGATGGCGTGCCGCTCTATATCGAAGAACTGACGAAAACCGTCATCGTCGCGGCCGGCCGCACGCCGCAGGAGCAGTTCGCGATTCCCTCCAGCCTGCACGCGTCGCTGCTGGCGCGGCTGGACAGGCTCGGACCGGCGCGTGAGGTCGCCAGCGTGGCAGCCGTGATCGGCCGCAGGTTCACCGTGCCTCTGCTGCATGCGGCTATCCCGGAGCGGTCGCGCGACGGCATCGAGAGCGCGTTGCGGGTCTTGACCGACAACGATGTTGTAGTGGCGGCGGAGCCGGGTGCCTCCGACGCCTACATGTTCCGGCATGCGTTGATCCAGGATGCGGCCTACGACCGGCTGCTGCGGCATGAGCGCCGGGCGCTGCACGAGCGCGTGGCCAACGCGCTGAGCGCCACAATGCCAGAGGTGGCCGCGGGGCAACCCGAGATCGTGGCGGATCATTTTGCGAAAGCAGGATTGTCGGAGCCCGCGGCGCGGACCTGGCTGCAAGCAGGCAGAAGCGCGTCGCAGCGATGGGCCCTGAGGGAGGCCATTCGCCACGCCTCCGAAGGCCTGCGGCTCGCCACGACGCTTCCAGACGATGCCAACCGCAAACGTCTCGAGCTCGAGCTGCACATGGTGCTGGCACCAGCGACCATGGCCGCGCACGGTTATGCCGCCGAAGAGAGCCGCAAGGCGTTCGCGCATGCCGCTCCGCTGGTTCCCGCGGCCGGCGATGTCGACGAGCGCCAGCTCTTCCTGCTCGGCCTATTCAACGTGCACTACGGCCGTGCGGAACTCGGCGAGGCGATGGCTGTGGCGCGCGAATACTTCGCTCTCAGCCAGCAGCACGGCAAGAATGCCGGTCGCGCCCACGGTTTGCTGGCACAGACGCATGCCGCGCTCGGCGAGTTCGTCGACGCCGACGAAGAGTTCGAGCGCAGCCTGGACATCTTCGCGCGCGACAGCGACGCGGGAACGCCGCTCTATAACTTCGGCAGCCAGCACGTGATCTCGCTCGCGCTGAGCGGCGGACTGCAGTTCGGCCTCGGCAAGCCCGACCTAGGCAAGGCGAGGATGGCGGAGGCCGTGGAGCGGGCCGAGCACCACGGCCATGTGCTGGCCATCGCACTGGCGCGCGTCACGCAGCTGCTCACGCCGATCCCGGGCGGCATCGAGCCGAACCTCGAGGCGGCCGAAGCCCTCGTTGCCTACTGCGCGCGCTTCGGACTGAAGAACTTCGAGGCCTGGGCCCGCTTCGCGCAAGGTGCCATCCTGGCGAGACTCGGCGAGACCCGGCGAGCGGTGACCGTCGTACAGGCCGCCATCGACGCCGCTGAAGCCATGAATTCGCGCCTGTTCCGGCCGGTGCATCTCGCCACACTGGCGTCGGCGCACGCGCGGCTGGGCGAGCTTGCAACCGCGCTCGATCTCGTGGGCCAAGCGTTCCGGGTCGCGGAGCAAACCGGAGAGCGGCGGGCAAACTCGGCGCTCTGGCGCCTGCAGAGCGAAATCCTGTTTGCCGCGGGCCGCCGCAAGGAAGCCCGGGAGGCCCTGGTGCAGGCCCTCAGGACGGCCGAAGGGCAAAGGGCCGTGACGGAAGCCGAGCGCGCAAAACGCGCGCTGGAGAAGCTGGATGCCGCAACGCCACGAAGCGGCTGATACGGACCGACCCCATACTAATGCACTAACCAGTTACTTACTTGTTGACTGCCTCCGCGCCTGTGGACCAGAATGCAACAAGCAACAATTCCGGCGCGCCCAACGCGACCGAGCCGTATCCGTTCGAGGAAGAACCAGGAGGAAACGATGCTGAGGCGAAGCCTTGTCTTGAGTTTTGCGGCGGTTGCCGCACTGAGCTGGGCCGCTGGGCCGTCAAGCCAAGCTCAGGCACAATGGAAGCCCGACAAGCCGGTCACCATCATTGTGCCTTGGGCAGCCGGCGGATCGACCGACCAGGTCACGCGCCTTGCGGCCGTGGAAATCGAGAAGGCGCTGAACCAGAAGGTCGTGATCGTCAACCAGGGCGGCGCCTCGGGCTCGATCGGAACCAAGAATGCGATGTCGGCTCCGCGGGACGGCTACACCTGGACGGCCGGCGCCGCCAAGGATATCGGCACCTACATCGTCAGCGGACTGCTCGATACCAAGATTGCCGACTGGCGCCTGTACCTTAGCGTCATCAATGTGTCGGTGCTGGGCGTCAACCCGCAGCTTCCCTACAAGTCTGCCAACGACCTGATCGCAGCCATGAAGGCAAAGCCCGGCCAGGTGTCGGTTGCGACCGCGGGCGTCAACTCTTCGGGCCACGCGGCCATCGAGGCATTCACACGCGCGCTCGGACTGCAGTACAAGCACGTGACCTATGACGGCGGCAACCCGGCTGTCATCGCGGTTGTATCCGGCGAAGCCGAAGTCACGACGCAGCTCGCGGTGGAGCAGGCCAACATGATCCGCGCCAAGCGCCTCAATCCGCTTGCCGTGCTGTCCGACCGGCCGCTGGAGCTCGACGGCTACGGCACCGTGCCGCCGATCACCAAGGACGTGCCGAGCTACCGGCCTGACGCCAACTACTTCGGTATTTTCGTGCCGAAGGACGTGCCGGCGCCCGTGCTGGCCGAACTGGATCGCATCTGGACCCAGGTGATTCCGAACTCCGAAGCGATGAAGAAGTATGCCGTTACCAACGGCGCCGTGTTCGCTCCGGTGCATGGCGACGAGGCGGTGAAGGCAGCCATGCCGGCCATCCGCGCAACCGCCTGGCAGCTGCACGACGCCGGCAAGTCGAAGGTCGCGCCGGATACGGTCGGCATTCCGAAGCCCTGATAGCGCAGGGAAGCGGGGACCGTGAACGGTCCCCGCTCACACCTCATGGACGACGAAAGACCGTCGGCACGCGCCGACCTGCTCGCAGGGCTGGCATTTCTCGCCGTCAGCATCGCCATCGTCATCGGATCCTTGATGATGGACCGGCTGGAGCGCCTGCAAGCCACCATCTATACGGCACCCGGGCTGGTTCCCGGCATTCTCGGCGTGATGCTGGCGCTTATGGCTGTACTCCTCATCGTGCGTGCCGTGCGCGGCGGTGCGCTGTCGGAAGCCCGGCCGTCGATCGATTGGCGGCAACACTGGCGGCTTGCCGTCTCGCTTATCCTTTGCCTCGGATTCGCGATCGTCCTGGTAGGCCACGGCATGCCGTTCTGGCTCGCCGCGGCGACATACATCGCGGTGTTCCTGCTGATCTTCCAGTTCGAGGAGCGCCGCCGCGACGGGACCGTACTGAAAGGCATCGCCTTTGCGATCGTCTACGGACTGATCGCGGGCCTTGCCATCCACCACCTCTTCCAGGACGTGTTCCTGGTGCGTCTGCCCTGAGGCCTCCCCGATGCTGGACGGACTTGCAGGCTTTGCCTCCGCGCTCGCCGGCTTTCTGAAGCCGCTTCCCATTTTTGTCGCCCTCGTGTCGAGCCTGGTGGGGTTCGTGGTCGGCGCCCTGCCGGGCCTGACGGCGACCATGGCCATCGCCCTGATGACCACGCTGACGCTGTCGATGCCGTCGGAGCTGGCGCTGCTGGTTCTGGTGTGCACCTATGTCGGCGCCATCTACGGGGGCAGCCGCAGCGCCATCCTTCTCAACATTCCCGGCACCCCAGCCTCGGCCGCATCCTGCCTCGACGGCTACGCACTGGCGCAGCAGGGCCGCGCCGGGCACGCCATGGGCATCGCGACGTCCGGATCGGTGCTGGGCACGTGGATCGGCATGTTCTTTCTCGCGCTGTTCACGCCGGTGCTGGGCGAGATGGCATTGAAGTTCCAGGCCTACGAGTTCTTCTGGCTCGCCGTGTTCGGCGTGGTGATCTCGGGCAACCTGACCGGCAACGACCCCCTCAAGGGATGGATGGCGGGCTTCGCTGGCCTGTTCGTCGCAACCATTGGCCAGGACGGGCTGTTCGCGCACGACCGCTTCACGTTCGGCATCTTCGACCTGTCGGGCGGCATCTCCCTGGTGCCGGCCCTGGTCGGCGCGTTCGGCTTTGCCGAGGTGCTCACCGTCATGCAGGAGCCGGTGCGCAAGGGCATCATCAACGCGTTCGACTCGGTGATCCCGCGCATCCGCGACGTCACGCAGTACTGGCGCACCGTGATCCGCTCGGGCCTGATCGGCACCGGCATCGGCATCGTGCCGGGCGTCGGCGAGGACGTGGCGGCCTGGAGCAGCTACGCCGCCGCCAAACGCGCCAGCAAGGAGCGCGAGAAGTTCGGCAAAGGCTCGGTGGAAGGCCTGATGGCGGCGGAGACCGGCGACAACGCCTGCGTGCCGGGCGCCATGATCCCCGTGCTGGCGCTGGCCGTGCCGGGCTCCGCGCCGGCCGCGGTGCTGATGGCGGCGATGCTGATCCACGGCATCAATCCGGGCCCGCTCATCATGGTGGAGAACCCAACCTTCGTGTACCAGGTCGTGGCCATGATGTTCCTCGCCAGCGTGGGCATCCTGATCTACGGCCTGACGCTGACGCGACCGCTGATCAGCATCCTGCAGTTTCCCAAGCTGCTGATCATGCCGGTGGTATTCGTGCTGTGCGTGGTCGGCTCCTACGCGCTGGCGCAAAGGATGTTCGACGTCTACGTGATGCTGGCATTCGGCGTGATCGGCTACGTCATGCGGCGACTGAATTTCCCGATGGCGCCACTGGTGCTCGGCATCGTGCTCGGCGATCTCCTGGAGAAGAACCTGCGCCGCGGGCTCGTCTTGCAGGATGGCGACCTGACCGCGTTCTTCACGCGGCCGATCAGCTTCGTGATGTTCCTGCTGGTGGCGGCGACCATCCTGTCGAACGTGCCGTTCATCTACAACGGCGTCGCGCGGGCCTGGCGCGGCCTGACCGGCGGGCTCAGGCCTAGCGCGTGACATGCTGATCTCTCTCTGCAACGAGGTGATCCGGGAGTTGGACTTCGCGCGGCAATGCGCGTTCGCCCGCCAAGCGGGCTATGACGGGCTCGAGGTCGCGCCGTTCACGCTGGCGGAGGAGCCGCATCGGCTGAGTGCCGCGCGGCGGGCGGAGGTGCGACGGGCTGCGGCGGACGCAGGCATCGCCATTACGGGCCTGCATTACCTACTGCTTGCGCCGGAGGGGCTGTCGATCACCTCGGCGGACGCCGCGACGCGCGCGAGGACAGTGGAGGTGATGCGGGGCTTGTGTGAGCTGGCGGCAGACCTCGGCGGCAAGGTGCTGGTGCACGGCTCGCCCAACCAGCGCAAGCTCGACGCCGGCAGCGAAGCGGACGGGCGCAAGCGCGGCGCGGAGAGTTTTGCGGCAGCGGCTGAAGCAGCGAAGAAGGCCGGCGTCACCTACTGCATCGAGCCGCTGGCACGGCAGGACACGGCGTTCGTCAACACCCTGGAAGATGCGGCCGGGATCGTGCGTGCCATCGGCAGCGCGCATGTGAAAACCATGATCGATTGCTCGGCCGCGGCGCGCACGGAAGCGGAAGATATTCCGGCCGCCATCCAGCGTTGGCTGCCAACGGGCTTGATCGGGCATGTACACTTGAACGACCCGAACCGGCGCGGACCTGGCGAAGGCAGCTTGAGGTTTGCGCCGATCCTTGCGGCGCTGAAGGCGGCCGGCTACGCGGGCAACGCAGCGATCGAGCCCTTCATCTACGAACCGGACGGCCCGGCGTGCGCGGCGCGCGCCATCGGTTACATCCGCGGCCTGCAGGAGGCAGCGGCATGAGCGCGGAAGTGGCACCTCTCACGCTGAAGGCCATTGAGGTATTCGAGCGGCCGGTGACGCTGCGGCTGCCGTTCAAATTCGGCGCGGTGATTGTGCGCGAGGCAACCCAGGCTTTCACGCGTGTGGAGGCGGAGATCGGCGGCAGGCGCATCTTCGGCGCCAGCGCGGACCTGATGGTGCCGAAGTGGTTCGACAAGCGGCCGGAGATTTCAAACCGCGAGAACGTCGCGCAGCTGCTGTCGTCCCTCAGGATCGCGCGCGAGGCCTATCTGTCTGCGCCGCACTATGCGTCGGCCTTTGCGGCGCATGCCGCGTACGCGCGCGCGGTCAAGCAATCGGGCGCCGCCGGCGACCTGCCGCCGTTGGTGATGTCGTTCGGGCTGGCCCAGATCGACCGCGCGTTGATCGATGCCGTGTGCCGGGCCAAAGGCGCAAGTTTCGCTGACGCCGTGCGGACCAACGTTGTCGGCTTCCGGCCGGAGGCGATTGCGCCCGACCTTGCAGGTTTGGACGCGGCGCGTTTCCTCGAGTCGCTCGCGCCTGCCCCGCATATCGCCGCGCGCCACACCGTCGGCATGCTCGATCCGCTCGATGCCTCCGACCCGCGCCCCGAGGTGCACGACGGGCTTCCCGTTACGCTAGAGGAGGTGATCGCCGCCTACGGCCACACCTATTTCAAGCTGAAGGTCGGCGGCAACATCGACGAGGATATTGCCCGCCTCACCCGCATCGCCGCCATCCTGGATCGGACGGTTGGCAGCTACAAAGCCACCATCGACGGCAACGAGCAGTATGCCGACGCGGACGCGCTGGCGGAGCTGCTGAAAGGTGTCAGTCAGTCTCCAGCGTTGGCGAGGTTGCGTGCGGGCCTGCTCTTCGTCGAGCAGCCGATTGCGCGCGCGGCCGCTCTCAGCAAGCCCCTAGGGGACCTGGGTGCGCCCGTCATCATCGATGAATCCGACGGCGACGACGATGCGCTGCTGCGGGCTTTTGCCCTTGGTTATCGCGGCGTTTCCAGCAAAGCCTGCAAGGGCGTGTGGCGTTCGCTCGTCAACGCCGCACGCGTGCGGCAGGCCGGCAACGGCGCCATCCTGTCGGGCGAGGACCTGACCACCCAGGCCGGCCTCGCCGTGCAGCAGGATCTCGCGCTTGTCTCGCTGCTGGGCCTGCCGGATGTAGAGCGCAACGGACATCACTACGTCGACGGCTTTGGCGTGGCATCGGCGGCTGAAGTCGAAGCCTTCCGGTCTGCGCACCCCGACCTCTATCAGGCGCGCGACGGCAAGATGCGGCTGGCGATCTCGGGCGGCGCCATCGCGCTCGGGTCGATCAATGCCGCGCGAGGGCTCGGCAGCAGCGTGCTTCCCGACTTTACTTCGATGGAGCGGACGCCATGACCACTGCGACGCTCAACGAAACCCGCCCCGCCGCCCGGCGCAAGAGGACGCGCGACAGTGCCGCCACCGCCGCATCCATCCTTGCCGCCGCCACCAAGGAATTCGCCGCCTACGGCTTCGGCGGCGGCCGCGTGGACCGTATTGCCGAGCGCGCCGGCGTCAACAAGCGCATGATCTATCACCACTACGGCCACAAGCAGGGGCTTTACCTCGCTGTGCTGGAAGAGGCCTATCATCGCGAGCGCTCCGCCGAGCAGACGCTGGAGCTGCAGGCGCTGCAGCCGCGCGAGGCCATGCAGCGGCTGATCGAATACACCTTCGACAGCTTCGTGAAGGACCGCAGCTTCATCAAGCTCCTCAACGACGAAAACCTGCACAAGGCCGCGAACCTGAAGCGCTCCAAGCGCATCGCCGAGATGCACTCACCCCTCATTTCAATAATGCAAGGCATCCTGGAGCGCGGCGCGGAGGCCGGTATTTTCCGCAAGGGCATCGATCCGCTGCAGACCTGGATCTCGATTGCGGCCGTCAGCTACTTCTACTTCTCCAACATCTTCACGCTGTCCACCATCTTCAAGCGCGACTTCGACCGGTCCGACGCGCGCGAGGCGCGCCGCAAGCATGTCGTCGACCTCGTGCTCTCATACCTGCGGCCGTGAAAATTGAACGTTCGAACCACGTGAAACATCGTAGCCAACCCGCCGCGACACCGATCCGGACCGTGTACCGGCCCGTGCGCCCTACGCTGGCTGTCCCGTTCCCTGAGCCCATGCCGCGCGCGCCTGTGCGCGAGCCGGACCGTGCCCCTGCGCCGCACCGCTCGTGCGCTGAGCCGCGAGCCTGCGCTGACCGACACGGGCCGCCACATGCGCCGAGCCATGCCCGCGCCGTTCCCCTTGCTGCGCCCCTTGCAGGTCTGCCGCGCGCCGATTTGCGCTTTCGTCCGTGCTGCCCGCGTTGACACCGCGGGCACACTCCAGGTAACTAAACGGTTACAAAACACGTAGGAGGATCCCATGGCTGAAAAGCGGCTCGGAATCGTCATGAACGGCGTCACCGGGCGCATGGGGATGAACCAGCATCTCATCCGGTCCATCGCCGCCATCCGCGCGGCTGGCGGCGTCACGCTGCAAAATGGCGACCGCGTCATGCCGGACCCGATCCTGGTCGGGCGCAGCGAGGAAAAGATCGCGGCGCTGGCCAAGGCGCATGGCATCTCGCGCTGGACCACAAACCTCGACAAGGCGCTCGCCGACAAGAACGACACCGTGTTCTTCGACGCCGCCACCACCCAGATGCGGCCGACACTCGTTGCCAAGGCCATCGATGCCGGCAAGCACATCTATTGCGAGAAGCCGGTCGCCACCAACCTGGAAGAGGCGATGGCGCTGGTGCGCAAGGCCAAGGCCGCCGGCATCAAGCACGGCGTGGTGCAGGACAAGCTGTTCCTGCCCGGCCTGCGCAAGCTGAAGATGATGATCGATAGCGGCTTCTTCGGCCGCCTCATCTCGGTGCGCGGCGAGTTCGGTTACTGGGTGTTCGAGGGCGACCTGCAGCCGGCGCAGCGCCCATCCTGGAACTACCGCAGCGAGGACGGCGGCGGCATGATCCTCGACATGGTCTGCCACTGGCGCTACGTGCTCGACAACACCTTCGGCGAGGTGAAATCCGTCTCCTGTCTCGGCGCCACGCATATCCCCGAGCGCATCGACGAGGCCGGCAAGCGCTACAAGGCCACTGCCGACGATGCTGCCTACGCCACCTTCCAGCTCGCCGGCGACGTGATCGCGCAGTTCAACATGTCGTGGGCCACGCGCGTGCGCCGCGACGACCTGCTCACCTTGCACGTGGACGGCACGCACGGCTCCGCCGTCGCCGGTCTGCAGGACGTCGTCGCCCAGCAGCGCATGGCGACGCCGAAGCCGGTGTGGAACCCCGACATCAAGCAGCCGCTCAATTTCTTTGACAGCTGGCAGCCGGTGCCTGACACGCAGGTGTTCGACAACGGCTTCAAGCTGCAATGGGAAGCCTTCATCCGCCACGTCTGCGAGGACGCGCCCTACAAATGGGACCTGCTCGAAGGCGCCAAGGGCGTGCAACTCGTCGAAGCCGCGCTGCGCTCCTGGAAGGAACGCCGCTGGATCGACGTGCCGGAGCTGAAGGCGTAGTTGAATTCCCTCTCCTCATTCTTCATGGGGAGATGGTTAGGGTGAGGGGCGGCCACAATCGCAGCGCTGAACGGCTTGCCGCCCCTCACCCCGGCCCTCTCCCCGCAAGCGGGAGAGGGAGAAGAAGGGAACACCCATGAACGCACCCATCCTCTCCTCCTTGAAGATCAACCTGCCCACCGACGCCGGGAAGCTCGACACCTTCGTCCTCTCCGAGCCCCGCGCCTACCCCGACAAAGCCAGCGCCGCCTTCAACCGCGTCGCCTTCTCGGCCGCCCACGTGGTTGCGGACGCGCGCGCCACCAACGACCCCTGGCTCGACGCGTCCGTCGATTGGGAGCAGACGCTGCGCTACCGCGAGTACCTATGGGACCTCAACCTCGGCGTTGCGGAAGCCATGGACACGGCCCAGCGCGGCATGGGCCTCGACTGGCCGACCTCGCTGGACCTCATCACCCGCGCCGTGAAGGCCGGCAAGGCGTGGGAGGCGCGCAACGGCCGCCCCGCCCTGATCGCCTCCGGCTGCGGCACTGACCACCTCGATCCGGCGAGCGTCCGCTCCATCGATGAGATCATCCGCGCGTACGAAGAGCAGATGGCCGCCATCGAGAAGGTGGGCGGCCGCCTCATCGTCATGGCGAGCCGGGCACTCGTCCGCGTTGCCAAGTCACCAGCCGATTACGAGAAGGTCTACGCCCGCGTGCTGACACAGGCCAAGGAGCCCGTCGTCATCCACTGGCTCGGAGAGATGTTCGATCCGGCTCTCGCCGGGTACTGGGGCAACGACGACCACATGGCGGCGATGGACACGGCCGTCGTCATCATCAACGCACACGCCGCCAAGGTCGACGGCGTGAAGATTTCCCTGCTCGACAAGGACAAGGAGATCGCCATGCGCCGCCGCCTGGCCAAAGGCGTGCGCATGTACACCGGGGACGACTTCAACTACGCCGAGCTGATTGCCGGCGACGACAAAGGCTACAGCGACGCCCTGCTCGGCATCTTCGATGCCATCGCGCCCGCCGCCTCCGCCGCGCTGGCCGCGCTCGCCGCCGGCGACCGCAAGCGCTTCGATGACATCCTGGAGCCTACCGTTCCCCTCTCGCGCCACATCTTCAAGGCACCCACGCGCTTCTACAAGACCGGCGTCGTGTTCATGGCTTACCTCAATGGCCTGCAGGATCACTTCGTCATGGTCGGCGGCCAGCAGAGCACGCGCTCGCTGCCGCATCTCGCCGAGCTGTTCCGCCTCGCCGACCGCGCCGGCCTGCTGCGCGATCCCGACCTCGCCCGCAAGCGTATGGCCGCCGTCCTCGCCGTGCACGGGATCGCTTGATGCGCGATTTCTCCGGCGGCACCGCGCATCTCTCCATCAACACGGCGACGCTGAGGAAGCAGCTTGCGCTGCCCGGCATCATCGAGGCCTGCGCGACGCGCGGCATCCCCGCTATCTGTCCCTGGCGCGATCAGGTTGCTGCCGCCGGCCTGGAAGCGACCGCGAAACAGATCAAGGACGCCGGCCTCGTCCTCTCCGGTTACTGCCGCGGCGGCTTCTTCACCGCCGCCGACACCGCCGGCCTAACCGCAGCGCTGGAGGACAACCGTCGCGCCATCGACGAAGCCGCCACGCTCGGTGCGCCCTGCCTCGTCTTGGTGGTGGGCGCATTGCCGGGCGCCTTGCAGGGGAAACCGGCCTACACCGACATGCAGCTAGCCCGCTCGCAGGTTGTCGACGGCATCGCCGCCTCGCTCGACTATGCCAAGGCCGCAAAAATGCCACTCGCCATCGAGCCCCTGCACCCGATGCAGGCCGCCGACCGCGCCTGCGTCAACACGCTGGAGCAGGCCCTCGACATCTGCGACGCCCTTGATCCTGGCCGCACCGGCGTGCTCGGCGTCGCGCTCGATACCTACCATGTCTGGTGGGACCCCAAGCTCGAAGCCCAGATCACCCGCGCCGGCAAACAGCGCCTCACCGCCTACCACATCTGCGACTGGCTCAATCCCACGCGCGATCTCCTCAACGATCGCGGCATGATAGGCGACGGCGTCATCGAGCTGAAGAAAGTGCGCGGTTGGGTGGAGGCCGTGGGCTACACAGGCTTTGCCGAAGTCGAGATCTTCTCCGACCGCTGGTGGGCTGTCTCCGCCGGCGAGGTGCTCGACACCTGCATCGCGCGCTATCAGACGGTTGCCTGACCCCGACCGCCGCATCGCGTCAAAGCGCGAAGCGTTCCGCTCTCAGACAAAATTTCCGCCTCGAAATCGCCACACCGTGTGGCAGAGTGGTTGCAGAAGAGGGCAGGGACAGCCTCGAAGTTGCGGACGAGGCCAACACGCCTTGCAGGAGGAGAACAACAGGGCACCGGTCGGTGTCCATGACTGCTTTTGTGGTGCGGACCGCAAAGGGGGACCCGGCGGCATGCGCAGGCCCGTCAAGGCCTGGCTGGCGCTGGTGCATCGCTCCTAGTTTGTAGGAGAGTGCGATGACTGACGAGGCCGACAGGGGTGCTGGTACGACCCCGCGAACCGCTGCTCGAGAGGCAGCCGAAGCTCAGCCCGAGTTCGGGCGAGGTGCCTCTGCGCGCGGCCACGGTGGCCCGCCGCCGGCTCAGGGCAGCGCCGAGTCGCTGAATCAGCGACTTCTCCGCCTTGAGCTGCAAGGCCTGTCTGCTGTGGACGGCGCCGAGCCCGAGGACGCATTGCCGGCCACGCGCCGATCGCCCCAAAGGGCAATCGGCATCGGGCTTGCCCTCAGCCTTCTGGTGGGATTGGGGTTTGTCGCTTGGGTCAAGCGCGATGCCCTGCGTGCTGCCTGGCAGGACAGCCCGCGCAGCATGCACGATCTCTATCCTCCCGGTCCGGCCAAACAGCCCTCACGCATGGCTATCACCGTCACCGACGCGCCGGGCATCGCGCCCAATCGGGAAATTCCGCATGTGGCGCTCGCTGCGCGACCCGAGCCGATCGTGGCGGCAGACACCGGGCAGCCCTGCAATGCGAGCCTCGCCGAAGTCCAGGCCGGCATCCTCCAGTTCCAAATTTCCGATCGTGCCCGCGCCGGCGCCTCGATCGTCGTACGTGTCGACGAGTTCGACTACCGCGCGAGCTTCGCGCGCGACGGCGAGCTCATCACGTTCGCGCCGCGCCTGTTCGAAACCACCAGCATCCGCTGGCAGGGCACAGACGGCTCCCCGTGCAGCACCACGGCTGCCGGTTCCGATGACGAGCCCCAGCTTCGCGTTGCCCTGGTCTGGGAAGGCGACGCCCGTCTTGCGTTGCACATCCTGGAGCCCAAGGCCTGGGTCGGTGCCCCGACAGGCCACATCTCCGCCGACCGGCCCAACCTCAGCTACGGCCACGGCCTCGGCCAACTGCACTCCTTCGACCATTCGTCCGATCCGACGCGGTTGCAGTTCTATCTCGTGAATCTCTCCCGGCTCGGTCATTCCGGCGTGCTCACAGCCATGGTGACGTTGCAGCCGGCCGCCGCGCTCGAGGCTTGCGCGCGGCGCGGCGAGCAGCACGAGGTTCGCTACCAGCTTTACACGTTGCGCACCGACAAGAGCGGCGAGCGCCGCCGGCCCGAAATCCGCTCGCTCGCCTTCGAGCTGCCGGATTGCGCCAAGGGCCGGGCCGATCCGCCGGTGGAGCGCATCGCCATCAAGTTCTGACGGGAAGTTTTGGCCGGCGGCGATCGCCGCCGGAAGAGGAGGCGAAATGCAGAGACTGACACGGCGCTCGTTCGGGCGTGGGCTTGGCGCGCTTACAGCCGCCGCACCGGCAGCGGCCCCGCGCTTTGCGATCGCCCAGGCGCAACCCCGGGTCGTGATCGTCGGCGGTGGCGCGGGTGGCGCTACGGTTGCGAGCTACCTGAAGCGCAGCGCGCCCAACATCCACGTCACGCTCATCGAGCGCAACGCGCAGTTCACGACCTGCTTCTTTTCCAATCTCTACATCGGCGGCTTCCGCACGCTGGAGTCGCTCACGCACTCCTACGTCGAACTCAAATCGCGCGGCATCAACGTCATCAACGATGTCGTGGTCGACGTCGACCCGGCCCGCAAGAACGTGACGCTCATCAGCGGCGTGCGCATTCCCTACGACCGCCTGGTGCTGTCTCCGGGCATCGACATCCGCTTCGACACCATCGAAGGCTACACGCGCGATGCCGCGCAGACCATGCCGCACGCCTGGCGCGGCGGCGAGCAGACGGTCATCCTGAAACGCCAGCTCGAGGAAATGCCGGACGGCGGCGTGGTCATCATGGCAGCGCCGCCCAATCCATTCCGCTGCCCGCCGGGGCCCTACGAGCGGGCCTGCATGATCGCGCACTTCCTCAAGACGCGTAAGCCGCGCTCCAAGCTCATCATCTTCGATCCAAAGCGCGCCATCTCCAAGCAGGCGGTCTTCCTCGACGCCTTCAAGAAGTACTATCCGGGCATCATCGAGTTTCACCTCTCCAACGAGATCGACGATTTCCGCCTCGTCTCGGTCGATGCGTCTACGCGCACTGTCGTAACTAAGAGCGGCAGCCGGGTGCGCGCCAACGTCGCCAACATCGTGCCCGCGCAGAAGGCCGGCGGCATAGCCTATCGCGCCGGTTGCGTGGAAGGCGACTGGTGCCCGATCGTACCCGAGACCTTTCAGTCCGCGCTGGTGCCGGACGTGTTCGTGATCGGCGACGCCGCCGTCGCAACCGACATGCCCAAGTCGGCCTTCTCCGCCAACAGCCAGGGCAAGGTAGTCGCCAACCATCTCGCGCACACCCTGGCCGAGAAGGAAATCTTCCCCGCGCGCGTGCGCAACACCTGCTGGTCGCTGCTGGCCCCCAACGACAGCGCCAAGATCGGCGCCAACTACGTCGTCGGCACTGGCACCGGCGGCCGCAAAATGCTTATGCCGACCGACTCCTTCGTCTCCCAGCCGGACGACGAGGCCAGCGAACGGCGCGAGAACTACGAGGAATCGTTGGGCTGGTACTCGGGAATGACCATGGACATGTTCGGGACGCCGGCGTGACCGCGATCAACAAGCAATTCTGTGCGAGACGGATGGAGGCGGGAAGAATGCCGAGACTGTGGCGAGCCGTGCTGGTGCTGGGTGTGCTGCTCGGCGTCATGCCGGTTGCGGCGCTGGCGTCGACATTCCGCATCACGCTCAAGGACGGCACCGAGATCGTCGGCACCATCCGCGACTTCGACGAGGGCTTCTACACCATCGCCACGGCGCGGGCCGAGCGCAGGGCCGCCGTCACCGACCTCAAGTCGATCGAGCCCATCGTGGTGACGAACACCACGGCGCGCCTCGATGCACAGTCGCTGCCCGCGCTGCCGGAGTTCACCATCAGCACCACCGGCGCACGCACCGTCATCGGGCGCATCCTGAGCTTCGATGAAGGCAGTTATGACGTCATGACCCGCGCCGGCATCGTCAGCGTGCCGGTGTCTACCGTCCGCAACATGCAGCTTGCCTGGGTCGAGCGCCAGCCGGTTGCGGCCCGCCCCGGCAAACCCCTGATCCCCGGCACCGTGCGCCTCGCCGGGGCGGACGCCGCCACCGTCCTTTATCTGCCGGCGATCCTCGACGCCTATTCCGGCGCAGGCGGCGGAAGGGACCCGCTGTGGTCGCGCGGACCGCAGAGTTTCATGCGAACCTTTTCCGCCAGCGGCGAGGGCGGCAAGTTCATCGGCCAGCTGCGCACGTCGGACGCCGCAAGCGCCGTGAAGGCTCTTGCCGACCGTCAGACCGACGTTGCCGCCATGGGCCGCCGCATGCTGCCCAGCGAAGTCGAGCTTCTCGGGGCAAAGGGCCTCGGCCCGATGCTCTCTCCGCAGCAGGAGATCGAGCTGGCGCCCAGCGGCATCGCCATCGTCGTGCATCCCTCCAACACGGTGAAGAGTCTCCGGCGCGACGAGATCGCGGGCATCTTCTCGGGCAAGATCCGCAACTGGAGCGAGGTGGGCGGCAGCTCCCGGCGCATCCAGGTGTTCGTTCCCCAGAAGGGCTCCGGGCTGCGCGATATCTTCCAGTCCGAGATTCTCGGCGGCCAGCCGTTGCAGGGCACCGCGGAGAACATCACCAGCGACGCGGAGATGTCCGACACGGTGAGCATCGACGCGGCGGCGATCGGCTTCGTGGACTACGCCGCCGTCGGCAACGCGGCTGCCATCGCCGTGGAGGACAGCTGCGGCCGCCCCGTGGTCCCGACGGAGTTCAACATCCAGACGCGCGAATACGCTTTCGGCACTCAGCTTTACCTCTACGTGCCGGGCAAACCGAACCCGACCACGCGGGCGCTTGTCACCTTCGCGAGTTCCGACTCCGGCCAGCAGGCCCTGAAGCATGCGGGCCTGCCCAACGCGCTGCCGATGCTGCGTCCCGCCGAAGAGCCGCCGCTGCCTGCCCCCCTCGCCGCGCGCTGGCCGGTCGGCGGCGGGTCGGTTTCCAGGGAGATCGACCAGTTCGTCGCCAACGCCAGCCGCGTCAGCGTCTCCATCCGCTTTGGCGACGGGATAAAGCTCGCCGCCGACGCCAATGACGAGATCAACCGGCTCGCTGCCTACATCAAAGGCCTCGAACGCCCCCCGCGCCTGGTACTGCTCGGCTTTTCCGACATGGAGGGCGACCTGGCGAGCGGCGTTCGCCTCTCCGAAAGGCGTGCACGTCTGATCGAGCGGCGCCTGAAAACGCTCGGCATCACCGCAGAGCAGGCCTTCGGCCTCGGCCCGATGCGCCCCATCGCCTGCGACGGGCCGGCCCGCGTGCGCAACCGCCGCGTCGAAGCGTGGCTGATGTAATGCGCACCACGCTCTTGATCCTGCTCGCTGCCGTGACGACGCCGTTTGCCGCCTTCTCGCTCGCCTCCGACATGAGCCGCGAGAAGATGATGCGCTACGGGGAGCAGCTCTCGCAGGAATGCGTCGCCTGCCATCGCCGCGACGGCAAGGACGTCGGCATTCCCGGCATCGTCGCCATGACCGAGCAGGAGTTCGTCGACGCGATGATGCTCTACAAAACCGGCCGCCGAAAGAACAAGGTCATGGTGTCCGTCACCGGCTCGCTCGACGCCACCCAGATCCAGGCGCTCGCCATCTACTTCACGTCGCAGAGCAAGCGGTAGGCGGTCGCTGCTAGGTCGCTCCGGGTCCCGTCGGCTTATAGACGGGAGGATCGCACGTCACGCCGCGGCCGTTGCGGCCCCAGCGCCGCGTGCCGGGGCCCGCGTCGCACTGCCAAAGCCCGGCGCCCTTGTTCAGCGCTTCGGTTTCGTGGTCACGATAGAAGCCGCCCGAATAGCAGGTGTAGTCCGTCGCCCAGCCGCCGCGCACGAGGCATTCGCCGACATCCTTGCCGTCGTCGGTCCAGCATTCCGAGGTGTGAACGGTGCGGAACCACTCGCGCTCCGTGCTCACCACGCGGCAGGTGACGACCCTGTTCTGCACACACTGCCGGAGCGCCTTCGAGGATTCGTCGGCAGGCTTCCATTTCTTCGAATTGCGGTAGCACCAGGCCCCGCGCTCCGGCGCATCGACGCCCCACAAATGGATGCGGTTGGAATGCAGATCGAAGGCGTAGCCGCTGATGACCTTGGCCTCGCCGGAGATCAGGTCGCCCTTCGAATAGGACTGGGCGTGCACGTCGCCGGCCGCCAGCGACATGAAAACAAGCGAAAGACAGGAAACACGGGCAAGGAACATCATGAGCGCGATATCTGTAAGCATCCGAGAATAGCGCCACCTTATGGCACAGACGTGCGGCGTGATTAAGCTCGGCTGGCTCTATCGCCACCTGACGATGCGCCGCTCCGCCATCAGCAGTCCGTAGCTCGAAATCAGCCCGATCAGCCCGAGCAGCGCAATCCCCGCATACAGCTCCGGCGCCCGAAACGCCCGCGCTGCCAAAAGGATAGCCGTTCCGAGCCCTTCCTGGCCGGACAGCATCTCGCCGATCACCGACAGGATCAGGGCGACCGTCAGCGACAGGCGCATGCCCGCGATAATGTCGGGCACCGCGTTGGGCAAGCCGACCTTCCAGATGAAGGCCGCCTTCGACAGGTGCAGAACCTGCGCCACGTCCCTCAGCCGCTGCTCCACCGTGGCAAAGCCCTGCACCGTCGCCAGCAGGGTCGGCCACACCGAACCGAACACAACAACGCCCAGCACCATCGACGGCCCGAGCCCCACCAGCGAAATGGCGACCGGAATGACGGCGGACGCCGGCAGCGAACGCAGGAACGCCAGCGTCGGCCTCAAGAAGTCGCGCGCCGTCTGCGATATGCCGATCAGGCTTCCGAGTGCGATGGCAACGAGGCTCGCCAGCAGCCAGCCGTTGATCATGCGCAGCACGGTCGCTCTGGTTTGGCCAACCAGCTCGCCGCTCACAAGGCCGCGTTGCAAAGCATTGAACGTGTCGGCCGGCGAGGACAGGAAGGCCTTCGACACCATCCCACCCGTAGTCACCATGTGCCAGACCAGGATCACCAGCGCGAGGCCGGCGACGCCCATGATCGGAGACGGGATGCGGCTCACGGCACTCATGCGGCCACGCTCGTATCGACTTCGCCGCGGTGGCTGAACATCCAGCGCTCCAGCCGCAGCAGCGCCGCGTTCTTGCCCCAGCCGAACAACCCGACCCAGAACAGCACGCCGAACATGCGCTCCGGCCGCAGCGTCTCCTGTGCAATCATCAGGTCATGCCCGAGACCCTGCGGGTTGCTGACGATCTCGGCCGTCACCGCGACCACGAGCGCGAGGCCCGCCGCCAGGCGCAACGCCGTCATCAGGCGCGGCGCAGCCGCCGGCAGAACGATCTTCCACGCTGTTTCCAGCCGCGACAATCCCATCAGCCGCGCCACTTCGATCAGCCTCGGCTCGATCTGGGCAACCGCGTTCTGCGTCAGGATCAACGCCGGCCAGAACGTCGCGAACGCAACGACCGCAATCTCCATGCTGTAGCCGAAGCCGAAGATCAGCAGTGACAGCGGCAACAGCGCCACCGACGGAATCGGCCGCAACAGCTCGATGGTGAGGAAGGACGCACGCCGCAGCGTCTCCGAGAAGCCGATGGCGATGCCGGCCGCCAACCCGGCAATGCCGCCGATCGCCAGACCTCCCAGCATGCCGGCCAGCGTCCGCGCCGTGTTGGCAAGCAGCGTTCCATCCACAAGTGCGCTGAAAAGCGCGCCCACCGCGCGCGACGGCGGCGCCAGGCTATCGCTCATCGTTACCGTCGTGCGGAAGGCAATCTCGGCAAGGAGCAGAATTACTAACGGAACGACGATGCCGCGCCAGCGCCTCACGCGTGGATCTCCTCCATCACCGTGAACAGCTCACGTCGCAGCCGCAGGAACTCCGGATGCTCGCGCGTGGCGAGCTGATCGCGCGGGCGCGGCAGCGGGATGTCCACCATGCGCGCCACGCGGCCCGGATTGGAATAGAGCGCGATCACCCGGTCCCCCAGATACAGCGCCTCCTCAAGATCGTGCGTGACGAACAGCACGGTCGCCTGCCGCTCCGAGGCGATGCGCAGCACCTCGTCCTGCAGCGATTGCCGGGTCATGGCGTCGAGCGCGCCGAACGGCTCGTCCATCAGCAGAACGGACGGGTCCTGCGCCAGGCTGCGCGCGATCTGCAACCGCTGCTGCATGCCGCCCGAGAGCTGCGAGGGATACTTCTCCGCGTGGTCGGCGAGGCCCACCTTCGCCAGCAGCGGGCTGATGCGATCCGCCCGCCCGCCCGGCGGCACGCCGATGGCCTCCAGCGCCAGGCTGACGTTGCCGGTCGCCGTACGCCACGGCAGCAGCGCCCGGCTGTAGTCCTGGAACACCACGGCAACCTCGCGCGACGGGGCCGTCACCTGCTGGTCGCCGAGCCGCACAGAACCGGACGTTGGCTGCACGAGGCCCGCCAGCAGGCGCAGCAGCGTGGTCTTGCCGCAACCGGAGGCGCCGATCACGCAGGCGAACTCGCCGCGTTTCACCGCGAAGTTGATGTCTTGCAGGATGGGACGGCCCCCCAATTCGAGGTGCACGCCCTCGAACGAGAAGGCCGTCTTGCTGTCCGGCACGCTGCTACCGCGCGATGACTTTTTTCACATCCAGCGGCGCCCGCAGCATGTCCTGCCGCTTCATGATGTCGATCCAGCCGCCCATGCCGGCATCCGTCACCTCGGCCTGCCAACGGCCGAGCTTCATGTTGGCGATCACCTCGGGCGGCATCTTGATGTGGTTGCCGACGGAAGCCCGCACCGCGTCGTGATCCTTGTTGGCGATCTCCGTGCCCTCCGCGATCGCCTCGCGAAACGCCTTGGCGGCCGCGGGATTGGCGGTCACCCACTTGCGCGTCGCCGAGTAGACGATGATCGGCAGCTCGGTCTTGAGATTGTCGGTATAGGACGTCACCTTCTTGCCGATACCCGCTTGCACGATGCGCCCCATCACCGGCTCGCCCGTGACCACCGCATCCACGTTGCCGCCCTTGAGCACGTCGGCCATCTGCGGGAAGCCGACCTCTACGAACGTCACCTTCTTGTAGTCGACGCCGTTGTCGATCAGCCAGTTGCGGAACAGCACGTGCAGGAACGCGCCGATACCCGGCGCACCGACCTTCTTGCCGACGAAGTCGTCCGCCTTCACCCACGGCATGTCGGCCCGCACCACTGCACCGAACGATTGCTGGTTCTTGTCCGTCAAGCCGGAGCCCGCAACTGCGACATGATCGAGGCCGCCGTCGATGGCCTGCAGCAGCACGGAGACCGTGGTGCCGCCGAAGGTGATCGAATCCGACTGCACGGCGGCGGGCAGCTGGGAGTTCAGCGGTACGATCTTGAACTCGACGTCGAGCCCGCGCTTCTTGAACAGCCCCTTGTCGACGGCAATGAAGCCCGGCGCGAAGTCGGCCGTAGCGGTGTAGCCGACCAGAATCTTGGGCGTCTGCGCCTGCGCCCCGGCAATGCCAAATGCGAGCAGCCCGGCAACCAGTGCTATCGATCGCCTCATCATTTCGTTTTCCTCCTGGATTTTGCTTGCTGTTTGCTGCGGGCCCGCGGGCCCTTGGTCGTCTTTGCAGCCGGCCGGCGAAGCGCGCGGTCAGCGAGTTCACTGAGCAGCACGTCGGCCGTAATGGCGATGTGCGAGTCGAGCGCCTTGCCTGCCTTGGTCTTGTTCCGGCTCAACACCGCCTGCATCAGGATGCGATGCTCGGCCAGCACGACTTCGCGCGTGAAGCCGTAGCGCCGCAGCAGCAGCCGGTAGCGTGTGGCCTGGGTATAGAGCTGGTCGCAGAAGTCCTTGACCGACGGCAGCGGACACGCGGCGATCAGGGCGCGATGGAAGCGCTGATGGCGCGTCTCGAACTCCTGTGTATCGGGCCGCTCCGCGCCGCGCAGACGATGATATAGCCGCTCCAGCAGGTGATAGCTGGTGACGATCTCGTCTTCCCAGTCGGCGCCGCCGTGCTCGATGGCGAGCTTGACGGCCTCCACCTCGACCAGCTGCCGCGAGCGCGTGATGTCGAGCAGATGCGCCGCGCTCAACGGGGGAACGCGAAACCCCTTCTGGCTCGATTGCTGGACAAGCCCCTGCGCAGCGAGCTGCGCCAGCGCCTCGCGCATCGGGCTGCCGCCGATGCCATAGCGTTCCTTGAGCACACGCAGCTTGAGCTTGCTGTCAGGAGCAAGTGCGCCCGAGACGATGTCGCGGCGCAACAGGCGCAGCGCCGCCTCCGACGCCGTGACGTCGGCTCCGGTACTGACAGCCTCGGGTGCGTGCTCGGACAGGGTCGTCATCGCCGATGAGGATAGGTCCCCTTGCTGGGTGGAACGTTAGCCCGCCCGCCGGTGACCGGCAATTGCTTTTGTCGACACGCACATTTTTATCGACAAAATGTCTTTTGAAGATAATTCTGGAGGAACGAAGGAAGGGATGCACCATGAAGCTCGCAACGTTTGCTCACGAGAACCGCACGGCCATTGCCGTGGTCGACACCGCGCGCGGCCGCATCCTGGATCTTGCAAGAGCGTCCGAAGTCGCTGGCCAGCCCGACGCCGCCTTCGCCAGCATGCTGGACCTGATCGATGCGGGACCCGCAGGGCTTGCTCGCGCCCACGAGGTTGCCGCGGCATGGCCCGACGCGGCCTCGCTTGACCTCGCCGCGGTGCGGCTGCTTGCACCCGTTCCGGTGCCGCGACAGATGCGCGACTGCCTGACCTTCGAGCTGCATCTGCGCAATGCCATCGCGCAAACGGCGAAGAAAACCGGTGTCGAGCGGCCCTTCCCGGAGGTGTGGTTCAAGCAGCCCATCTACTACAAGGCCAACCGCTTCAGCTTCGTCGGGCACGAGACCGACGTCGTCTGGCCGAAGTACTCCAATCACATGGACTACGAGCTGGAGCTCGCCTGCATCATCGGGAAGACCGGCAAGGACATCACGCCCGAAAGGGCGATGGAGCACATCTTCGGCTTCGCCATCTTCAATGATTTCTCCGCGCGTGATGCCCAGGCCGCCGAAATGGCCGCCCAGCTCGGTCCTGCCAAGGGCAAGGACTTCGACAACGGCAACGCCATGGGCCCCTGGATCGTCACGCTGGACGAAATCGGCGACCCGCACAGCCTGAAGATGGACGCCCGCGTCAACGGCGAACGCTGGGGCGGCGGCAGTTCAAGCCAGATGTACCACAAGTGGCCGGCTATTCTGGCGCATATCTCTGCATCGGAGACCATCCATGCCGGAGAGGTGATCGGCTCAGGAACAGTCGGCACCGGCTGCGGCTACGAACTCGGCCGCCAGCTCCAGCACGGCGATGTGGTCGAGTTGGAGATCGAAAAAATCGGCGTCCTGCGCAACAAGGTGCTGCGCGCCGAACCCGGCTAGCGTCGCGGGCCGAGGAAAACGAGCCACGGGATCGTCATGCTGGCTGCCATCCAGGCGATGGCCAGGCCGGCATCGCCCGGGACCTCCACGATCTTGATCGTTCCCTGCACGACGAAATGCAGAATTGCAGGCGCCCAGATCGTATTCCCGCCCAGCTCGAACAAACGTGCGAGCGGAAACGATATGAACGTCGACAAGAGCACGGCAGCCAGCGCGACCTGCCAAGGCATCGTCGCAAACAGAATGAGATGTACCGCCATGAACGGCAGCGTCGCCAAACCTGCAGCGTGCCAGAAACTGCGGCCCTCACGCAGGTGGCGAAAGAGATAGCCGCGAAACAACGCTTCCTCGGCGACGCCTGCCTGGGCAAATAGGCCTGGCAAAAGCCACGGCCAATCGGGATGGATGGCAAGGGTTGCCGCGCGGAAGATGGCGTAGGCGGGAACCGTCAACAGCAATAGGACGACGACAATTCCCACGACGGCAATGCCTCTCGGATTTGGCTTGCCGAACCCAAGGACACACAGTGCTTCCGCCGGTCCTCGCCGAAAGAAGCCGCACTCGACCGCCAGCAGGGCTGCAATGACAGCGCACGCCACTGCCAGCCCAGATTGACCTCGGTCGCTGCCGAGGAACGTGGCGAGCCAATGGAAAAGCGCGAACACGACCGCGAGGCCGGCAACGAGCTTGATCCAGGCTGCCCACTGATGAGGCATGCTGATTGACACGGGCCATCGCCCCCGGCCGCCGACATTTGTCAACAGTATGGCATGCCCAGCCCGCAAGGCTCTCCTGCGTCGACCAAACGGGGATGCGCACTTGGCTGATTATCAAGCCTCGAAGTTGATGCTAAGCATGACATCTGAGGAGACGTACGGACGGTAACCAAGCCGGCGACGTTGATCGCTGAGCGCTGGACCGTTTCTGGGGATGCGCATGGCGACAGTCGAATTCCGCAATGTCCGGAAAGCATTCGGATCCGTGGAAGTGCTCCACGGGGTCAGTGTCAACATCGCCGACAGTGAGTTCGTCGTCCTCGTCGGCCCCTCCGGCTGCGGCAAGTCCACCCTGCTGCGCATGCTGGCGGGCCTGGAGAACATCACCTCGGGCGAGATCCTGATCGGCGGCCGCGTGGTCAACACCGTCCCGCCAAAGGATCGCGACGTGGCCATGGTGTTCCAGAACTACGCGCTCTACCCGCACATGACCGTGTTCCAGAACATGGCTTTCTCCATGAAGCTGGCGAAGGCGCCCAAGGACGTGATGGAGCGCGAGGTCGGCAAGGCGGCCAAGATCCTCGGCCTGGACAATCTCCTGCATCGCTATCCGCGCCAGCTTTCCGGCGGCCAGCGCCAGCGCGTCGCCATGGGCCGCGCCATCGTGCGTAACCCGCAGGTCTTCCTGTTTGACGAGCCGCTCTCCAATCTCGACGCCAAGCTGCGCGTGCAGATGCGCTCCGAGATCAAGGCACTCCACCAGCGGCTCAAGGTCACCACCGTCTATGTCACCCACGACCAGATCGAGGCCATGACCATGGCCGACAAGATCGTTGTGATGAACCACGGGGTGGTCGAGCAGGCCGGCCCACCGCTAGAGCTGTACGACAAACCGGCAAACCTTTTCGTTGCCGGTTTCATCGGCTCCCCCGCCATGAACATGATCTCGGGCGAGATTTCCGACGGCGCGCTGCGGACCGCCGACGGAACATCCTGGCGGCTGCCGGCCAACGGCGCGGCGCCCCGCCAAGGCGGCTCGACCATCTACGGCATCCGGCCGGAGCACCTGCGCCTCGATCCCGAGGGCGTCAAGGCCACCGTGCAAGTGATCGAACCGACGGGCTCGGAAACGCAGGTGCTGATGCGCGTCGGCAATCATGATCTGATCGGCGCATTCCGTGAACGCATCACCGCCAAGCCCGGCGAGCTGCTGCCCGTCAGCCCGGATCCTGCCCTCATTCACCTGTTCGACAGGGAAACAGGACGGCGAGTCAACTAGAGCAACACGGAGGAAATCGCATGGCCTACATCATCACCCGGAGGGACGCCTTGCGCGTTGCTGCCGGCGGTGTCGCCGCCGCAACACTGGCCGACACAGCGATCGCGCAGATTCCGCGCGCCGACGCCTCGCTCGAATTGAAGCCCGAAAGCGGCGCCGCGCTCCGCATTCTCAGGCCCGCCCGCTTCGTCGAGCCGGATGAGACCATCTTCCGCGCCAACACGGCGAAGTTCCAGGAAGTGACCGGCGTGCAGACCCGCGTCGACTTCGTGGGCTGGGAGGACATCCGCCAGCAGACCGCGGTCGCCTCCAACACCGGCACCGGCCCAGATGTCGTGCTCGGCTGGGCCGAAGACCCGCACGTCTACGCCGACAAGGTCATGGAACTGACCGACCTCGCCGAATATCTCGGCAAGCGCTATGGCGGCTGGACCTTCCTCGGCGACAAGTACGGCAAGAAGGTTGGAACCAACAACTGGATCGGCATTCCCTTCGGCGGCTCCACCGGGCCCGTCGTCTACCGCACGTCCGCAATCAAGGAAGCCGGCTTCGATTCCATTCCGAACGACCACGCCAGCTTCCTGAAGCTCTGCCAGGGCTTGAAGAAGATCAACAAGCCGGCCGGCTTCGCCCTGGGCAACGCGGTGGGTGACGGCAACAACTTCGCCAACTGGCTGGTGTGGTCGCACGGCGGCTTCCTCGTCGATGAAGGCGGCAAGGTTGCCATCAACAGCAAGGAAACCATTGCGGCCCTCACCTACCTCAAGGACCTGTACGCCACGTTTGTGCCGGGCACCCTGTCGTGGGGCGACCCCAGCAACAACCGCGCTTATGCCGCAAGCGAGTGCTGGCTCACCTCCAACGGCGTGTCGATGTATTTTGCTCTGAAGAATGACGCCGCCACACGTCCAATTGCGGAGGATACCAACCATGCGCCTCTGCCCTTCGGCGTCGTCGGCAAGGCGCCGCAGCAGTCGCTGATCCTCAATGCCATGGTGTTCAAGCACACCAAGTTCCCGAACGCTGCCAAGGCGTATCTCCAGTTCATGATGGAGTCGGAGCAGTACGATCCGTGGCTGACGGGCTGCCTGGGCTACTGGTCGCACACCTTGCGTGCGTACGGCAGCAGCAAGGTGTGGGAGTCCGATCCCAAGCTCGCGGTCTATCGCAACGGCACCGACCATCAGTTCTGGTCGGGCTACAAGGGCCCCATCACCCACGCTGCCGGCACCGTGGCCGCAGAATACATCATGGTGCAGATGGCCGCCTCGGTGGCTGCCGGCCAGGCGACACCGGAGGAAGCCGCGCGCGAAGCCGAGCGCCGGTCGCGCCGCTACTATCGCTAATTGTTTCCGCTGCCGGGGAGTTTCCTCGGCAGCGGCCGTTTCTCGATAGCGAGATCCGATGGCCACCACCACCGCCGACACCGCTCCCTGGATACACAGGCGCGTCGAGCCGAACTGGCTTGCCCGTTTCTTCGACTGGAAGCCGTTCCTGATCTTCATCTGCCTGCTGCCGGCGATCGGGCTGTTGATGGTGTTCCTCACCTACCCGCTCGGGCTGGGCGTGTGGCTCGCCTTCACCGACACCACCATCGGCAAGACCGGCCAATGGGTGGGCCTCGAGAATTTCCAATACCTGACGGAGGACCGGCTGTTTTGGCAGGCGGTGTTTTACAGCGTTCTGTATACCGGCATCGCCACGATCGGTAAGTTTGCGCTCGGCTTGTGGCTGGCGCTACTGCTCAACAATCACATCCCCTTCAAGAGGCTGCTGAGCGCCATCATCCTGCTGCCGTGGATCACCCCCACGGTGCTGTCCGCCATCGCGTTCTGGTGGATCTACGACCCGCAGTTCTCCATCATTTCCTATGTGTTCGTCGACGTGCTGGGCTGGCGGGACCGCTACATCGACTTCCTGGGCTCCACGTGGCCTGCGCGCTGGTCCCTGATCGCCGCCAATATCTGGCGCGGCATCCCCTTCGTTGCCATCTCGCTGCTCGCCGGCCTGCAGACCATCTCGCCCTCACTCTATGAGGCAGCGCTGCTCGACGGCTCCACGGCCTGGCAGCGGTTCCGCTACATCACCGTCCCGCTCATCATGCCGATCCTGGCGATCGTGATGACGTTCTCCATCATCTTCACCTTCACCGACTTCCAGCTCGTCTATGCCATTACGCGCGGTGGTCCGGTGAACTCTACTCATCTCATGGCGACACTGGCGTTCCAGCGCGGCATCCCTGGCGGCATGCTGGGCGAAGGCGCGGCGATCGCGGTGTCCATGATTCCGTTCCTCGTATTCGCCACGCTGTTCAGCTATTTCGCACTCGCACGCCGCAAGTGGCAGCAGGGAGAGGGCAATGACTGACGCTGCCGCGAACGCACACGACGCGCCGAACCGGCCCACAATTGCCGCTGCGGAGGAAATGGCATGGGACAGCCGCACCAAGCGTGTGCTGTTCCTCTACGTGCCGCTCGCGTGTTTCGTGTTCATCCTGCTGTTCCCGTTCTATTGGATGGCGATTACGTCGTTCAAACCCAACGCCGAGCTTTACGACTACAAAACCTACAATCCCTTCTGGGTCGCCAAGCCGACGCTGGACCACGTTCGCAAACTGCTGTTCGAGACGGCCTATCCGAAGTGGTTGTTCACCACCATGTACGTGGCGGTGGCCTCCACCTTCCTGTCGCTGTTCTGCAGCGTGCTCGCCGCCTACGCCATCCAGCGCCTGCGCTTCAAGGGCAGCCAGTACGTCGGCCTCGCCATCTACCTCGCCTACCTGGTGCCGCCGTCGATCCAGTTCATTCCGCTCGCCTGGATGGTGCACAGCTTCGGGCTGTTCGATACGCCGATGGCACTGATCCTCACGTATCCCACCTTCCTGATCCCGTTCTGCACGTGGCTGTTGATCGGCTACTTCAAGTCGATTCCCTACGAGCTTGAGGAATGCGCGTTGATCGACGGCGCAACGCGGTTGCAGATCCTGCGTCAGATCACGCTGCCGCTGGCGGTGCCCGGCATCATCAGCGCCGGCATCTTCTCGTTCACGTTGTCGTGGAACGAGTTCATCTATGCGCTCGCCTTCATCCAATCGAGCGAGAACAAGACGGTGCCGGTGGCGATCCTGACGGAGCTGATCTCCGGCGACGTCTATCAATGGGGTGCGTTGATGGCCGGCTCGCTGCTGGGCTCGCTGCCGGTGGCGATCTTCTATTCCTTCTTTGTCGACTACTACGTGTCCTCCCTCACCGGCGCCGTTAAGGAATAGCCGCAGCCTCCTAGACTGCACTTACGTGACAGTCGGAGTTGCTGGCGATCTCGCAACGCTCTGGATGCACGGGCTTTTTTGCTGTGCGCGCTGCGCCGCGCAACATTCGCAGGCGATCTGCAAACTTCTTGAATGTGGCCGAATTGCCCCGCAGGCCGGGATGCCGGTGGCGCCATGGGCATCGCCGGGTAGAATAACGCCCATCATTCCCGAAGCGCGTTTCCGGTAGATCGTGCCATGTACGGCTTCTTGATACTTCTGCCGCTGACATTGATCAGCCTGGTGATCGGCTGGATCATCGGTTCAAGCCCGCAGATTGCCGACTACGTCGAGTTCTTGACCGGCAACATTGCTGCGCAATCCATTCGCATGGAGGATATCTGGGCCAGCAAAGGGCTGCTGGCCCTGGTCGCGTCGCACGTGGTCGCCTACTTCATTCTGTGCTTCGTCACGGTGGCGACTGTCCGCACCATCTCCGCACCGCTCCCGGCCGATCGCCCGCCGTTTCTGCGATACTTTCAGCTCTTCCTGGAACTCGTGTTCGTCTGTCTGCCTCCACTTGTGCTCCTGTGGATCAGCGGCAAGTCGCTCCTCGCAGACTGGCAGAGCTGGGTTCATCGCAGCGCCGCGATCGTGCTGTTTCTCGGCTTGGTGTTCTCCGTCGTCCTGACCGTGAGACGCAGCCCGCTGGAGCTGTTCAGCTCCTTCGGCGAGCCGTTCCGGCTCACGAAAACTGATGTCGTCGCCATCCTGTGTGCGATCCTGATCGGCGCGACCATCGTCGTGTTCGCGCTCTTTCCGAGAGAGAGCGCGCGCATGGTCGGCCTGTTCCCGGTGCTGATGCTGGTAACGGCTGCGGTTCTGCTTCTGCTGGCTGCGGTGTTCTCCCGGCACGCCTCTCCCGTAGCCGTCATCTCGACCATGATCACAGTCGTGCTCCTGCTGCACGCGATCGACAAGTCGGCGCTGCCTGTTCGCGAGTTCCGCCACAGCGCGGTCGGCCTGGCCGAGAAGTCGGGGCCGATCGTGCCGGTATCCGCGGTCAAACAACAGAGACAGATCCCAGACCTCTTCACGGCATTCCACCAATGGCTGGCCCATCGCCAGCCGGCGATTGAGGAGTACGCCAAGAAAGGGCGCACCTATCCCATCTTCTTCGTCACCGCCCAGGGCGGCGGCATGTATGCGGCCTACCACCCCGCACTGTCGCTTGCGCGCCTCACGGACTATTGCCCCGAGTTTGCCCATCATCTGTTCGGTATCAGCTCGGTATCGGGCGGCGGGTTGGGAGCGGCCGTCTTTGCCGAGCTCGTGCGCCACGTGCCGGCCAACGAGCGGGGGAAGCCGGCGGCTGCCGCCATCGGCTGCAGCCGCACGGGCGACCCCATGGCCTACAGGTTCCTGCAGGAAAAGGTCGAGGCGTTCTTCGCCACTGATTTCCTCTCCCCCGTTATTGCCAGCGGCCTGCTGTTCGACGTTCCCAGCTTTGTCATCCCGCAACTGCGCTTTGGCAGCGACCGTGCCGTGGCCTTGGAACGCGGTTTTGAGGAAGCGTGGGAGAGACTGGGCGTGACGGCCGCCGGCGGCGGCTTGGCCGGCAACTTCTATGGCCAATGGAAACCTGATGGCGATGGCCCGGCCCTGTTCATGTCGGCCACCGGCGTCAACTTCGGCATACCGGTCCTGGTCTCGCAGATCGATTGGTCGTTCAATCCGTCACGCAGGACCCTCGCCAAGGAGGCCGGCAGAATGCTCGGCCCCGCCCAGGTCGTTCCGGAGAAGGGCGAGGGCACCGTCCAGACCGTCCTCGACCGCCTTCAGAACCCTCCCGACGAGCTGCAGGTGGGCGTTGCCAACATTCTGGACTTCCGGCCCGACGTTCAGATGAACACGAGCACCGCTGTCGGCCTCAGTGCCCGGTTTCCGTTTGTGACGCCGCCCGGCGCCATCAAGCGCAACAGCAAGATCGAGATCCCGGAAGGCACGATATTCGACAAGACCAAGATTCTCGAGCTGACGGACGGCGGCTTCTACGACAACAGCGGCAGCATGGTCGCCCGTGATCTCATCGCCAATCTCAACCGGGGATTGGACCGGGACGAGCGTCTCAAGCCATTCAAGGAAAAAATCAAGTTCCACCTGATCCGCTTCGTCGACAGACCTGAAAGGCGTCAAGCCTTGGCCGGCGAGGGAGGTAACTTCGAGCTTCTCGTTCCGTTCGTGGCCTACAACTCGGTCAGGCTGGCGCGCGGCGTGAGCCTCGCCAATCCCCCGCGCAACACGTCCATCTCCAACGTGTATCTGCTCGACGACTGGTACGAAGGATCGCTCAACTGGCTGCTCTCCAAGAGCACCATTGCCAGCATCAGGAAGCGCAGCAGCTGGATCGCATTCGAAAACGAGGAATGCTGCGAGGTGCGACACCCCTCGTTTCCGGGCGTCATGAGGCGCATGCCGCTCACCGACCTGCAAGTCGACGAGATCACGAAGTCCAGCAGCGGGATCATGCTAAAGCGCTTCATCCCGAACGCAGACGACTTCCTGGAAATCATGCAGCTCGTCAACGACGGCGCAGCACGCTAGGGCGCAGGCGTATTCCTGTGCGGTACAGGTCATGCGCGGCATCGGAGCGAAAGTTTGTCGAAGGGCTTCGCGCACGACAGCAGCCTCGAACCTGCCGACGGCTGGGTGTGCACCAATCACCCATGCACGGCTTCATGGATGCTTGCTCAAAGACATTTCAGCGAGCTTCCATGACAACTTGGACTAGCTTGGCCCGGCCTTCCTGCAGGTTCGTGCGGAGATTGCTACTCATTGCGCGGATTTCGGGCCCGATCAGGACATGGATGCCGAGCGCGGAAGGCTGAGCACCGGCCCATTTCATCTGCATATCCTGGAACCAGAGCAACGCCGCTTCGGTCTTGTCCTCCCATGAAACTGGCGAGAAACCGGATTGCGCCAGTAACTCCCTCATATCTGGCTCGGTCACCACAAAGCTCGTGCGCTGGTCAAGGGCCCATGGCACCGGGTAGAGCAGAGGGGTGGAGCCGGCCTTAATCACATCGTAGATGGCCAGCCGCCCCTGCGACTTCAGCACACGGCGCATTTCTCCATAGAGCCGGGGCCTGTTGGCGATATTCATTGCTACATGCTGCGTCCAGACCTGATCGAAGCTGCCGTCCGGAAAGGGCAGATTGAGCGCGTCACCCGGCTGAAACTGGATCAAGTCTCCCAGACCGGACCGCTCCGTGAGCAAGGTCGCGACCGCGCAATAGGATTCCATCAGATCGAGTCCCGTCACGCGGCATCCGAAGGACTTGGCTAGATATCGCGCCGCGCCACCCAGGCCCGAGCCGACGTCCAGGATTGACATGTCCTTTGACGGAGCGGCGGCCTTAGCCAAATCCATGGTGGCCAGGAGCCCTCGCACGTGAAACTGATCAATGGCGCTGAGATCAGCTGCGGCCAGTGGTCCGCCGGCCTTGCCTGCGTCGGCGAGCGCCTTCGTTACCGCTTCCACGATATCGAAGCCGGCGTAGTGACGCTCGAGAATATCCGAAAGGTTTGACACTTTGACTCTCGTTGTGTTTGCGGCCCCAAGCGGAAGCAGCGACACTTAGTCAATTGTGCGTCCGGAATCTAGTCGTGCCCGTCGTGCTGGGACTCGGTGTCGCTGCAGCTACAGAGCGCCGACCGTTTGGGCGGATTGTGCCGCTAGGAGGCGATTGAAATTCGCCTTGAACAAGTTGATGAAGCCACGCGTGGGCTCACTCATCCTCGTTCCCGATCGGCGCACCGCCCACAGCTCGCGCATGAGCGGGAACTTGTCGCGGATGGGATGTACGGCGAGCTGGCCATGCACGATCCCATGCGTGACGGCGGAAACCGGAAGGATCGTTGCCCAGTTGCCGGACCGGACAAGACTGATCGCGACCGCCATGGAGTCGAATTCCAGCTTCGGCTCGATCGCCACACCAGCAACCTCGAACCGAGCCTCGATCAGTCTCCGGATGCCGTGATGTCGCGATGGCAAAACGAGGGGAAGCTCAGCTACCCCGCGCAGATCGACAGAACCGGGGGCCAGCAAATCTGTGTTGGGATTGGTAATGACCGCAAGTGGGTCGCGCACCAGAACCTCGAACTCGAGCTGCCGCTCCCGCGGCGGCGGACCCAACACGATGGCAAGATCCAGCGCTTTCTCCTGGGTCCAGCGGCTCAACACCTCGCTGTAGGCCTCCGACACCCGGATCTGATGCGAGGGGTAGTCTTCCCGCCATGCTTCAATGGTGGCGCCGACTGCCTTCGCAAGGACGCTCTCCTCGTCGAGTGCCGGCAGAAGACCGACGCGGAGCGCCTCTGACTTTGACACCTGGGCGGCACGAAACTGGCGTGGTATCGCCTCCAACCCCAAGATCGATGCGTGGCACATGCCATACAGCCGGTCCGCGGCCGACGCTGGCTTCAGTCCACGGGGCGTGCGCTGGAAGAGATCGACGCGCAGCGCGCGTTCCAGCTTCTGCAGCTGCATGGAAAGGGCAGGCTGCACGATGTTGGCGCGAGTCGCCGCACGCACAACGCTTCGCTCCTCGTAGAGATGTGTGAAATAGACCAGCTGGCGCATGTCGATGTCGGAGGACGGAGCGCGCCTGCTTGATGTCGGTCGCCGGCCCAGCCTTGGCCGTTTGAGGGCCTTGCGGAGCAATGTGGCCATTTCATCTGCGATCTCGCATGCACCTCCCGACGGAGGATGTTTCAGGATCAGCGAGCCCGATACTCCGGGGAGATCCACGCCAAACACACGGCCCGGATATCGGTCGAGCCCTGGATGGACGAGGATAGACGGCAGCATTAGCCCGATGCCGCGCGTATCGATATCCTCGGCATCCAGCGCGTCAGGATCGATGTCGCTCTCTGCGATAACCAGTCCTGCGTCGCCGATCGCCTGCTTCGCCTCGCGGCCAAGCTCGCCGAGACCAGCGGCCAACACCAAGCGCATGTCGCTCAAATCTTGAAGTTTGGTGGACGACGGCAGGCGACCGGCTGCGCCTGCAGCGACCAAGGACCATTCGACCGGCAACACGGTCGTACTCGATCCCTTAACAGCCCCCGAGCCTGCCCACACGAATTCTATGACGGGCGACAAACAATCATCGACAGGGTCCCCAACCTCGACCGAACAGCGCGGAAAAAGCAGCGGATGCCGCGAACGCAATTGGGCAAGGGCGCGGGTCAGCGCATCATCGAGTTTGCTTCCCGGCGGTTGTCCGGCGCCAGTAATCGAGATGCGAACGGGTGGCTCCTTGATGCGCGCCGAAACGTACTTGCAGCCAAATGCGAGGTCGTTGAGGAGAGGCGCGCAAAGCCGCCGAAGCCGTCGCAAACTCTCCGTGGGACGAACTCCCCCGGTCCGCCGTTCGAACAGCGATGCCCCGAGTTCGTCCTCGAGGCGCCGTACCGACATGGTGATGGTCGACTGCGCGACGCCAAACTCATCGGCCGCCCGTGCCGCCATGCGATGCCGGTAGACCGCCAGAACGTACCTGAGCTGCCGGAGATCCATCGCGCGGCTGAATACCCTTCAATAAAACTGATAGCTGATTCTAGGATATGCTATTTGCTTTGACAACCAGCGCTACTCATTCTCCGAGTGATGAAAAGCGTCTCACGCCGATAACGGGTCAAGCGGGTGCCTAAAGTAGTTGCACAGCGTGGACTGGAGCTCCGTTGCAAGGGTTGGCGTCAAGAGACGCTTCTGCGCCTTCTCGAGAACAACGTCGAGAACGGTGAGAACCCCGAAGATCTGGTGGTGTACATGTCGCGGGCGAAAGCGGCCCGCGACTGGGAGAGCTTCGACCGCATCGTCGCCGCGCTCCGGGATATGGAAGTCGACGAAACGCTGGTGATCCAATCCGGCAAACCGATCGGCCGTTTCCGCACGCATGCACGTGCGCCGCTGGTGGTCATGGCGAACGGCAACGTTGTCGGCCGCTGGGCGAACGACGAAAACTTCTTGAAATATGAGCAGGCGGGCCTGACCGTACTGCCTGGCATGACCGCGGCCGCGTGGCAGTACATCGGCAGCCAGGGCATCATCCAGGGAACGTATCAAAGCTTCAGCGCCGCGGCGCACCGCTATTTCGGCGGAACCCTGGCGGGGCGGGCGATCCTGACGGCCGGCTGCGGAGGCATGAGCGGCGCGCAACCCCTCGCAGGCAAGATGGCCGGGGCCGCAACCTTGGTCGTCGAGGCCGAGCCCGAGAAGATCCTCCGCCGCGTCAACCAGGGCTTCTGCGACCGCATGACGGCGTCCACTGAGGAGGCCCTGGCGTGGGTAGGGGAGGCGCAGCGGGAAAAGAGGGCATTGTCCGTCGGCTTGGTGGGCAATGCAGCCGTCATCCACCCGGAGCTGCTCGAGCGCGGCTTTGCGCCCGATATCGTAACCGATCAATGCATGGTCGATCCGTATCGCGGCTACGTTCCGTTGCACATGACTGCCGCGGAGGCGGCCGCCCTCGCGAAAAGTGATCCGAAGCGCCTAAGGCAACGCGCGGACGAAACCTTGTTGCGGCATGTTGGGGCGATCCTGGAGTTCAAAAAGCGCGGCGCTCTCGCTTTCGAGTACGGCAACTCGCTGAGATTGCGCGCTGCCGATGCGGGCCTGCAGGAGGCGTTGAGCCTCGAGTCGTTCGTGACTCTGTTCATTCGGCCGTTGTTCTGCGAGGGCGTAGGCCCCTTCCGCTGGATCGCGGTCTCCGGCGACGCCGCCGACATCCACACCATCGACGATATCATCCTGAAAACCTACTCCTCCAATCACCCGATATCGCAGTGGATTCCCATGGCGCGGAAATTCGTACCGTTCCAGGGCCTCCCTGCACGCATCGGTTGGCTCGGCCACACCGAGCGCAGCCACCTCGCGTTGCTCGTCAATGCAGCGGTCGGCAGAGGGGAGATCAGCGGGCCGGTGGCGTTCACGCGCGACCATCTCGATGCCGGCTCGGTCGCCAATCCGTTCCGCGAAACGGAAAAGATGAAAGATGGCAGCGACGCCATCTCCGATTGGCCGCTGATCAATGCGATGCTTTCGTGCTCGACAGGGGCAGACCTCGTCGCTTTGCACTCCAACACAGACAAGTTGCAGAGCGCCGGCCAGACTGTAATCGCTGACGGTACACCGGAAGCCGCTGTGCGCCTCGCGAGCGCGCTCGACGGCGACACAGGCATCGGCGTCCTCAGGTACGCGGATGCGGGCTACGCCGCTGCCCAGACGGTGAAGGATCAGTATGACCTCGGACTCTAGCCGATTGAAGGATGGCGCCCTGCTTTCCGGCCGGGTGGCCGACGCGGCCCTTCTCGAGGCAGCCTTGGAGGCCGGGCTATTGCTGTCCGCAGGAGGCAGCGGTCGCGCGTCGGTCGACCGCCACCGGCGGACCGGTGAAGCCGCTCTGAGCGCCGGTGTTGTGCGGTTTGCGGGCGTGGCAGAGCTGGATGACGAAGATCAGATCATTATTGCCACTGGCGTCGGAGCTCCTGGACAGGCGCGGAAGAACGTAGCGCCGAACGATTGCGTAGAAGCCGCGCGCCTTCTGGTGAAGAGCTCCGGCGCGACACCTGCCGGCATCATGCCCGGACATGTGCCGGGGCTTTACGCCTGGCTGCAGGCGGCTGTGCTCGGCGTGCCGGTTATCGACGTAGCGGCTAACGGCCGGGGGCATCCCACCGTGAAAATGGGCGGGATGGGGTACGCGGCGCGGCCAGATCTCATGATCATGCAAGCCGGGTCCGGCGGTCGAGCCGAGGACGGTAGCCTCATTCGCGTGACGGCCGCGGGCAACATCGCCGCAACTTCCAGCATCATGCGTCACGCAGCGGTTCAGAACGGCGGCTTGATCATGGCTGCCCGCGGGCCCTTGACGGTTGCGTGGGTGCGCGAGCACGGGGCGGTGGGGTCGATCGCATTTCAGCTCCAGCTCGGCGAACGCATGGTGGGCGCTGGCAGGAACGGAGACCGACGCATTCAGGCAATCATTGACTATACCGGGGGAGCGCTTGCCGGCGTTGGCACGGTGCGCACGAAGGCCGTGGCCTACAATCAGGGCTTCGAGACCGGTGAAATCCGCGTGGCGACCGGCACGGGCGAACTCGTACTGGGGATTTGCAACGAGTACATGATGCTGGCGCGCGGCAACGACCGGCTTGCCACCTTCCCAGACCTGATAGCGACCGTCGACCCGCGCACCGGCGACGCCCTTGCCATCTCCGAGATTGAAGTCGGCGACCAAGTTGCTGTCTTAACCGCAAGCAAGCGCAACTTTCCGATCGGGTCTGGGGTCCGAGATCCCGATGTCTATCCTGAGATCGAGGAGCGGATGGGAACCGAGCTGGCCCGCTACGCACTTGATCCCGACGCCTGAGGCTGCAGCATGCTCAAGTTGTACGACTCCCGCCTAAGCGGAAACGCCTACAAGGTCCGACTGTTGCTACACGCGCTCGGCATTCCGTTCCAGCGCGTAACGCTCGACCTAGCCAAGGGGGAGGCTCGCACGCCGGAGATGCTGGCGCGCAATCCGCTGGGCAGAATCCCGATTCTTGAACTGGAGGACGGGCACACGCTGTTCGAATCCAACGCAATCTTGTTCTACCTGGCCGATGGGACGAAGTATCTGCCGGATGACCGGCTGCAGCGCGCAGAGGTCCTGCAATGGCTGATGTTCGAGCAATTCGACCTCGTGCGCGCGCTTGCGCGCGCACGGTTTCTCATTTCGATTTTGCGCCAGAAGGAGAAGTTCTCCGCGCATATCGCTGAGCTGCAAGAGATGGGACGAAAAGCGCTCGGCCACCTCGAGCATCGGCTTGAGCACAGCCCCTACGTGGCCGGCGACCAGTACACAATCGCCGACATGGCGATCTACGCCTACACACACCTTGCCGAAGAGGGCGAATACGATCTGGCGGCCTATCCCGCCATTCGCGGCTGGTTGGCCCGCGTAGAGCAGCAACCTGGGTACGTACGCCTACTATGAGTCAATCAGTGAAGCAGGACGGAGCCTTTGAGATGGTAAGGAACGCAGCAATTGAGCGTCTGATGCACCGAGTGCATCGAGCGGTAGCGGGCTTGGCGGTGATCGGGACACTGTTGGTTGCAGGTCCCGCGGCCGCCCAGGAGAAGGTTACATTCGCGTGGCCGGTGGCCATCAACTCGGGTATCGCCCCGTTCACGTTCGCCCAAGAGCTCGGCTTCTACAAGGAAGAGAATGTCGAGTTCGACGTCGTCGTCCTGCAAGGGTCTGGCGTGATCATCCCGCAGCTCATGAACGGGACCATATTCACCGCGTTCAGCGTGCTTGAGCCTCTCATCATTTCGCGTCAGGCGGGCAAGCCGAACTTCGATTTTCGCTTCGCCTACAACATCGTTCGCAGCTCGATCTGGGAACTGGCGGTACTCGACGATTCCAAGATCAAGAGCGTGAACGACCTCGCGGGCAAGACAATCGGCGTAGGCGCGCTCACTTGGGGCAACGTGGCGCTGACGAAAGCCGTTCTCAAGGCATCCAATGTCAATCCCGATTCCGTACAGTTTGTAGCCGTCGGGGCGGGCGTACCGGCCTATGACGCGCTCCGCCGCGGTCAGATCGACGTACTGAATCTCTACGACACCATGCACATAGCCATGGAGCTGCAAGGGACCAAGGTGCGCCGGCTGGAGTACCCCAAGGAGTTCCGCGGATTGGCCAGCCATGGTCTTGCTGTGACCAATAAGAGCATCGCCGAGAAGCGCGGCCTGATCGAGCGGTTCGGCCGCGCCGTCACGAAAGGTGTCGTCGCGTGCGAGGCCAACGTCAATGCCTGCATCCAAGCTTTCTGGAAGGTGTATCCCAATCAGAAGCCGACCGGGGATGAGGCCGGTGCACTCGCCAAGGAAGCCCAGATTATCGGCGCCCGCATGAAGAACATGACCGCGTTCCGTCCTGGCGAGCCCCAAACTCTCGGCGCCTTCGGCGAGCAGGACTGGAAGGCATCGATGATCGCCCTTCGCACGGGCGGCCAGCTCGACGATACCGACATCAAGCTCGACACGCTCTATACGAACGAGTTCGTGGCCGCCTACAACAAGTTCGACCGCGACGACGTGATCAAGAAAGCCAAAGCGTACAAGCCTTGAGTCAGATCGGGAAAATCGGCCCCGGGCGAAGGCCTGGGGCCACATCTGCGGTAAGCTGATGACACGAAGCGGCCCAGAACTTTCGCTGGAGGATGTCAGCGTTACCTACCGCACGAGCCGCGGTCCGCTCGATGCCCTGGGCCCAATAAGCTTGGACATTGCGGACGGCGAGTTCGTGGCCGTGCTCGGTCCGTCGGGTTGCGGGAAGTCCACCCTGCTCAAGATCGTCAGCGGTCTCTTGCCGCCGAGCCAGGGCAACGTGGTGTTAGGCGGCGTACCAGTCACCAAGCCGCAGCAGAATGTCGGGATCGTCTTTCAGCAGCCAACGCTGCTGCCGTGGAAGAGTGTTCTGGAAAACGTGCTCGCACCAATCCGCGTGCTGCGCGCCTATTCGCCCGAGGCCCGGCGCAAAGCAGAGCAACTCCTGGAGATGGTCGGCCTAGGTGGATTTGCGGGTCACTACCCACATGAGCTGTCCGGAGGAATGAAGCAGCGCGTCGCGATAGCACGCGGCTTGATGCACGACCCGAAGCTCCTGCTGATGGACGAACCGTTTGCGGCGCTTGACGCTCTCACCCGAGAGCAGATGTCGATAGAGCTGCAGCAAATAATCGAACGCACCCGCAAGTCGGTCCTTCTGATCACACATTCGATTCAGGAAGCCGTGTTCATGAGCGATCGCGTCATGGTGCTGTCACAGCGACCAGGCCGCATCATCCACACGGAAACAATCGATTTGCCGCGTCCGCGCGGCCTTGACACCATGGCCATGCCGAAGTTCACGGCAACCTGCGACCGGCTGCGCAGGCTGTTTACCCATTGAGGGAACCGATGACGACCAAACAGAAGTTGGCCGACCTGTTACTGCCGTTCGCGACCGTCGCAATCCTGATCCTGCTATGGCACTACGGCATTAAGTGGTTCGCGGTTCCCGCCTACCTCGTGCCTCCCCCTGCAGCGGTATTGCAGGCACTGAACAAGGGCCTCATTGGCGGGACGCTCTGGCCGCACATTGCCGCGACCGCCACAGCAATCGTCACCGGATATGCCGTGGGGTGCACGGCGGCGCTGCTGCTCGCATCCGTCGTCAGCGAATTCAGAACTATGGAGCGCGCCATCTATCCGGTGATCGTCGCTTTTCAATCGATACCAAAGGTGGCGCTCGCCCCGATCCTGGTTGTCTGGTTCGGCTTCGATCTTGGCTCGAAGGTGGTGATGGTGGCGCTGATCTGCTTCTTTCCATGCTTCGTCAACGCTGCAATCGGCCTGAGATCCTACAGCCCCGACCTGGTCGACCTCTATCGTGCCTTCGGAGCGTCTCGGTTGCAGATCTTTTGGAAGGTGAAGGTCCCCTCTGCTGCCGGGCACATCTTCGCCGGGTTGCAGATCAGCGTCATCCTGGCGTTGCTCGGCACTGTGGTGTCGGAGCTCGTTGCGTCGCGGCGCGGACTGGGGCATGTGATCGCCGCTTCCGGCCTAGATTTCGATGTGGCGATGATGTTTGCGTGCGTGGTCATCCTGGCCACGATCGGCGTCCTGGCGAGCCAACTGATCCTATTCGTGCACCGCCGGATCGTTTTCTGGGAGAGCCAGTCGGCGGCCTCCACCATCGTATCGCATTAGAAGCGGCCGATCGGGATGCGGACGTGCCGATCAGGGCGTGGCTTTGGCGGCCGCAGCGTGCTGTATCGCATTCCAGACGCGATTCGGGGTCAGCGGCAACTCGGTGAACTTGACCCCGAACGGCCTGAGTGCGTCCTCCACCGAATTCGCGATTGCTGCCAATGCCGGAATTGATCCCCCTTCGCCTACGCCCTTCGCCCCAAGCGGGGTAAACGGCGAAGGCGTCTCCAGCGCGACAACTTCGAATTCCGGAACGTCCAAGGCGGTGGGTTTCAGGTAGTCCATGAACGACCCCGTCAGCAACTGCCCGTTCTCGTCATAGACGAGGTCCTCGTAGAGCGCGCCGCCGATACCATGCGTGGTTGCCCCGTGCACCATCCCCTCGACCAGCAGCGGATTGATTTCGCGACCACAGTCGTGGGCAACGATATAGCGAAGGATTTTCACGCCGCCCGTCTTCGGATCGACTTCTGTCACCGCAATATGGGCTGAGTTCGAGAAGGTGAGCTGAAAGCGCAGCCGCTTGTCGCCGGTATCCTTGCCGGGCAGGTTCGACTGCGGGTCGACGTAAAAGTGGCGCGCTTCGAGGCCCGGCATCTCGCCCTCAGGCAGACGAAGCAGGTCGCGATAAGCTGCCATTGCCACCTTGGCGAGGGAAAACAACGGCTGGTTTGCGCCATGCGCCCAGATCTCGGCCTCGCGAATGGTCAACTCCTCCGGCTTACGCCCGGAGATATGGCCGGCAATTCGCAGCACTTTGGCTCGGATGGTTTGCGCCGCCTTGACGATGGCCCCGACATCTGTTCCGGAGAACTTGTTCGCGAAGCTTCCGGAGCCATGCAGCCAGGGATTGACCGCCGAGTCGAAGCCCGGAGCCACGTTGACCCTGTTGGGATGAATGCCGAGCTCGTCAGCGACGATCTGCGCCACGACCGTCTGATAGCCCTGTCCCGAATCCGTATTGCCCAGGCTAACGCGGACGCTTCCATCGCCTTCCATGCGCACCAACGCACCCTCACCCACACCCGACGAGTCGGTCCGACCGGTCATCAGCGTATAGGCCGACAGGTTGAGGCTGTTCGGTTCCACCGCCGTCGCGATTCCTATGCCGACGTATCGCCCCTGCCTGCGGGCTTCGGCCTGCTCGGCGCGCAGCTTGGCATAGTCGGCAGTGGCGAGGGCCGTGTCGAGCGTCGCCGCGAAATCGCCGCTGTCATAGAGGTTGCCCATTGGCGATTCATAAGGCATGGCCGAAGCGGGTATGAAGTTGCGCCGTCGCAGCTCGAGCGAGTCTATGCCGACCTTCTGCGCTGCGAGCTCGATTGCGCGCTCAACGGCGAAGCACATGAACGGCTTGCCGATGCCGCGATTGGCACCTGAGTGGCACTTGTTGGTCAGGACGGCATAGCCTTCAAACTTGACCGCCGGGATAGCATAGTTGTTCAGCATGTTCGTGAACTTGAGCATGCTGTGAAGCGTCGGGTTGATGACGTTGGCGCCTTCGTCGACGACGTCGCGCAACGACAACCCCAGAATGCGCCCGTCGGCGTCGAGCGCCATCGACAGGTCCATCACTTGGTTCGACGCATGCACAAGGCCTAGGAGATTCTCCTGTCGGTCCTCAATGTATTTGACAGGTCGAGCAGCCATCCTGGCCAATAGCGCAACTATCACCATGTAGGTGGCCTTGCGCTTGTTGCCGAAGCCGCCACCGATATCGGGAGAGATGAGGCGGATCTGACTGTGCGGGATTTGCAGTGCGGTCGCGAGCGCATGCGTCGCAAATCCCGGCCGCTGATCGGGCGACCAGAGCGTCAGTACGTCCTGCCCCCACCGTCCGATCACGCCCATCGTCTCGAGCGCAGTTGAGATATAGCGCTGAACGCTGAAGCGCTCCGACACCACGTGCGCTGCCTGCGCGAACGCGGTGTCGACCTCGCCATATGAAAACTTGTCATGCCAGATGACGTTGCTGTTCAACTCGTCGAACACGAGCGCGTCGGGACTCTGGATCGCCTTCCAGGGGTCGACGACAGCGGGAAGGGGCTCGTACTCGATGTCGATCAGTTCTGCCGCGTCTTCCGCCGTCGCCCGGTCCACGGCCGCAATCGCCGCCACCGGTTCGCCGACATAGCGCACCTTGTCCACCGCCAGGCAGTAGTTCGGGAGGAACGTGTTGAATGGTATGATCGTCGAGATCGGCTTGGTCAGACGGCCCACCTCATGCCCGGTCAGAACGGCATGCACACCGTGAAGCTGCCGAGCCTTGTCGGCATTTATGCTCACGATCCGGGCGTGCGCGTGCGGACTGCGCAGGAACGCAGCGTGCAGCATGCCGGGCATGACAATGTCATCGATAAATGTACCGGCACCGGTGGTCAGCCTGGCATCCTCCCGGCGCGGAAGTGGCTGCCCAACCCAAGGGCCCGTATTGCTGACGGTGGTTCTGACACTCATTGCTTCTTTCCTTCGAGCAGCTCGGCGGCGCGCAATGCCGAACGCACGATGTTCTGATAGCCAGTACACATGCAAAGATTGCCGGAGATCGCCTCACGTACGTCCGCTGCCGTCGGCCTGGCGTTGTCGCGCAGAAATGCTTCCAGCGTGATGATCATTCCCGGCGTGCAAAAGCCGCAGTGCAACCCATGGCATTCGTTGAATGCCCGCTGGATCGGATGCAGCGCATCGCCCTGACCGCGGATGCCTTCAATCGTGGTAACCGAGGCACCCTCGGCCTGCACGGCGAACATCAAACAGGAGCGCATGGGGCGTCCATCGACCTGCACCGTGCAGGCGCCGCAAACGCCGTGCTCGCAGCCGATGTGCGTACCAGTCAGCCCGAGGGACTCGCGTATCGCTTCCGCCAGGCTGGTACGGGGCGATACCGTCACCGTCTCGGCTTTTCCATTCACGGTGATGTGGACGTCATGCTGTTCTTTGGCGCTCAATGCGGTGCTCCGACATCAGCTCTAGCCTGCTGCCGCCGGTTGCACTCGGACAGACCAAGCAGAACGTGGGTACGTATGAGATCGCGACGGTAGTCCGCCGAGGCGTGCAAGTCCGACCCGACTTGCACTTCGATTGCCGCCGCGCGCGCAGCCTGCTCAAACAGCGCAACCTGCGGGAACTGCCCTGCGAGCAGGCGTTCGGCCTCGCGCGCCCGCATGGCCCGCTCGGCAAGACTTCCGATCGTGATGCGCACATGATCGGAGATGCGATCAGCGCTGAATCGCAGAACCGATACGACCGAAGTCAGTGCAAAGTCTCCGCGCCGGCGCGCAAACTCGGTGAAGTTGAACGAGTCGGTCGCGCGCTGGGCGGGAATGTGAATGGCGACCAGGATTTCGTCCGGCTCTACTGCCGTCGTCATTTGCCCAACAAAGAAGGCATCAGCCGCAACCCTTCGCGTGCCATGCCGCCCACGTATCTCGAACTCTGCATCCAGCGCCAGTAGAGCGACCGGCATCTCGGCGGCTGGGTCGGCATGGCACACGCTGCCGCCGATGGTGCCGCGGTTTCGAATCGCGGCATGGGCGATGTGCGGCAGGATATCGTGGAGCAGGGGCACCTTCGCACCGACTAAGGCCGATGCTTGAACCTCGCAGTAGCGCGTCATGCTCCCGATGCGGACAACACCTTGCTCGACGCTGATGCCGGCCAAGTCGCCAATGCGGTTGATGTCGATCAGCCATTCCGGGCGCGCCAGTCGAAAGTTCATCATGGGAACCAGGCTCTGGCCGCCGGCAATCAGTTTGGCATCCGCCCCATGCTGCTCCAGCAGGGCCAGCGCATCGTCGATCGATTGCGCCACCACGTACTTGAACGGAGCTGGTTTCACCGGAGAACTCCCATAGCGCCAGAGGCGCACTATCGCGACAGCCGGCCGTCATGCTTCACGCATGCAGGCGCGCCGAGCCACACGATCCACGCATTGTGAAACCGCTGCTGGTGCACAGCAAATATGATTTTTTGCGACCCGCCATAGTGGGAACGCCAGTGCGCTTTGCGCGGAGCAGGCCGGTGGTTCGCGACAGATCGCCAGGTCCGCCTACCTGGATGTCGACGTGCCTGATGGCTCAGTTCGACAAATACGATTTCTGGCTGTCGGCCGGATATGTCAATCATTGACCCTAGGGAGGCCCACATGTCGGATTTTGACCTTGTCGTGACAGGCCGTATCGTTCGAGCGGATCGCGTTATCGAGAATGGCTACGTCGCCATACGCGATGGCAAGGTAGAGCGTGTGGGCGAGGGCCCGCCGCCGCAGGCGGCCGAGCGCCAGGATTTCGGCAGTGCTTTCGTTATGCCTGGCGCCATAGATGGCCAGGTGCATTCGCGCTCGCAAAAGGGGCAGGAGGACTTCATCTGGTCGACGCGCGCGGCAGCAGCCGGCGGCGTGACCACCATCGTCGACATGCCGTACGATGACGGCGTCCTGATTTGCACGGCAGAGCGGCTGCGTACAAAGGCGCATGAGGCGGCGGCTCAGGCGCGCGTCGACTTCGCACTTTATGCCACGATCGACCCCGCGGAAGGCGCCCAGCGTATTCCCGAACTCGCATCGGCGGGCGCCGCGGGCTTCAAGTTCTCGACCTTCGAGACGCACCCGACACGATTTCCGCGCGTGTCCTCGCCCATGCTCTACGAGTGCTTCGCGGCCATCCGCAACCAGGGTCTCGCGGCCGCGGTGCACAATGAGAATGACGAGAGCGTACGCTTCTTTACCAAGCAGGTTCTGGCATCAGGCCGGACCGACTATCACGCCCACAACCTCTCGCGCCCTCCCGTGACCGAGGCCTTGGCTACCGCCGAGGTGTACGAGATCGCCGCTGCCACCCGCTGCTCCGGACATATCGTGCATTGCTCGATCGGCCGCGGCTACGACCTGTGCAGCGCCTATCGCATGCAGGGCTTCGATACGACGATCGAGGCGTGCATTCACTATTTGATGCTGGATGAGGAAAGCGACGTCTCGCGTCTGGTCGGTTTTGCGAAGATCAACCCACCGGTTCGTGCGAGGCGCGAGCGGGAGGCATTGTGGCATCACCTTGCGGCAGGCAACATCACGATCGTCTCCACCGACCATGTAAGTTGGTCGGCGGATCGCAAGAGCAACCCCAACATGCTCGAGAACGCATCGGGTGTGCCCGGCCTCGAGGTGCTCTACTCCTTGCTTGTCACAGCTCTGATGGAGCGCAATCTCAGTCCGACGTGGGCGGCCCGGCTTCTGGCGGCCAATCCCGCCCGCCTCTTTCGGATCGGGCATGTGAAGGGGGCGCTCGAGCCCGGCAGGGACGCCGACATCACGGTCATGGCGCATCGGCCAGGGCACTACGATGCAGCGGAGAGCGGGCACAATTTCGTTAGCTGGAGCCCATACCAGGGGATCGCACTTGCCTATCGTCCGGTCGCAACCTTCATTCGTGGCAAGATCGCGTTCGATGGTACCGCCGTCGGGCAGCCGGGAACGGGCCGCTTCGTGCGTCCATGGGCACCTCGGGAGCATTGAATGACCGGGCGCAGGAACCTGCCGGTCGACGCCAAACGCCTGTGGGCCGACCTGATGGCGTTGGCTGAGATCACCGAGCCAGATCACCCCTATACCCGTCGCTCGTTCTCGCCACGTTTTCTCGAGGGCCGTGCCTGGCTCGCCAAGCGCTTCGCGGATGCGGGCCTTGCGGTCACGATCGATGCGGCCGGAAATCTGATCGGGCGCATGGAGGGCACAACAGCCGGCTCAGGGACGATCATGATCGGATCGCATTCGGATACGGTACCGTCGGGAGGACGCTTCGACGGTACGGCCGGCGTTATTGCGGCACTCGAGGTTGCCCGTTCGCTGCGCGAGGCCGGCAGACCGCTTCGGCACGCCTTGGAGATCGTCGACTTCCTCGCGGAGGAGCCCAGCGAATACGGCCTCTCCTGCGTCGGAAGCCGTGGTCTGGCCGGCCAACTGAGCACCAAGATGCTTGCGTATCAGAATGGCGCCAACGAGCGGTTGGACACGGCGATCGGACGCATGGGCGGCAATGCTGCGGCGTTGGGAGAGCCGTTGCGGGCCGACATAGCCGCCTTCTTCGAGATGCATATTGAGCAAGGCATCGTCCTCGAGAAGCACGCCATCGACATCGGCATTGTGACGGGCATCGCCGGCATCACGCGTCTCGAGGTCGTGTTCTCAGGCTCGGCGGATCACGCCGGAACGACCCCCATGGACCTAAGGCGTGACGCGCTCGCGGCAGCGGCGGAAACCTCGGTGTTCGTTGCGGCTCACGCGCGCGAGATGGCGCTGCGGCAAGAGGGGCATTTCGTTGCGACAACGGGCGTGCTGGAAGTGGTGCCGAACGCAGCCAATGTCGTTCCCGGGCAGGCTCGAATGATCATCGACGCCAGAGCCGAAAAACGCGATGCCATGGATGAGTTCCTGAACAAGCTCGACGCACACAGCCGCGAGGTGTCTGTACGAAATCGCGTCGAACGCAGCGTCTACAGGGTTCTTTCCGATACGCTGCCAGTGCCGAGCAGCGAAGAGTTGCGCGAGCACCTGATCACGGGTGCCAAGCTGCTCGAACTCAGCACGATGCCACTCGCGTCCGGCGCCGGACACGACGCAGCCTTCATGGCCACGCTTGCGCCGATGGCCATGATCTTCGTGCCTTGCCGAGATGGCAAGAGCCACTCGCCGCAAGAGTGGGCTGCCCCCGAAGCGCTTGGAGCCGGCGCGGCTGTGCTTCTGGAAGCCGTACGCATCTTCGATCAGTCACTCGCCGAGTAAGGACCGTACGTTTTCAAGTGCGGCGCGGCCAGTCTGCCCTTCGGCGCCTGCGAGCGCCGCGCGGTATCGTGCGTCAACGCCTGATGCGGAACCGCGTGGGGGCTTTCGCCGTGCTTGGGCGGCAGGTCGATAAGCCGGGCATCTGCGGCTCGGCGCGTGCGGCCCTCACGGCCGTTGTGGTGCCCAGAAGAGGACTCGAACCTCCACGGCTTTTACACCGCTAGTACCTGAAACTAGTGCGTCTACCAATTCCGCCATCTGGGCAAGCACGGCCCGCTAGTTAGGGCGCCTGTCCTCCCTTGTCAATTGCATGCCGCGGGCCGATGCCACGCTTCACAGCGGAGGCTTCCGGGGGTATTTCCAGCCTAGCGACGTTTCTTTCCGGAGACCCACGCCCGATGCGCTCACGGCTGGAGCAAGGTAGCCTCGCCACGGTCATCGGAGGATCGGGCTTCATAGGCCGTAATGCCGTGCGCGCGCTCGCCGCCGACGGATGGCGCGTACGCGCCGCCTCCCGGCGTCCGGACCTCGCCGGCTATCTCCAGCCGATGGGTGCCGTCGGCCAGACCCATGCCATCCAGGCGAACGTGCGTTTCCCGGACTCCGTGCGGCGGGCGGTCGAAGGGTCGGAAGCCGTGGTCAATCTGGTCGGCATTCTCCACCGCAGTGGTGCCCAGAATTTCCAGTCCGTGCACGTTGCCGGCGCCAGGGCCGCCGCAAAGGCCGCGCGCGAAGCCGGCGCCAAGACCTTCATCCACGTCTCTGCCATCGGCGCCGACCGCAAGTCCTGGTCGAAATACAGCCGCACGAAGGCGGCCGGCGAGGCCGCTGTCCTGGCGGAGTTTCCCGACGCGATCATCCTGCGGCCCTCGCTGGTATTCGGGCCGGAGGACCAGCTCTTCAACCGGTTCGCGAGACTCGCGAGCATGTCGCCGCTCATGCCGCTCATCGGCGGTGGCAAAACCAGGTTCCAGCCGGTGTATGTCGGCGACGTGGCCGCCGCGATCACCGCCGTTTGCGCCGGCAAGGCAACGCGGCGCACCATCTACGAACTTGGAGGCCCCGAAACTGTGACGTTCCGCCAGATCCTGGACCTCGCCCAGGAATGGTCGGGGCACAAGCGGTGGTACGTGCGCGTTCCCTTCTGGCTGGCGCAGATCGGGGCGTTCCTGACTGTGCCTCTTCCCAATAGCCTGCGGCCGATCACGGTCGATCAGGTGCGCGCGCTGACCGAGCCCAACGTCGTCAGCGATGCGGCGAACGCGGATAACCGGACGCTTGCCGGCCTCGGCATTGCCCAGCCGCACGCCATGTCCGCCATCGTGCCGGGTTACCTGCAGCGCTTCCAGCCGCACGGCCAGTTTGCCCACTATCGCGGCTAGAGGCCCCTTCACCCCCGCGCGATGGTCCACAGGCCGTTGCAGGGCCGACACCCTCTCCCCCCTGGTTTGCGCTAATTTGCGCCTGGACCGAGCGTGTGAGTGGGGGCGGGTGTGCGCGTTTGTGTGGTGCTTGTCGCCGTGGCTGCGGCGCTGACAGGCTGTGTGACGACGCCTCAATTCGACAAATCCAGCGGTGTGACGCCCAAGAGCGTGGTGGACGTGATCGCGTGCGAGCTGATCGAGGCGCGCGACAAGATCTGCCGGCGCAACCGCGAACTCGCAAGGCTGGCGCCTGCCGCCTACGAGCCCTGCCTCGGCCTGCGCGAAACGCAGGTGGCCGGCAGGCCGCTGGCGAACCTCTCCAACTGGACCGCCGTCGCGGAGCTGACCCTGACGGTCGACGAGCAGGCGACGCTGGCACCGTCATTCGCCCACACCGACGCCGTCTCGAAGACGCTGACGCGCGCCTTCGACTGGGGCGTGAAGTACAGCACGGAATCTCAGCGCATCTACACCGAGTCCGTCACCTTCCAGATCGGCAACCTGCGCAAGAAGGACGGCAAGTGCGACGTGCCGCCCACCCGGGTTTCGCTCAACGGCAATCTCGGCTTGGAAGAAGTCGTCGAGATGGCCTTCGGCTCGGTGGACGAGCACGACGTGGGTGTCGGCTTCTCCGGCGACCTGTTCGATGGACCCAAGAAGTACGGCACGGACAAGACGCCCGTCATCAAGTCGCTGCCGTTCCTGCGCCGGACGCCGCGCGCCAGCGGCCGGGGTGGCGACCGCAGGGGCGAAGGCAAGAAGGAGGCGTCCTTCGGCACCTCGATCGAATTCGTCGTCACCAAGGGCATCACCTCGACGGGCCCGACCTGGACCCTGGCTCAGTTCAAGGGGCCGGGACGCCTGTTCTCGGGCGAACGCCAGAACACGCACAAACTGAGGATTTCCTTCGCGAGGCGCAGCGCGGACGATCCGTCGCAAGTCATGGCCGAGCGCGAGGCCAAGCAGGTCAACCAACAGCTGCTGCTTGAAGGCCTGGCGCCGAAGCTGAGGCAGTCTCAGTAGGCGCCGACCTCACACGACCTGATTGCGCAGCTCGGTTTCGCCGCGCCACAGCCGGTCGAGGTTCTCGAGCAGGATATCGATCACGGAATCCTCGTAGCGCTGCGTCTCGCCGGCCGTATGCGGCGTGATGAGGACATTGGGCATGGCCCACAGCGGCGATGCGGCCGGCAACGGCTCCTCCTGTGTCACGTCCAGGCCGGCGGCCGCGATGCGCCTGCCAGCGAGGGCGGCAATGAGCGCATCCTCATCGGCCACGCGGCCGCGCGCGACATTGATCAGGTGCGCCGAGGGCTTCATGGCCGCCAGCGCCGCCGCATCGATGAGATGCTCGGTCTCCGGGGTGAGAGGGCAGGTGAGGGCGACCACATCGGCCTGAGCCAACAGCGCGTGCAGCTTGTCGTTGCCATACACAGCGTCTGCGCCTTCGGCGCCGGTCGATGGGTTGCGCTTGGTTCCAAGCACGCGCATGTCGAAGGCCTTGGCGAGACGCGCCAGGCGTGAACCGATGCGGCCCATGCCGACGATCAGCAGCGTCTTGCCCGTGAGCTGGTCCTCACGCGCCGCGATCTCCGAAATCATGCCGCGCCAGTGCGTATTGGACTGGTTGACGGCCGCCTCGGGAATCTTGCGCTGCAGGGCCAGGATGAGGGCCATGGCGTGCTCGGCCACGGCAAAGGCGTTGACGCCGGCCGCACTGGCGAGCCGGATGCCGCGGGCACGCATCAGACCCTGGTCGTAGCGGTCCATCCCCGAGCTGATGGACTGGATGAACTTGAGCCGCGGCGCCCTGTCCGCCAGCTCGTTTCGCCACAGCATCGACAGGACGAGGACGTCGGCGCTCGGCAGCTCTCGGTCCAGCTCCTCGGCCGAGTAGGCCTGCACGTGGGCGATGCCGGTATTGCGGAGCGCGAATCGGTCAGCCATGCGATAGGCGCCGTGGGCAAAGCAGATCTTGAGTTGGGTCTTCGGCGGAAGCATGGTTCGTCCTTGCTGAACTCAGAAAAAGCGCTGCGGGAAGTAGCGAAGCAGCAGTTCCTCGTAGCGTCCGCCCTCGCGCAGGCGCCGCAACGCATCGTTGATCATGGTCTTGAGCTGGGCGTCCCCGCGCTTGACAGCGATGCCGACGCCGTCGCCGAAATACCTGGGTTCGGCAAACGCCCCGCCCTTGAACTCGCAGCAGGCTTTTGACGCGGTGCCGTTCAGCCAGAAGACGAGGCTGATGCCGTCGCCGAACAGAATGTCGGCGTCGCCGCTGACGAGGGCGTCGCGCGCCAGCTCTTCCGTCTCGAAGGCACGCACCGCGCTGTCGCGGAAGAACGCGCGCAGGTAGGCCTCGTGAGCCGTGCCCTTGGCCACGGCGATCCTCTTGCCCTCCAGCGTGCCCGGCGTCACGTCGGTGATGGGTGAAGTACGCTTGGTCGCGAAACGGGCAGGCGTGAAGTAATAGGCATCGGTGAAGTCGACCGCCTTCAAGGCATTGGGTCTGGGCGTGTGCGAGGCGATGACGGCGTCGGCCTGGCCGCGCGCTAGCGCCGGCAGCAGGTCGGCCCAGGGGCGCGCCTGCACATCGCAGGCGGTGTTGAGCTCCAGGCAGATCGCGCGCGCGATATCGACATTAAAGCCCGTGAGAACATTGTCCTCATCGAGATAGTTGAACGGCGGGAAGTCACTTTCCGTCAGGAAGCGGATCGCAACACGCCGCGGCGGCGCGCGATCGTCGCTCGCCTCGGCATCGGCGCCGGGCCCCTGCGCGATCAACATCGAGGGCGAGCCACAGACGACAAGGCCAACAAAAAGTAAGATATGCAGATGACGCCATATCTGTAGAAAGATCATTCGTGTTCGTCCTGATTGCGGCGAAGAGGGCGTCGGAATGGCCTCGGGGGACACTGGGGCTGACCGCGCCCGGCGTGACGTTGACTTCGCGCTATCTGACACCATTCATCCGCTCCGCCATGGCGCCGGATCGCCGCCACCCCTGCCCCCTGCGATACCAGCCAGCACGGCACCATACGGCCTGGAGGCGCTGGCCCTCGAGTTCCGGCTGCCGCTGCTCGGCTGGGGTTCGGATATCCGCCTCCATCCCATGGAGCAAGCCCGTGCCCTGCCGCGCACCGGATTGCCCGCGCATGTCGATGGCCGGGATTGCCACATCCTTTGCCCCGACGCCCTGACACGCAACGAATTTCTCCTCCATTTATCATCCCTCCAAAAGCGTGGAAAGTTGGCCGCACTGGCTCCGCGCGCGGTCGTGGACGCGGCGCTGGAGAGCCACTGGCAATCCGAGCGGCTCGATGAGGCAATCTATGGCCTGCTCAATCGCCATCCCGCCTGCTCGGCCGGGAGCCCGATGCCTCTCTGGCAGCTCGTTGCGGCAGCCGTAGGTGTCGGCCTCGTGATCGGCAGCATATCTCTGACGCCCGCCGCAGCATTTGCGGCACTGGCCGCGATGGCCGCCGTGCCATTCCTATGCACTACGGCGCTGCGGACCGCAGCTCTGGCCGAAGCACTGCTTGTGCGCCGCCGCCATGGTCCCGCAGGAGACCTCCAGCCTGCAGGCAGGATTGCTGCAGCAGACCCAGGCAGCCTGCCGAGGTATTCGCTGCTCGTCCCGCTGTTCCAGGAGGCCGGTGTCCTGCGCGGCCTTGTCCACGCCCTCACGGCGCTCGACTATCCTGCCAGCCACCTCCAGATCCTCCTGATCCTGGAGGAAGCCGACCTGGAAACCCAGGCTGCCGTGTTGGCCCTCCGCCTGCCATCCCATTTCCGCGTGGTCGTGGTGCCGGACAAGGCCCCCCGCACCAAGCCGAAAGCCCTCAACTATGCTCTCCAGTTCGCTGACGGGGACTTCGTCGTGGTCTACGACGCCGAGGACCGGCCTGAGCGCGACCAGCTCCGCCGCGCACTCGAGGCTTTCGCACAAGGCCCCGGCCGTCTTGGCTGCGTCCAGGCGCGGCTCAACATCTACAATCCGAACGCCAGCTGGTTCTCCCGCCAGTTCACGATCGAATACTCCGCACTGTTCGATGCCATACTCCCCGCCGTTGCGCGCCTGCGCCTGCCGGTGCCGCTGGGCGGAACCTCCAACCATTTCCGGCGCGAGGCGCTGCTCCACAGCGGCGGCTGGGACCCCTTCAACGTGACGGAGGACGCAGATCTCGGCTTCCGCCTCGCGCGCCATGGCTGGAGCACCGAGATCCTGCCCTCGACGACTTGGGAAGAAGCCCCGATCCGGCTGCGTCAGTGGCACCGCCAGCGCAGCCGCTGGCTGCGCGGCTGGATGCAAACCTACCTCGTGCACATGCGCCAACCCTTGAGACTGACCGCAGACCTCGGCCTACGCGGCGTCCTGGGCATCCACGTCCTGATGGGCGCGCTGGTGCTCTCCGCCCTCGTGCACCCGCTGTTCTACGTGCTCCTCGCCTACCACGCCTGGACGAGCCAAATGCTCGCGTGGTCAGACACCCCTGCGGGCCAGACGCTCTGGGTCATCGCCTGGATCAATCTCACCGCGGGCTACCTGGTTTCGATCGCGGTCGGTGCCGTCAGCGTCTGCCATCGCGGCCGGCCAAGGCTCGCCTTATCGGCGCTCATGATGCCGTTCACCTGGCTGCTTGTATCGGCCGCAGCCTACCGCGCGCTCTACCAGCTCGCCACGGACCCTTACCGCTGGGACAAGACCGAGCACGGCGTTGCGCCTCGCGCGAAGCGCCGCCGGCGCTACCTCAAGACTTGAGCTTCGGATCGAGCCAGTCGCGCAGCGCATCGCCGAACAGGTTGAACCCGAACACGGCGAGCGAGATGGCGATACCCGGGAAGATCGCAACCCACGGCGCGCTTTCGGCGTACTCCTGGGCACCGCCACGCAGCATCAGGCCCCAGGCCGGTACCGGCTCCTGCACACCAAGGCCGAGGAACGACAGCGAGGCCTCGATCAGGATGGCCTGGCCGACGGCCGCCGTCATCATGATGAGATAGGGCGCCATCACATTGGGCACCATGTGCCGCAGCACGATGCGCGTATGGCTGAAGCCGCAGGCGCGCGCCGCGTCGATGTAGGGTGTTTCGCGCACCGCGAGCGCGCTCGACCGCACCACGCGCGCGCAGCGTGGAATGAACGGAATGGTGATGGCCAGGATGACGTTCTGCACACCGGTTCCGAAGATCGACACCACCGCCAGGGCCAGGATCACCAGCGGAAACGCCATCAGCACGTCCATGATGCGCTGGAAGATCAGGTCGAAGCGGCCGCCGAAATAGGCGCTGGCGACGCCCAGGACCAGCCCGATGGTGGCGCCCACGAAGGCCGAGACGAAGCCCACCAGCAGCGCCGTGCGCGCGCCATAGACGATACGCGCGTAAAGATCGCGGCCGTACTGGTCGGTGCCGAGCCAATAGTCGGCGCTCGGCGGCTCCAGCATCACGCCGAAGTTGTTGCGGGTCGGATCGTTCCAGGTCACGAAGTCGGCGAAAATCGCCATGAACCCCATGACGAACACGACAAAGCCTCCGGCCGCACCGAGCGGATTCTGCCGGCAGAATTGCCAGATCGACGACAGCACGGTCGATCGCCGGGCGGTTTGCGGAGCGGACTCGGACAGGATCGCCATCAGGGCACCAGGTCAGCGGTTGTAGCGGATGCGCGGATCGAGCCAGGCGTAGAGAATGTCCACCACCAGGTTCGTGAGTGCAAAGATGCCGACCACGAGCATCACCAGCGCCTGCGTCATGTTGTAATCGTAGTTGGTGATGGACTGGACGAACAGCTTGCCGAGCCCGTTCAGGTTGAACACCTGCTCCGTCACCACCAGCCCGCCCATGAGGAACGCGAACTCGATGCCGATGATCGTGATGACGGGAAGCAGCGCATTGCGCAGTGCATGCCGGCGCACGATCAGCTTGCGGAACACGCCCTTGGCGCGCGCCGTGCGCACATAGTCCTCGCGCAACACTTCCAGCATCGCCGAGCGCGTCATGCGCGTCGCCACGGCGGAATACCGGTAGCCGGTGGCCAACGCCGGCCAGATCAGCATGCTCAGGTTGTAGATCGGGTCGACCCACAGCGGCACATACTTGATCGGAGGCATCCAGGGCGCACCGAACCACGCCTTCGACGTGATGAGAATGCCGAGAATGATGAGGATGCCAAGCCAGAACGAGGGCATCGCCACGCCTGCGATGGAGAAGGCGCGTACCACATAGTCGATCCAGGTGTTCTGCTTCACGGCCGAAATCGTGCCGAGTGGGATCGCGATCGCAATCGCCGTCAGCGTGGCCATGATGGCGACCTGCAGCGATAGCTGGAAGCGCAGGCCGATCTCCTCGTTGATGGGTCTGCCGGTCCACATCGACTGGCCGAAGTCCAGAACGGCAAGCCCGCTGATGAACACCCAGAACTGGGTGAGTATCGGCTGATCAGTGCCGATCTCCGCGCGGCAGTTGCGCAGGACGGTCGGGTCGACGCTGCCGCCGCCGCTCGCCATCCTGAGCATGCAGATGTCGCCTGGGATCAAGCGCATCAGCAAGAAGACCAGGATGGCCGCCCCCAGCAGCGTGGGGATCATCAACAATACGCGCTTGACGATGTAGGCGAGCATGGGCTTTCGACGATCCAACTAAGACGTACCCCGGCTCGGTGAGCGAGCCGGGGCTGATGTGAGCCGTTCAAAGCACCGGCTACTTGTCGAGCCAGACCTGCGACAGGTCCTGGTTCAGATAGTGGCTCGGTGTGATCGTCCATCCCTTCATGTACGTTCGATGCGGGATGATCCGGTACCACCAGAGCGTGATGCTGGCACTGGCCTGCTCATCCAGAACCCGCCGCTCGTAGGCTCGCATGATGGACCTTTGCTCGGCGACGTCGCCGGTCCTGTTCATGGAGTCAAAGAGCTTGTTGGCTTCCGGATCCTTGAACCCGCCGTAGTTGTCGCCCGAGTCGCCCAGGAACTTGGAGACGTCGACCAACGGGTTCACCATCGACTGGCAGTTGAACTCCAGCGCCACGTCGAAGGCGCCATTGTCCAAGGCCGCGTAGAACGGACCGGTACCATCGACCTTCTGGTCGACGGTGATCCCGACCTGCTTCCACTGGTCGATCAGCCAGGTACCGACAATCGTGTACGGCTGGTCCACGCCGCGGTTCTGAAGCGTGAACTTCAGGTTCGGATGGCCGGCCTCCTTGAGAAGCCTCTTCGCCTCTTCCTGCGACTTCTTGAGGTCGGGCCAGTAGCCGGCGATCTTCTCGAGTTCCTCCTTCGTGGCAGACAGCGGATGCCCGGGGAAGCCGATGCCGCCGACCGCCTTCACGATGGCGATCTTCGACAGGTCGCGCGATCCACCCCAACGGTCGATGGCCAGCGTGATCGCCCGGCGGACGCGCACGTCATCGAACGGCTGTCGCCGCTGGTTGGGCGTCAGGATGAGAACGCAGTTCCAGTCGCTTTCCTGAACCGTGATGTCCTTGCCGAGCGCATTGACAAGGTCGTCGCGGCTCTTGGGCGGAAAGCCGCGAAACTCGGCGGCAGCCTGATCGCCACGGATCGCCTGCACGCGCAAAGTCTGCGTGTTGGCGAAGATGGCCTCGAAGCCGTCGAGATAGGGCTTGCCCTCGAAGTAATAGTTCGGATTGCGCTTGCCGCGAACGACGGCGCCCGCTTCGCGTCCATCGAAGATGAACGGGCCAGACCCCAGCACATTCTTCTCATACCAGCGCTGGTCCTGATCCAGCTTCGCCTTCTGGTAGATGAAGTTGTAGGGGGTCGCCAGGGCCGGCATGAACGCGCCGGACGGATACTTCAGCTTGAACACGACGGTCTGGTCGTCCGGCGCCGTGATGCTGTCGACCATGCTGAAATGGGCTCTGCGTGCGCTCGATATGCCCTGTGGCGGGTTCACGATGCGCTCGAACGTGGCCAGCACGTCCTTGGCGGTCAATTGCGATCCGTCGTGGAACTTGATGTCCGTGCGGATCTTGAAAGTATAGGTCTTGCCGCCGTCCGTCGGCTCGGGCACTGCCGTGCACACGTCGCAGGCAAACTTGCCGGAGTTCGGGTTCTCGGGCTCGACGCGAATAAGGGTGCTGTAGAACGGCGCGATCGGATGGATCAGCGCAAATGTCGTTTCCTTGTGCCCATCGAAGCTCGGCGGCTCATCGGGCACGACAAATTTGAGAATGCCACCCTTTTTCGGCGTCTGCGCATCCGCGCTCGTGAACGCAAAGGGGATAGCCAGAAGTCCCGCCAGAAGCGCAAATGCGGTTCTCCGGCGTCGCGTTGCCATGATATTTCCTCCCACGGCTTGATTGTTATTGTCCGCAGCCTGTGCGCTGGGGCGGTTACCATCCCCGATATCGCTGGCAATTTCAATCTTTCAGCCGCGCCTGATGGTGAATTGACGACCCAAGCCGGTAAAGTCTCATACGCGCGTCTTTTCGCAGGCGCGAACTAGGGTTCAAGAAGAGGTCACGCATGCATCCTGGGGCACGACTAAAGGCGGAGTTGGCCAAGCCCGGCCTGATCACCGCGCCCGGCGTCTACGACATGATTTCCGTGAAGGTCGCGGAGCGCCTCGGCTTCACCGCGCTCTATATGACAGGCTACGGCGTTTCCGCCTCGCTCGGCCTGCCGGACGCGGGCCTCATTAGTTATACGGAGATGGTGGGCCGTGTCGCGCAGATCTGCCAGGCAACGTCGACGCCCGTCATCTGCGACGCCGACACCGGCTTCGGTGGCCTGCTCAACGTTGAGCGCACAGTGAGGGGCTACGAGGCCGCCGGCGCCGCCGCGATCCAGCTCGAGGACCAGGCCTTCCCCAAGAAGTGCGGGCACACGCCCGGACGCCGCGTCGTTCCCGTCGACGAGATGGTGCGCAAGGTTCAGGTTGCGGTCGCCAGCCGCACCTCGCCCGACATGCTGATCGTGGCCCGCACCGACGCGCGCACCCAGCATGGTCTCGACGAGGCTCTGCGACGCGGCGAAGCCTACGCCAAAGCTGGCGCCGACATCCTTTTCATCGAGAGCCCGGAGAGCGAGGAGGAGATGCGCGCCATCGGCCGCAACTTCGATATCCCCTTGCTCGCCAACATGGTCGACGGCGGGCGCACACCGGTCCTTCCCAGGAAGCAATTGGAAGAGATCGGCTACAAGATCGCGATCTTCCCCGCCACCGGCTTTCTTGCCACCGCCAAGGCGCTCGAGCAGGTCTACGGCGTCCTGCGCGACAAGGGCTCCAGCGATACCCTTGGCGGCGGCAACCTCTACTCCTTCGATGCGTTCAACCGGCTCGTCGGCTTCGAGCACGTGTGGGAGTTCGAGAAGCGCTGGGCCGAAGAGCCCTAGACCGACTCGTCCGTGCTGAAGCTGTCGTCGCTTCTGCCGCCGTCGTCGCTACGGCTATCGGACCAATCGCGTCCGCCGTGCCGATCCCACGACCAGGTGCCGCGGCTGCTCGGCTCGCGCCAGCGCTCGCCCGGATCGGATTGCCCTGTCCGCGGCAGCGGAAACGGAAAAGTCGGTCCGCCGAAGTCGGGCGGGCTGCGCGGCGGGCGGTAGTTGTAGCCGCTGCGCAGCAGGTCCCACAGCAGGCTGCCGGCCGCGCCGCCGAGCACGCTTTTCAGCATGTCGGCGATATCGCCGTCGTTGCCGAACGTCGCGTTCGGGTGGTCATAACCCGCCTTGCGGAAACGATCGCGTGTGCGCTCAACATCCGTGCGACGGGACGCGAGATCACGCGCCGTGCGGCGCAGATCGGCAATCTCCTCATCTGCGCGCTTGATACCCGTATCCGTCGCCTCGACCTTGCGCACGATGGTGTCGTCGGCATCCGTCGGCGTCCGTCGCGCCTCACGATAAAGCACAGACACATCGTCCTGGGTGTCTGCCGTGGCGATCGCATCGAGCGCCTCTCGATAGGCGGCATCGCGACCGGTCGCGGCCAGCGCCGTATGCTCCTCGTCGAGCTTGCGCATAATGCCGTGCTTGTCCTCGACAGTCCGGTCGGCTGCCGCATGCTTGTGCCGCGCCTCGGCCAGCGCACGCTCGAGCGCGTCGATGCCAGCATCGGTCATCGCCCGCCGCTCGACATCGGCCAGCGCCGCCGCACGTTCTTTAGCCTGGTCGCGTTTGGCCGTTGCGTGCTCGCGCAGGCGCAAGGGAATCTCGATCAGCGCCGCATAGTTCGGCCGCGCATCGAGGTACCCGATGTAGGCCGCCATCGCGCGGTCGATGGAGCGTGCGAGATTTCCGGCCGCATAGGTGCCCGTTCCGAACCTGCGCTGCCACAGGTAGCTGAACAGCGGGTCGTCGTCATAGGGCTTGCGCTTCACCGCCAACTCGGCCTCCGAGGCCGAGGCCTTCTTCTCCGCTTCGGTCGCGACCGCGTCCGCCTCGTCGCTCGCCGCCTTCGCCGCCTGCCACGCCGGGATGTCCTTCACCTTGCCGTGCGCCGCCGACCGTGCCCGCTCGACAGCCGTGAGGGCTTGCTCCATGACCTCGGCCGCGCTCTTGCGCTGCGCCTCGGCCTGGGTGATCTCGGTGAGCAACGCATTGCGACGCTGCTCCAGTCCGGCCAGGCGCAAGCGATAGTCTTCCAGCAGTTGCGCCGCGCGGCGCTCGCCGGCATCGAAGTTGACCGTCAGCCGGCCTGCCGCCATCTCGTCGAGCTTGATGCGGGCCAATGCCCGCATGCTCTCCGCGCGCTCCCGGCGCAGGCGCTCGGCGTCCGCGATGGCCGAGCGCAGCGAACCATCCAGCTCGCCTTCCTCCTGCCGCAGCGAGGTCAGCGCGCCCTCGATCGACTCCAGTGTCTGTCGTCCCGTCCACATGCCAGCGGCCTACCAACTCGTGATGGTGCCGCCTTCGAACGGCATGAGATATTCCGGCTCCAGCATGCCGCGCCGCTTCACGCCGAAGCGGTTGCGCTGCACGATCCCGTCGTCGCGCTTGTCCTGCGCGATCGCATCGTAGGTCGATTGCGGAATGCGCATGCCGAACTTGGTGACGTTGCGCGTGACGCCGTCCTCCTCGTTGCGGATGGGCAGGCTCAGCTTGCTTCCATCCGGCGCCACCGCTTCCACGATCACGTAGTGATTGCGCGCGTCGCTGCCCGTCGACCGCGGCGGCCGGCGCCGCACCACCGACGGCTCGCCGGCGCTCGATACGATCGTCAGCGTGTACTCGCGCGCGAGATCGGCCTTCAAGGCCTGCAAGTCGGCGGCAACCTTGGCCGCACCCACCTTGTCGCCGGCGCGTGCGAGGCGCTCACCGTCCGCCAGCAGGGCGTTCGCCCTCTGCTTGGCGGCATTGTCGACTGCAATCGCCAGCGCTTCTGCATGCGCCTGTCGCAGGCTCTGTCCGGCCGCCTGCGCACCCCGCAACTGCTCCCGCAAGGCCACGAGCTGCACGTTCGCTGCGGCGGCGGCGGCACGATCGCCGTCGCGTAGCGCACGCTCCCCGTCGGCCAGCAGGCTGTCCGCGCGCTGCTTTGCGACACTGTCCCCGGGCGCCAGCGCGACCACGTCGGCGTGCGTCTGCCGCAGTGACTTCGGCAGCGTCTCCTGGATCTCGATGCGGGCCTGCTCCTGCACGCGCCGCTCCGGCGCCACAAGCATCTGATCGTACGCCACGTAGCCCGCCAGCAGCCCCGCCGCCGCGATCCCCGTACGCTTGCCGTAGGTGCCGCGCTTCGCCCACAGCGTGAACAGCGACCGCCTCAGTCCCGCAGGCGGCGGCGCATAGGTGAACCGGCTTTCGCGCAGCGCCTTCACGCCGTCGGCCAGCACATGGTCGGGCACGTCGATGCCCTGGTCGTGGTAGATCTTGCGGAGCCGCGCGATCAGCTCCGCCTCACGTCCTTCCTCGTTGAGCTCGCGGCGCACGAGGTCCTCGCGGTGGCGCAGGGTGTCCACCACGTCCATGGCGATCATGATATCGTCGAGCTTGTGCGGTGCCTCCGCAGAAGCCGCGGTCTCGGCCATGGCTTGACCTCGTGACGCGCTAGACGGCCGCCGGCAGCGTTTCGCCCGCCGCAATCAGGCGCGCAACACGCTTCTTGCCTTCCTCCACCGCTTCGCGGATCTCCGCGGAGTTCTGCGTGGAGAGCTTGCGCATCTCGGCGATGATCTCTGTCGAGCGCTCCTGGAAGGTGACGACGCTGTCCACCAGCTTCTTCACCGCATCGGCGCGGATGGTAGGGCCATAGCCGCTGCGCACCGCCGCCTCCTGCACCTTGTCGCCGATCTCCGACAGCGTCTCCAGGCTCTTGGACATGCCTTCCTTCATGGCATCGAGCGTCTTGGTCGATTCATGCAGGCCGAACATGCCGGTGAACGAGGCCTTCAGCGCGGTCAGCACGCTGTCGTTGGTCGAGAAGAACGACACCGCCTGGCCGTAGACGCGCTCCTTGGCTGACGTGGTTTGCATCAACCGCGCCATAATCACTTCCGACGTGTTGTAGGAGATGGTCAGGTTGTCGGAGAGATCCTTGGCGATCTGGTAGCGCTTCTCCTCATCCTGCGTCTGGCGCAGCCGCTCGTCGCGCGCCAGCTCCAGCTTCGCGCGCTCGGCCGGATCGGTGCCGGCGAAGCTGGCGACCTTCTCCGTCGCTTCCTTCAGGACATCACGCACGGCCGCGAGCTTGCCTTCGGCCTGCTTGAGCACCTCCAGTGCCATCACCTCGGCGTGCTTCAAGGCGCCGCGATAGTCGCGATAGGCGTCGAGGATCTTGCCCTCGCGCTCGATCTGGTTCTTGGTCTCCTTGGTGACGTCGAGGTAGGTCTTGCGGATCTTGTCGAAGCGGTCGGCGATGTCGCCACGCGCGATCTTCATCCACATGTTGGTGCCGCGCTCCAGGATATCGAGCTTGCCGTCCGACACCTGATCCACGAGGCGCTTGGAGTCGTCACGGATGGAGTTGAAGCCCTCGGTGATCTGCTGGTAGCGCTCGCCGACTTCCATGCGGGCGGTCTGCTCGCGCACCACCTCGTTGAAAATCTCGGCCTGGCCCAGCGTGCGCGCGATCAGCGCGATCTTGTCCTTGTCGAGATCGGAGATCTTTTCGAGCAGGGCGTTGATCGGCGCCGGATCGACCTTGTCCGGCATCAGGCCCATGTCCCGCAAAGCAGACTGCGCCTTGTCGAGATACTGCAGCGGCGTCTTGACGATGTCGGGCATTCGGGTGTCCTCCTCGCACGGGCACAGCGCGCCTGCCGGCGCAAGATGGCCCCGCCGGCCATCTTCCAAAAGACCCAAACAGAAAAAAAGGACCAAAAGTGGCCTGGGCCAGCCGAGCATCCGGCCGCGGACGAATCGCGCTGGTTGTGCCGGTCTACTTGGTTAACCGGACTTTAACGGCCCGCAGGCAGAGTACATGGCCTCATGTACCAGTCTCGCGTCGGGTTAGTTTTGACCTTGTGTGCCGCGCTCGCCCTCTGGGCTTGCACCCGGCAGCCGACGTTTGTCGCAAAAGATGAGCCCTGGCGCGCCGACGAAGAGCGCGCCTGCCTCGCCTCCGGCGCCGTGCGCGAAACGGCCTTTGTCACCACTCGTTCATCCCTTGGCGGCCCCAGCGCCTGCGGCGCCATCCACCCCTTTACGGTATCCGCCACCGCCCGCGGTGCCGTCAGCCTGGAACCGCCCGCGCTGCTGCGCTGCCCCATGATCCCGGCCGTCGACTACTGGATGGAGCGTGTGGTCATACCCGCCGCGCGCCATCACCTGCGCGCCAACATCGTGGCCATCAAGGTGGCCGGGTCGTACTCCTGCCGCCCCATGAATCATGTCATCGGCGCGCGGTTGTCCGAGCACGGGCACGCGAATGCGCTCGACGTGGCGGGCTTCGTGCTGGAAGGCGGCTACGTCATCCGCGTCAAGACCGGGTGGCGCGGCCCGTTGCCCGAGCAGAATTTCCTGAGGGCCGTGCACAGCGGCTCCTGCAACGTGTTCACCACCGTGCTTGGCCCCGAGTATGACGCGGCCCACCACGATCATTTCCACCTTGATCTTGCCCGCCATCGCGCCGAGGGCCGCATCTGCAAGTAAGCGCGGGACTGGCCTGCGCCGCCGCGCAGGTGACAAAGCTCCCGGGAACGCGTAGGCAGCGGCATTCCGCCAGCACCGCAACCGAGCGAACGCGCCGCCGTGTCTGAGCCTACCTCGCCCATCACCGGCAGCAAGCCGACGCGCGTCATCGTGCTGCTCGGCGTCAATGCATTCGTCAGTGCCGCCAATATTCGTATCTGCGATCCGCTGCTGCCGCAGATGGCGGCGGAGTTCGGAACAACCATCGGCGGGGTCGGTGTCGCGATCACGGCCTTCGCCCTGGCCTATGGCCTGTTCCAGATCGTGGTCGGCACCTTGGGCGACGCAAGCGGCAAGCTGCGCATTATAGTGATCGGCGGCATTTGGGCCGGCCTCGCAACACTGCTCAGCGCGCTCATGCCCTCGCTCGTCCCGCACATCATGGCGCGGTTTCTGGCCGGCGTCGGTGCTGCGGCCATGATCCCCCTGGGTCTCGCCTGGCTCGGCGACGTCATTCCCTATCAGGACCGGCAAACCGTGCTGGCACGGTTTGCGTCGGGAACGATCCTCGGCGTGGTCTTCGGCCAGGCCATCGGCGGCATTCTGGGCGAGGTTGTTGGCTGGCGAGGCGTCCTCATCCTCGTCGGCGTCGCTCATGTGCTCGCAGCCGCGCTGCTGGCCTCCGAGATGAAGCGCTTGAAGATTGCGGCACCGCCGCTGGCCGCGCCCAACTTGCACAACGCGTTGCGCGCCGCCGCGCGACTTGGGTCGGGACGCTGGTCGCGGCTGCTGCTGGGCACGGCTTTTCTCGAAGGCGCCTTGATGTTCGGCACGTTTGCCTATCTGCCGGCGCACCTTCATACCGGCTTCGGCATCGGCCCGGGCCTTGCCGGCGCACTCACCGGGGCTTTCGGCATCGGCGCGCTGGCCTACTCGCTGAGCGCCGGCTGGCTGGTGCCGCACTACGGTCAGACCCGGCTGATGGGCATGGGCGCCATTATCCTGGCCGCGGCCTTCGTGGCGCTGGCACTTTCGCCCTGGCTCGTCGTGATTCCTTTGGCGACGGCGATCGTCGGCCTCGGATTCTACATGGTGCACAATACGCTGCAGCTGGAAGCCACGCAGCTCGATCCGCAAGCGCGCGGCCTGTCGGTGGCGATGTTCGCCATGATGCTGTTCACCGGCCAATCCGTCGGCGCAGCGTTCGCGGGCTTCGTCGTCGACCGCTGGGGCGGTGCGCCTGTGTTTCTGATTGCTGCGGCGGGGCTCCTGACCATCATTCTATGGTTCCGCCGGCAACTGGCGCTGCGAACCGGTTGAGGATGATCGTCATGGAAGGGTGTGCGAGCGGCCGGTTTGGGCTAGAACGCCACCCATGAGCTGGCACCGACAGGGCCACGGCGGGCGCCGCGGCTACCATCACGGCAACCTGCGCGAAGCGCTGGTGGAAGCCGCGCTCTCCCTCATTGGCGCCAAAGGACCGGCGGGGTTCACCTTCGCCGAGGCGGCCCGCCAGGCCGGCGTCAGTCCGGCCGCGCCCTATCGCCATTTCCGTGACCGCGACGCGCTGATGGCCGATGTTGCGCGCCGCGGTTTCGAGCGCTTCGAACAGCAGCTTTCGGCCGCCTGGAACGAGGGCCAGCCTTCAGTTCCGGATGCCTTCAAACGCGTCGGAAAGGCCTACCTCGCCTTTGCGCGCGGCGAGCCAGCCTATTTCGCCGCCATGTTCGAGGCTGGCGTGTCGATTGCCGAACATCGCGAGCTGCAGCAGGCCGGGGACCGCGCATTCAATGTCCTGCGCATCGCCTGCGAGGCGCTGATCGCAAACATGCCGGAGGCGAAACGGCCGCCTGCCATGATGATGGCGCTGCACATCTGGTCGCTCTCGCACGGGATCGCCAGCCTGTTTGCCCGTGGCGACGCCGCCCGCCGCGCACTCCCCATGTCGCCGGAGGATTTGCTGGAGGCGGGAACCCTGATCTATCTCGACGGGCTCGGCATCCGCGGCAAACGCGGATAGGTGTCAGGCCCGAAGGCCTGACACCGCTTGGTCACTTCCTGTAGGCGTCGATCACGGCCTGGCCGGCGGGGCCCGCCTTGGCAACCCAGTCGGCAGTGAGCTGCTGGCCGATTTTCTCGAGGCCTGCCTTCAGTGCCGGGCTCGGCGGGAGCACCTTCATGCCCTTTGCCTTGAGTTGCTCGAGGTACCAGGTGGCTTTCTCCTGGGCGACCCTCCAGCCACGCTCTTCGGCTGCTGCGCCCGCCTTGAGCAATCCGTCCTGGGTTGCCTTGTCCAGGCTCGCGAACGCCGCCTTGTTGACAAAGATCACGTTGTTGGGAATCCACGCCTGGCAGTCATAGAAGTGGGACATCGTTTCCCACGCCTTGCTGTCGTAGCCGGTCGAGCCCGAGGTCATGAACGCGTTGACCGTACCGGTTGCCAGAGCTTGCGGAAGCTCGGCAGCCTGCACGGTGACGGCTTGTGCACCGGCAAGCTCGGCGATGCGCGTTGTGCCGACGTTGTAGGCGCGCATCTTGAGGCCCTTGAGGTCATCAATGGTATTGATGTCCTTCTTGGCGTAGAGGCCCTGCGGACCCCACGGCACTGCGTAGAGCAGCATGAGTCCCTGGCTGTCGAGCTTGGCAGTCATCGCACTCTTGCGGGCGTTGTAGAGCTTCTTCACGTCCGCGTAGCTGGAGGCAAGGAAGGGGATGGTGTCGACGCCGAAGATCGGGTCTTCGTTCTCGTGGATGGAGATCAGCACCTCGCCGATCTGCGCCTGCCCGGTCGCAACCGCACGCTTGATCTCGGGCGCCTTGAACAGGGATGCACCCGGATGCACGGTGACCTGCAGCTTGCCGCCGGTATCCTTCTCCACTTCCTTGGCAAAGAAGGCGAGGTTCTCGGAGTGATAATTGTCTGCCGCGTAGGCTGCGGGCAGGTTCCACTTCGTCTGCGCGGCCGCGGGGCCTGCCAGTCCGGCCGCAAGGCCGACCGTCAGGCCGAGTGCCATCAGTTGCGTCTTCATGCGTACTCTCCTTTGCAAGCAACCTTCAATTCGGAAAAACCCAGTTCGGTATCACCATGACGATCTCGGGGAACACCGTAATGATCGCCACCGCCGCAACCAGCAAAAAGAAGAAGGGCAGCGCCGCCAGCGCCACAGTGTTGCTGTCCCATCCGCTCATGGTCTGCAGCACGAACAGGTTGAAGCCGACCGGCGGGGTGACCTCGGCCATCTCCACGATCAGCACCAGGAAGATGCCGAACCAGACGAGATCGAAGCCGGCCTTCTCCACCATCGGCAGCACCACCACGGTCGTCAGCACGATCATGGAGATGCCGTCGAGCGCGGTCCCCAGCACGATGTACATAACGGTCAGTGCCGCGATCAGCGTATAGGGGCTGAGATTGAGGCTGTTCACCCAATTCGCCAGCGCAGCCGGGATTCCCGTGTAGCCCATCGAGGTCGACATGAACGATGCGCCCGCCAGGATCAGCATGATCATGCAAGTGAGCCGGGTGGCGCCCATCACGCTGGTCCAGAAGCTGTCCCAGGTCAGGGCACCCGACCACCACGCGATCAGCAGCGCACCGAGCGCACCCCACGCCGCGCACTCCGTCGCCGTCGCCCAGCCCACCAGCAGGACCACGAACACAAGCGTGATCAGCAGAATGCAGGGAATAAGATTGGTCGATTCCCTGAGCTTCTCCCGCAATGACATTCTGGGCTCGGGAGGCGGCATCTTGCCCGGATTGGCCAGCGCCCACACCGCGATGTAGCCGGAGTAGAGCGCCATCACGAGCAGCCCGGGCAGGAAGCCGGCAAGGAACACCTTCAGGATCGAGACGTTGGCGGCCACGGCATAGATCACCATGGTGATCGACGGCGGAATGAGAATGCCGAGCGTGCCCGATCCGGCGAGCGAGCCGAGTGACAGCATCTCCGGGTAGCCGCGGCGCTTGAGCTCGGGAAGGGCGATCTTGGCTATGGTTGCGCACGTCGCGGCCGACGATCCCGATACCGATCCGAAGATGCCACAACCCAGCACGTTCACGTGCAGCAGCCGGCCCGGAACACGTCCGAGCCACGGCGACAGGCCGCGAAACATTTCCTCCGACAACTTGGTGCGGAACAAGATCTCGCCCATCCAGATGAACAACGGCAGCGCGGCCAGCTCCCAGGAGGCGGCATTGCCCCAGATCTTGGTTGCAAGCACGGTGCCGGCGGGAATGCCGCCGGCTGCGAACTGCATGCCGAGCCATCCGCACGCGAGCAGGCTGATGGCAATCCAAACGCCCGAGCCGAGCAGGACCACCAGGGCAACGGTGATCAGGATCGAGATGCCGAAGAGATCCATTGTAGCTCGCCCTCACACACCGCTCGACACAGCGCGCTCGATAACTTCCTCCGCCGTCTTCGGCGGCTCCCTTTCGTAGCGCGGCTTGTTGCCGAGGGCGACGTGCACAAGCTCGTCGACGATGGCGATGAATAGAATGATGAGCCCGGCGGTGAACCCGAGCTGCGGAATCCAGAGCGGAACGACGAGAACACCCGTCGACATGTCGTTCAACCGCCGCGACGTGAGCACCAGATCGATCGCATGCCAGGCAAAGAAGCCGATGAACAAGGCGGCCATGACGAGCGCAAACAGTTCGAAGACCCATCGCGTTCGCGGCGGAAGGCGATCCGTCAGCAGCCCGACGCGGATCATCTCCCCGGCCTTGAAGGTATGCGCGAGGCCCAGGAAGGCCATCGACGCCATGCACCAGGCCGTGAGGTCGTCACCCGACGTCACATTGATGCTGAGCGGCCGTCCACCGGATAGCGCGAGCATCAGCACAAAGATGGCGAGCAAGAAAAGACCGGCGAGGTACCCGGAGAGGAGATAGAGGCCGTCGAGGACACGTCTAACCATGCGGCCGTTTCCTTCCTCTACAGCGATGTCGCGGATCGCGCCGCCTGATCATAGTGCCCGGACAGGGCCCGCAACAACGCCCCTAGCTCCGACAGCGCCGGATCCGGAAGTCCCGTTGATTTCACAGGCTTGACCAGCAGCCGCTCGCGCACCTCATGGTAGCGCTGGCAGGCCCCGGCGCCGGCCTTGGTGGCCGTCACCACCTTCTCCTTGCCAGCCAGCTTCGAGGTAACAAGCCCCGCCAGCGTCAGCTTCTTGATGGCGTACGACACTACGTGCGTGTCCTCGATGCCGAGCACCAGGCAGATGTCGGCAAGCTTTTTCGGCCTGTCGCGATGACGCACGGAATGCAGAACCAGAACCTCGACCGGCGACAGATCAGGTACGCCGGCGGCTGCCATGCAGCGCACCATCCAGCGCTCGAAGGCGTGGTTCGCAAGAATGAGACCAAACTCGACTTCGGAGAGGCCGGGCGAGGCACCGGCCGCCAGGTGCGCTGAGGATACGATGGGGCCAAGCCCCTTGGCGCCGCTGTCGCGGTGTGCAATCAGGCGTTTTGGCTGCGTGCGTCCCACGGAGTGCCATACGTCCACTGATGAACGAGGCAGCCTCGCCCGGTGGATGGATCATGTCAACATTTTATTGACGTTTTACGGATGTTCGCGCACGAATTGCGCGGCGGAACACGAGCGGAGCGCGTGGCATGAAAGCCGAGGCGGGCGACAGCGGCAAGTGGCACTTCTGGATCGACCGCGGCGGCACCTTCACTGACGTGGTGGCGCGCAAACCCGACGGCGGCGTGATGGCGCGCAAGGTGCTTTCGGTCAATCCGGGCGCTTATGACGATGCTGCGCTGGAAGGCATTCGCCTCTGTCTTGGGCTTTCCTCCGGCGCCGCGCTGCCGGCCGAGCGCATCGCCACGGTGAAGATGGGCACCACGGTTGCCACCAACGCGCTGTTGGAGCGCAAGGGCCAGCCGACGTTGCTCGTCATCACCAAGGGCCTCAAGGACCAGCTCGAGATCGGCTACCAGGCCCGCGCCGACATCTTCGCCAAGAAGATCATCAAGCCGGAGATGCTCTATTCGCGCGTGGTGGAAGCCAACGAGCGCGTGCGCGCCGACGGGACGGTCGAGCAGCCGCTCGACGCCGCGGCTCTCGAAACCGAGTTCAAGCGCGCCGTCGCCGACGGCATCGGCTCGATCGCGATTGTCTTCATGCACTCCTACGCCTATCCGGCGCACGAGCGGCAGGCGGCGGAACTCGCCCGGAAAGCCGGCTTCACGCAGATTTCCGTGAGCCACGAGGTTTCCCCCCTGATCAAACTCGTCGGCCGCGGCGACACGACGGTGGCCGATGCCTACCTCTCCCCTATCCTCCGTCGGCACGTGGAGAAGGTGGCGCGTGCGCTCTCTTCCCCTTCCGCCGCAAGCGTCCCCTCCCCACAAGGGGGGACGGAACAGACGCGCATCATGTTCATGGCCTCCTCCGGCGGTCTCAAGTCCGCCGACCTGTTCCAGGGCCGCGACGCCGTGCTGTCCGGCCCGGCCGGCGGCGTGGTCGGCATGGCCGAGACGGCGCGACTGGCCGGTTTCGGCAACGTCATCGGTTTCGACATGGGCGGTACGTCAACCGACGTGTCGCATTTCGCCGGGGACTACGAGCGCTCGTTCGAAACCGAAGTCGCCGGTGTGCGCATGCGCGTGCCCATGCTGCGCATCAACACGGTCGCTGCCGGCGGCGGCTCCATCCTGTTCTTCGACGGCTCACGCTTCCGCGTCGGCCCGCAGTCCGCCGGCGCCGATCCAGGGCCCAAGTGCTATCGCCGCGGCGGCCCGCTCACCGTCACCGATGCCAACGTGATGGTCGGCAAGCTATCGCCCGGCTATTTCCCCGCCATCTTCGGCCCCAACGGCAATGAGCCGCTGGATGAGGCGACCGTTCGCGCCGCCTTTGCCGACCTTGCCAAGCAGATCGGCGACGGCCGCAGCGCCGAGGAGGTGGCCGACGGCTACATCCGCATCGCGGTTGAGAACATGGCCAACGCCATCAAGAAGATCTCCGTCGAGCGCGGCTATGACGTCACCGAGTACGCGCTCAACTGCTTCGGCTCCGCTGGCGGCCAGCACGCGTGCCTGATCGCCGACACGCTCGGCATGGAGACCGTGCTGATCCATCCGCTGTCCGGCCTGCTCTCCGCCTACGGCATCGGCCTTGCGCAGATCCGCGCCAGCCGCGAGCAGTCCGTCGAAGCGCCGCTGAGCGATGAAGAACTTTCCAATCTCACCGACTTGCGCAAGCGGCTGGAGGTAGCCGTCTCCTCCGAAGTCGAAAGCCAGGGCGTCGAGCGCGCGGACGTCGCCGTCACAGTCTGGGTCCACCTGCGCTACGAGAACACTGACACCGCGCTCCCCATCTTGCTCTCCAACGCCAAGGCCATGCGCGACACCTTCGAGGCCGTGCACCGCCAGCGCTTCGGGTTCGTATCACCGGAGAAGCGCATGATCATTGCGGCGCTTGAGGTGGAGGCTGCGGGCGGTGGCGCCGCGCCAGTCAATGCAAACGTCCCCTCCCCCCTCGTGGGGGAGGGACAGGGAGGGGGGGATTCCAGAACATCGAACGTCGGGGTTCCCCCCACCCCTAGCCCCTCCCCACAAGGGGGAGGGGGATCGGTCGCATCCACCGCACGCGGCCGCTTCTACTCGGGTCGCGCGTGGCACGATGCACCCGTCTACAAACGCGATGCCCTGAAGCCCGGTGTGCGCTTCGACGGGCCTGCACTCGTCATCGAGCCCCATCAGACCGTCGTCGTCGAGCCCGGCTGGAGCCTGGAAGTCTCCGCGCGCGACGACCTTGTCATGCGCCGCACGACGGCACGCAAGCGCGAGCGCCTCGGCAAAACTGCCGACCCCGTGCTGCTGGAGGTGTTCAACAACCTCTTCATGTCGATCGCCGAGCAGATGGGCGAGGCGCTGCGCAACACCGCACAGTCCGTCAACATCAAGGAGCGGCTCGATTTCTCCTGCGCCGTGTTCGACACCAAGGGCGAACTGGTCGCCAACGCCCCGCACATGCCGGTGCACCTCGGCTCCATGGACCGCTCGGTCGATGTCGTCATTCGCGCCAACAAGGGCAAGATGAAGCCCGGCGACGTCTACATGCTCAACGCGCCCTACAACGGCGGCACGCATCTGCCCGACATCACCGTCATCACGCCGGTGTTCGCAAAGGACGGCAGCGAAATCCTGTTCTACGTCGCCAGCCGCGGCCACCACGAGGACATCGGCGGCCTCACACCCGGCTCGATGACCCCGCGCGCCACCACCATCGTGGAGGAAGGCGTCTACATCGACAACGTGAAGCTGGTGGACGAGGGCCGCTTCCTGGAAGCGGAAGCCTTCGCCCTCCTGTCCGGCGCCAAGTATCCCGCACGCATGCCGGCCAAGAACGTCGCCGATCTCAAGGCGCATGTCGCCGCCAACGCCAAGGGCGTGGCTGAGCTGGAGAAGATGGTCGCCCACTTCGGCCTCGACGTGGTGAAAGCCTATATGCAGCACGTGCAGGACAACGCGGCGGAAAGCGTGCGCCGCCTGCTCACCCGGCTGGAGGACGGCCACTTCCGCGTCGACATGGACCAGGGCACCTGGGTGGACGTGAAGATCACCGTCGACCGCGAGAACCGCCGCGCGCGCGTGGACTACTCCGGTACCTCGATGGAACAGCCCAACAACTTCAACGCGCCCGAGCCCGTCACGCGGGCCGCCACGCTCTATGTGTTCCGCGTGATGGTGGATGAGCCGATCCCGATGAACGCCGGCTGCCTGAAGCCGGTCGACATCGTCATCCCCGAACGCTCGATGCTGAAGCCCGCGTATCCGGCCGCTGTGGTCGCCGGCAACGTGGAGACGAGCCAGATCGTCACCAACTGCCTGTTCGGCGCCATGAAGGCGCTGGGCTCGAGCCAAGGCACGATGAACAACCTCACCTTCGGCAACGCCAAGTACCAGTATTACGAGACCATTTGCTCCGGCAGCCCGTGCGGTCCCGGCTTCGACGGTACCACCGCAGTGCACGTCCACATGACCAACGCCCGCCTCACGGACCCGGAGATTCTGGAGCTGCGCTATCCCGTGTTGCTGGAGGAGTTCACCATCCGGCGCGGGTCGGGCGGCAAGGGCAAATGGAGCGCCGGCGACGGCACGCTACGCCGCATCCGCTTCCTGGAACGCATGGACTGCGCCCTCCTCACCAGCTTCCGCAGCATCCCGCCCCACGGCCTGGAGGGCGGCCAACCTGGCCAGTGCGGGCAGAACTGGGCCCGCCGCAACGACGGCCGCCTGGAGCGGTTGGAGGGGTGTGACCAGATCGTCCTGGAACCCGGCGAGGCCATCATCGTGCAAACGCCGACCGGCGGCGGCTTCGGCCAACCATGACAGTGGTTTGTCATAAGCTATGCATCCAGTGCATTGCTGCGGCGCAACATGGTATCTGGTATCCCAGACGCCTCGACCTCAGATTCACCGCGACACACGGAGTCGCCGGCTCGCTTAAGAACGCCAGGGCTCCGGAGGGGGAATAGCACCGAGGGTGGCATCCAAAAAAGGAGACCACTCGTGAGCACCACAACCGCATCCGCACACTACGCGCCCGCAGAGGCCGCACCGCGCAAGTCGATCTGGGCCCGCTTCTTCGACGCCCTGGTCGAGACCCAGCAGCGCCGCGCCGACCGTGAGATCGCCCGCTTCCTTGAAAGCCACGGCGGTCTTCTGACGGACGACATGGAGCGCCAGATCATGGACAACCTGTCGCGCCGCAATCGCCGCACGATCTAAAGTTCCGTGACACAAGACGGGTTGCGGCCGGGCACCGGCCGCCGCCCACGTTTTTCTTCAGTTTATTCCCTGAGCAGGCCCCACAGGCCGCGCAATTTGGCCAGTTTTCGCTTGCCGGTGGCCGGCCCGCGGCCCATATACCTGCCCCCAACCGATACCTGACATTGCCGGCGCGGCCATGCCGCTGCCCGCATTCGCCATTTGCACCAAGCCGGGAGACTGCATGGCTAAGGAAGAGATGCTGGAGTTCGAAGGCGTTGTCGCCGAAGTTTTGCCCGACGCGCGCTGCCGGGTGAAGCTCGACAACGGGCACGAGGTGATCGCCTACACCTCGGGCCGCATGAAGAAGAACCGCATCCGCATCCTGGCCGGCGACAAAGTCACCGTGGAGATGACGCCCTACGATCTCGACAAGGGCCGCATCAACTTCCGCCACAAGGACACGCGCGCCCCGTCCCCCTCGCCCGGTGGCCAGCAACGTCGCCCGCCGCAGCGCCGGTTCCGCTAACGTCAGCCAGAATTACCCGGGGCGCGGCGCCTGCGATCTGCAGGACGCGCCCTTTCCCTGCCATCCGAATCGGCCAACACTGCCCTTGCATCGACAAGTGAGCGGGTAGAGTCATGGCCGAACGAGCAAGCGCCCGGCGCAAGCCGCAAGATGACGACGGCGAGGCAGAAGCGCGCGGAGCAGCGGCCTCGCGCAAGCCATATGACAAGAAGACGATCGCGCTCGTCTACGATTTCGACGGCACGCTGTCGCCGCGGCCGATGCAGGAATATGCCTTCCTGCCGCAGATCGGCGTGAACCCGGAGGACTTCTGGGCCGAGAGCAACGCGCGCGCACAGCGCGACAGTGCCGATCCGCTGATCACCTACATGCGCCTGCTGTACGAGAAGGCGAAAGCCGCCGGCGTCAACATCGACCGGCGCGCGCTCGTCGAGCAGGGCAAGCGCGTGGAGTTCTACCCCGGCGTCGAGACCTGGTTCGATGCCATCGCCAAGTACGTCAAGGAGCACGCGCAGAGCCACGGCGTGCACCTGCGCCACTATCTCATCTCATCCGGCCTCAGCGAGATCGTGGAAGGCACCTCGATCTACAAGCGCTTCCACAATGTCTTCGCCAGCGAATACTGGTTCGAGGCCTACGAGCTGCCCTACCCCAAGCGCGTCATCACCGACACCGGCAAGACGCAGTACCTGTTCCGCATCAACAAGGGCGTGGAAGACCTCGGCGACAACATCAACCAGCACATGCCCGAGGGGCAGCGGCCGATCCCGTTCTCCAACATGATCTACTTCGGCGACGGCGACACCGACGTGCCGTCCATGGCCGTGATGCGCAAGAACGGCGGCTACGCAGTTGCCGTGCATGCGCCCGGCAAGGGCAAGCAGAAGTGCGTGGAGCTGTTCAAGGCCGGGCGCTGCGATTTCTTTGCGCCAGCCGACTACCGCGAAGGCTCCGACCTCTTCAACCGCACCTGCCTGCTGCTCGACCGTATCCTCGCCGACGTGCGCGTGCAGGAAGAGCGGTGGCGGCTGGAGCGCGGGGTGGGGAAATAGTCTCCGTCATCCCGTCGCTTGTTGCAGGGATCCAACGCTCTCACGAACTCCCGAGCAAGCTGATGCATGGATCCCGGGGACTAGCCCCGGGATGACAAATCCCTGCAGGTCGTTCTGCTGTTCGCAAAACGCTAAGCAACCCTCGCCAGCGCCACCGCATCAGGTCCGGCCGGATAGTGGAGCTGCGCGGTGCCGTCCGTCGCCGCGCGCCACACAGCTTCGGCAACATCAACCTCTGTCGTCACTGCAGCCGGCGTCGCGAAAGCGGCGAGGATCGGCGCGGCGAAGGGCAGGTAGGGGGCGGGAATCGCGTCCTCGATGCGGGTGTCGGAATTCTGCGTGAAGCGCGTGGTGGGGCCGTAGCCGGGCTCGACCAGTTTCGCGTGCACGTTGAAGGCGGCGAGCTCGTGCGCGAGCGAGCCGGTGAAGCCGGTGATCGCCGTCTTGCTGGCGGTGTACACCGACACCAGCGGCATCGGCGCCAGCGTCACGCTCGACGTCACGTTCACCACCACGCCCGACCGGCGGGCGCGGAACTGCGGCACTACCGCCTGCGTCATCGCCATCACGCCGAAGGTGTTGGTCTCGAAAATCTGCCGCGCCTTGGCCATCGGCGTGGCTTCCAGCGCGCCGATACCGCCAACGCCGGCATTGTTCACCAGCACGTCGATTGGTCCGGCCGCCTTCAGCGCGGCGGCGATGCTCTCCGGCTTGGTGACATCGAGGGCGAGCAGCCGGAGACGGTCGGACCTCGGCAGCAGGCCCTCGCGCGGCGTGCGCATGGTGGCAATGACGGTCCAGCCCTTGGCGTGGAAGTGACGGGCGGTCTCCAGGCCATAGCCGGAGGAGCAGCCGGTGATGAGGACGGTTTGCATTGGTGCGGTTCCCTTTGTTCGGTTGCGATGAGGGAACAGATACGGGCAGCGTTCCGGACGATCTACGATTGATAGTCCATATTTCATTTGCTATCGTCCGGATATGGTCGACCCCCTCTCCGAGGTCATCGCGCTGCTGCGCCCGCGCACCGTGCTCTCCAAAATCATCAGCGGCGCGGGACGCTGGGGCGTGCGCTACGCCGATTTCGGCCAGCCGAGCTTCTGCACCGTGCTCGACGGCCGCTGTCGGCTGGCGGTCGATGGCCACGAGCCCATCACGATCGAAGCCGGCGACTTCGTGCTGCTGCCGACCACGCCGGGGTTCACGATGACCGGCTTCAAGCCCGTGACGCCCACCTTCATAGATCCAAAGGTGAGCCCGCCGCCGACCGACGACATTCGCCACGGCACGCAGCACGGCGAGCCGGACGTGCGCCTGCTCGGCGGCTTCTTCGTCTGCGACTCACCCGATGCGGCGCTGCTGGTGTCGCTGCTGCCGACGGTAGTGCACGTGCGCGGCGTCGAACGGCTGTCGACGCTCGTGCAGCTCGTCGGCGAGGAGGCGCGCGCACAACGTTCGGGCCGCGACCTAGTGCTCTCACGCCTCGTTGAGGTTCTGCTCGTGGAGGCGCTGCGCACCATCGAGAACGACAGCGCGCCTCCGGGATTGCTGCGCGGTCTCGCCGATGCGCGGCTCGCGGCAGCGATGCGTGAGATGCACGGCCATCCGGCGCGGGCTTGGACCATGGCCCAACTGGCCGAGACGGCAGCCCTTTCGCGCTCGGCCTTCTTCGACCGCTTCGTGCGCGCGGTCGGCATGCCGCCGATGGAGTATCTGCTGGCCTGGCGCATGGCGATGGCCAAGGACCTGCTGGGGCACCACGACATCGCACTCGAGGAAGTCGCGGAGCGCGTCGGCTACAGCTCGGCGAGCACCTTCAGCACCGCTTTCAGCCGCCACGTCGGCCAGCCGCCCGGCCGCTACGCACGCTCGGCACGGGTCGCGGCATAGCCGGCCGATGCGGGCAGACTAGGCGCCGGTCGCCGACACCTCGCCCACGCCCGCGAGCGCAAAGTCCAGCCGCTCACCAGCAGCTATATCCAGGGTAGCGATGCAGCTACCGGTGATGACGACCATGCCGGCTGTCATGGGCCGGTTGGTGGCGACGGCCTGGTTGGCGAGCCAGGCGAGCGCGCCCATGGGGTCGTCGGTCTTGCCCTCGCCGACCAGCTTGCCATTGCTCTTGAGCGTGCCCTGGATGCCGTTGAGTTCGAAGTCGGCCGGCACGGCCTTGGGCGGGCCGATGACGATGCCGCCGTTCCAGGCGTTGTCGACGATTAGCGTCAGCGCCTTGGTGGCCTTGTAGTCGGCGAAGCGATCCTCGATCAGCTCGAAGGCGGCCATCACCTCCTTCACAGCGCCGCGCACGCTCTCACGCGTGTAGGGCTCCCCGGCCTTGGGCAAGTCGCGGCCGAGGCGGACCGCCAGCTCGCACTCGATGCGCACGTTGATGAAGTCGGACTTCCTGATTTCCGCCGGCGAGGTCCAGATGCGCGACTTGAAGATGGTGCCCATGCAGGGGTGGTCGATGCCCATCAGCGCCTGCATCACCTTGGTGGTGGTGGCGATCTTGAGGCCGGCGACAGGGCCGAGCCGCGGCGTCCATAGCTCCACCAGCGCAGCCTGCCCGGCGTAGGCCTCTGCCACGTTCGCCGGCGCCAGCGCATCGGGAAGGTTCTGATAGCGCGCACGGGTCTTGTGCGCGTCATCGATGAAACGCGCGGCTTCGCTGGCTTTCGACATGTTTCCCCCGGTTTGGGATTTGGCCCACGGCTTCCCTGCCGCGGCGGCTCCGTTATGATCGGACGCTAACACCGCGGCCGCAGAGCCGCCAAGCCCGAGGAAACGCGCGCGATGTTCAAGACCACTGTCGCCGGCAGCCTGCCCAAGCCATCATGGCTCGCCGAGCCGGACAAGCTGTGGGCGCCGTGGCGGCTACAGGGCGGCGACCTGCAAGCGGGCAAGCGCGACGCGACGCTGCTTGCGCTCAAGGAACAGGAAGACGCCGGCATCGACATCGTCAGCGACGGCGAGCAGGCGCGCCAGCATTTCGTGCACGGCTTCCTGGAGAACATCGAGGGCATCGACTTCGCCAACAAGGTCGAGATGGGCATTCGCGCCGACCGCTACAAAGCGATGGTGCCTCAGGTGGTGGGTCCGCTGCGGCTCAAGGGCCGCGTGCATGCATTCGAGGCACAGGCGGCCCGCGCGCACACGACGCGCAAACTGAAGTTCACGCTGCCCGGACCGATGACCATCGCCGACACGATCGCCGACCGGCACTACGGCGACAAAGTGAAAATGGCTTTTGCGTTCGCCGACCTTCTCAACCAGGAGGCGCGCGCATTGGAGAAGGACGGCGTTGACGTTGTGCAGTTCGACGAGCCCGCCTTCAATGTCTTCATGGACGAGGTGACGGAGTGGGGCATCCCGGCGCTGGAGCGCGCTGCGGCCGGCCTCAAGTGCACCACCGCCGTCCACATCTGCTACGGCTACGGCATCAAGGCCAACGTCGACTGGAAGGCGACGCTGGGCAACGAGTGGCGCCAGTACGAGAAGATCTTCCCTGCCATCGCCAGAAGTAGCATCCAACAGGTCTCGCTCGAGTGCCGCAACTCCAAGGTGCCGATCGACCTGATCGGGCTACTCGAGGGCAAGGACATCCTGGTCGGCGCCATCGACGTGGCGAGCGACGCCATCGAGACGCCGGAGGAGGTGGCCGAGGTGGCCGCCGCGGCCGCCAAGCATGTGCCCGCCGCCCGCATCCAGCTCTGCACCAACTGCGGCATGGCGCCGATGCGGCGCGACATCGCCTACGCCAAGCTGGCTGCCTTGGCCAAGGGCGCTGCCCTGGCGCGGCAACGCATTAGCTGAAGCGACCGGCGACCCCAATCCCCGGCATTTGCTTCAACTGCGCGGATCCGCTGCACTTTCCGACAGTAGGCCGGACTTTGCTGCCCACTAAAAAGACTGTTGCCGGTCCCTCCCTTTGGACGTTGCGGAACCCGGCTCGGGCGAAGTGCGTTCTTCGGCCGGTCACGCCGGAGCCAACACGAATGTCTCGTCTCTTCTCCCCCTACGTCGTCTTCCTCGCAGCCCACGTCCTCTTCATCGGTGCGGCCATTACTGTCGCCGCACTCAACTAGAGGCCGGGGCAATTTCCTGGCCTTTTCCAAGTGCACTCCCGCACCTATGCTGGGCGCCCCTTGCCGCGGAGCACACAGTATGGCGCAGGCCTCTCCCCTCTCCGAACCGATCAAGGCCTACTGGCAGCCCGGCTGCACCAGTTGCCTGCGCATGAAAGAATTCCTGACCAAGCACGGCGTGCCCTTCATCTCGATCAATGTGCTGGACGATCGCGACGCATTCCAGGATCTCGCCACGCTCGGCATCCGCTCGGTGCCGATCTGCCGCCGCGGCGATGACTGGGCCAACGGCCAGGTGCTGCGCGACGTTGCGCGTGTTGCGGGCATCGCCTGGGGCGGCGCGCAGGTACTGCCCGCATCGGAACTCGCCGACCGGGTCGTAACAATCCAGGAAACGGCGCAGCGCCTGTTTGCCCAGGTGCCAGACAGCAAGCTGGACCGGTTACTTCCGAACCGCCCGCGCAGCTATGCCCAGCTCGCCTACCACATCTTCAATATTGCCGACGCGTTTCTGGAGCACGAGATTGACGGGCTGCGGCTGAAAGAGGGCGCCTACAATCGCGTGCCCTCGCCGGAGATGGACAGCAAAGAAAAGGTTCTGGACTACGGGCGTGATGTGCTGGCGCGCTTCCAGGATTGGCAGCGCCAGCGCGCGGCCAAGACTGACTTCTCCGGCAAGGCGAACGTCTACTACGGCGATGTCACGCTGCACGAGTTCCTGGAGCGCACGGCCTGGCATTCCGGTCAGCACGTACGCCAGTACGTGATGGTGCTCGATATGCTCGGCATCGAGCCCGATGGACCGCCTGCGCCCGGTCTGTTCGCCGGATTGCCGATGCCCGAGAAGGTCTGGGACGACGAGAAACCGCTTGCCTAGTTGAAGACCTGGGCTCGCGGCTGTCTTATTGGAGTGCCCGATGGACAAAGATGCATTCGAAACGAAATTGAAGGCGGACGGCTTCACCGTGATCGAGGCCTTAAGTCTCGGCGCACGGCCCGCCAATCACGAGCACGGGCACGACCACACGGTGCGGGGCCTGGTGCTGGCCGGCGCCTTCACCGTGATTTGCGGTGGCAAGCCCAAGACCTACCGGCCGGGCGAGATCTTCGAGGTCGCCAAGGGCGTCGAGCACTCCGAGGAGATCGGCAGCGAGGGCGCCGAAGTCATCGTCGGCCGCAAGTTCTAGCGCCTTTCAAATCTGCACGGGCTGCCGGGTTGCAGCCGAGCGGGCCACGGCTTCGAGCACAGCGATATTGCCGACCTTCTCGGCATCCGTGAACGGGTAGGGCGCCGTGCCCGCCGCCGCCTTGGCGAACGCCTCGACGTTCGCACGTACGGTGTCGAGCCATTCGAACTGCTTCACCTCACGGCGCCCATCCTTGTGCTGCAGGGTCAACATCGAGGGACCCGGCGTATCGGGATGCGTCTCGTTGCGCACCTCCACCCACGCCTCCGATCCGAACACCGTCAGGCACAGATAGTGCGGCGTGACCAGAATCGCGTTGAAGTAACCGGTCGCGCCGCTCTCGAAGCGCATGAGCGCGGAGATGACGTCGCCGTTCTCCGGATAGGCAACGCGCGACACCGTGCTCGCAAACACCTCGGTGACGGGGCCGAACAGCGACACGTACAGGTCGCTTAGGTGTATGCCCATCGCCGTCATGCCGGCCGCCGGCGCATCCTTGGACGACGTGCGCCAATCACCCTTCGGCATGTTGGCGAGCTTATCATGGCTGAAGTTTGCTTCCGCGTGCATCACCGTGCCAAGCACGCCTTCCCGGATCAGGCGTCGCACTTCGACGATGGCGGGTTCATAGCGGCGCTCGTGGCCGATCCCGAGCTGGACCCCCGCCTCGTGGCAGGCGGCAACGGACCTTTCGGCCTCTGCCTTCGTCAACGCGAGTGGCTTCTCGCAGAACACATGCTTCCCGGCCGCCGCGCATGCGAGCACCTGCGCCGTATGCAGGCTGTGCGGGGTGCAGAGGATGACGGCATCAATACCGGGGTCGGCCAGCACCTCCTTCAAGTCGGCGACAAACCTCAGCCCATGCTCCGTTGCGAACGCAGCGCGCTCGGGGTTGGTCTCCACGGCGGTGACGATCCTGATGTGCTCGGAGCCCGCGTTACGGCGGACCATGTGCTGGCCCCACCAGCCGAGCCCTGCCACCGCAGCCTGGATCATCACGCTTCCCCTAGAATTCTTCGACAGCAGCCCGTGCCATCGATAGCCGCCGCAGTAAAGTTCATGATATGATACGCTGATATCAATCACAAATACGAATGATCGCCCATTGACCAGTCCATTGCGCGATATCTGCCTGTTCGTCGCGGCCTACGAGGAGCGTTCCTTCACGGCTGCTGCACGGCGGGAGCATGCCACGCAGTCCGGCGTCTCCCAGCACATCCGCAAGCTTGAGGACACCCTCAAGACCAAGCTGTTCGCACGTGACAAGGGCCGCGTGACACCGACACCGGCCGGCGACAGCTACTATCGCCACTGCATCGAGCTGCTGAACACCTACGCCAAGGCAACCAGCGCCGCGCGTCGCCATGGCACGGGCCTATCGGGCAACATCGTTGTCGGCCTGATGCCGACCATGACGCGCTGCGTGCTGGCACCGACGCTGGCGCGATTCATCGAGATGCATCCCAATGTCGTCGTGCGCGTGGTAGAGGCCTACAGCGCCGCGCTCACCGAGCAGGTGCAGTCGGCCGAGCTGGAATTCGCCGTCGTTCCGGCCTTCTCGGGCGCGCCCGGCCTCAAGAGCCGGCTGTTTCTGCGCACGCCCGAAGTCCTGGTTTCCAAGACCACCAACACGCGCGCGCATCTCGCGCCGGTGCGCCTTGCCGACTTGGAGCCCCTGAAACTCGTCGTGCCCAGCAAGGCGAACACGCGCCGCCGGCTGATCGAGACCTATCTCGCCTCGAACGGCGTGCACATCGAGCGCCTGCTGGAACTGGATGCCATGCTCGGCACGCTCGACTTCGTGGCGCGGACAGATTGGGCGGCCATTCTGCCCGGCATCATGATGGCCAACGAATTGCGCTCGCGTCAGTTCACCGTGAACCCGATCGCCGACCCGTCGTTCGGTCTCGATCTCGTCCTGATCGAGCCGTCACGCCAGCCGATCTCCGCAAGCGCGCAGGCGTTCCTCGAGGTGCTGCAGACAGAGAGCGTGCGCCTCAACAAGGTGTGGAACGGGTCGGGCAAGAAGTAAACGCACCCCGTGTCATCCCGGCACGTGTTGCCGGGATCCAGCGCCCCACAAATGTCGACGCAAGCTGAGTGATGCATTCCGCGGACAAGCCCCGGGATGACAATTGTTGTCGAACCTCACCACCTGTCATCCCGGCCGAGCGCAGCGAGAGCCGGGACCCAGGGGCTGCAAGCTGCGCGCGCCGATGTTAGTGGCCATGGGGCCCGGATACGCGCTTTGCGCGTTCCGGGATGACAATCTGTTTGCGACCTTTGCTTGTCGTCATCCCGGCACTCGTTGCCGGGATCCAGCGCGCAAAAAGCGCCCGAGCAAGCTGAGAGATGGATTCCGAGGACCCTCGGAACGAGTCCCAGGGCTGGCACGCACCGGGATGACAGCCTTACGTCATATCCAGCGGCTCGGCGCGCTTGGGCGGCGGGAGGGCGGCATCGAGCGCCTTGAGGTCCTCCGCATCGAGCTTGACGTCGAGGGCCTTCATGTTGGCCTTCACGTGCTCCGCCTTCACCGCCTTGGGGATCGTGATGACGCCGGGATGCCGCAGCACCCACGCCAGCGCAATCGCGGCGGGCTCCACGCCGTGCTTGTCTGCAATGGCTTTCAACGCCGGCTTGCGCAGCAGCGGCCCTTGGCCCAGCGGCGAATAAGCCATCACCATCACGTTGCTCTTCCGGCAGTCGTCGAGCAGCTTCCATTCAACCCCGCGACTGCCGAGGTGATAGAGCACCTGGTTGGAGGCGCAGTTGCCGCCGTCGGGGGCGCGCGCGAGGGCGGCCATTTGCCCGGCGTCGAAGTTGCTCACGCCCCAGCTCTTGATCTTCCCGCCCTTCACCAGAGTTTCGAAGGCACCGATGGTTTCCTCGATGGGCACCGAGCCAGGCCAATGCAGCAGATAGAGATCGAGACGATCGGTCTTGAGCCGTTTCAGGCTGCGCTCGCAGGCCGCCAGCACGCCGTTGCGGGAGGCGTTGTGCGGATAGACCTTGCTGACGAGGAAGATCTCATCGCGCCGGCCGGCCAGGGCCTCCGACAGCATCTCCTCGGCACCGCCCTCGCCATACATCTCGGCGGTGTCGACGAGCCGGATGCCAAGATCGAGGGCGAGCTTGATGGCGGCCACCTCGGCCGCGCGCTCGCCCTTGCGTTCGCCCATGCGCCAGGTGCCGACGCCCAGCACCGGCACCTTGTCTCCGCTCTTCAGCGTTACCTGCCGCATCCGCCGCTCCATTCACAGCCTGCCTAGCCGACACTAGCGCATTTCGGGACACTGGCGCGCGCATCGCACGCTTGAGCCCTGCCGCAAAGGCTGCCAAACATCCCGCGGTTGCATTCAATTATCGGGCAATTCTCAGGGAGTGAGCGCTCATGGACAAGGACTTGCAGGCAAAGGGCCTGGCCAACCGCAAGGCTGTGCTCGGCGAGGACTACGTCAACAAGGCGATGTCCAACGTCGACGACTTCAACGCGCCGTTCCAGGGCATCCTCAACGAGTACTGCTGGGGCATGATCTGGAGCGACGAGCGCCTGCCGCGCCGCACGCGTTCCATGCTCAACCTCGTCATGCTCGCCTGCTTGAACCGCATGCACGAATGGGAGCTGCATTTGAACGGCGCCCTGCGCAACGGTGTCACGCGCGACGAAATCCAGGCCATCCTGCATCAGATCGCCGTCTACGCCGGCGTACCGCTGGCGGTGGAGTGCTTCAGGATTGCGCGCAAGGTGTTTGCCGAGGTCGACGCCAAGGCGAAAGCCTGACGCCCGGTCGTTGGAGGATCGGAGGCCCGGCTATCACTTGGCCTCCTTCATTTTTGCACAACTGTCTTCGAACTCCTGTTTCGCCCACCTCAGGCTGGGACTCCATCCGGCGCGGCAGTCATCGATCGTCGGTCCGGCGGCAACTGACGTTCCGGGTTGATCAGAGCCCGACTGAGCCGGCGGCTTGGTCGGCCCGGGCGAAGGCTGGGTTTGCGCGACGGCCGTTCCGACCGTGACCGCTGTCGCCAACGCAAGGGCGACAAAGCGACAAGTTCCTCCCATGGCGCGTCTCCCGGCCGGACACCAGCATGTGTCCTGCAAGTAACGACGGTCGGGATGACAGGTTCCGCTCCACATCTTGCCGTAATCGGAGCACAGCCGAGAGCTAGAAGCGCAGCGCGCGCCGCCGCAGTGACGGCGTATGCTCAGCGGCACGATGGGGCACGATGTTGAAAACAAGGAACCTTCGGCTTGGACTTGCCGTAGGCGGCATTATGGGGGTGCTTGCGATACTTCCTCCGGATGCCGTCGCATTGGAAGAGCTGAAGGGCGAGGTAGACGCCATCAAGGCGTGCGACAAGCGCCTCTGCTCGATGGTCATGGAGAAGAAGGCGAAGGGCGACGATCTCACCTGCTCCCTGACAAAAACCTGGGCCAAGGCCACCATCAAGGAAGCCGAGAACGCAAAGCTGACCTGGGGTTACGGCGACGCCCGTTGCACCGTGGACGTCAATTTGAAGCGGGCCTTGATTCTCGATGCCTTGTCGGGCGAAAAATCCAGCCTTCGCATTCCAGCGCACACCGCAAACTGCATCGTCGAGCAGGACGGCAAGGTCGAAAAGGTGACGGCCACTCTCGAGCCGAAGATCACCTTCAAGGACGGCAAGGCCGACAAGGTTTGGATCAACCTCAAGAGCGTTGATGGGCCTACGTCTATCAAGGCCACGCTCTACGCGGCATCGGAATTGGCAGACCGGCTGGGTTTGTTCCAGCGTCGGCTGGTCAAAGGCGTCAATCGCTACATCGAACGCCACTGCCCGCGGGAGCACCCGGAGATCGCCTCGAGAATCCGGGCGAAATAACTTCTCATTCGAAACAGTGAACGATCAGCTGTCTGCTACCGGGCGAGCTGATCGAGCGTACGAGCGAGCGCATCCGGCGCCGTCACGTTCGGGCTGTGGCTGGCGTCGATTTCCAACACCTTCCATGCCGGATCGTTGCGGTAGCGCCGTGCGAACTGCCCGAAGATATCGCCCGGCCCCAACCGCGTGCAGTAGATGTACGCGCGCGGCAGCTTCAAGGGCCCGTTGATGAGACGCAGCGGCGTGCTGAAGGTGGCCGCCGGCTGCCACCGCCGTCGTGGGGTGATCCACGCCAGATCTTCCGCCGATGTGTCGGGCGGGGAGGGGTTGGGCGGCAGCAGCCAGCCGTCGCCCTCGGTGCGCGCGGCGTCCTGACGCCGCGCTCTCTCCTGCGCCGGCAATAGATCGAACGCCGCCTGGCCATCCTCCGGCACGAAGGCGTCGAGATAGATCAGCCTGGCAATGCGATCCCGGGCCCGGTCGGCAACACCCGTGGCAACCATGCCGCCGTAGCTGTGGCCGACAAGAACGACGTCGCGCAAATCCTCGCACTCCAGAACGGCGAGAACATCGGCTATGTGCGTTTCAAGATCGATGGCGCGGCTGACGTGATGGGCGCGTTCACCAAGGCCCGTGTAGGTCGGCGTGAAGACATCATGTCCGGCCGCGCGCAGCAGGGGCCGTACCTTTTTCCACGCCCAGCCGGCACTCCACGCGCCATGACACACGAGCAGCGTCGCCATCGCGTCCTCCCTGTTCGAGCGCCGGAGACTAGCATGAGCAGGGAGCCGCTGCGCAAATAGCGAGGGCCTAAGCGTGCGTCTCCCCCCAGGCGTAGAGAGCCTTCAGCACCGGCCGAAGTGCTTCACCCTTCTCAGTGAGGAAATACTCGTAGCGGGGCGGATGTTCCTCGTAGAGCCGTGCACCGATCACGCCCTGTGCCTGCAGCGATTTCAATCGCGCGGAAAGTGTGTTGGGTGCGATCCCCGGCAGGCGCTGCTCGAAATCCTGGAAGCGCAGCGGTCCGAACCGACGCAAGTCCCTCAGGATCAGCAGCGACCACCGCTCGCCGACGACATCCAACGCTCGCGCAACCGGGCAGCGCTGTCGGTATGATCCTGCCATGCGTGAAACCTACGTCAGTCACTCTGCAAATGCAAGTTACTATAAATAGACAAGTTACTATCATTCGTGTAGTAGCATTGCCGCGGTTTGATGGCTGGCCGGTTTGTTGGAGAAGGCGTGCATGGACCAGGTTGCCGACACCAGCAGCGCCAAGCTTCCACCGCCCAGCCCCCTCCTGACGGCGCCCATCCTTCCGACGCTGCTCAGGCTCACGCTGCCAAACCTCGTCGCGATGCTGGTTACCGCACTGGTGGCGATCTCCGAGACCATTTACGTCGGCGTCCTCGGCACGACCGCACTGGCGTCGATCGCCCTGGTCTTCCCGTTGATCATGCTCATGCAGATGCTCTCCGCCGGCGCGATGGGAGGCGGTGTTTCGTCTGCCATCAGTCGCGCACTGGGCGCCGGAAACGAAGCACGCGCGGCCGCGCTTGCCGTGCATGCATTCACCATCGGAACACTGGCCGGCGCCGCGTTCTCCCTGGTCTTCCTTCTGTTCTCCCGGCCCATCCTCGCCACGCTCGGGGGAAGCGGGGCGGTGCTCGACGGCGCGGTGACGTATGCCAACGTCGCGCTCACAGGTGCGATCACCGTCTGGCTTCTCAACACGCTGGCGTCCATCGTGCGTGGGACCGGCAACATGCAGGTCCCCTCGCTGACACTGCTTGGCGCCTCCGCCCTCCAGATTGTGCTCGGCGGTGCGCTCGGGCTGGGCATAGGCCCAATCCCGCGCCTGGGCCTCGTCGGCGTTGCGATCGGGTTGGTGACCGGCTTCGCGCTGGGGGCGGCCTTCCTGTTCTGGTTCCTGTGCTCGGGTCGCGCCCGCATCGTGCTGCGCCTGCGCGGGGCCGCTCTGAACCGGGAGATGTTCATGGACATCCTGAAGGTCGGGGCGGTGGCCGCATTCTCCCCGCTACAGTCGGTGCTCACGGTGCTGGTGCTGACGAGCCTGATCGCGGCCCACGGACCCGAGGTCCTTGCCGGCTATGGGATCGGTGCCCGGCTCGAGTTCCTACTCGTTCCCATCGTGTTTGCCGTCGGTGTCGCCAGCGTACCGATGGTGGGTATGGCCATGGGCGCCGGCGACGTGGCCCGTGCGCGGCGCGTGGCTTGGACCGCGGGCGGCGTGGCCGGCGCCACGGTGGGTGCCCTTGGTCTGCTTGTCGCGGTCGTACCGGACGTCTGGTCAGCGATGTTCACCTCCGACCCGCTGGTTCGCGCTACAGCGAACTCTTACCTGCGCTGGGCCGGGCCCGGATTTGCCATGTTCGGGGTGGGCTTGGCCCTCTACTTTGCCTCTCAGGGCTCTGGCCGCATTCTCGGACCGGTGCTGGCAGCCACCGTGCGTCTGCTTGTAATTGTCGTTGGCGGCTGGCTGCTGACGGGCGTCGGAGCGCCGCCGTGGGCTCTGTTTGCCCTGGTGACCTGCTCGCTTGCAGCTTACGGCGCAGCAACGGCAGCCGCCGTCCATTTCACGCGCTGGGGACCGCGCGGTTCAACTCAGTAGAAGAGCGACGAAACGCTTTCCTCGCGCGCCGTCCGCCCGATGGCCTCGGCGAGCAGAGGGGCAATTGAAAGCACGCGGATGTTGGCTGCTGCTTTCACGGCTGGCGTCGGTTCGATCGAATCCGTGATCACCAGGGTCTTGATATCGGACTTGGCGATCTTGGCGACCGCACCGCCGGTCAGAACGCCGTGCGTAATGTAGGCCATGACCTCGGTAGCGCCCGCCGCTAGCAACGCCGTGGCCGCATTCACCAGCGTCCCACCCGAGTCCACGATGTCGTCGATCAGGATGCACTTGCGGCCCTTCACGTCGCCGATGACATTCATCACTTCCGACTCGCCCGGCTTCTCGCGCCGCTTGTCGCAGATGGCGATCGGAACGTTGATGCGCTTGGCGAGCCCGCGCGCGCGTACCACGCCGCCGACGTCGGGTGACACCACCACCAGGTTCGAAGTGGAGTAGTTCTCCTGGATGTCTCGCACCATGACCGGCGCGGCGAACAGGTTGTCGGTCGGAATGTCGAAAAAGCCCTGGATCTGCCCGGCGTGCAAATCGAGTGTCATCACGCGGTCGACGCCGGCGCGCTCGATCAGGTTGGCGACCAGCTTGGAGGAGATCGGCGTGCGCGGACCGGGTTTGCGATCCTGCCGGGCGTAGCCGAAATACGGCATCACCGCGGTGATGCGCTTGGCCGAAGCCCGCCGCAGCGCATCGACCAGGATCAGCAGCTCCATCAGGTTGTCGTTGGCCGGGAACGATGTCGACTGCAGGACGTAGAGATCCTCGCCGCGCACGTTCTCCAGCACCTCGACGAACACCTCCATGTCGGCGAAGCGCTTGACCACGCTTTTCGTCAGCGGGAGGTTGAGGGTCCCAGCAATGGCCTCCGCGAGTGGGCGGTTGCTGTTGCCGGCCACCAGCTTCATGCGCGGCGCGGGCCCTTTGCTGCGGCTTCCGTCTCGCGTGTCGAAGGGCATAGGCGGTACCATCGCGCTGGAGCTTGGCGCCTTCTACCAACTGACTGTGAGGCTTGCAAATGTCGCCGAATGGACGCGGCTAACGGCATTCGGCCGCTCCAACGGGGAACGGCCGAAACAGCGCATCAGTTGACCGCAGTCGCGGCGCCGGGCAGGAGTTTGACGATCCCCTGGGCGGCAGCGCCTGCAGCTTGCTCGGCGGTCCGGCCCCAGGCGCCATCGAGAGAGCCCTCGGGGATATCATTCTTCTGGGAGACGGTTCCCAGCCGCTTGCCTTGCGGATCCTTCACGACCCACTCGATCTGGATCGGCTGCTTGCCGTCGCGCGCCTGGCCGACGATGACGGCGCCTTCGACCCTGTAGGCGGACCCACCCGACCTGTCGGCAAGGGCGACACCCTTGGATCGCAGCTCGCGCTGAATGGCAGCGGTCAGCGACGTGGTGCCGTCGCCTGGTGCGCCGGTCACAGGCGGCACGAGTGCCATGACGTTGCCGTCCTTGGTGATGCTGCCCGTCTGAGCCGGCGGGGCGGAGGCAACGCGTGTTCCTGCTGCCGGGCGCGCCGTCTTGGCAGGCGGCACCGACGCTGTCTCCACCTTCTCGCCACCCACGCCGGACGGCGGGGCCGTGCGCGAGGCAACGGCCGGTTGCGCATTCGGCAACCAGGAAACGAATGAACCGGTTGCTTTGGACGCAATCGACTGCATGACAGCCGGCGTGACCGCGGCCCAGGTATCCCTGGCGCCGGCTGCCGGCACGATCTCTTCGCCCGTGAAACGGTTCACACGGCTGCCGGCAGGATCAGTGACGTCCATCACATAGGACAGCTTTGTGCCGCTCTTTTCCTTCGCGGCAACGATGTAGGGTCGCAGATGATAGTCGGCACTGCCACCCTGATCGGCCACGGCGACGCGCTGCACGCCGAGCGCCGACACGATCTCCTGACGGAGCTGCTTGCCGAGCTCGTCCGGCGGTCCGACCACCGCGTTCACAACCACTCTGGAAATCGGCGCCTGTTCTGCGACCGCCTTGGGCGGCGCCACATCCTGCGAGGGCGCACCTGCCGAGTCGAAGATAGAACCGCCACAGCCAGCAAGGCCAAACCCTGCGAGGCCGATGACGAGGGCCAGCGCCACCAAACGGTGTTGGCGCCGCGCCGCAGCAGCGTCCGTGGTCGTCACCTGACGTCCCCCTGTTTCTAAGTCCAGCTGAATCCCGGCTGCCGACTTACAAACTCTGCGGCGAGTGATTCTACAACCGTTACCCCAGCAGACTCCCCAACCCCTGACAATATCCTGGGCAGGATACGGGCAGGGAAAACTGCGAGCATTGCTAACCTGCCAACTCGCAGGACCACCAAAGTTGTGGAAAAATAACGCTACGTCAAGACGATGGCAGATATTTGACGCCCGTAATCGGGCTCCCAGCGGGCCTGGGAGCCACGATAGCTGAAGAATTCCTCAGGCTTCTCGTAGGTGCAGGCCAAGCTTTGCACCGCACACGCGATGCCGGCTGCCTCAAGCCGTGAGAGGGCGTAGCCGGACAAATCGAAATGAGGACGGCTGCCGGGGCCCGGTCCCGGCACAAAAAACCGCGCATTGTGGGGATCCAGTTTCGCGAACTGAGCCTCGAAGTCCGGCCCCACTTCGTAGGCCCTCTGCCCGATGCACGGCCCCACCGCGGCCTCGATCCGCGCCCGGGAGGCTCCCAGCCGTTCCATCGCATCAATGGTTGCTTCGAGGATGCCGGCGATTGCTCCGCGCCAGCCCGCGTGCGCTGCTCCCACGACCCCCGCATGCGCATCCGCCATCAGAACCGGCGCGCAGTCCGCGGTGAGCACGCCGAGGGCGAGGCCGCGGGCGGCCGTTACCATGGCATCAGCCTTGGGCCGCACGCCTGCGGGCCAGGCGGCGTCGACGCGCAGCGCCGTCGTGCCGTGCACCTGGTGCGCAGAGACGATGTCCTTCGCCCCAAGGCGGGCGACCACGCGGGTCCGGTTCTCGCGCACCGCTTGCGCATCATCGTTCGACCCGAGCCCACAGTTGAGGCTCGCGTAGATGCCCTCAGACACACCGCCCTGCCGGGTGAAGAAGCCGTGCGCTACACCCTTCAAGCCAGCAAGGTTATCCGCGAGCACAGGTTTGAGCATCCTTCCTCCTAGCCGAAGGGCACCAAGGGTGGAAGACTCGACGAGCGCACGGCGATGACCTTGAACAAGCTTCCCATGCCGGTCGGCGAGATCAGCCTGTGCACGGCAGCTTCGATCTCGCCCGCACGCGCCGGGTTTGCTGCCATCAGCTTCTCCGTCCGCTTGGCGATGCCGAGGCGTCCGAGGAACTCGGCTTGCGTCAGCGGCCCATCCACCGCGAGCCCCAGATTGCGCGCCTTCTCCCCGAACCCTGCGAACTGCACATGGGCCGTCAGATCGGCAGTCCCCGGGGCGGCGAGGACATCCGCGTAGGTGTGACCGCGCACGGCCTGCAGGGTGTCACCCAGACCGCTCTCCGCGGGGCCGTAGTCGACAAACAACGCTGCAGCATCATCTGCGCGGGAGGCGAGTACGCCAAGCAGCGCTTCTTCTCCCGGGCGCAATTCCACGACCGCACCCTCGGCACCTTCCAGTGAGCAGGCAACCACGTCACCGGCGCCGAACTGCAATCCACCATCGGCACCCAGCACGACCACGCGCTCCCGCCAGCCGCCATTGAAGACGAGCTGCCGGATCGGCAGGGCATCGAGAAACTCGTTGGCGACGATGATCGCCGGCCCCGATGCAACATCGCGCGCACTGTCGTGCCACTCGGGCCGGTGTCCAATGTCTGCAAGGGTTTGAGCTTGTCGTGCTCTCAATGTGGGACTCGTCTCCACGAGGTGCACGCGAACGGCGGCAACAAAGGCCGGCACCGCGCGTACGGCTCTGAGCGCATCGCGCATCAGTGTGCCGAGCCCAGGTCCCAGCTCGACAAGCCGGACGGTACCTGGCTGTCCCATGCGCTGCCAGGTCACAACGCACCACAGGCCGACCAACTCGCCGAAAACCTGGCTGACCTCCGGCGATGTGATGAAATCGCCGCTCCTGCCGATGGTATGCGCCCGTTGCCAATAGCCATGCACGGGATCTTCCAGACACGCACGCATGAAGGCATCGACAGGTATCGGCCCGTCACGCCGGATACGCTCCCTGAGAATGTCCTGAAGGCCGGTTGCGACTGTGCTGTCGTCAGTGCGCGGCATCGGCGACGGACGGCGTTCGACGCAGGGCGTCGCGCACGAGCCAGAGCCCGACGACGATCATGGGCAACGAGTACAGGATGCCTGCCGTAAAAGGCCCCATGGTCAGCCAGTGCCCGGGATCGGGCTCGCGGAACAGCTCGCAGAAGGAGCGGGCGAGACCATAGCCGGCAAGAAAGGTGCCGGCCACGATGCCCGGCCGCTTCAGAGCCATGACCCTGTACGTCAGCCACCACAGAACGCCGAACAGCACAAGGCCCTCGAAAAACGCCTCGTAGAGCTGGCTCGGGTGCCGCTCGAGAGGCCCGGCGCCTGGAAACACCATCGCCCACGGTACCGTCGTCGGCCGTCCCACGAGCTCTGCATTGGCGAAGTTTGCAAGCCGCCCGAAGAACAGCCCGATCGGCGTCGCCGCCGCGCAGACATCCAGCATGCTCCACACGTTGGCACCGTTGCGGCGCGCAAAATAGACGATTGCGGCGATCGACCCGAGCAAGCCGCCGTGAAAGGCCATGCCGCCACGCCACACTGCGGGGATGTCGAGCGGGTTGGAGAGGAAATGCAGCGGCTCGTAGAACAGCACGTAGCCGAGCCGCCCACCCGCCAACACGCCAATCGTCATGTAGATGAGCAGATCATCTACCTTCTGCGGATCGATGGGCGCCCCGTTCGCCGGCCAGAGCTGCGCCTGTCCCAAGAGGCGCTTGATATAGAGCCACCCCAATATCAACCCGGCGATGTAGGCGAGCCCGTACCACTTTACGGACAGCGGCCCGAGCTGGAGCGCCACGGGGTCGATCATCGGATAGGGAATGGCGAGCAGGTTCATGCGAGCACGTTTCCGGCAGCCCGTTCAGCCTGTCAAGTCAACCTGTTGGCAAGCCCGGCGCTTGATCAGGACCGGCATGAACCCCATAAGTAGCCTATCCGGCGCGGCAATTTGGCGGAGCAGGCCCCATGACGCAAACCAGCAACCGCATCTTTGACGAGTTCTCCAAGCTGATGACCGATGCGGCGGGGGCCGCCCAAGGCATGCGTCGCGAGTTCGAGACGCTCATGAAATCGCAGGGCGAGCGCTTCCTGCGCGACATGGACGTCGTCAAGCGGGAGGAGTTCGAGGCCGTCAAGGAAATGGCGGTCAAGGCTCGCGAGGAGAACGAACAGCTCAGCGCGAGACTGGCCGCACTTGAGCAGGAGCTGGCAAACTTCCGCAATCCGCCGCCCGCCGCCTGAGCGTTCCCTCTCGGTTCCCGCTTTTGCACAGCTGCTATCACCAGTCCGCCATTTTGGCCGTGGAGAGTAAGCTGGTGCGCTTGCCAGCGTCGCGGTGGTTCGACTACTCGTGACTCGCGGATGACAAGTGCGCCGAACGGTTGCGGGACCGCGGGTCGCGTTGCAGGGAGCTCGATGGATGGCGAACGCTGGAAGTGCCAAGTCCCGCTCGAACAATCCGCTCGATCTGATCGAGCACATCGCCGGCAAGCACGATTGGACGATGGATCGGGTCACCGACGATGAGCTCACGCTCACCGTCGCCGGACAATGGACCGACTATCACGTCTCGCTCAACTGGCGCGGCGATCTCGAGACGCTCCATATCGCGTCAGCCTTCGATGCCAAGATTCCGGAGAACCGCCTCAACGAGGTCTACCGGCTGGTGGCGCAGATCAATGAGCAGCTCTGGCTCGGCCACTTTGACGTGTGGATCTCAGAAGGCCTGATCATGTATCGCCACGGCTTGATGTTGAACGGCTCGGTTGCCACCGACGGCCAGTGCGAAGCCCTGTTCAAGGCCGCGCTGGAAGCCTGTGAACGCTACTACCAAGCGTTCCAGTTCGTGGTCTGGGCGGGCAAGGAGAGCCGCGAGGCGCTGGCCTCCTCGATGTTCGATACCGAGGGCCGCGCCTAAAAGGGCGGCTCCAACAACACTCCCCAAGCCAGGTTGCCGGCTCTAGTATCGAGCCGACGCAACCTTTGCCGGGCAAGATACCCGGTCGCCGAGGATATCATGCTGTACCTGGATGGCCCCCTCGTGCTCGCCGGCGCGGGCAACATGGGATACGCGCTATTGTCCGGCTGGCTGGAACGCGGTCTCGATCCATCGCGCATCGTGGTGCAGGACCCGGCGCCCGCTCCGCACATCAAGGTGAAGCTCGACGAGCAAGGCGTGAACGTGCAGGCCACCGTCGCGTCTCTCAGCGAAGCGCCAGCCGTCATCCTCGTCGCCGTTAAGCCGCAGGTGATGGATCAGGTCTTCCCCGCGCTTGCGAAACTCTCCCGACCCAAAACAGTCGTGCTGTCGGTCGCAGCAGGTTGCCAAATCGGCAGCTTTGAAGCTCATCTGCCGAAGGGCAGCGCGGTGGTGCGCGCGATGCCGAATACGCCGGCCTCGATCGGGCGCGGCATCACCGCCGCAATCGGCAACGCCAACGTGACCGACAAGCAGCGCGCAGCGTGCGATGCCCTGCTGCGCGCTGTGGGCGAAGTCACCTGGGTCAACGACGAGAGCCTGATGGATGCCGTCACGGCCGTGTCGGGGTCGGGCCCCGCCTACGTTTTCTATCTGGCCGAATGCCTGGCGCAGGCCGGCGTCAAGGCCGGCTTGCCCGCCGACCTGGCCGAGAAGCTCGCCGTATGGACCGTGGCGGGTGCAGGTGAGCTGATGCATCGGTCTGACATGGAGCCGGAGGTCCTGCGCCGGAACGTGACCTCTCCGAACGGTACCACCCATGCGGCACTTCAGGTCCTGATGGCCGAAAATGGCCTTTCGGACTTGATGGAGCGGGCCGTGAAAGCAGCGGCCGACCGTTCGCGCGAGCTTGCGAAATGAGCGCTACACGCTAGAACGGGGCCGGCCTGGGCCAATCCCTCGGGCCAAGGATTTCCATTTGACAGCAGGCCGATGGCGGGGTGGCACCCCGGGCGGCCGCGCGAGCGAAGAAGAGACCGCCATGGCGAACGCAGCGCCCAAGCCGCAACCCGGCATCATGGACATCAGCCCCTATGTGCCGGGCGAAAGCGAGGTTCCGGGCGGCTTGAAGCCCATCAAGCTGTCCTCCAACGAATCCCCGCTGGGCCCGAGCCCGAAGGCGGTCGCCGCCTACAAGGCCGTCGCCGACGAGCTCGACCGCTACCCCGATGGCGCCGCGACCATTCTCAGGACCGCGATCGCGCGTCACTACGGTCTGGATGCCGGCCGCATCGTGTGTGGTTGCGGGTCGGACGAGCTCATCAACCTGATCGCGCACGCCTACGTCGGCCCCGGCGACGAGGCTGTGTACAGCGCGCACGGCTTCCTGATGTACAAGATTGCCACGCTGTCGAACGGCGGCACGCCGGTTCCTGTTGCCGAGAAGAACTACAGGGCCGACGTCGACGCCATCCTGGCGCGCGTGACGCCGCGCACGAAGCTGGTGTTCCTCGCCAACCCGAACAATCCCACGGGCACCTACATCCCGCACGACGAGGTGCGCCGCCTGCACAGCGGATTGCCCAGCCACACGCTGCTCGTCCTCGACGCGGCCTACAGCGAGTATGTGCGCCGCAACGACTACGAGGCGGGTCTGGAGCTGGTTGCAACCACCCCCAACACGGTGATGACGCGCACGTTCTCCAAGATCTACGGTCTCGCCGCCCTGCGGCTCGGATGGGCCTATTGCCCGCAGGCCGTTGCCGACGTGCTGAACCGCGTGCGCGGCCCCTTCAACGTAACATCGCCGTCGCTGGCCGCCGGTGTGGCCGCGCTCGAAGACACTGCCCACCTCGACAAGGCCGTGAAGCACAATGAGACATGGCTGCCGTGGGTGACGGCGGAGGTCGAAAAGCTCGGCATCACGGTGACGCCCAGCATCGGCAACTTCATCCTGATGCACTTCCCCTCGACCAAGGGCAAGGATGCCGTGTCCGCCGACGAGCACCTCAAGTCGCGTGGTATCATCCTGCGGCGCGTGGCCGCCTACGGCCTGCCGAACTGCCTGCGGATGACCATCGGTACGGAATCCGACAATCGCGCCGTGGTCGCCGCGCTCACCGACTTCATGAGACGCCCATGACGGCCGCGCCGCAACCGATGTTCGAGCGTGTTGCGCTGATCGGGCTCGGCCTCATCGGATCTTCGCTGAGCCACGCCATTCGCCGCCGCGGGCTCGCGCGCAGCATTGTTGGGCATGCGCAATCTGAGAAGACGCGCGATACGGCGCTCCGCATCGGTCTGGTCAGCTCGGTGTATGCGACGGCTGCAGAAGCCGCGCGCGATGCCGACCTCGTCATCCTGTGTGCGCCGATCGGGGCGTGCGGTCGCCTCGCGCAGGACATGGCGCCAGCCCTGCGCGCCGGCGCCATTGTTACCGACGTCGGCTCCGTGAAGGGCGCGATCGTGCGCGAAGTCGGCCCCCACATCCCGGCCGGCGTTCATTTCATCCCGGGCCACCCCATCGCCGGCACCGAGCATTCCGGCCCCGAGTCCGGCTTTGCCGAGCTTTTCGACGGACGCTGGTGCGTTCTGACGCCACCGCAAGGTATCGACCAGGCTGCCGTCGACAAGCTCGCCGCTTTCTGGCGGGCGTGCGGCAGCAACGTCGAGATCATGGACGCCGACCATCACGACATGGTGCTGGCGATTACCAGCCACGTGCCGCACCTCATCGCCTACAACATCGTCAACACGGCGCGGCACCTGGAGCGCGTGACCGACACCGAGGTCATCAAGTTCTCCGCCGGCGGCTTCCGTGACTTCACGCGCATCGCTGCCTCGGATCCTGTCATGTGGCGCGACGTGTTCCTCAGCAACAAGGAGGCCGTGCTGGAGATGCTCGGCCGCTTCAGCGAGGATCTGACGGCCCTGCAGCGGGCCATTCGCTTCGGTGAAGCCGATACGCTGCACCGCCTGTTCACGGAAGCGCGCGCCACGCGCCGTGGCATCATCCAGGCCGGCCAGGACACGGAGGCGCCGGACTTCGGACGGCGCGCACCCAAGAGCTGACAGGCATGAGCGCGCCCGGCCACGACGACCTCTGGGTGTTCGCTTATGGGTCGCTCATGTGGCGGCCGGGCTTTGCGTTCGAGGAGCGCCGCCACGCAGTTCTCACCGGTTACCGGCGCTGCTTCTGTCTCTACTCGGTCCACCACCGCGGCACGCCCAACCGCCTCGGCATGGTGCTGGGGCTCGACCGGGGTGGTGCCTGCGAGGGCATTGCCTATCGCATTGCCGCCGCCAATGCGCCGAAGGTGCGCAGCTACTTGCGGGCGCGCGAAATCGTCAACGGCGTCTACCGCGAGGCGATGCTGCCGATCGAGCTCGACGGGGACGCAGACAAGCAGGTTCCGGCCCTCGCGTTCATCGTCGAGCGTGCGCATCCGAACTATGCAGCGCGGCTGCCGCTCGCCAAGCAGGCCCGTCTCATCCGCGGCGCGCGCGGCCTTTCCGGCGCCAACGTCGACTATCTGGTCAGCACGCTGCGCCACCTGCACGAACTCAAGCTTCGCGAGCGGGAGCTGGAACGGCTGATGGTCATGGTAGGTCCGCTCGCTTGGGCGCGTTCGCGGGCGCAGGCCGTCAGCCCCTATGCCGCCGCACTGGCACGGGCCGAACGCATCAGGCCCGCCCCCGTGCGCAGGCGGGCGCGCAAGGACGAGATGCGAAAATTCCTATACCGGATGAGGCTGGGCGCGCGGACGGCGGCCGGCTGACTGTTTAGGCGCAGGCGCGCGACGGCTCGGCGGCCAACTCACCGAAGAGATGCGCGCGCAGATCGATCACCGCCAGGGACCGGGCCGCATCCGAGCGCGGCTGCAGATAGACGTGCACCTCGTTGGCACCCAGCTGGGCACCGCGGTGGCGGACCTGCGCAAGATTGAACGAACCGGTGTCACTGCCCGCAATACCGACATGCAGAACGGTGCGCACGCCATCCGCATCGCGGCGGACGAGCAGGAACACCGATTTCGGCAACGGGGGACACTCGATCAAGCTGTAGACGCTGTGCGCGTAGCGGCGGCCGGAAGCACCACGCCACTGACGCTGAGCCGTAGGAGCCTTAAAGCGACCTCCGAGCCGGACCGGCTTGGGCGGTACAATCGCGGGAAACAGGCTCACAACCAACGCAGACATTTTATTCCGTGACCGATTCTATTGTGCGTACTGGGAACAGGTAGTGTGATTTGGAATTCGAATTGAGGCTGGATCTAAGTCATTTCAAGGCACTATCGCTGCGGCATAGTCGCAGCTACCACTCCAGCGTAGACCAGAAATGCACGCGGCGGTCAGCCGCACCGGGAATATCCACACGAATCGCATGTCCAGCAGCCTTCGCGATGATGCAATGCCCGGACATTGCATCGGGGACACACCCGGCCCACCGCCACGCCACCCGAGGCAGAGGCATGCGATCCGCCGGCTGACAGCAGGCGCTGCTGCTTCACAACTTCGTCATCGCCCTGGGCGGCGGGCGGGACGACAAACCCAATGCGCACCAGGTGACCTTCAATCACATCGCCGATGGCGGCGATGAGGCTCGGCACGTAGCGCCCTCCCATCCACTGACCGCCCTGCGGATCAAAGATGGCCTTCAATTCCTCGACCACGAACGTCACATCGCCGCCGCGACGGAAGATGGCGCTGATCATACGCGTGAGCGCCACCGTCCAGGCGTAGTGCTCCAGGTTCTTGGTGTTGATGAACACCTCGAACGGCCGGCGCCGCCCGTCCCGCTCCTCGATATCGTTGATGGTGATGTAGAGCGAGTGCTCGCCGCCCGGCCAACGCAGCTTGTAAGTCGCGCCCTCGAGGACCGGGTCACGCTTGAGCGGCTCCGTCATGCGGATGACGCCGTCACCTCCGGTCAGCACCTCGGGGCGGCGCGCGGCCGACGGCACAGTTTTGCCCTGGTCCACGGCGGGCGGCTGCACAGCAGTTTCGTCTTGTGTCCGGCTCAGGACTGTCCCGGTGATCGCATTGGGCCGGTAGGTGGTGCAGCCCTTGAGCCCCAGATCATAGGCCTCCAGGTAAATGCTCTTGAAGGCCTCGAAGCTGATGTCGGCGGGACAGTTCACGGTCTTGGAGATCGAGCTATCGACATGCCGCTGCAAGGCCGCCTGCATCTCGACGTGGGCGCGGGGCGACAGGTGCTCAGCGGTGACGAAAGCGTCCGTCAGGGGAGCATCCGGCCCGAGCATCCGGCGATAGAGTGCGTGCGCATAGTCCTCCACCGTTTCCGTGCGCGAGGTGCCGTCGCGCTCCAGCACGCGGCGCTCGAAGCGGAAGTCGAACACCGGTTCGACGCCGCTCGAGACGTTGCCGGCAAGCAGCGAGATGGTCCCGGTCGGGGCGATCGACGTGACAAGCCCGTTGCGGATGCCGTGCTTGGCGATGGTGGCCCGCACGTCTTCCGGCAGCCGCCGCACGTTAGGTGCCGCGAGAAATTTCTCCGCATCATAGAGCGGAAATGCCCCCTTCTCCTGCGCGAGGTCCGCGCTGGCGCGATAGGCGGCGTGCTCGATGGCCGCCATCCAGCGGCCGGCCAGCGCTGCGGCCTCGGGCGTGCCGTAGCGCGCGCCCACGAGGATCAGCGCATCTGCGAGCCCGGTCACGCCAAGGCCGATCCTCCGCTTGGACTTGGCCTCATGCTTCTGCGCCGCCAGCGGATAGCCGGAAACATCGATCGCATTGTCGAGAAAGCGGATCGCCGTCGCCGTCAGCGCGACCAGTCGCTCCTCATCGAGCCGCGCCTCCTTCGAGAAGGGCTTGTCGACAAGCCGCGCGAGATTGATCGAGCCGAGCAGGCAGGCGCCGTACGGCGGCAACGGCTGCTCGCCGCAGGGATTGGTGGCGCTGATGTCCTCGCAGTAGGCAAGGTTATTCAACGCGTTGATGCGATCGATGAACACCACGCCGGGCTCGGCATAGTCGTAGGTCGCCCGCATGATGCGGTCCCAAAGGCTCTGCGCATCAACGGTGCGGTAGACCTTGCCGTCGAACTTCAGATTCCATGGATCGCCGTTGCGCACCGCCGCAACGAATGCGTCGGTCACCAGCACCGACAGGTTGAAGTTTCGCAAGCGGACGGGGTCCGACTTGGCGTCGATGAACGCCTCGATATCGGGATGGTCGCAACGCAGCGTGGCCATCATGGCGCCGCGACGCGCACCGGCGGACATGATCGTGCGGCACATGGAATCCCACACGTCCATGAAGCTGACGGGCCCCGACGCGTCCGCGCCGATGCTCTTCACCAGGGCGCCCTTGGGGCGCAAAGTCGAGAAGGCGTGGCCGATGCCGCCGCCCTGCTGCATCGTCAACGCGGCTTCCTTCACGTTCTCGAAGATGGAGGAGAGGTCATCCTCGATCCGCCCCATCACAAAGCAATTGAACAGCGTGACCGCGCGACCCGAGCCGGCGCCCGCCAGAATGCGCCCGGCCGGCAGGAAAGCGAGGTCGCTCATTGCGGCGACGAAGGTCTTTTCCCAGCGCGCACGCTCGCGCTTGGGCTCGGCCGAGGCGATCGCCCTGCCAACCCTTTCCCACGTATCAGCCATGCTCTGATCGATGGGCGCACCGTTTCCAGCCCGCAGGCGATACTTCATGTCCCAGATGCGCTGGGAAATGGCGGGCAGCGATGTCACCGGCTCACGCATTCCACTATGCATTACTGATGGTTGAACGTCCGGCCACCTAGGCCCGGCCTGACTGCCAACAAACTATTTGTTCTCTTTTTGTTCGTCAAGTTCTTCTCGTGCCCAGGCGCGCGTTTCTCTTCCGCAGAGTTAAGCGCAAACGAAAAAGAATCGAGGGCTCGGAATAACGGGAGGGGGGTTGCCGTTATCGCGGCGACCCGCTCAACCCCGCACCAGTGGGTCAACTGATCAGAGCGCCTCCACCCGCACGGGGCGCTCTGATTTTGTTTTGGGCCGCGATCAAGCGTCCGCCGGCGCAGCATCCGGGGCGGGCAGCGGCGGGGGGTTGGGGGCCGACAGCGCCTCCGCAATCAGCCCCGAGCAAGCCGTTTCAATGCGCTCCTGGACGAGCCCGCGAGCTTGAGCACGTGCCAAGCCAGCCGGGATGGGATCAAGGATCTCGATCACGATTGTGCCTGGGTAGCGCAGGATGCTCCGGCGCGGCCAGAACAGCCCCGAATTCAGCGCCAACGGCACGCAGGGCAGTCCCAGGCCTTCGTACAGAGCGATAAAGCCCGGCTTGTAATCGGGAGCAGCCCCGGGCGGACGGCGCGTACCCTCAGGGAAGATCACGATCTCCCGGCCATCGGACGCGCGCTCACGCCCGTCGCGGATCATGGCCTTCAGCGCGCTCGGCCCCTTGTCGCGCTTGACGAAGATGTGCCGGAACTTGTGCGAGAACCATCCATAGAGCGGGATCAGGCCGAGCTCAGCCTTCATCACCATGGCCGGGTCGCGAAACACCGGGATCAGCGCAAAGGTGTCCCAGGCGGACTGATGCTTGGAGGCGACCAGACAGGCCCCCGCAGGCAGCTTCTCCCGGCCCCGGACCTCGAGCCGTATTCCGCAGATGATTTTAAGCCACCACAAGCTCGCCAGCGCATGCAGGCGGAGCCCCTGCATCGCCCAGCTGCGCGGCGCGAGCAGGAGCCAGCTCCCGAGCACGAGGAAGAGCGCGGTGTTCACATAGAAGGCAACAAGAAAGGTGAGGGATCTGACGACCAGCACGCGGCACCTTCACGTGGGCAATGCGTATGTTGCGCGGCGCACGGCCAGTACGCTGGCTTCCCACCCCGCCAGACGCGCCAACCCGTAACGCGCCGCAGACGGCAGGAACTTCACGTACTCCCACAATAGAACGCGGGTCGTATACGTGTCAGTCCACCAGCGCTCCACCATCAGCCTGTGCGGAACGACGGGGTGCGGGATCAGAACAGCGTCCGGCATCATCCGCTGCAGCTCGATCAGGCTGCGCGGCATGTGATAGCTCGATGTCACGACGATCAGTTTGTTGAAGCCGCGAGCTTTGGCCCAGGCGCTGGTCTGCTCCGCGTTGTCCGTCGTCGTGGCAGCAAAATCAATATCGACGCAGCACGTGAAGAGCTGGTGCGGCAGGCCGCTGATGCGCTGCAGGCTCTCGGGCGGCGTGTGCGGGTTGACGCCTGAAATCAGGAGCCGCGCGCCGCGCTTCTGCATCAGAAGCGATGCGCCCGCCACCAGCCGCAACTCACCGCCTGTCAGCACGACAATTGCTTCGGCCCGATCGTTCGGCGACGGCACGTAGTCTGCTACGGTGCGCGCGAACACGCAGAAGCCGGCGCCAAAGGCCAAGGCCAGCACGCCCAATGCAGCACCGAAAATTGCCAATGCTCGTGCCAAGAGGCCCCTTTGCACCCGTTCCGGGAGCGCAAGACGAGTTGCCCGCAAACCTAGACGAACGAAGCGCCGTTGCGGCACCAATCAAGCCACTCACAAACAAGAATTTCCCGTGCGTCACAAACGGCGGCGGCGCTAATGCTGGCTGTTCAATATGCGATAAACGCCCAGACGCGAGGTCAGCATGCACAATGCTGCGATGACGAGCACGACGATGGCGAGCAGGAAATAGCCGGGCGCATCGAGGCTCGCGATGCCTACCAGGCGGCGTATTTCGGCAAGCGTCACCGCGCCTCCCCCCATGATCTCCATCACGGTCGGCATGGCCAGGAACACGCCGGTTGCCCACAAGGCACCCACCACGCCGGCACGCACGCCGAGCCGGAGGAAATGCCGCTCGAACTCACGCGCGATGAAGCGGTCCGTCGCGCCCACGAAGTGCAGCACTTCGACGATATCGCGGTTGGAGGCCATGGCGCTTTTGGTTGCCGAGACGATGATTGCCGTCGTGGCCGCCCCCACCAGCAGGAGTATGGCGAGGCCACCCAGGGCGAACGACCGGGTGATGGTGCGGATCTGCTGCTGCCATCGCCGGTGATCGTCGACCGATACGCCCGGAAAACGCTCGCCGACCTCGGCCCGCAGAGCCTCGACGTTGGGCGGCGAGCTGCGGTCGAGCTCGATGGCGATCAGCCGCGGCACCGGCAACGATGTCAGCGCATCGGTTTGGCCGAGCCATGGCTCGAGCAACTGGGCGGCGTCATTGACGCTGAGCGCCTTCACCTTGGCGATACCGGGCTGGCTCGCGAGAAAGCCCGTCACCTCGGCGACGGTCTTGTCGATCTCGGCCCGATCCTTGGTCTCGATCTGCACCGTCACTTCGCTGGCGATATCGCGCAGCCAGGCGGACGCCGACTGGTTCATCATGTAGACCGCGCCGGCCGTCAGCGAGGCGAGGAAGCACATGATCGTGATCACGACCGTCAGCGAGCGGCCCGTGACCGATCCCGCGGGCACGATCGGCGTATTGGGCAGCGTGCGGGCCGCGCGACGGCCGCGGCTCGCGCCGGCCTCCGCGCGCTCCTGCTCCAGCGGCGGGCGCATGCTGCGCGTGGTCGCCGGTCCCGTGCGGCCGGTGTCGTAGGTCGGCTCCGCACGCGCCTGCAGGTGCGGCATCGTCGGGCGGCCCGTCGGCCTGTCAAACGATCCGGACATGACCGTCGTGCAACTCCAGGCGCGGCGCCTTGGTCTGGCGCATCAGCTGATGATCGTGGGTGGCAATGAGCACGGACGTGCCCAGGCGATTGAGCTCGACGAACAGGCGCAGCAGCCTGCGCGCCATGTGCGGGTCGACGTTACCGGTCGGCTCGTCGGCGAGCAGCAGCTCGGGCTTGTTGATAACGGCACGGGCGATGGCTGCGCGCTGCTTCTCTCCGCCCGACAGCACCGACGGTGCGGAATGCATGCGATCACCGAGACCGACCCATTGCAGCAGGTCGGTGACGTCCTCCCGGTAGTCGGCGACGCGCTTTCCGGTCACCCGCAGCGGCAGGGCGACGTTTTCCCAGGTTGTCATATGCTCAAGCAGCCGGAAATCCTGGAAGACGATGCCGATGCGGCGGCGAAGTTGCGCGCGCCGCGACGGCGTCACGCGCGAGATGTCCTGCCCGAATACGTGGATGGAGCCGCGGGTCGGCTGCGTCGACATGAACAGCAGCCTCAGCAACGATGTCTTGCCGGAGCCGGACGGACCGGTAAGGAAGTGAAACGACCCGGGCCGGAGGTGGAACGAAACATCGCGCAGCACTTCGCCGCCGCGACCGTATTTGAGCCCTATGCCGTTAAGTCTGATCAAGCGAAAGTCTCTTGCGCCCTGATGACCACGTGGGGCTCATTACCCTCTAGCTCTCCTTGGAGGAAGGGGGAAACAATCGCTACGATTATGGCGGACTGATGAGTTCGCACATCCTTGGCGCCCCTTGCATTCCAAAATGACCCCACGGCAGCGGTGCACGCACACATGACGGCACTTGACCCCCAGATCGAGGTCCTCTTCTCGTCCGAAACAATAGCCGAGCGCATCGAGGCCCTGGCCAAGGGTGTCGGGCAACTCGGTCTGCACGGCATTCTGATCGTCCCCATCCTCAAGGGGAGTTTCATTTTCGCGGCCGATCTCATCCGCGCCATGCATCGTGCCGGCCTGACCCCAGAGGTGGATTTCCTGTCGCTGGCAAGCTACGGCGAGGCCGAGCGCTCGTCCGGGACCGTGCGCGTCGTGCGCGACATCGAATCCGATGTGCAGGGCCGGAGCGTCCTGATCGTGGACGACATTCTCGAGTCCGGCCGCACCCTGGCGTTTGCCAAGGACCTTCTGCAACAGCGCGGAGCAGCGCGCGTGCTGACCTGCGTGCTGCTCGACAAGAAAGTGCCGCGTTCCGTGCCCTTCACCGCCGATTTTGCCGCGTTCGAGTGTCCCGACGAATTTGTGGTAGGCTATGGGATGGATCTCGCTCATCGCTATCGCGAGCTTCCCTTCGTGGGGCGGCTGGTGCGAGCGGAGGGCCCCAGTGGAGGGCACGATGGCACGAATCCTTCTCGCTGATGACGATGCCGCGACACGCGATCTGGTAAAGCGCGCTCTGGCCACGGACGGCCACGCCGTCACGTCCACACAGGACGGCACCGAAGCGCTCGATGCCATCACAGCTGGACCGGCGGACTTCGACCTGCTGATCTCGGACGTCCAGATGCCGGGGCTCGACGGCATCGGCCTAGCGGAGAACGCGCTCGCTGCCGCACCGGGACTGCGCATCATCCTGATGTCCGGCTTTGCCGGCGAGCTTGACCGCGCCAGTCATCTCAAGGGCAAGCTCGCCAAGGTCATCATCAAGCCGTTCACGCTCGACGAGATCAGGACGGCCGTGAAGGCTGCGCTTGGCTGAGAGGCCGGCAGTCTAGTCCGCAGATCCGGCCTTGTTGGCTTCCTGCCGGTAGGGACTCGCCTTGTAGGCGCCCAGGATATGCACCTCGGTCGAGAAGAAGCCGAGCTCTTCCAGTGCCCTTGCCACGGCCGGATCGTCCGGATGCCCTTCCACGTCGGCATAGAACATGGTCGCCACGAACCGGCCGTTAAGCTGATAGCTCTCCAGCTTGGTCATGTTGACGCCGTTGGTGGCAAAGCCGCCCATCGCCTTGTAGAGCGCCGCCGGCACATTGCGGACGCGGAAGATGAAGGTGGTGACGATCGGACCGTCATCGGGCCTGGCATGGTCTGGACTGGAGGCCAGCACGAGAAAACGCGTGGTGTTGTGTTGCTCGTCCTCGATATCGGCCTTCAGGATTCTGAGGCCGTAGATCTCGGCGGCGAGCGAGGAAGCGATCGCAGCCAACGACGGGTCGTTCGCCTCGGAAACGATCCGGGCAGAACCTGCGGTATCGGCCTCCGGCACCGGCTGGATGTTGAGCTGGCGCAGGGTGTTGCGGCACTGCCCAAGTGCCTGCGTATGCGAAAGCGCCTTCTTCACGGTCGAAAGGGTTGCGCCGGGAACACCCAATAGCTGATGCCGCACGCGCAGGAAATGCTCGCCGATGATATGCAAACCGGCACCCGGCAAAAGGTGATGGATATCGGCCACCCGCCCTGCCACCGAGTTCTCGATGGGGATCATCGCATAGCGCGCATCACCCGTCTTGACGGCCGCCAGCGCGTCCTCGAACGTCGCGCAGGGTATTGCCGTGCACGACGGGAAAAATTCGTTGCAGGCAAGGTGGGAATTGGCACCTGGCTCGCCTTGATAGGACACACGCAATCCACGCGTGGCGTCGCGTGCTGGGGCTGGCTCGGTCTTGCGGTCGGTCATGGCGCGGGATCGAAACGTGGGAGCGAGTTACGCGGTCAGAATTTGGCGCGCCAGCTCAAGGTCTTGCGGAGTATTGACCTCGACCGGAACGGTGTCAACGAGCGTGACGTCGATGCGCATGCCGTCTTCGAGCGCCCGCAACTGCTCGAGTTGCTCACGCACCTCCAAGGTCGACGGCTTCAATGAGACAAAGCGCTCGAGCGCCGCGCGCCGGTAAGCGTACATGCCGAAGTGATGGTAGAGCGGCCCGGGCCCGTACGGCGCCGTTGCGCGCGTAAAATAGAGCGCGCGAAGGCGACCGGGAACCCCGGTGGCTGCAGCGACGATTTTCACCGAGTTGGGATTGGTGCGGTCGGCCTCGTTGACGATCTCCGCGCCGATGGTCGCGATGTCCGGCCCCTGATCGATGAGTGGCGCCAGGCACCTCCGCGGCAAATCCGGATGCATGCCCGGCAAGTCGCCCTGCACATTGAGGATGATGTCGTACGTGGCGTTCGGATCGACGAGGGTTGTCGCCTCGAACACGCGGTCCGAGCCGGATGTGTGATCGGCCCGGGTCATGACGGCCTCACCCCCGGCCTTACGCACCGCGGCAGCAATCCGCTCATCATCTGTCGCGACGACCACGTGCCCCACCCCCGCCTCCGTGGCGCGGCGCAACGCGTGCACGATCATCGGTTGCCCGGCTATATCCGCCAATGGCTTATCCGGCAGTCGCGTGGACTGCATGCGGGCAGGAATGACGACCAGAACTCTGTGCATGCCGCTGATGTGCCCGGTGACAATTCGCCTCGGGGCTAGCTCCTAGAACGGACCTAAGCTCGGTTGCAAGCTCGGTGCGAATTTCTATAGTGGCCGCCATTCGCGGCAGCACGGGCGGCTGCATCTATCCGCTTGCCCGCTCACGGGGATCGCGCCATCCGCCATGGACTCCTTCGAGGTCAATAAAGTCGCAGGTGCAGTGCTGGCGGCGATGCTTGTGATCGCCGGCACCAAGACCTTGCTCGATATCAATTTCCATAAGCACAAGCCTGAAAAGGCCGGGTGGGCCCTGCCGGTTGAAGCCATAGCCGCCAAGCCGGCCGAGCCGGAGGCGCCGTTCGATGTGGCGGCGATCATGACACTTCTGCCGAAGGCCAATGCCGACGCCGGCAAGGCCGTTTTCAAGAAGTGCCTCGCCTGCCATACCGCCGACAAGGGCGGCCGCAACCTCGTCGGTCCCAACCTCTGGGGCGTGGTCGGGCGCAAGATTGCCGAGGCTCCCGGATTCAGCTTTTCGGATGCCATGAAGAAGCACCCCGGCACCTGGAGCTGGGATGAGCTGACAAAGTATCTCCATAGCCCAGTAGGGGCCATTCCCGGCAACAAGATGCAGTTCCCGGGGGTGAAGGACAATACCGACCTGGCCGACCTGCTCGTGTACCTGCGGACCCTGTCGGACTCGCCGTTGGCCCTTCCCAAGTAGGCTCTAGTCGGCCTGAAATTGCAGGTTTCAGCGTGCGGCAGCGCTCGCGCTGCCGAGCCAATGAACAAGGATTCACTTGGCGCAAGACGTGCAACCCGGCATAGTTGCACGCATCCAGCCGCACCTGCGGCACACGTTCTCACAGGAAGGATATGATCGGCGCATGGCCCAGCGATTGAGCCTCGTGCTCGCGTCAATTGCCTGCCTGTTGCTCCCCACTTCTGGTGCGCTAGCTTCCGACGAACTGCCGAAACTCCACGCACTGTCGCTGGTCGGCGAACCCACCGAAGGCCCCGGCTTTCAGCACTTTAAATGGGTCAATCCGACTGCCCCCAAGGGGGGCCGCGTCCGCCAGTGGGCGATGGGGACATTCGACTCCCTCAACCCATTTCCGGTGAAGGGTAGCGCGGCAGGCGGCGTTCGGCTGATCTACGACACCCTGATGTCGTATAGCCCGGACGAGCCTTCGACCGCCTACGGCCTCGTTGCCGAATGGGTGACGTACCCTGCGGATTTCTCGTCGGCCACTTTCCAGTTGCGTTCCGGCGCGCGCTTCCACGATGGCAAGCCGATCACGCCGGACGACGTGATCTTCTCTCTTGATGCCATCAAGAAGGCTTCGCCGCGCTTCGGCTTCTATTACAAGAACGTCGTCGCGGCCGAAGACGCGGGAGGCAATCGCGTCACCTTCAGGTTCGACGTGAAGGGCAATCGCGAGCTGCCCATGATCGTTGGCGAGCTGCCGGTTCTCCCAAAACATTTCTGGTCGGAGAAAGGTGCCAACGGCGAGCCGCGCGACCTTTCCAAATCGACGCTCGAAGTCCCCCTTGGCTCCGGACCCTACCGGATCAAAGAGGTCGATACGGGGCGTACTATCGTTTTCGAGCGCGTAGCCGACTGGTGGGCCAAGGACCTGCCCGTCGCCAAGGGCCAGTGGAACTTCGACGAGATTCGGATCGTGTATTTCCGCGATCGGTCTCCGGCATTTCTCGCATTCCAGGCGGGCGAACTGGACTACTGGCGCGAGTCGAGCGCCAAGTTTTGGGCGACGGGTTACGACTTCGAAGCGGCGAAGCGTGGGCTCGTGAAGAAGGTCAAACTGCCGGTCGCAACCGTCGCGCCGATGCAGAGCTTCGCGTTCAACACACGCCGGCCTCAGTTTCAGGACCCGCGCGTCCGCCACGCCTTCAATCTGGCGTTCAACTTCGAGCGCTCCAACGCCACGCTGTTCTATGACGAGTACAAGCGCGTCGGCAGCTACTTCGAGGGGTCAGAGCTGAAGGCGACCGGGTTGCCGACCGGCCGCGAGCTGGAGATCCTGGCCGAGGTCAAGGACGGAGTTCCCTCACAGGTGTTCACCACAGAGTGGAAAAACCCCGTTTATGCGACGCCGGAAGACACCCGCAAGAACCTCGGAGCCGCAAGCAAGCTGTTGGCGGAAGCCGGGTTCACGGCGAAGGGCGGCGTGCTAACGAACGCTGCGGGTGTGCAGATCACCGCCGAGTTCCTCATCGCGCAGCCGGATTTCGAGCGGATTGTACTGCCCTACGTTCAGGACCTTCAGAAGCTTGGCGTGAAGGCGTCGGTGCGCACCGTCGATACCTCACAATACCAGCGCCGCCTCGACAGTTTTGATTTCGACATTGTCGTGCAGACTTTTGCGCAGTCGCTGTCTCCCGGTAACGAGCAGCGCGACTATTGGGGATCGGAAGCGGCCGGCAAGGAGGGCAGCCGGAATGTCGTCGGCATCAAGAACCCCGCTGTCGACAAGCTGATCGACAGGGTCATCCTCGCAAAGGACCGGGCCGATCTCGTTGCCGCTACCAAAGCCCTGGACAGGGTCTTGCTGTGGAACCACTACGTGGTGCCGCAATGGCATACCCCGTTCGACCGGCTCGCCATGTGGGACCGCTATGGCCGCCCTCAAACTCTGCCGGCGCGGGATTCTTCCTTCCTGCGTGTATGGTGGTGGGATGAGGCTGCGGCCCAGCGACTTGCCAAAGCACGCTGATCAGGGTGCACTGGCCGCCGAACGAGCCACGCAGCACGCCTGCTGAACCTGAGCCTGAGAGGCGATGGCCACCTACCTGCTAAAGCGTATCCTGCTCATCATCCCGACGCTGTTCGGCATCATGCTGATCAGCTTCGCGGTGATCCAGTTCGCGCCGGGCGGTCCGATCGAGCGCGTCATCGCGCAGATCTCCGGAACGGATGTCTCGGCCACCGCCCGCATCGGCGGCTCCCAGAGCGACGGTGTGGGCCCCTCGCAATCGCAGGCCGGCCAGGCAGAAATGGCGCCCAAGTATCGCGGCGCCCAGGGCCTCGACCCGGAGTTCATCAAGCAGCTCGAGAAGCAGTACGGCTTCGACAAGCCGGCGCACGAGCGGTTCTTCCTGATGATGAAGAACTACCTGCTGTTCGACTTCGGCAAGAGCTACTTTCGCGATGTCAGCGTGCTGCAGCTCATCAAGGAAAAGCTGCCGGTATCGATCTCGCTCGGCATCTGGATGCTGCTCATCACATACCTGATCTCGATCCCGCTCGGCATCCGCAAGGCGGTGCACGACGGTGAAAAGTTCGATACGTGGACGTCGAGCCTGCTGGTTGTCGGCTACGCGATTCCCGGATTCCTCGTTGCCGTGTTCTTGCTGGTTGTGTTCGCCGGCGGCTCGTTCGTGCAGTGGTTCCCCTTGCGGGGCCTCACGTCGGACAACTGGAACGAGCTGTCGCTGATCGGCAAGGTGATCGACTATTTCTGGCATCTTACGCTGCCGATCATCGCCATGGCGCTCGGCGCTTTCACCACCATGACGTTCCTGACGCGCAACTCGTTCCTCGACGAGATCCGCAAGCAGTACGTGCTGACCGCCCAAGCCAAAGGCCTGGCGCAGGCGCAGGTCCTTTACGGTCACGTGTTCCGCAATGCCATGCTGCTGATCATTGCAGGGTTTCCAGGCGCCTTCATCCACGCCTTCTTCTCCGGCTCGCTGCTGATCGAGACCATCTTCAATCTCGACGGCATCGGTCTGCTGAGCTTCGAAAGCGTGATCAACCGCGACTACCCGGTGGTATTTGCCAGCATCTACATCCTCGCCCTGCTGGGCCTGGCGCTGAACCTGCTCTCGGACTTCATCTATACCCTGGTCGATCCCCGCATCGACTTCGAAACGCGGGAGGTCTGACGTTGGACACCCGCGTCGAAGACGCCATCGTGCCGACCGCGCGGAAATCCGCCGGCCTGTCGTGGCGGCGCCTGTTCACGCTCTCGCCGATCAACCGTCGGCGCTGGAGGAACTTCAAGGCCAACAAACGCGGCTATTGGAGCCTGCGCGTCTTTCTTGTGCTGTTCGCCGTCACGCTGTTTGCCGAATTCATCTCCAACGACCGGCCGATCGTCGCCTACTACAAGGGCGAGGTGCTGTTTCCCGTCCTCGTCGACTATCCCGAGTCCAAGTTCGGCGGCTTTCTCGCGGTCACGGACTACAAGGACAAGCTGATCCTGGAGGAGATCAAGGAGCACGGCTGGGCGATCTGGCCGCCGATCGGCTACTCCTACAATTCGATCAACTTCGACTATCCGCGCATCAAGAACCCGACGGGACAATGCCTGGGTTTCCCGGGGCCGCCGAGTTGGGCCACGCATGCGGAGTTGTGCGAGGCGCCGCAGGACCAGCTTGACCGCTATCACGCCTTTGGCAATCGCAACTGGCTGGGCACCGACGATCAAGGCCGCGACGTGCTGGCCCGCCTGATCTACGGCTTCCGGATTTCGGTGCTGTTCGGCCTGCTGCTGACGATCTTCTCCTCCATCATCGGCGTTACCGCCGGCGCGGTGCAGGGCTACTTCGGCGGACGGGTCGACCTCATCTTCCAGCGCTTTCTGGAGATCTGGTCGTCGATCCCCTCGCTGTTCGTGCTGATCATCATCTCATCCGTGCTGATCCCGGGCTTCTGGACGCTTTTGATCGTCCTCTTGCTGTTCCACTGGGTGTATTTGGTCGGGGTGGTGCGCGCGGAATTCCTGCGCGGCCGCAACTTCGAATACGTCACGGCGGCGCGCGCACTCGGCCTCTCCGACACGCGCATCATGTTCAAGCACCTGCTTCCCAATGCGGTGGTTGCGACGCTGACCTTCCTCCCCTTCAAGCTGTCGGGATCGATCACGGCGCTGACCGCGCTCGACTTTCTCGGCCTCGGCCTACCGCCGGGGTCGCCCTCCCTTGGGGAGCTGCTGGCGCAGGGCAAGGCCAATTTGCAAGCGCCGTGGCTCGGTCTTGCCGCCTTCATCTCGATTGCGGGCCTGCTGACCCTGCTGATCTTCATCGGCGAAGCGGTGCGCGACGCACTCGATCCGCGCAAGACGTTCCGGTGAGCGGCGCGATGACAAACCGGCTCGTGGATGTCCGCAACCTGTCCGTCGAGTTCCGCTCCAGCGGCAATCTCTTGCAGGCCGTGAAGGGTGTCTCGTTTCACATCGATGACGGCGAGATCGTCGCCCTTGTCGGCGAGTCCGGTTCCGGCAAGACAGTGTCCGCTCTGTCCATCCTGAAGCTGTTGCCGTACCCGGCGGCGCACCATCCGACCGGCGAGATCCATTTCGGCGGCCAGGATTTGCTCAAGGCCTCGCCGGCGGCGATGCAGGAGATTCGCGGCGAGAAGATTTCCATCATCTTCCAGGAGCCGATGACCTCGCTCAACCCGCTGCACACGATCCTCAAGCAGGTCGGCGAGGTCATGAAGGTCCACCATGGCCTCGATGACAACACGGTGCGCGAGGCCGTGCTGGAGCTGCTGCGCAAGGTCGGCCTCGTCGATCCGGAGAAGCGGCTCAACGCCTATCCCTACCAGCTTTCCGGTGGGCAGCGGCAGCGCGTGATGATCGCCATGGCGCTCGCCAACAAGCCCGACCTGCTGATCGCCGACGAGCCGACGACGGCGCTCGATGTCACAATCCAAGCGCAAATCCTGGAGCTCTTGAAGAATCTCCAGCGCGAGACGGGCATGTCGATGCTGCTCATCACGCACGACCTCGGCGTGGTGCGCAAGATGGCCGACCGCGTCTACGTCATGAATGCCGGCGAGATCGTCGAAGAGGGGAAGACGGCCGATATCTTCGATAGGCCGCAGCACGCCTACACGCGGCACCTGCTGTCTGCCGAGCCGAAGGGCGCCCCTCCCAGCACCGATGCAAATGCCCCGGTCGTGCTCGAGACGGAAAACCTGAAAGTCTGGTTCCCGATTAGGAAGGGCCTGTTGCGCCGTACCGTGGATCATGTGAAGGCCGTTGACGGGCTTTCGCTGAAGCTGCGGGCGGGAGAGACACTGGGTGTCGTGGGCGAATCCGGGTCGGGCAAAACCACGCTCGGCCTCGCGCTGCTGCGGCTGGTTTCCTCGCAGGGGCCGATCGCTTATGTCGGCAAGCGCATCGACGGGTTGACCTCGCGTGCCATGCGCCCGCTGCGCAAGGAAATGCAGGTCGTTTTCCAGGATCCCTACGGGTCGCTGTCGCCGCGCCTGTCCGTTGGCCAGATCATCGAGGAAGGTCTCCAGATCCAGAGCCCCTCCATGGACTTCGATGAACGCCGCACGCGTGTGGGCGCCGCCTTAAAGGAAGTCGGCCTTGATCCGGACGGGCAGGATCGCTACCCGCATGAGTTCTCAGGCGGACAACGTCAGCGCATTGCCATTGCCCGCGCCATGGTGCTGGAGCCCAAATTCGTCCTGCTGGACGAGCCGACGAGCGCACTCGACATGTCGGTGCAGGCGCAGATCGTCGATCTGCTGCGCGACCTGCAGCGGCGACACGGGCTGGCTTACCTGTTCATCAGCCACGATCTGAAGGTGGTCCGTGCCCTGTCGAACTACACCGTGGTTCTGAAAAACGGACGTGTCGTAGAGGAGGGGGCGACGGAGGAGGTGTTCGCCAGTCCGCGCGAGCCGTATACAAGGGCCCTGCTGGCTGCGGCTCTCGACATGGCTGTGGTCGACCGCACCGCCGTCGCTACCTAGGCCATCGCATGACCCTTCTGATTGCCTGCAGCTCGCGCGCCGAGCAGTTCGCGACCGAGATTCGCGCGCACGATCCGCAGCTCGACATCCGCATTGCGCCGGACACCGGGCCGTTGGAGGACATTCGCTATGCGCTCGTCTGGCAGCCGCCGGCCGGCTTGCTGGCGGCGCTTCCCAACCTGCAGCTGATCGTGTCAGTGGGCGCGGGTGTGGATGCGCTGCTCGACGATCCCACCACGCCTGTGCGCCCGCTCGTGCGCTTCGTCGACAACGACCTGACCATGCGCATGGCGGAATACGTCGTGCTGAACGTGCTCTATCACCATCGCCGGATGACGGAGTTCCGCGAGCTGCAGACGCGGCGCACTTGGACCTACCTGCCGGAGCCAGCGGCACGCGACATACGCGTCGGCATCATGGGTCTTGGCGTGTTGGGCACCGCGGCCGCCGCCGCCTTGCGGCCGTTCGGCTACCAGCTGCGCGGCTGGACGCGCACGCCGAAGGCCCTGGAGGGCGTCACATGCTTTACCGGCACACACCAGCTCGATCCGTTTCTGGCTGAAACTGATATTGCAGTCGTTCTGCTGCCACTCACCCCGCAGACGCGCGGCCTCCTCAATCGCTCGTTCCTGCGCAAGCTGTCGTTACGGGGACGCAGCCCACTGCTGCCGGGACCCGTGCTCATCAATGCCGGACGGGGCGGCTTGCAGGTCGATGCGGACGTCCTGTCTGCCCTGAATGCCGGCGAGCTCTATGCGGCCTCGCTGGACGTGTTTGAGACCGAACCGCTGCCGCCACCCAGCCCGCTGTGGGCGCACCCGCGCGTGGTCATCACACCGCATAACGCGGCAGAAAGTGCACCAGCCGCAATTGCGCGCTATGCCGTCCGCCAGATCAAGACGCACGCGCGCGGCGGCAAGCTCGAGAACGTCGTGCACCGTGCCCGCGGCTACTGATGAGTAGCCGAGACGGCTGAACCCCGAACCGGTAGCTCGGCATACAGCCGGCGATACGCGTCGCGGACCGCATCCGTCGTGTACCCGGCCAGGACGCGCTGCCGCGCCGCCGCGCCCATCTCGGTCCTGAGTTGCGGATTGCTTGCGAGACGGAATATGGCCCGGGCTAAAGCATCCGGATCGTTGGGAGGCACCACGAGCCCCTCGACCCCGTCACGGACGAACTGACGGCAGCCGGGGACGTCCGATACGATGAGCGGCCGGCCGCAAGCCGCGGCCTCCAGCATCGCGCGCGGCATGCCATCGCCACCGAGGCCAGGCACGACCGCCATGTCGCACGCGGCCCAGGCGCCGGCGACATCGCCGGTTCGGCCGTACCACTCCACATCCAGTAAGGCGTTCCACTCGGCGAGCGTTTTCCGCGAGATTGCCTGCCGGCTGCCCGCATCCGCGTCGCCGTGCAGGGCAAGTTCGATCCGAACTCCCTGGTCTCGCAGGAGCCGATGCGCCTCGACGAGGACATGAACGCCCTTCGAAACAAGCATGCGCCCGACGAAAGCGACGCGCGGAACCTCATTCGCCGGGGGCTGCGCATAGTGAAACACCGAGGGGCACACGCCCGCACCGGGAATGATCGCGGTCCGGGACGGATGCATCGGGCCCGCGGCTGCCAGCACGGCCAAATCGTCATGGTTCTCTGCTACCAGCCATGCACTCTGGCTTGCCATGCAGTGGCGCACTGCCGCCCAAGCCAGCGGACCTACCACCGAAGCCATGGGCGAACGCGACTGTCCAAGATAGCCAAGCCCGGTCAGATGCAGCACAATCGCGGACGGACGGTGCCGGGACGTCGCGAGCGCGAGGCTTGTCATCACCATGCTTTGCAGAGCGATGGCGTGCACCACATCGGGCTTCTCATCCGCGATCAGGCGTGCGAGCGCGCTGCGCGCCCGCACCAGGCGTGCGGGGTTGAGCGACCCGCGGCCGAAATCAACATGCCGGGCCCGGGCGCCGAGGGCTTCGATGTCCTGCAGGCGTCCCGATGACTTGGCTGTCACAAGAACGTCGTTCGCCTGTGCCACCAGCTCACTCAGAAGCGGCACGAAGTGGGACAACGCGAACCAGTCCTCGGCAATGACGACGAGAACCTTCCTGCGCACCGGAGAATTGGATGCACAGCCCACGTGCGAAGCCTTGATCATTCGACCCTATCGTCAGACCACAGTCTGTTCTGGGCTAGGCGTCAAGGAGGGGCCAGCAACTGCACCACACGGGTGCCGGGTGCGCTAGCGGACAGGAACACGTTGTGTCAGCAAAACCCATCCTCATCGCGGGCGGTGCAGGCTACATAGGGAGCCACTTCTGTCACGTCGCCGCGCAGAGGGGATACGCGCCGATCATCATCGACAGCATCGGCCCGTCGTCCAGCAGGGTCGAAGCCTATCGGCGCGGCGCGTCCGCCGGATTCCCGCTCATCGCCTGCGACATCGGTGACGAGGTGCAGGTTCGCGCTGCAATCGAACAGCATCGGCCTGTAGCCGCCGTTTGCTTCGCTGCGTTGATCGAGGTCGCGGAGTCGGTTGCGAAGCCCGACCTTTACTGGGACAACAACTACGTGCGCGCCATGCGCTTCTTTCGGACGCTGGCGGCCGGCGGCGTCCGGCATCTGGTGTTCTCTTCCACGGCGGCAGTGTACGGCGGGGTGGAGTCCAAGCCGCTTGCGGAGACCCACCAACTGGCGCCGGCAAGCCCCTACGGGCAGACGAAACTCGCGTGCGAGCTCATGCTTCTGGGCGCAACGGAAAACCACCAACTGACCAAGACCATTTCGTTTCCATCTCGCGGTTCCGGCTGGCCGCCGCTGCTCTCCGGCGAGAAGGCGCCGCTCGTACCACCATCTACGCTCGTGTTTCGCTACTTCAATGCCGCCGGCGGGCATGTGACGGCCGGACTCGGCGAAATCCACGAACCCGAGAGCCACCTCATCCCCCGTCTGCTGGCTGCCGTTTTGGGCAAGACGAAGGATCTGGCGGCAACCATCAACGGCGACAACTACGGCACGCCGGACGGCACCTGCGTACGCGACTATGTGCACGTCCTCGACCTTGCGGACGCCCACGTCGCCGGCCTCGACCATCTGCTCGACGGTGGCAGCAGCGACGTCTTCAACCTGGGGAGCGGCTCGGGTTACAGCATCCGGCAAGTACTGGCAGCCGTGGAGCGGGCGACAGGCGTCTCCGTCCCCGTTCGTATTGGGCCCCGGCGGGCCGGTGACGCCGCAAGCCTGATCGCCGATGCCGGCAAGGTTCGACGCGTTCTCGGATGGAGACCGCAACGGAACCTGGACGAGATCGTGGCCTCCGCCGCGGCCTTCCACCGCGTGCACGGCGTGCAGATCTAGGGGGCGCTCAAAGCCGATATGCGGCATGCGACCTGCTGCCTGCCGCGCCTGCCATGCTATGGTCCGCGCGCACGGAGGAACCACGCATGAAAGTGACGGGCATCGAAACGCTGACCTGCGACGCGGGCTGGCGCAACTACCACTTCGTCAAGCTGACGACGGACGAAGGGGTCGTCGGCTGGAGCGAGTTCGATGAGGGCTTCGGTTCGCCGGGCGTGGGCGCCGTCATTTCCCAGCTGACGCCGCGCGTGGTGGGGCAGACCGTCGGCGCGCACGAGCGCATTTATGCGGAGCTCTATGCCATCACACGCCCCGGAACCGGCGGCGTGGTCTCGCAGGCCATGGGCGCCATCGAGAACGCGCTGCTCGATGCCAAAGCGAAGGCACTCGGTGTGCCGTGCTACGAGTTGCTGGGTGGGAAAATCCGCGACCGCGTGCGGGTGTACTGGTCGCACTGCGCGACGTGGCGCATCAACCACCCCTCCTGGTACAAGCCGGCCATCACCGATCTCGACGGCGTGAAGGCGATCGGCCGCGAGGTGCGTGAGAAGCGTTTCACGGCAATGAAAACCAACATTTTCCTGTACGAGGCCGGCGGCAAGAACCCGAAGGGCTGGCGGCCGGGATTTGCCTCACCGTTCTATCCGGAGCTGAACGTCGACCGCACGGTGCTGCGCAACCTGCGCATGCATCTGGAAGCGTTGCGCGAAGGCGCGGGGCCGGATGTCGACCTGCTGCTCGACCTCAACTTCCACGCCAAGACCGAGGGCTTCCTGAAGATCTTGCGCGAGATTGCCGACCTCGACATGCTCTGGATCGAAATCGACAGCTTCAGCCCCGAGGCGCTGGCCTACGTGCGCCGGCAGAGCCCGCACCCGATCTCATCGTGCGAGACACTGCTCGGCTTGCGCGAGTTCCTGCCCTACTTCCGCGAGCAGTCGATGGACGTGGCCATCATCGACACGCCGTGGAACGGGCTGTGGCAATCCATGAAGATCGCGGCCTGCGCAGAGGCGCACGAGGTCAACGTGGCGCCGCACAACTTCTACGGCCACCTGTGCACGATGATGAATGCGCACTTCTGCGCCGCCGTGCCCAACTTCCGCATCATGGAGACCGACATCGACCGGCTGGAATGGGACGACGAACTGGTGTCGCATCCGCCGGTGTTCGAGGACGGCCACCTGATCATCCCGGATCGGCCGGGCTGGGGCACGGAGCCCAACGAGGAGGCGATCCGTGCCCGTCCGCCCAAAGGTAAGGGCGGCCTCCTGAACTATGGCAGCCGCAAGTAGGCTGCCTCAGTCCTTCTCGGCGTCGGGAAGCTCGGCGTAGGCCTTGGCATGACGGCCGAGCGCCCTGGCCTCGGCAATCGCCTCATCGGCCACCTTGCGCGCGTAGGCCGGCAACGCGAACGAGGCCACGTGCACGTCCGGCGTCCAGTATTTCAAGTCCTCGATGCCGCGCTTCCTGCGCCGCTTCTCCAGGTTCTTGGCCTCCAGCTTCAGCGCGCGCTTGTTGTCGGTGGCGAGATTGAGCGCGAAGGGGCCGCCGAAGTAGCAGGGCTGTGTGCACATATAGGGCGCCGCCCGCTTGAACAGCGAGGCGAACACGGCGGTGGTGCCGCGCAGGTGGTCCGGGAACAGGAACGGCAGGCCGTTCTGTGTGACGAGGATGCCGTCTTCAGCGAGCGCTCGCTTGCAGTCGGTGAAGAACTCGCGCGTGTGCAGGACGGCGCTCGGCCCGATCGGCTCGGAGCTGTCGACGATGATGGCGTCGAAGCGCTCGTCGGTCTCGGCGACGTACTTCAAGCCGTCGGCGATGACGACCTCCACGCGCGGGTCGTCGAACACCTTGCCGGGAATTTCCGGATAGTGCTCCAGCGCGGTATCGACCACGGTACGGTCGATCTCGCACAGGGTCGCCTTCTCGACGCTAGGGTGCTTGATGACCTCGCGCAGCACGCCGCCGTCGCCGCCGCCGACCACCAGCACGCGCTTGGGCTTGCGCAGCGCCATCAGCGGCACGTGCGCCATCATCTCGTGATAGACGAACTCGTCGGAGGTGGTGAGCTGGCACACGCCGTCCAGCATCAGCACCGTGCCCCAGGTTTGGTTGGTGAAGATCACCAAGTCCTGATGCTCGGTCTTCACCTCGTGCAGGATGCGGTCGGCGGCAAGGCGCACGCGCCAGTGCGGGTGAAACGTCTCCTCGATCCAACGCGTCATGGCCCAAACTCCTTACGCTTAAGCACATAGTGAAGCGCGCGCGCCCGCAAGGGCACGCGCGCTCATTTGCTTAACGTTCCGGCTTATGCCGCCCGCTTGGTCTTGGCGAGCCGGACGGGCGCCTTCTTGGAAGCCGCGATCTCCCAAGTGCGCTCGTGCATCGTGTTGGCGCGAAGATGCTCCTTCACGACCGTACGTTCCGGCTTGAAGGCCGCGTTCAGCACCTCGATCGTGGCATGCGGATCGGCATCGCCGCACATGAACACGTCGAGGGCCGCGTAGTCGGCCTCGGGCCAGCTGTGAATGGAGATGTGGCTTTCAGCCAGCACCGCCACGCCAGAGACACCGCCGTTGGGCGTGAAATGATGCAAATGGATGTGCAGCAGGGTTGCGCCCGCTACGTCCACGCACCGCTTCAGCGTCTCTTTTATGTGCTTGAGATCGTCAAGCCGCTTAGCGCCGAACAGGTCTATAATGAGATGCGTACCAGCACATCTAACGCCGTTACGCTCGATAAAGTGGTCTTTCCTGTCGTCGTGCGCAACAAGCGCGCTTTGACCATGATCTTCCTTTTGGGCGGTGCTTGAACGGGTCAAGTCCATCCCCAATTGGAAGAGGGCGTCGGTATAAGCCATGGGACCCCTCCCCAACCAGTAGACAGATAACCCGCTGCCCCACGAATCACTTGCGCAATGCGCGGGACAAACGGAGGAGGGTCATATGAGGCCAACGCCCCCCCTGTGCAAGTGGAAATAAGGCGTTGCGACGAAATATTCCGTTGCCAACTCCGCGAAGCAGTTCTCGACGTCGCCGCTACTCTTTCTTGAGGAAGTTCTCGAGCAACTCGCGCGCCTTCGCGCGAGACTTTGCGCGCTCCTCCTTGTCGCTTCCGAGCAGGCCTTTGATGGTGTCCTGGACGTCGGGCGATTTCAGCCGCTTGCCGACGTCGCGCACAGCGTCCATCAGCTGCTCCTGGCCTTTGATGCCGTAGGTGGGCCGCTCCCAGGCGCCGCGGATCGTCACCGGTAACTCGAGCGAGCCGACACCGATGTTGGCGCCATCACCGCGCTTGCCGCCGGCGATCTTGGCGCGCAGCTCACAGTCCATCTGGCGCTCGCCGAGGGTGAAAGTGCCGTGCCCATCGAGGTTGAGATGCGCGCTCGCAAGGCGCAGGTCGCGGCTGCTGGCAACGCCATTAACGATGTCGAACGATGCCGCGAGCTCGCTGAAGGGCGTGCGGTCGCCCGGCGCGGGCGAAAGGCCGGTGAAGCGGCCTTGCTGCAGGTTGCCGACGATCTTGCCGACATCGGCGCCGATCATGGCGCCCTCGGCCACGCGCAAGCGCAGGCGCCCGTTGAGGCCGTCGACGATCTCGCGCTCGCTGCGGCCCTGGCCGGCCAGCTCCAGCGCGACCTCGCCGCGGCCGTCGAGCCAGCCGAAACCGAGGGCATCGCCCGCCAGCGCGAGCATGGCAAAGCCCGACAGCTTGAGATTTGCGCCGAGAACGGGAGCATCGCCCGCTCCGTCCAGCGTCAGCAGACCCTGAGCGCGGCCGTCGTACAGCTCCAGGGCTTTCAACGTCAGCCGGGCAAAGCCGTCCTTCAGGTCTAGGTCGACGTTCCCGGGGCCCAGCTTCACGCCCTTGTAGGTCACGCGGCCGATGGAAAGGGCGATGTTGGCGTCCGCCTTGCGCAGGCTCGTCAGGTCGATGGGGTCTTCGCGCCAGGCCTTGGCGGTTTCGCCGGGCGCATCGCGCCGAACGTCCCTCGACCGACGTCCCGGCCTGGTCGGCGAGGGCGGCTCCTCAAGCCCCCTTTCCGGCGCAGCTCGCGCCGGGAGCCCATCCAGGGCGGGCTCAGAGACCGCAAGCCTGGCGCCGACGAGCGGCCGCACACCACCCGTCTCGACGCCGAACGAACCTTGCACGGAGAGACCGGCAATGGCCGCCTCGATGCCGGAGAGCGTCACGCGCGGGCCCGCCACGACGACCTGCGCGGAGACGGCGAGGGGTCCGACGTCGGTTGCATCGGCCCTCCCGAGCCAGGCGAGCGCGGCGCCGGACGACGGAGATTTCAGCGAGACCCGCCCATCCAGTGCAAAGCCGCCGGTGAGCACGACCGAGCCGTCATAGCTCGCCTCGAAGTGCTTGCCGGAAACCCTCAGCTCAAGCGGGGCCGGCTGGCCGGCGACGGGCCGAAGCAGAGGGACGGTCTTGCCTGTCAGGTTTATACGCTCATTGTTCCAGTCGGCGGCCCCCGCAAAGGCGATCATTCCTGCCGCCTCATCGGCCGTAGCCGTCAGCGACATGGCCGTGACCTCGTAGCGGGCGTCGCTGCGTGCGTCGCGGTAGCGGACGGTGGCGTCATGCACGACCAGCCTGTTGAAGCCGACGCGAGGCTGACGAGCTGCCGGCCGGGGCACCGCCTTCGAGGCGTCATCCGGTCCCGCCGCCGGCGCTAGTGCCGCATCGGCCGGCGGGCGGCGCTCACCGCCCGCCCGCTGGATCTCCCAGCTGCGCCGGCCCTCGGCATCCACCAGCAACTCGACGACAGGGCGGCGGACCGTGACGCGCTCCGCAACGAAGCGGCCAGTCAACAGCGACCAGGCATCGAGCTCTGCTTCCAGCTCCGGGATGCTCAGCGTTGGTCCGCCGGGCATGCCCGCGGGCGCATCGAGCGACACGTCCGCAAGCGCAACCACCGGCCGCGGAAACAAGGATACGGATGTGCCGCCGGCAACAGACACCGTGCGGCCCGTGCGCTCGGTGATCTGCGCAATCAAGCGGTCGCGCAATCCGTCGGTCGGGGTGACGACAAGCAGGAACGCAACGATACCGAGGCCAAGGCAGACAAGAGCAAGCGCCGCATATCCAACGACGGCGCGCCAGCCGGCCTTCTTCTTCCGCCGGCGCTGGGCCGGACGCGGCTGCCGAGGCGGCAGCGGCGGCGGAACGCCGGAGCCAGGCGGCGCCTGGTCCCAAAGGCCATCTACGTCGGTCTTCTGGTTCATAAGTCCTGTCAGTCTCGTCCGGCGCAGCCGGCCTCAGGCTCGGCGCACAAAGCTTACAGAATCAATCCCAAGATCACGCACCACGAATCTCTCGCACACCCAAACGGCTGAACTGCAGAGATAAATCCCGATCCGGGTCGGTGCCAGCTTGTCCGAAAAATGTGTCATGGCCGGGTCCAATGCGCATGAACAGGGCAGGCTGAACTGCCACGATTGAGCGCTTGAACACGCCAGATGCTTATGGGACATCAGCGCCCGATGGCTCACGTCGACATTCCGGCTCCTGCGCCGCCTGGCAACCTGCAAGCGCTGCAGCGCAAGCGCAAGCAGGCCTTGCGGGTGCTGGGCGTGCTGAGCGTAGCCGCCATTCTTCTCACCGATTCCTATTGGCGCCGAACCTCCCCGGATTTCTTTATCCTGCTCAGAGGGCTCGGCGTGCTGGCCATCCTGGCCTGCGTTTTCGGGCGGACCTGGTGCACGCTCTATATCGGCGGGTACAAGAAAAAGGAGCTGATCAATCACGGCCCTTATTCGATCGTGCGAAACCCGCTCTACGTGTTCACCACGCTTGGCACCGCCGGCGTCGGCCTGTTGACCGGCAGCATCGTGCTGGCGCTCGCCATGGGTGCGATGACGCTGCTCGTCTTCTGGCGCGTGGTGCTGGCGGAGGAAGCGTTTCTGACGGGCGTGTTCGGCGCCACGTTCCGTGAGTTTACGGCGCGCGTCCCGCGGTTCTGGCCGCGCTTCTCGGCATGGAAAGACGTGGATGAGCTGCGTTTGAAGCCGCGGCTCGTTCTGCAGACCTTTCTCGATGCAAGCCTGTTCCTGCTGGCTGTCCCGCTGATATGGCTGAAGGATCTAGCACAGGCGTCGGGATGGCTGCCGGTGCTGCTGCGCCTCATTTGAGCATCCCACGCGTGACGTAGCCCCGTGCGCGCCCTTATGATCCGCCAACCCGGCGAGAAGGGTTCCGGATGAGATTGTACCGCGCATTGCTGGTCGCTGTTGCCGTTTGCGTCGCTATGGGAGCGCCGGCGGCCTTTGCGCAGGCCGTGGACCGGTGCCGCGCCCTATCGCAGGCACCAAGTCCCATCCGGCCGGCTGCGCTGCAACCGATCAAGCTTGCGCAATCGGAAGTGCGGCTGACGTTCATCGGGCACGCCACCTGGCTGATCGAGAGCGCCGGCGGCATCAGGGTCGCGACCGACTATAACGACTACGTGCGGCCTGCGATCATCCCGGAAATCGTGACCATGAACCGGGCGCACACCACGCACTACACAATGTTTCCGGACCCGGGCATTGCCCACGTCCTGCGCGGCTGGACCAACGACGGCACCCCCGCCGAGCACGACCTGACGCTGGCCGACGTGCGTGTGCGCAACGTGGCGACCAACATCAGGAACTTCAGCGGCGGCTTCGTTCCGCACGGCAACTCGATCTTCATCTTCGAGGTGGCCGGCATGTGCATCGGGCACCTGGGGCACCTGCATCACACGCTGACTGCTGACCAGATCGGCCACATCGGCCAGTTGGACGTGGTGATGGTTGCCGTGGACGGCAGCTACACGATGGACGTTGCCGGTGTGGTGGAGACGCTGAAGGCGCTGCGCGCGCGGCTGATCCTGCCGATGCACTACTTCAACCACATGACGCTCAACCGCTTCCTGGCCAGCATCGGCAGCGACTTTCCCGTCGAGATAGCGAAAGAACCGATGCTTGTCGTGTCGCAGCAGACGCTGCCGACTGAGCCGAAGGTGCTCGTGCTGCCGGGCTATTGAGCCTGCAGTTCGGACGGCAGGTCGAGGCGGAGCAGAAGCTCCTGCAATCCCGGTTCCTGCACCAACGCCGCCGCATCTGCCAGCGTGAACCAGGCGCGTTGCCGGCGCTTGCGCTCGGGCCAGTGCGACAGCTCCTCCCGGACGTGCAGCGGATACACCGACACCTCTACGAGGACCGAGCCCGAGGTTCGGCGCTTCTCGTACATGAAGGTGCCGATGCGGGTGGAGACGGGATTGCCCACGACGCCGGCTTCCTCACGCGCCTCCAGGGCGGCAGAGGCAAAGTCCTGCTGGCCCGGCATCGGCCAGCCCTTGGGAATGATCCAGCGGTGGGTTTGCAGGCTGGTGACGAGGAGGACGAGGACAGACCCGTCCGGCTCGCGCCGCCAGGGCAGCGCGGCGACCTGGTGGGCAATATCCATGGTGGCCAACGTCATAGGCGTATTTCTGCACTGCGTCGCGAGTCCGTGACAAGCGTTCATTTGCCATGGTGAACCAACAATCGCCCGGCGTCCGCCGAATGCTGCGGCGCCGTAAGGCGCAGCGGCTGAATGCGATCAGCGCAGGTGGCAGGCTGCAAAGTGGCCGGGCGCCACCTCGCGTATCAGGGGCGTCTCGCTCCGGCAGCGGTCGACGGCGTAGGGACAGCGCGTGTGGAAATGACAGCCCGGCGGTGGGCGAATCGGGCTCGGCACATCGCCTTCGAGGATGATGCGCTTGGATTTGACGGTGGGGTCGGGCACCGGGACGGCCGACAGCAGCGCCTCGGTGTAGGGGTGCTGCGGGTTGGCGAACAAAGTCCGTTTGTCGGCGAGCTCGACGATGCGGCCGAGGTACATGACGGCCACGCGATGCGAGATGTGCTCGACCACGGCCAGATCGTGGGCGATGAACAGGTAGGCGACGCCAAAATCGCGCTGCAGGTCGGCCAGCAGGTTGATGACCTGCGCCTGCACCGAGACGTCCAGCGCGGACACCGCCTCGTCGCAGACGATGAGCTTGGGCCGCAGCGCGAGCGCGCGGGCAATGACGAGGCGCTGGCGCTGCCCGCCGGAGAACTCATGCGGGAAGCGCACCATCTGGTCGCGGCGCAGGCCGACCTTCTCGAACAGGGTGGCGACCTGGGCTTCGATCTCTGATTTGGAGGCGCGGGTGAAGTTCGTCAGCGGCTCGGCGACAATGTCCTTGGCGCGCATGCGCGGATTGAGCGAGGAGTAGGGGTCCTGGAACACCACCTGCAAATCCTGGCGATGCTTGCGCATATCGCCGCGCGATAGCTGCTCGATACGGGCGCCGTCGAGGCTGATTTCGCCTTCGGTGGGCTCGATGAGCTTGAGAATGAGCTTGCCGGCGGTGGACTTGCCGCAGCCGGACTCGCCGACGAGGCCCAAGGTCTCGCCGGCCTTGATATCGAACGAGATGCCATCGACGGCGTAGACCTTGGCGGCGAGGCGGCTGAAGAGGCCCTTGCGCACCGGGAAGTGCTTCTTGAGGTTCTTGACCTCCAGGACGGGCGCGGCGGCGCTCATGGCGAGACCCCCGCCAGGCGATCGGCTTCCCAGCACGCGACCCAGTGACCGGGTGCCTTCTCCTCCAGCGGCGGGTATGCGCTGCGGCAGTGGTCGGTCGCGTGCGGGCAGCGCGGCGCGAAGATGCAGCCGGGGATGGCCTCCTTCAGCGACGGCACGACGCCCGGGATTTCCGCGAGGCGCTGCTCGCTGCCTTCGGCGATCGACGAGCCGAGGCGCGGCACGGAGCCGAGCAGGGCCTGCGTGTAGGGATGGCGCGGCCGCGCAAAGAGCGGGCCGACGGGCGCCTCCTCGACCTTGCGGCCGCCGTACATGACGACGATGCGCTGGGCCATCTCCGCGACCACGCCGAGGCTGTGCGTGATCAGGATGATGGCGGCGCCGGTCTTGGCCTTGAGCTGGCGCATGATGTCGAGGATCTGCGCCTGCACGGTGACGTCGAGCGCGGTGGTGGGCTCGTCGGCAATCAAGAGCTTGGGGTCGCAGGCCAGCGCCATCGCAATCATCACGCGCTGACGCATGCCGCCGGACAGCTCGTGCGGATACTGCTTGAGGCGCTGTGCGGGCTCCGGAATGCCGACAAGGCGCAGCATCTCGATGGCGCGTGCGTCGGCTGCCGCGCGGTCGAGGCCCTGATGCAAGGTGAGCGTCTCGGTGATCTGCCGGCCGATCGACAGCACCGGGTTGAGCGACGTCATCGGCTCCTGGAAGATCATCGAAATGTCGTTGCCGCGGATGGAGCGCATCTCGCGCTCCGACAGCGCCAGCAGGTCCTTACCCTGGAAGCGGATGCTGCCGCCGACGATGCGTCCGGGCGGCGAGGCGACAAGGCGCATGATGGAGAGCGACGTCACGCTCTTGCCGCAGCCGGACTCGCCGACGACGGCCAGCGTCTCACCGGGGGCGACGGAGAAGGAGACGCCGTCGACGGCGCGGACAACGCCGTCGCGCGTGAAGAAATGCGTCTTAAGGCCGTCGATCTCGAGCAGGGGTGCGTTGGTCAGCATCGCTCCCGCTCACATGTTGCGCGCGAGGCGCGGGTCGAGCGCGTCGCGCAGGCCGTCGCCCAGCATGTTCACCGACAGCACGGCAAGCGAGAGGAAGATGCCGGGGAAGAAGATCAGGTAGGTGGCGATCTGGAACAGGGAGCGGCCCTCGGCCATGATGTTGCCCCAGCTCGGGATGTTGGGCGGCGTGCCTGCGCCGAGGAACGACAGGATCGCCTCGGTGAGCATGGCGGAGGCGCAGATGTAGGTGGCCTGCACCAGCAGCGGCGCCACCGTGTTGGGCAGGATGTGGCGGATGAGGATCTTGGGCGTGCGCGTGCCGGCGGCGATGGCGGCTTCCACGTAGGGCTGCTCGCGCAGCGTCAGCACCAGGCTGCGGATGAGGCGCACGACACGCGGCACCTCGGTGACAGTGATGGCGATGATGACGTTCTCGAGGCTCGCCTTGGTCAGGGCCATCAGCGCGATGGCGAGCAGCACGCCGGGGATCGACATCAACCCGTCCATGACGCGCATGATGATGCCGTCGAGCCAGCGCACGTAGCCGGTGACGAGGCCCAGGAACAGGCCGATCAGGGTGGCAAACAGCGCGACGAAAATGCCGACGGTGAGGGAGACGCGCGCGCCGTAGACGACGCGACTGTAGACGTCGCGGCCGAGCATGTCGGTGCCGAACCAGTAGGTCTCGGACGGATGACGCAGGCGCCGCGCCGGCGAGATCGCCTGCGGATCGACGGTCCACAGGAAGGGCGCGAGGGCGGCCATCAGGATCAGCAGGACGAGGACGACGGCGCCGATGATGGCGGTCGGGTGCCGCCGCAGGGCGTCCTTGATGCGGGTCCAGGTGGGGGACCGGCTGGTAGGAGCCGCGCCGCCGAGGCTGTCGGTGGTGACGGCCATCAGTATTGAATCCTCGGGTCGAACAGCCGGTAGGACAGGTCGACCAGCAGGTTGACGACGACGTAGAGGACCGAGAACAGCAGGATCACACCCTGGATGATCGGGTAGTCGCGGCGCAGGATGGCGTCGACGGTGAGGCGCCCGATGCCGGGGATCGCGAACACGCTTTCGGTTACGACCACGCCGGAGATGAGCAGCGCGATACCGATGCCGATGATGGTGACGATGGGCACGGCGGCGTTCTTCAGTGCGTGCTGCATGAGCACGGCGTTGGGGGCCAGACCCTTGGCGTGGGCGGTGCGGACGTAGTCCTGCGCCAGCACGTCGAGCATGGTGGCGCGCGTGATGCGGGCGATCAGCGCGATGTAGATGGTGCCGAGCGCGATCGAGGGCAGGATGAGCTGGCGCAGCCACGGCCAGAAGCCTTCGCGAATCGGCACGTAGCCCTGCACGGGCAGCCAATCGAGCTGGATGGCGAACACGTAGATCAACAGGTAGGCGAACACGAACACCGGGATCGAGAAGCCCAGCACCGAGAACAGCATCACGAGGCGGTCGACGAACTTGCCGACCTTCCAGGCACCGATCACGCCGAGCGGAACCGCAACCAGCACCGAGACGATGAGCGTGCAAAGCGCCAGCGACAGCGTGGGCTCGATGCGCTGGCCGATCAGCTGCGTCACTGGCAGGTTGGTGAAGATGGAGATGCCGAGATCGCCCTGCAGTACGCCCCAGGCCCAGGTGCCGAAACGGGTGAGGAAGGGCTGGTCGAGGCCGAGCTTGTTGCGGATGCGCTCGATGTCCTCGTTGGTGGCAATGTCGCCGGCGATCACGGCGGCCGGGTCACCCGGCGTCAGATAGAGAAGAGAGAACACGAAGAATGCGACCATCCCGATGACCGGGATGGTCGCAAGCACACGGCGGATGAAATAGCTCAGCATCTAGCTCAGGCTATTTCTTCTCGACATTCCAGAGGAAGGCGATCGGAGAGATCAGTATCCCCGAGATGTTCGACCGGTAGGCGGTCGGAACGATGAACTGCGCGGTCGGCACGAACGGCACGACCTCCCAGCCGCGCTTCTGCATCTCGGCCGCGTACTTCTTCTGCTCCTCCTCCGACTTGGAGTTGAACCAGGCGTCACGCAACTCCTCGAGCTTGGCGTCGGTGGACCAGCCAAACCAGCCCTTGTCGCCGTTGCCGCGCATGGGCGCGTTGGTGGCCGGCGTGGCGACGTCCGGACCCACCCACCAGGTGTGGAAGATGCTCCAGCCGCCCTTCTCGACCGGCTCCTTGGACGAGCGGCGCGTGATGAGCGTGCCCCAATCACTGGCCTGCAGCTCGACGTTGAGGCCGAGCTTGCGCAGAAGCTCGGTGGTGATCAGGCCTTGGCTGTGCACGATGGGCTGGTCGGTCGCCGAGATGACGATGATCTTCTCGCCCTTGTAGCCGGACTCCTTGATGAGGGCCTTGGCCTTCTCGAAGTCGCGCTTGCCGGACAGGATCTCCGAGCCGACCGTGCTCGACATCGGCGAGCCGCAGGTGAAGAACGACGGACACAGCTTGCCGTTCTTGGGATCGCCGGCGATGCCCAGCATGTAGTCTTCCTGGTTCACCACCGACAGAACCGCCTGCCGCAGCTTCTCGTTGTTGAAAGGCGGCTGCAGGTGGTTGAAGCGGATGATGCCCATGGCACCGAGCGGGTCGGTGTTCTCGATCTTGATGTCCTTGTTCTTGCTGAGCAGGGGCACGAGATCGGGCGGAACCTGCTGCCACCAATCGACCTCACCGCTGTTGAGCGCGGCAGCCGCCGTGGCTGAGTCAGGGATGTAGATCCATTCGACGCGGTCGACTTTCACCACCTTGCCGCCCGACGCCCACGAGGAGGGTTCCTTGCGCGCCACGTAGTCGGTGTTCTTGACGTAGACCACCTTGTTGCCCGGCACCCATTCGTCTTTCACGAACTTGAAGGGGCCGGAGCCGGTGGCGTCGGTGACCTGTTGGAACGGATCCGTCTTCGCCAGCCGCTCGGGCATGATGAAGGGCACGTTGGAGGACGGCTTGGAGAGCGCGTCGATGGTCAGCGCGAAGGGCCGCTTCAACTTGAGGACGAAAACCTTGTCGTTGGTCGCCGTCCAGCTCTCTGTGGCTTCGTCCAGCTTCTGGCCGAAGGGATCGCGCTTGGCCCAGCGCTGGATGGAGGCGATGGCGTCGGCCGAGCGCACCGCCTGGCCGTCATGGAACTTCAGTCCGTCGCGAAGCGTGAAGGTGTAGGTGAGGCCATCCGCGCTCTTCTCGTATTTTTCGAGCATTTGCGGCTGCGGCTCGAACTTCTCGTTCACCGAGAAGAGCGTGTCGTAAACCATGTAGCCGTGGTTGCGCGTGATGTAGGCCGTGGTCCAGATCGGGTCGAGGCTCCTGAGGTCGGCCTCGGGCACGAACTTCAATGTCTTTTGCTGCGCTGCGGCAGGTGCCGGCAGCAAAGCGCTGCTGGCGAAAGCGGCTGCCACCAGGAGCGCGCTGAGCAGCCCCCGAAACTTGGCCGTAATCATCAGGAAGATCCTTTTCGCATGCGACGAGAAACTCCGTGCGCCCGAGGGCTACGGTTCCGGCATGTTAAAGAGTGTGCAGGTTCGCGACCAGCCGCAATTTTGGGCGACCCCCGCCCACAGAACCCGCAACGCATCTCGGAGCCCTAACACAAGGTTGTCCGGCCAATGACATTTGGTCCGTCCCCCTGTCGATTGCGGCAGGTGTGCCGGCCGTTCCGAGTGCGTATCTTCGCCCGACGTTGCCGGAGCCTTTGAGCGTGCGTGGCGAACACATCCCCGAGAGACGGCCGCTGCCGGTCGAAATCGGCTTCGCCGACGGCGCCTTGCAGAAAGGTCGTCTGTGGATCGTCTCCGGCCGGTCGCTCGGCGAGACGCTTGCCGGGAGCAACGGCTTTCTCGAATTCACTCCGTTCGGGGAGGACCGCGCGCGCTACATAAGCAAGGCCCACATCCAAAGCCTTGCCGAAATCGACATCCCCAAGTCGACGCAACTCTACGACCGGCGCAAAGGCCCGGAAATCGACGATCCCTACCACATTCTCGGTGTGACCGCCGGCGTGCCATGGCATGCCATCAGGGAAGCCTATCTCAGGCTTGCGAAGACCTACCATCCCGATCGCGTGGCTAGCGCAGACCTGCCGGATGAGGTGATCGACTACATGGATCGCCAGGTGCGCCGCATCAACGCCGCGTACGCCGTGCTCGAATCCACTGTCAGGAGCGCAGCCAACGCCGAACGAAGCACGCCGGCGGTCTAGGACCGATCAGGCTGCGGATGCCACCAGCGGCCGCCGACCACGACGCCCTCGGCGTGGATCTTGCGATCGCCGGTCATCACCTCGCCGATGGCATCCGTGTAGTCGAACCGGCCCTCCTTGATGGACAGCACCGAGGCGTCGCCGACGCTGCCGGGCTTCAGACTGCCGAGCTCGGGCCGGCGCAGGGCCATGGCCGCGTTGACGGTGGAGGCGGCAATCACCTCGTTCAGCGGCATGCCGACACACAGCAGTTTCGACATGGTCGTCACCTGATCGAAGGCGGGCCCATCGATGCACAGCGCGTGCACGTCCGAGGAGATGGTGTCGGGCAGGAAGCCGTTGGCGAGCATGGCGCGCGCGGTCTTGAAGGCGAACGAGGCCATGCCGTGGCCGATGTCGAACAGCACGCCGCGCTTGCGCGCGTCGATCACCGCCTGCTTGACGGTGCCCTGCACCGTTGCCGGCGAGTTCGGGAACGGGCGGAACGCATGCGTGAGGACATCGCCCGGCCGCAAGCGATCGATGACCTCCTCATAGCTCGGGGGCGGGAAATCGATGTGCGCCATCACCGGCAAGCCGGCTTCCTCCGCAGCCTGCAAAGCGATGTCGAGCGGTACGATGCCGGAGGTGCCCGACGCGAGACGGCCGACGCGCACCTTGATGCCGACGATGACGTCGCGGTTGGCGTTGGCGACTTCCACCGCGCTGATCGGGTCCATCAGGCGCAATTCCTCGCTCTCGCCGACCATGGCGCGCCGCGAGAAGGCATAGATACCGGCGTGCGAGACGTGCAGGTAGGCCAGGATGCGCACCTGCGACGGCTCGATCACGTGCGTGCGGAAGCCGGCAAAGTTGCCGGGGCCGGCGCTGCCGGTGTCGACGGAGGTGGTCACGCCCGAGATGCGGCAGAAGTGCTCGGCGTCGATGCCGAGCGAGGTGCCGCCCCAGTAGACGTGCGTGTGCAGGTCGATGAGGCCCGGCGTGACGATGAAGCCGGACACGTCGCGCACCGCTGTACCCTGGCCGGCCTCCAACCTGGGGCCGACGCGCGCCACCTTGCCGCCGGAGAAGGCAACGTCGCACACCGCATCGAGCTGCTGCGAGGGATCGATGACGCGGCCGTTGCGGAGGATGAGGTCGAAGACCATGTCGTGTGCTCCCCGTCGCGATGTTCGCCGGCTGCCGGCATCCCGGTTCCGGCTGGCGGATAAAATGATGCCACAATTCTCCGGCCGCAACGACGAACCGCCACGCGAACGTGCGCGCTTCGGCGAACGCCGAACTTCGGATGGGCGCTTATGGCGCGCTAGGCCTCGCGGGCACAATCTGCATAATGGCCGGATCATCGTAAAAACGGAAAAATTCGAAATGTCCCCAGCCCAGGTCAAGACCCGCTCGCTTACGATCGCCACCGACACGGGCAAATCCGGCTCATTCAATGCTTATCTCGCGGAACCCGCGCACAGCGGCCGCGTCGGCATCGTGCTGCTTCCGGAAATGTTCGGGTTGTCGCCGGCCATGCTCGAGGGCGCCGAGGATTTTGCCGCGCTGGGCTATGCGACGCTGGTGCCGAACATGTTCTGGCGGGCGCCGAACCCGGACCTCCTGTCCTACGAGGGCCCGGACCGCCAGCAGGCCTTCGACCGCCTGCAGGCGCTCGATTACGGCGCCGCCGTTGCCGATACCGGCGTGGCCGCCCGCGCGCTCATGGATCTGACAGGCTGCACGACGGTGGCGGCGCTCGGCCATTGCATCGGCGGCCGGCTCGCGATGCTGGCCCTGCCCGACACCGAAGTTGCAGGCGCCATCAGCTATTATGGCCTCGGCATCTCGCAAATGGGCGAGGCGCTCGCGCGCCTGCGCAAACCTGCGCAACTTCACTACGGCCTCGCCGACGAGCACGTGCCGCTTGAGGAGATCAAGGCCGTCGACGCGGCGATGAAGGGCAATCCGAACATCACCATCCACCGCTATGCCGGCGCGGGACACTCGTTCTGCAATCCGCGTCGGCCGATGTTCGACGCCGCGGCGGCGGGGCTGGTACGGGACCGCACGGTGGCGTTCCTGCAGGTGCTTGGCGGCACCTAGGACCGCCGGGTGCCTCCGGCCGTGCACATGCCGAGCAGCGCGGCAGCGCAAACCGCACGAGCGGCATTGACCGTTGCCGACACCGGAACCTAATATCGAAATTCTGGGAGTTATGGAAATCTTGTGCGGGGCGCGCGGCGCGCCCTGCGGACGGGTGGGCCATGCAGCGCAGAATCGTCATCCGCGGCGGACACGTCATCACGATGGACCCCGCCAGATCCACCTACGACAACGGCGTCGTCGTGTGCGAGGGCTCCAGGATCGTCTCGGTCGGCGCCGATACCGGCGAGGCCCATGCGGACGCCGAGATCATCGACGCCAGCGGCTGCGTGGTGATGCCGGGCCTGGTGAACGCGCACACGCACCTGTACGCCATGTTCGGCCGCAGCCTGAGCTTCGACCAGCTGTTCCCGCAGTGGCTCGCCACGCAGAAGGGCATCATCGCCCAGTTCACGCGCGAGGATTTCGCGTTGTGCATCGAGGCGGCGATCGTGCTGAACTTGCGCTGCGGAAATACCAGCGTGCTCGACAACCTTGCGGTCGCGGCTGCCACCGGCAACGATTTCTACAGCACGGCGCTCGACATCGCGGCGCGCTACCATGTCGGCTACACGCTGGCGCGCGGCTACACCAACCAGCTCAACGCGCCCGACTACATCGAAACCGTGCCTGTGATCGAAAAGCTCATGCGCGAACTGATCGAGCGCTATCACGGCAGCGCCGACGGCCGCCTGCGCATCTCGCCGTCGCCGATGCTGCCGTGGGCGCTGACCAACGAGGGCTACCGGCTGACGCGGCGGCTGGCGGACGAGTACAAGCTCGGTATTCACATGCATACCGCCGAGTCCTCCGATTATGCCATCATGCTGCAGAAGGCGTTCGGCAGCCCCTCCAACCTCAAGCCCTACGCCGACGGCGGCTGCCTCGGACCCGACGTGCAGCTGCTCGGCTGCTCGTTCCTGACCGCGGAGGAGCTTGTCGAAGTCGCGCGCACGGGCACGCGCATCATCTTCGATCCGTCGTCCGGCATGAATATCGGGTTGGGGGGACCGCCGACGCTCGCCGTCATCAACAACGGCCATCCCTCCGCCATCGCCACCAACGGCATGGCGAGCGCCGGCGGCCAGGACCTGTTCCGCGCCATGCAGAATTTGATCGGCCTTGCGCGATTGGAAAAAGGAGGGCCGCAGGCATTGAGCACGCAGCGCGTGCTGGAACTCGCAACGATCGAGGGCGCGACCGCGCTCGGCATCGCGAACGAAGTCGGCTCGCTGGAGACCGGAAAGCGGGCCGATGTCATTTGCGTGGACCAGCAGCAGGCCTACAGCGCGCCCGCGATCGATGTCAGCGCCAGCCTGGTCTTTTCCACTACCGGTCACGATGTGCGCGACGTTGTGGCCAATGGGCACGTGGTGGTGCGCGACAAGGTGCTGCGCGTGGCGGACGAGAAGGACATCATGGCGCGCGCCACGGCCCGTGCGCGGGCGCTCGTGAAAGGGCTCGCGACCGCGGCCTGAGGCACGCAGGAGCGGCTCAGGCCCGTGAGCCTGTCTTGTGCCGGCCCTCCATATAGAAGCGGCGCAGGCCCTCCTGGAACCGAAGGAGCAGGGGGCGGCCCTCGGTCAGGCTCGGGGTCGCGGCGGCCAGTTGCGCGTTGAGCTCGCGCTCGATGCCCGGCAGGTCGAGCCCAAGCACGCGCCCCTCCCCCACAATGGTCCGGCCCCCGATCACGAGCCGCGCGACATCGCGAGCGGTGGCGCGGGCGTGGATCACGGTCAGGGGATCGAACAGCCCATCGGCCAGGTCCGCGGTGATGCGGGATAGGTCCACGGCGAGGATATCGGCGCGGGCCCCCGGGGCTATGCCCTGGCCCGCGGGCTCCGGACAGACCACGGCGGTGCCGTGCGCGGTCCCCGCCGCCAGGAAATCCGCAGGGCTCATGGCCTCATCGAACCCCGTTGCGCAATGCAGCAGCCGGGCAAGGCGCATCTCGCGCAGCATGTCGTCGTCGTCATCGAGCCCGAGCGCATCCAGGCCAAGAGCAAAACGCGCGCCCGATGCATGCACGTCCCGGAGCTGGGCAATGCCCGACCGCAGGCGCAGGTTGGAGCTGGTATTTACGGAAACCGTGACGCCGTGCTGCGCCAGCAGCGCACACTCCTGCGGCCTTAACCATACGCCGTGTGCAACTGTCAGCCGCGGCGACAGCAGCCCGACATCGGCCAGATGCTGCACAATACCCCCCGGAAACGCAGCATCCGCCCACTCCCGCTGATAGCGTGACTCCAGCAGGTGCATGTGAACACGCCGCCCGTCCTTCGCCGATCGTGCCGCAACCGCCTGCAGCAACGCATCGCTGCACCACTCCACGCCTATGGGCCCCAGCTGCACCGAGAACAGCGCACTGCTGCACTGTACTGCGATGTCGTCGGCAACAGACAGCTGCTCATCTATAGGCGGAACGGAGCGCAGGAAGCGCTTCGCTGCGTGCTGTCTTGCGTCCGGCTGCATGCAGGCGAGCACATCGTCGTCGGCGCCGTAGGCAAGCCGGTGCCGGTCTCTGAGCGGCACGACGAAGGCGACCCGCACGCCGACATCCTCCGCCGCCCGCCGCACGGCGTGCGCCTCCCGCAGCAGGATTTCGGGCGGCCGCCACAAGTGGCACTGCACGACATGGCCGATGCCGCTCAGCGCCATGCGCCCCAGCGCGGCGGCGGCCACGAGATAGGGGTCTGCCGGCGGCATGGTGTAGGTCGCCGGCACCCAGCATTCGACCGGCGCGTCGGCGGCCCCGTACGCCATCGGCCGCAAGCCGCGGCCGTGATCGTGCGCGTTGGCGAGCGGCGGCATTAGCAGCCAGTTCGGCGCGGTGCCCTGCTCATCGGCAATAGAAAGGACCCGCTCGTTGAAGCGGATCCTTCTGTTTCCTTCGAGCTTGGCGTAGGCCGAGGGCAGCAGCCATGCCGCGCGGATCTCGCTGTCCGGCGCCATGGCTACCTCTTACCTCTCCTACTTGAAGCCGAACTTCAGGTCGGCCTGGGCGATCTCGGGGGGATACACCACCTTCATCACCTTGTCCTGCAATTGGATGATCGGCGGCTTCAGCGAGGAAATCTGCCCCGTGGGGCCGAACTTGATCGGGCCGTAGAAAGTCATCAAGTCCATGGCCGCGATCGCATCGCGCACCTTGGCACGATCGATCGACCCCACCTTCTCGATTGCCAGCTGGAAGATCACGCCGCACACGGCGGACCCCGCCTGCGAATAATCGGGAAGGATCTTGTACTTCTGCTCGAAGTAGTCCGCGTAGGCCTCGGCCGAGCCGAAGATGTCCACGCCCTTATACTTGGTCGCCTTGTCCCACCAGGCAAACGTGGTGACGCCCTCGCCCAGCACGCCGACGCCGTTCTGGAACTCCGCCGTCGCCGGCCCCACCGCCATCGTGAGCAGATCGCCGCCGACACCCTGCTCGCGCAGCTGCTTGCGTGCCAGGATCAGGTCGTTGGTGTAGCCCGAGATGAATATCCACTCCGGCCGGCGGCTGCGCATTTCCGTGAACGGCGAGCTGAAGTCCACCGTGCCGATCGCATACTTCTCGTTGTACACGACCTCCAGGCCCACCGCCTTGGACGCCTTCTCCACCTCGTCCGCCATGGCCAGCGGGAACAGGTCGTTGCGCGCCAGGATGGCGAGGCGCTTCAGGTTCGGCCGCTTCTCGCGCACCAGCTTGGCCATCGGCTGCGCCAGCGTGTGGTTGGGCGTGTACACGCCGAACAGATACTTGAAGCCCTGGTCGTACACCTGCTCGGAGGCCGCGTTCGGCGCCACCATCGGTACGCCGTACTTCTCGGTCACCGCGCTTACCGCCTTCACCGCCGCGGAGCCGAACGGCGCGAACAGGAACTGGACCTTGTCCTCGTTGATGAGGCGTTCCGCACTCTGCACCGCGCGCGGCGTATTGGACTGGTAGTCGATGTAGACGATCTCGACCTTGTAGGTGGCACCGCCGGCCTTGATGCCGCCGGTCTCGTTCACCTTGGTCGCCCACGAGTCGAAGCCCTGGCGCTGGCGCACGCCCTCGGGCGCCAGCGGGCCTGTGAGCGGCAGCGGCGCGCCGAACCTCAACACCTGCGCGGCCTGCGCATGGCCGCGTGCGGCAACCGCCGGCACCAGGGCCGCGGCCGAGAGACCTTTCAGAACTGTACGACGCTTGATCTTCATGACGGACTCCTTGTCGAATGAACGCTCATGCCAATCCCATGTAGGCTTCCTGCACGGCCGGGTTCTCGGCCAGTTTCGCGGTCGCATCGATCAGGCGCACGCGCCCCGAGTCGAGCACGATGCCGCGCGTTGCCAGCTCGAAGGCGGTGATCGCGTCCTGCTCCACCAGCAGCACGCTCAGCCCGTCCCTGGAGATGGCGCGGATGGTCTCGCTCAGCATCTCCACCACCTGCGGCGCGAGGCCGAGCGACAGCTCGTCGATCATCAGCAGCTTGGGATTGTTCATCATGCCGCGCGCGATCGCGCACATCTGCTGCTCGCCGCCCGACAGCGTGCCCGCCGCCTGGTTGCGGCGCTGCGCGAGAATGGGGAACAGCGACAGCACGCGATCGAGATCGCGGCGCACGCCATCCTTGTCGTGCCGCAGGTAGGCACCGAGCAGAAGGTTGTCGTACACGCTCATGGGACCGAACAGGCGCCGGCCCTCCGGCACATGCGCGATCCCCGCACCCACGATGTCCTGCGGGCTGCGTCCCGCCATCTCCCGGCCTTCGAAGCGGAATCCGCCCGCGGTTGCCGGAATGAGGCCGCTCAGGCAGCGCAGCAGCGTGCTCTTGCCCGCGCCGTTGGAACCCACCAGGCATACGGTCTCGCCGCGCGTGATATCGAAGCCGACGTCCCACAGCACCTGCACGTCGCCGTAGCCGGTCGAAAGGTTGGAGACTTCCAGCAGCGTGTCAGGCATGGCGCGCCCCGTAGCGTTCCGCGAACTTGGAGCCGAGATAGGCCTCGATCACTTTGGGATCGCGCACCACGTCGCTGGCGGCATCGTCCGCGATCAGCTCGCCGTGGTGCAGCACCACGATGCGCGGACACAGCGTCAGCACCACCTTCAGCAGATGCTCGATGATGAGAATGGTGATGCCGCGCTCGCGAATCTTGCCGATCAGCTCGAGCGCCTGGTTCACCTCGGCCGAGTTGAGGCCGGCATTGACCTCGTCGAGCAGCAGCAGCTTGGGCCGCATGGCGAGGCTTTTGGCGAGTTCCAGCCGCTTGCGGTTGGCAAGCGTCAGCTTCGAGGCGGGCCGGTCCGCCAGCGGCGCCAGCCCTGTGAATTCGAGCTGCTCGCGCGCGGCATCGGACGCATCCGCCATCGAGCCGGAGCCGCCGGCAAACAGCGATCCGGCCATCACGTTCTCCAGCACCGTCATGTCCGGGAACGGCTGCACCACCTGGAACGTGCGCGCGAGGCCGAGCGCTGCAATGTGATGCGGCTTCTTCTGGCCGATCTCACTGCCGCGATACAGCACGCGGCCCGAGGTCGGCGGATGCACGCCCGTGATTGCGTTGATCAGCGTCGTCTTGCCCGCACCGTTCGGCCCGATCAGGCCGACGATCTCGCCTTCGCTGATCTTGAGCGAGACATCGTGCACCGCGCGCACGCCGCCAAACGTGCGGCCCACCTTGTCCAGCTCGAGGAGCGCGGTGCTCATCGCGCGGACCTCTGCAGCAGACGCGGCCAGGACAGGCTGCCGAGCCCCTTCGGCAGGAACAGGATCAGCAGCACGATGACGAGGCCGAGGATGCCCGTGTGCGTCTCCAGGAAATTGCGCCACACGATCTCGTCGAGCAGCATGAAGGCTGCCGCGCCCAGCACCGGGCCGAACACGGTGCCCGAGCCGCCGAGCAGCACCATCACGATCGGCTTGATGGAGAACAGCGGGTCGTAGACGTCCGCCGGCTCGATGAAGTTGATCCAGGAGGCGTACACCCCGCCGACCAGCGCGCCGAGCGCGCCCGAGAGCGCGAACGCAATCACCTTGGCGGTGGTGGTGTTGACGCCCACCATGCTGGCGGCGTCTTCATTCTGCTTGATGGTGCGCAGCGCGAAGCCGAGCTTGCTGCCCGCGACCAGTATCGTCGCCACCAGCGAGATCACCGCGCAACCCAGCATGGCATAGAAATAGAAGCGCGCGCCGACGATCGGATCGAGCTTCTGGAACGGCATGTTCAGGCCCATGCCGCCGCCCGTCAGGCTGTTCCAGGCGTTGGTGATTTCCTTCAGCACCTCGGCGACCACGAGCGTCGCGATGGCGAAGGCATGTCCGCGCAGGCGCAGCACCACGGCGCCGAGCGCGAGCGCAAACGCCAGTCCGACAAGCCCGGCCCCGATCCAGCCGACCGGCCCCGCAAAACCCTTCACCTGCAGGATGCCGGACGCATAGGCGCCGAGCCCGAAGAACGCGGCCATGCCGAACGACGGATAGCCGGCAAACCCGCCGATCATGTTCCAGGCCAGCGACAGGCTCACATACATCAGCGCCGTCGTGCCGAGACGCAGCACATAGGTGTCCGTCAGGAACGGCACCGGGGCGAGCACGATCAGGCCGATCAGCAGGATGAGGAAATTGCGCCGCATCAGTGCATGTCCTCACGGCCCATGATGCCCTGCGGCCGCACGGCCAGCAGCGCGATCAGCGCAACGAACGCGACGGTGAGCGCCAGCTCCGGCCCGACGATGGAAGCCGAGAAGCTCTCCAGCAGCCCCAGCGCGATACCGCCGATAGCGGCGCCCGGCACGCTGCCGATGCCACCCAGCACGCAGATCACGAACGCCTTGCTGAGGAACAGGTGGCCCGTGATGGGTGCGATCGGAAACACCACCGACAGCAGGCTGCCCGCTGCGCCGGCCATGAAGGCGCCGATGGCAAACGTGATCGCATAGGTGCGCATCACGTTGACGCCCATCAGCGAGGCGGCCTCGCGGTCGAAGCGCACCGCCACGATGGCGCGTCCGAGCCGCGACATCTTCAACACGATGTAGAGCCCGAACGTCAGCAGCAGCGCCAGCACCATCGCCAGCGCGCGGTCGAGCGGGATGAAGATGCCGCCCACTTCCACCGTGCCGAGCGGATTTGCCAGCACCACCTGCCGGTAGTTGGCCGTGAAGCCCATGATCAGGGCGTTGTTGAAAATCAGGTCGAGGCCGAAGGTCAGCGTCAGCGTGACGAGTACCGATTGGCCCACCACGCGATTGATGATGCCGGCCTGCGTCGCGTAGCCGAGGATGCCCACCATCAGGCCCGCGAGCGGCAGGCTTACGAACGGATGGATGCCGAACAGCTGGTGCGCGAAATAGGTGATGTAGCAGCCCAGCACGATGAACGCGCCGTGCAGGATGTTGATGATGTTGAGCACGCCCCAGGTCAGCGAGAAGCCGACCGCGATGCACGCGTAAAGTCCGCCCAGGATGATGCCGTTGGCGGCATATTGAAGATAGATCACGCCTGCCCCGCGGCCTTTTCGCCATAGACCCAGCGGCCGCCCACCATCGTGGCCTCGCACCGGATGTTGAGAATGTCGTCGCCCTTGGCAGCAATCGGATCGCCCGACAGCACCGCCATATCCGCGTAGTAGCCGGGCCTCAGCGGCCCCTTCACGTTCTCCTCGAACGTCAGGTACGCGCCCGCCGTCGTCAGCAGGCGCAGGCCGAGCTCGTTATCGATGCGTCCGTTCTTGCCTATGATGCGACCCGTCGTGCGCTCGCGCCGCGTGGTCATCACCCACAGGCAGAACAGCGGGTCGTTGGGAACAGCGTCGGTGCCGGCAGAAACGTCCACGCCCATCTCATGCAATGCGCGTGCCGGTGAGAGATAATCCAGCTCCTCGTCCGTCATGCTCATGAACGGACCTGCCACCTTCCACACGTAGTGCGGCGGAATGAGCGTGACAGCGACGCCCAGCTTCCTCACCCGCTCCAGGTCCGACGGCGTGGAACGGCTGACATGCTCCAGCACCCAGCGCCGTTTGCCGATCGGGTATTTCTTCGCCACGCGCTCCAGGATCGGCACGATCTCGTGCAGCTTGTCGGAGACGATGGTGTTCATGCGTAAATCGTAGCGGCCCGCCAGCTCGCACAGCGCCTCGAACTCGTCGGGCGCGTTCACACTTTTGACGAAGCCGCTGAAGCCGACGTCGGTCACATCCCGCTGCATCACCTCGCGGATCACCTTGTCGCCGCCGTAGGCGATGAAAACCCCGGCGATGCGCAGCATGTCGTCGCCGGTGCCGTTGCCGCGCGCGTAGACGAGATAGTCGCGCATGATGGGCTCGGCCTCCGCCGCCGACGCCCAGGTCGGGCTGATGACGAGGGCCGAGCGCATCGTCAGCTCGCCCGTCTCGTGCAGCTCCCGGAAGCAGGCGATGGCCTCCGGCCCCATGCCGTGGCCCTCGTAGATACTGGTCGTGCCGCGCGCGTGATAGAGCGGCAGCGCCCGGCGCACGCCCTCCAGCCGTTCCGCGTAGGTGAAGCGCGGCACGGCCGGCAGCAGGTCCTGTTCGGTCAGCGTCACATAGGCCTTTTCGGTGATCTGCCCGTTCGGCTCGCCGCTCGCGTCGCGGTGGATGGTGATGTTCGGCCACGCCGGCTGGCTGTCGCGCGTGATGCCGTTGGCGCTGAGCGCCGCCGTATTGAGCACGCACGTGCACGGCGGCACGCCCCAGTAGCCGCCCGGCGCCGCGATATAGACGGGATGGTTCGGCGCCGCCTTGTCCAGCTCCTCGCGCGTCGGCAGCCGGCCCTCGGTGAGCTTTTGCGCGCTGTCGAAATAGAAGGGAGGCTCGCCGACCGGCATGGTCGCGATCCACGTGCCCGGCGCCTGCGCTTTCGCAAGCTCGGAGATCCGCTTCAGCACATCCTCGACCGAGCGTACTTCCGCCAGCGACGGCCGGATCGTCTTCAGCCCCTGCGAGTCGCTGTGGGCATGCGTGTCGTTGAATCCGGGAATGACGGTCGCGCTGCCGAAATCGTCGACGCGCGTCTCGCCACCCTTGAGCGCCAGCATCGCCTCGCGCTTGCCCGCGGCCAGCACACGTCCGGCGCGTATCGCGACGGCCTCCGCACGCGGCACGGCATCGTCCAGCGTAATGACGTTGCCGAGAACAATCCTGTCAGCCTTACCTGTCGCCATGCCGTCGCATTGATGTGGGTGTGCCCAAGTTCAGGTTATGCGCAACCTTTCCGAAGATGCAAGGAATTTCGATATTTCTTGTCACGCCTTGGAAAGCATGCGCATTTGTGTCGCGTGGGGCGGCTTTGAGCACAACGGCACGATTTCGAGCACATCGTTCGCCGGGACCCTCCCTCCTCTGTTCACACGCACGGAAACGAGCATGAGCGCCAAATCCTCCACGTCCCGCAAAGACGCGTGGCGCACGGCCGACACGGTCGTCGTCAATGCCAAGATCATCACCGCGGACGCCGATTTCTCCATCGCCGAGGCCGTTGCAATCCGTGACGGCAAGTTCGTCGCCGTCGGCACCACCGCAGAGATCGAGGCGTTGTGCGGGCCCGAAACCGAGCGCATCGACGCCGGCGGAAAGACCGTCGTGCCCGGCCTCATTGACACGCACGTGCACGTCGAGCGTGCCGGCCTCATCAACTACACCGCCTCCTTCGACGGCGTCTCCTCCGTCGATGAAGCGCTCGCCCGTGTCGCCGACATGGCCAAGCGTATCCCCGCCGGCGACTGGATACGCGGGCGCATGTGGCACCCGATGGCGCAACTGAAGGAGAAGCGCTTCCTCACGCGCTGGGAGCTCGACACCGCCGCGCCCAACCACCCCGTCTGCCTGCCCGTCGGCCACTTCACCCTGGTCAACAGCCTCGCGCTCGCGCGCGCCGGCATCACGCGCGACACGCCCAATCCCGAGGGCGGCGAGATCCACCGCGACCAGGACACCGGCGAGCCCAACGGCGTGCTCGAGGAGCGCGCGGAGGACCTCGTCGAAGCCCTGCTCCCGCCCTGGAGCGAGGAGGTCCGCATCTCGCAGATCAAGGACGCGATGGCCTATTTCAACGCCTTCGGCATCACCAGCGCCATCAGCGCCGCCGTCGATCCCGCCGACATGCGCATCCACCAGATCATCCATCGCCGCGGCGAGGCGACCCTGCGCGTCAGCGCCATGTTCGCCCCCACCGGCGGCCTCAACCCCACGCTCTCGCTTGAAGAGTGGGAAACCTTCTTCTCCATGGCCGGCGCCGCCTCCGACTTCGGCGACGACTGGTTGAGCTTCTCGGGCGTCAAGCTGCAGATCGACGGCGGCATGACGCTGCGCACCGCCGACATGCGCGAGGCCTACCCGGGCCAGCCCGGCTATCACGGCGTCACCGTGATCCCGCAGGACCGCCTGAACCAGCTCGTCGCCATCGCCAACCGCTACAACTGGCGCGTCGGCACGCACGCCGTCGGCGACGGCGCCATCGACAAGATCCTCGACGCCTATGCGTTCGCCGACAAGGAGAAGTCCATCAAGGACCGCCGCTTCATCGTCATCCACGGCAGCCTGATGCAGCGCGATCAGATGCAGCGCGCCAAGGCGCTCGGCGTGCGCGTCGATGCGCAGAGCGTGTTCCTGTGGGACAAGGCCGCAACCATTGCCCGCCACCTCGGCAACCCCACCACCGACCGCGCCGTGCCGATGCGCACGCTGATCGATGTCATGGGCCTCGACAACGTCGCGCAAGGCACCGACTACCCCATCAACGTTGCCAACCCGTTCATCAACCTCTACGTCGCCACCACGCGCAAGGACAAGAACGGCGACGTCTATGGCGCCGAGCAGCGGGTCACGCGCGAGGAGGCCATCCGGCTCTACACCAGCGCGGCGGCGCGCTACGCCTTCTCCGAGGACAAGACCGGTTCCATCGAGCCCGGCAAGCTCGCGGACCTCGCCATCCTGTCCGCCGATCCCCTCACCGTGCAGGACGAAGCCCTGAAGGACATGCGCGCGCTGCGCACCATCGTGGGCGGCCGCACGGTCTACAAGGCCTCCTGACCCGCGCGACGGGCCGGCATCAGGCCGATTGCGTCCTCCCGCGCCGCTTGACGGCTTTGCCGCGCGCGGCAGGCTGCGGGCGTGGTCGCCGCTTCATGCCGTGCTGAAGCGCGAGGTTGGCGGCGTGGTGGATGTGCTTGTCCAGGATCTCGACCGCGCGCTCCGTATCGCGCGCCAGCGCCGCCTCCAGCAGGGCCTCATGCTCCTGCGTGATGGCCTTGGCCACGCGCGGGTAGGCGATGTAGGCGCGCCGGTAGCGCTCGCCGTGCTGGATCAGCAGCTCGCAGAAGCGCAGCAGCCACGGCGAGCCGCAGGTGGCATACAGCGCGAAATGGAACTCGCGGTGATACTCCTCCCACGTGTCCGCCGCCTCCTTCTCGCTCATGTCGCGGTAGCGGCTGTCGGATTCGAAGCGCTTCATGCGATGGAAAGCCGCAATCGCACGCGCCTCCCAGTCCAGCGTCGCCGCCTCGATGGAGCGGCGCAGCGCCTCGCTCTCGAGCCGCGCCCGCCAGTCGGCGATGTCGAGCAGATCCGCCTCCCGCAGCTCGGCGACGCGGAAACCGCGCTGCCCGTCGGCGGTGACAAGACCGTCCGTAACGAGCTGAAACAGCGCCTCGCGAATGGGGCTGGTGCCGACGCTGTAGCGCTGCTTGATGACCTCGGACTTGATCTTCTCGCCTGCGGGAAGCGTGCCCGAGATGATGTCGCGCCTGAGCCGCCACAGCGTCTCTTCGGTCAGCGTCTTGTGGTTGCGCGGTTGTCCGAACAGGGGTGCCACCTTGTCTTGCGATTTCGACATCCGCTCCCTCTTGAGAATGCGTTCTTCCCGTGCGCTCCGCCGCGCCTCGGCTCAGGCCGAGGCTTCGGCACATCGTCACCATACATCATGATTATATTACGAAAACACCTTGATTTTCGAAATTAACAGCACCTATGATCGCGCAACGATTGCAGCCGAGGTGAGCCATGAGACAGATGCCCGTGATCGATCTGCCGAGCGTCGCCCGCGAGCTGGCCGAGAGCGGCAAACGCGTCAAGGTTCTCTGGCAGGAGCCGGACTCGCTCGCCTTCGTCGCGCGCGGCCGCGAGTACCGCAGCGAGTTCCACATCAACGCCAGCGACGAATTCACCTACATGATCAAAGGCACGATGAACCTTCACTACCGCGACGAGAGCGGCAAGGAGGGCATTCTCGTGATCCCCGAGGGCTCCACCAACTTCATGCCAGGCAACGTGCCGCATTCGCCGCGCTTCCCGCCCGATGCGTTCGCGCTGATCGTCGAGCGCGGCCGGCGCGAAGGCGAGGTCGACCGTTTCCAGTGGTTCTGCCCCAAGTGCGATTCCCTGCTGCACGAGGAGCGCGCGGTCGTTGACGACTACAAGAAGGATTTCGTCACCAAGGCCTACGCCAACTTCTTCGATAACGAGCAGCACCGCACCTGCAAGAAGTGCGGCAACGTGATGCCTAAGCCTTAGGCCCACGCAAAGGACCAGAACGTGCCAAAAACCATCGTTACTTCCTCGTCTGCCCCGACCACCGGCTTCACCGACGCGCAGAAACCGCCGCCGATCGTGCAGGCCATCCGCTTCGGCCAGATGCTGTTCGTGTCCGGCCAGGGGCCCCTCGACCCCGCCACCAAGACCGTAGTCGCCGGCGATATCGAGGTGCAGACGCGCCAGACCCTGAAGAACCTCACCAGCGTGCTGGCGGCGGCCGGCGCCACCTTCGCCAACGTCGTCAACATGCGCGTCATCCTGCGCGACACGGCTGATTTTCCCCGCTTTAACGAGGTCTTCCGCGACGTGCTCGACGGCGAGAAGGTCACCCGCACCTGCGTTGGTGGGACACCGCATCGCACCGGCGTGAACGTCGAGATCGATTGCGTGGCGATGTTCGACTGACGGCCGTCTCTGGCGAACGGCCGGCGATTGGCCTCTACGGCGCCGCCGGCCGCCATGCCCAGCCAGCGCGCTTGCCATGAAATCTAGATTGTTGGAAATTTCGAAATATTGTTGTATGCGCTGAGCGAGGCAACGCTCGGAGCGCAGATGACCAAGCTCGACCCGGCCGGCAAACCCTTCGCGGCGGCGCACTTCATCGATGGCCGCGCCGCCTCAGGCGGCAAGGGCACGTTCGAGAACCGCTACCCCGCTACGGGAGAGCTGATCGGCACCGTCCCGGCGGCGGACGAGGCCATTGTCGACCAGGCCGTCACCGCCGCCCGCAAGGCTCTGAAGGGGCCGTGGGGGAACACCAGCGAACAGGAGCGCGCCGCCGTCCTGCGCAAGGTCGCGGACGGCATCATGCGCCGCTTCGACCAGTTCCTGAGCGCCGAGGTGATGGACACCGGCAAGCCGGTCAGCCTCGCCTCCCATCTCGACATCCCGCGCGGCGCGGCCAATTTCAACATCTTCGCCGACCAGGTGCTGACGCTGTCGGCGGAATCCTTCCGCATGGCGACGCCCGACGGTGCCGGCGCCCTCAACTACGCGCTGCGCGTGCCCCGCGGCGTCATCGGCGTCATCTGTCCCTGGAATCTTCCGCTGCTCTTGATGACCTGGAAGGTCGCCCCGGCGCTGGCCTGCGGCAATGCCGTGGTCGTCAAACCGTCCGAGGAAACCCCGTCGACGGCCGCTCTGCTTGGCGAGGTCATGAACGAGGCCGGCATCCCACCCGGCGTCTACAACGTCGTGCAGGGCCTCGGCCCCGACAGCGCCGGCGAATTCCTCACCCGCCATCCCGGCGTCAACGGCATCACCTTCACCGGCGAGACGCGCACCGGCGAAGCCATCATGAAGGCCGCCGCAACCGGTGTGCGCCCCGTGTCGTTCGAGCTCGGCGGCAAGAACGCGGCGCTCATCTTCGCCGACTGCGATCTCGACAAGGCGATCGAGGGCACCATCCGCTCCGTCTTCGCCAACTGCGGCCAAGTTTGCCTCGGCACCGAGCGCGTCTACGTCGAGCGCAGGCTCTTCCCCGAGTTCGTGGCACGCCTGAAGGTCGCCGCCGAGGCCCTGCGCCCCGGCAACCCCTTCGACAAAGCCACCACGCTGGGCCCGCTCATCAGCCAGGAGCATCGCAGCAAGGTGCTGTCCTACTACGAGCGCGCGCGCAAGGAAGGCGCCGAGATCGTCACCGGTGGCGGCATTCCGGACCTGAAGAGCCCGCTCGCGCAAGGCTCTTGGGTTCAGCCCACCATCTGGACCGGCCTGCCCGAGACGTCGGCCGTCATCCGCGAAGAAATCTTCGGGCCCTGCTGCCACGTCGCGCCGTTCGACAGCGAGGAGGAGGCCATCGCGCTTGCCAACGACAGCCCCTATGGCCTCGCCACCGCGATCTGGACAACCAATCTTGCCCGCGCCCATCGCGTCGCCGCGCAGGTCGAGGTCGGCATCACCTGGGTGAACTCCTGGTTCCTGCGCGACCTGCGCACGCCCTTCGGCGGCTCCAAGCAGTCCGGCATCGGCCGCGAAGGTGGCGTACACTCCATGGAGTTCTACACGGAGCTGCGCAACGTCTGCATCAAGCTGTAGCCCGGAAAACTCAAGCCGCCCCAAGGAACGCTCAACCATGCTGACCGACGCCGAACGAAGCAAAGCCGCCGAGTCCCTGCTCGAAGCCGAGCGCACGCGCACACCCGTTCTCCAGCTTTCCAAGACCTATCCCAACATCGCGATCGAGGATTCCTATGCGATCCAGGCGGAAGTCACGCGCCGCAAGATCGCCGGCGGCGCCAAGCTCATCGGCCACAAGATCGGCCTGACCTCGAAGGCGATGCAGCAATCCTCCGGCATCGACGAGCCCGACTACGGCCACCTGCTCGACAACATGATCGTCGCCGACGGCGCCAAGGTGAAGCACGCCGACTACTGCGTGCCGCGCGTGGAGCCGGAGTTGGCCTTCGTGCTCGGCAAGCCGCTCAAGGGCCCCGGTATCGGTCTCCTCGACGTGCTGCGCGCCACCGAATACATCGTGCCCGCCATCGAGATCATCGACGCGCGCGTGCAGAACCCGCGCAAGATCTACGACACCGTCGCCGACAACGGCGCCGCAGCCGGCATCATCATCGGCGGCCGCCCCGTAGGCCCCAACGACGTCGACCTGCGCTGGGTCGGCGCCGTTTTCTATCGCAACTCTGAGATCGAGGAGACGGGCCTCGCCGCCGGTGTGCTCGGCCATCCCGCGCTGGGCATCGCCTGGCTCGCCAACAAGGTGGGACAGTTCGGCACCGTCCTGGAGCCGGGCCACATCATGCTGTCGGGCTCGTTCACGCGGCCCGTTTGGGCCGCCAAGGGCGACACGCTGCACGCAGACTTCGGTCCGCTCGGTTCGCTCGCCGTCCAGTTCGTCTAGGTTATCCCCAGACTGGGAGCGCCGCCCGCAAGCGGCGCTCCCGCTTTTTTTCGGGGCTATTGATCCTGGACGGGATTGGAGAGGATGCCGACGCCTTCGACCTCCACCTCCACCGTATCGCCGTGCTTCATGAACAGCGGCGGCTTGCGCGCGAAGCCCACACCGGCCGGCGTTCCCGTCACGATGACGTCGCCGACTTCCAGCGTCATCGCCTCGCTCAGGATGGCGATGATGTCGGCCACTGGATACAGCATCTCCGCCGTGGTGGAGGACTGCACCGTCTTGCCGTTGAGCCGCGTCTCGATCTTCAGGCCGACAGCACCCGCCGGCAATTCGTCCGCCGTGATGAATTCCGGCCCGAACGGCCCTGTCCCGTCGAAGTTCTTGCCCACCGTCCATTGCGGCGACTTGAACTGGTAATCGCGCACCGAAACGTCGTTGAACAGCGAGTAGCCGGCCACGTGGCTCAGCGCGGCGTCGAGGCTGATGTTGCGCCCCTGGCGCCCGATCACGGCCACCAGTTCGCCCTCGTAATCGAGCTCGATCGAGCACGACGGCCGGATGACCGGCGCGCGATGCCCAATCAGGCTCGAAGCGAACCGTGAGAACACGGTGGGATACTTCGGCTGCTCGTACGGACTCTCTTTCGTGTGGTCCGCATAGTTGAGGCCGACGCATATGATCTTGGGTGGCTGCGCCAGCGGCGGCAGGTAGCTGATCTTGCTTTCGTCCAGCAGCTTGCCCCGGTCTGCCTTGCCCGCCGCCGCCTTCAGCGCATCAGGGCCGGCACTCAGCAACCCGAGCATATCCTGCGGCATGCCGGAGAGATCGAGCGCGACGAGGTCCTTGCCGCGGCGAAGCGCAAGGCCTGAGCCAGATTTGCCCGCATCGTAAGCAACGAAACGCATATGGTGAGATCCTCCTGTGCCTGCCGTTCAACCGCGTGTGCACGGCCGATTTGCTCCAGTGCTATATTCCATAAATTATTCTTGCACTCATAAAACTTTGCGTATTTCATGTGATGTGACAATTTTTAGTACTACGTTGAGGAGACCGAGATGAATTTGCCGCGCATTGTTTGCCCTGCCCTGGCAGTGGTCTTCTCTTGGGCGGCGAGCGCGACGGCTTCGGCACAGTCGGTTGTCGGCATCGGCACGGCCCAGGCCGGCGCAACCCTTCAGTTCGGTACCGCCGTCGCCAAGGTTGTCTCCGAGCGCTCCGGCATCCAGATGCGCACGCAGGCGCTGTCGAGCACCAACCAGT